>JADMIO011095980.1_pt1 | contig 50682 bp, 48 predicted proteins | sample 8958161 | NCBI WGS metagenome assembly JADMIO01 (sample SAMN16585339, study PRJNA669376) | soil metagenome | isolation source: Crop rotation soil | place: USA: Cullars Rotation, Alabama | collected 2011 | reverse complement strand
CCGCGACTTCAAGTCACGTGAATTCCAAGCTTCGGATCCCACTGTGCTGGAAAGGCCGGCCCAGATCAGGTTGCGATCGTCGCCGAACAGCGGCTTTTGCGCCTTGAGGGCGGGATTGTCGGCGTTCAGGTCGTAGAATTCAGCAGGCATGGGCTCTCCCCGGATGCCTGTTTATAACGGCATATCGCCCGGAGAAAAGCCTACTTCTTGGTCAGATAGCCCATATCACCGAGCCAGTCGCCCAGACGATCCGGCCAGTTCCGGATCGCCTTGCGCTGGGAGCGGTCGCCCATGTTGAAGCCGTGTCCGTCGCCCGACAGGATATGGCGCTCGAATGGCACCTCGGGAAAGGCCTGGTACATGCGCTGGATGACGTCGGTATCGGCCACCGCCATCCGGTCGTCGAAGGCGTTGAGCATGAAGACCGGCGGCGGCGCATGGTCGACGATCGGTGGAATGCCCAGCGGTCCGGGATAGATTTCGATCAGGAAATCCGGCCGTGCATTGATGCGATCGATCGGATCGGCGGCCTTGGGATCGGCCGGTTTGGTGTTGAAGGCGACCATCGAGGTCAGTTCGCCGCCGGCCGAGAAGCCCATCACCCCGACCTTGTTCGGATCGATGCCGTATTCGGCGGCATGCGCCCGCACCCAGCGCACGGCGCGCAGCAGGTCGGCCTGGGCGTCGCCTTCGATGGAGTAGGGCGAGCCTGCCTCGCGCGCCAGCACGTATTTCAACGCGAACGCGGTGACGCCCAACCCCTGCAGGTACTGGGCCGGCTTGACGCCTTCCTCGTTGAACACGACGTTCTGGTGGCCGCCACCCGGCACGACGATAACTGCCGCGCCGCTGTTCTTCGCCGGATCGGGGCGGAACACGGTCAGCGACGGGTTGTTGATGCTGCGCCACCACCATTCGGCGTGCTGTTCGGGGATATCGCGGCGCGATTCGAAGCCGGGCTGGCCCTTGTCCCACAGGTTGACCACGTCCTGGGCTGAAGCCGGCGCCGCTAGACACAGGCCCAACAGGGCCGCAACGATGAAACGCATGGTATCCTCCCTTATCTGTTTGGGAGGACGCTAACCCAAAGCTCAAGGATTGACCAGTTCCCGCGTGGCATTGCTGACCGTGTAGTCGGCGGCGACGCGGACGTCGCGCAGGTGGCGGACGCGGGCGATCGATTCCTGGTACAGAGGATGGGTCTTGTAGGCGCGGAAATCCTCGATCGAGGCGAATTCACCGTAGACGATGACGTCGATATCGTTGCCGATCTGGTCGATCTTTTCGTTATAGGCGACTTCCAGCAGGGCGGCGTTCGGGATCTGGGTCAGAACCGACAGGCCGCGGTAGATGGTGTCGCGATCCGCCGGATCCTTGCAACTGAACATAACGATGTGACGGATCATGCGGGCCAGACGTCGAGTAACATACGAAACCAGTGCGCTTCCCTTAAAGCCTCAGCCCTTTACGTCAAGGGTCGTTTTTGCCGCAGGCCCGGACGCTTTCACCGCCTGGGCTGCCTTCCACCAGGTCACCGCCTGGTCGTAAAAGGCTTTTGCCGCCGCTGTGTCGGGGAAGGCGGAGACGGGCACCGGAATAACGCCGCGCGGCTTGGGAATGAACAGCAGCACGCCGAAACGCCGCGTGACCTTTTTGACATCGTGCCACGCCATGCTGGCGTCGTTGGTCTGGCTCACCAGACGCAGGCCGCGCTCCGAGATCTCGACGTGCCGCATGCCCTTGAATATCGGATTGTTGCCATGGATTAAAACCGAAGTCAGCCCAAGAAACAGCGGTCCGACGATCAGCAAGATCGCGACGCCCAGGGCGGCATGCCATATCTCGGTTGCCCAGGTGACGGCGCCCGGTTCAAGATCGCTGTAAAAGATATTGATGGCGCCGATTACGGCCGTGGCGACGACAAACAGCCATGGACGCAGAAACATCTGATAGGCACTGTGCAGCATCACCACATACAGCGGCCCGAACCCCAGGCGAAACAAGGGTGACAGACGGGCATCAGGCCACGGCTCCGACGCGGTATCGCCGAAAACGACCGCCTGCCTGTTCTTGTTGGCGGCAATGTATTTTTGCGCCAGGGCGATAAATTGCGTGCGATTTTCGGCCGTTTCAAAAGCCGAGTTGAGAATGACGTAACCGGAATTTGTCCGGGTGATCAGGTAGATGGCGTCGCGCCCGGCCGCCGCATAGCGGAAATTCTGCCAGACCAGCCTGTGGGCGAAGCCATCGCCTTCCAGCGCAAGATAGTCGACATGGAGCCGCGCGACGCGTGTGGCCGTCGCATTGTCGATCTTCTTCAGGCCGTTGAGGATCGACACTATGGCTAAGGCGGGTAAGACAATCAGCGATATGGCCGCCACGACAGCCACGGCGATCGCAAAGGTCGGCCATGTCTCGGCATTGATCTCCCCGCCGACAAATAGAAACGGCAGCACGAACAGGTTGGGCAGCGTGACCAAAGCCATGGGCCAGGTGACTAAGCCGCGGACTGCGCTGTAAACCAGCATGCCGCGGTAGTCCCGCTGAGTCAGGCTGAATGGCTTGGTGACGATTTCATGCATGGATATCCCCCTGTACAGCGGGCCTTATAAGCCACCTTGTCGGAATATCACAACCCTCAGGCGTCGCCGGCGCAGTCGGCCGTATGGCGATGGAAGGGGCGCAGGCCGGAATAGTTCAGCCAATGGGCGCCGGCCACCATCAGGGCGCCCAGAACGCTGATCACGGCTTCGACGCTATGCAGGACGGGCAGGAAGGCGGCGGCCGCCAGCAGGAACAGGCCCGACGCCATCAGGACCGCGACATCGTTCTTGCGCCAGCCGCCGGATTGCCACAGGGCGAAACCGCTGAGTGGCAAGGCCGTCATCACCAGGACCTTGTGCACGGCATCATTGTCGGAGAAGATACCCAGCGCCGGCAGGGCGGCGACGAGGAACGGTAGGGCAACGCAGTGGACAACGCACAGGCCTGACAGAATCATCGAGGCGATATCCAGCCATCTTGCCTTCTGTTTCGCCGTCATGCGTGCTTATCCTTGGTGACGTGCCGGGGTGACTCGGCAAATATGTTATATCATAACTTTATGCAAGGCGTCTGCGTCAAAAATTGTCATCAGGAGATACGGCGTGCAGACATTTCGCGATATCGAGGCCCTGGCGGCCGAACGCAAGGGCGGAACCGAAGCGCTCGAATCGGCCCTGATTACACCCTTGGCCATGGCCGCGGTCGCCGAAATCCCCGAGGATCGCTGGCTGTCCGAGATGGCGCGCTGCATCTTCCAGGCGGGCTTCAGCTGGGATCTGATCGACAAGCGCTGGCCGCAGTTCGAAGAGGCTTTCGAAGGCTTCGGCGTCACGCGCTGGCTGTTCATGTCGGACGACGACCTGTCCATGCTGCTGAAAGCGCCCGGGGTGATTCCCAATGGCCGCAAGATCCAGGCGGTTGCCGCCAACGCGAAGTTCCTGTCCGACATCGCCCAAAGCCACGGCTCCGCCGGCGCCTGGTTCGCGTCGTGGCCGATCGACCGCTACATGGACCTGTGCACCGAACTGAAAACGCGCGGCTCGCACCTCGGCGGCATGACCGGCCAGAGGGTGATGCGCCGCCTCGGCCGTGACGCCCTGATCTTTACCTCCGCCGTCATCAAGGGTCTCGTCGCCGCCGGTGTCGTCGCCGGAGAACCCAAGTCGAAAAAGGACCTGGCCGCCGTGCAATCCGCCATCGACGCCTGGCATGCAGACACCGGCCGAGGCCTGACCCAGATGAGTCAGATACTCGCCTTTTCGGTCGACTGAGGCGCCCACGCGTGACACTCTGCAACCGGCTGGTTTAAATGACTTGCTTATTTAGTAATTCAAATTTATTTAATCGCTCAAACTAGCCTGCCTATAAGGGGACGAGACGGAAATGACCACCTACGCCGAGCAGCGTCTGGCGAAACTGCGCGCCGGGCACGAAGCCCTGATCGCGCAACCCAATGTCCCCGCGCCGACGGGCAACGGCGTTTACCATCGCTGGCAGAATCCGGTCCTCACCGCCGCCCATGCCCCGCTGGAATGGCGCTACGATTTCGACCCGGCCACCAACCCCTTCATGCAGGAGCGCCTGGGCGTCAACGCCACCTTCAATGCCGGCGCCATCCTGTGGAACGGTAAATACATCGTCGTCGCCCGCGTCGAAGGCGACGACCGCAAATCCTTCTTCGCGATCGCGCAAAGCCCCAACGGCACCGACAATTTCCGTTTCTGGCCCAAACCGTTGGTCATGCCGCAAACCGAAGACCCGGATACAAACGTCTACGACATGCGCCTGACGGCCCACGAAGACGGCTGGGTTTACGGTTTGTTTTGCACCGAACGCAAGGACTTGAGCCTGCCCAACGACACCTCGGCGGCTTCGGCGCAATGCGGCATCGCCCGCACCAAGGACCTGATCACCTGGGAGCGCCTGCCCGATCTGATCACCCGTTCCGGCCAGCAGCGTAACGTCGTCGTCCACCCGGAATTCATAGATGGCCGCTACGCCCTCTACACCCGGCCGCAGGACGGCTTTATCTCGGTCGGCGCCGGTGGCGGCATCGGCTGGGGCCTGTGCGACGACATGACCCGCGCCGTCATTGACAGCGAAGTCATTGTCGACAATAAGGTTTATCACACCATCAAGGAGGTCAAGAACGGCCAGGGTCCGGCGCCGATCAAGACCCCCGAAGGTTGGCTGCACCTGGCCCACGGCGTGCGCAACACAGCCGCCGGCCTGCGCTATACCCTCTACATGTTCGTTACCGCCCTTGATGAGCCGTGGCGGATCATCCATGCCCCCGGGGGCCATTTCATCGCGCCCATGGGTGATGAACGGGTTGGCGACGTGTCGAATGTCGCCTTCTCCAACGGCTGGATCGTCAACGACAAGGATGAAGTCTTCATCTACTACGCCTCGTCCGACACCCGCCTGCACGTGGCGACCTCCAGCGTGGCGCGCCTGCTCGATTATTGCAAAAATACCCCGGCCGATCCCCTGACCTCGGCCGCCTGCGTGCAGCAACGCCTCGACCTGATTGCCAAAAACGAAGCTTTCACCGCGGCCGGCGCATGATCGCAACCACCCTCGACTTTCCAAAGGACCTGCGCCACGAAGCCCGCCAAGAGGCCAAGAACCTGCTGCGCTGGTGGGCGCTGAAGGCGCCGGACGATCGCCACGGCGGCTTCTGGGGCGAAATCGACGCCGCCGGCCAGCCGGTCCGGGACGCCGACAAGAGCGCCATTCTCAACACGCGCATGCTGTGGTTCTTCTCGGCCATGGCGGTCTATCTCGATTCCGACGAATCCCTGCTGCTGGCCCATCGCGCCGCCAACTATATCCGCAGCCACTTCATCGATCCCGACCACGGCGGTGTCTACTGGCTGCTCGATCACAAAGGCCAGGTCATCGACGCCAAGAAGCAGGGCTATGCCCAGGCCTTCGCCATCTATGCTTTTTCCGAATATTACCGCGCCACCCAGGACCGCGCCTGCCTGCTGATCGCCCGCCAGCTTCAGCGCGAGGTCGAGGAGCGTTTCTGGGACCCCAAGGCCGGCGGCTATATCGAGGCGATGAGCGCCTTCTGGTACAATGCCGGCGACCAGCGCCTGTCGGACAAGGACGCCGACTGTCCCAAGACCATGAACACTCACCTCCATATCCTGGAGGCCTATACCAACCTGCATCGCGCTGCTCCGGACGATGTCAGCCACGCCGCCCTTTACCGGGCGCTCGACATCTTCATCGAACGCTTCGTCGACCATCAGACCCATAACCTGAAGCTGTTTTATGACAGTGACTGGACCGACCGTACGCAGGCCGTCTCCTACGGCCACGACATCGAGGCCAGCTGGTTGATGTGGGAAGCCGCCGAAGTGCTGAACGAACCCGACCTGCTGGCCCGCGTCCGCCCACTGACCCTCGACCTGGCGAAAGAGGTGCTGCGCGACGGTATCAATGTCGACCGCGGCCTGTCCTACGAGCGCATGTTCGGCGGCCCGCTCGATCCCGCCGGCGAATGGTGGGGGCAGGCCGAAGGCCTGGTCGGTTTCGTCAATGCCTGGCAGATGACCGGCGACGCCCGTTATCTCGACGCGACCTCGCGTTTGTGGGACCATATGAAGGCGCAGTACGGCGCCGGCGGGCGCGATGAATGGACCTGGTACGCCGCCAATGCCGGACGTGCGCCGAAGTACAAGGCGGGCATGTGGAAATGCCCTTATCACAACGGACGCGCCATGATCGAACTGGACCACCGGCTGAAAAGGGCGCGCCTCTAACTACACGTTCTGCTGAACCCGAATAATAATCACAAAGGGGAGGGAAACATGAATCTGCAACCGATCGATATCGCCATCGTGGCGGGATATATCGTGCTGACTATCGGCCTGGGCTTCTGGGTTTCGAAACTGTCGTCGGGCAGCCTGTCCAGCTATTTCCTGGCCGGCAACAAGCTGCCGTGGTGGGTGCTGGGCCTGTCGAACGCCTCGGGCATGTTCGACGTCGCCGGCACCATGTGGATGGTCGGGCTGCTGGTCGTCTACGGCTTGAAGTCGGTCTTCATTCCATGGCTGTGGCCGGTGTTCAACCAGATCTTCCTGATGGCCTTCCTCGCTATCTGGCTGCGCCGTTCGGGCAAGCTGACCGGCGCCGAATGGATTACCTTCCGCTTCGGCGATGCCGCCGGCGCCCGCGCGTCGCACATGATCAATGTCGCCTTCGCCCTGATCAATGTCATAGGCATGCTGGCCTTCGGGTTTTTGGGGATCGGCAAGCTGGCGGCCGAATTCAGCCCGTATCATTTCGTTGCCGATCCGCTGGTCAACGACAAGATCTATGGCCTGATCGTCGTGGCGCTGACCACCCTCTATTCGGTCAAGGGCGGCATGTATTCGGTGGTCATGACCGAGGTGCTGCAGTTTTTCATCAAGCTGGTCGTTTGTATCGCCATCGCGGTCATCGCCATGAACCGGGTTTCGCCAGATATGTTGCAGGCCGTCGTGCCGCATGGCTGGTACGACGTCATGTTCGGCTGGAAGCTCGATCTCGACTGGAACACCGTCGCCGCAGCGGCCAAGCCCGAAGACAAGGTCATCGCCACCTCGGCGACCGCGACCATCGCTAAGGAAGGCCATTCCTATTTCACCATCTTCATCGCCTTGATGGCGTTCCAGGGGGTGCTGAAGTCCCTCTCAGGGCCGGTGCCGAACTACGACATGCAGCGTCTGCTGTCGGCCAAGTCACCGACCGAAGCCGCCAAGGTGTCGGGCTTCGTCAATATCGTCCTGCTGTTTCCGCGCTACCTGATGATTGCCGGCATGGCGGTCCTGGCCCTGGTCTTTATCGGGCCCGAATGGACACGGATGCAGGAGGCCGCGGCGGCTGCCGGCAAGCCGTTCAGTGGCGACTTCGACGCTATCCTGCCATGGGTGGTGCATGAATTCCTGCCGCCGGGCCTGCTGGGCCTGACGCTGGCCGGCATGCTGTCGGCCTTCATGGCGACCTATTCGGCTTCGCTCAACGCGGCGCCGGCCTATGTCGTCAACGACATCTACAAGAAATACATTAATCCTAACGCCGACCAGAAGACCTATGTCCGCCTAAGCTACCTGGTATCCTTCCTGTTCGCCGCGGTATCGGCGGCCATCGGCTGGCAACTGAACTCGATCAACGAAATCGTCAACTGGATCGCCACCGGCCTCTATGGCGGCTATACGGTGGCCAATGTCGTCAAATGGTATTGGTGGCGGTTTAATGGCGCGGGTTACGCCGCCAGCATGGGGCTGGGTGTCGTCGCTGCTGGCGTGATGGCCGTGCCGGCGTCGATTACCGGGTTCCAGATCGATCCGTTGCAAGCCTTTCCATGGCTTTTCGCCGCCTGCATGATCGTGGCGATCGTTGTATCCTATCTGACGCCCGCCACCGATATGCAAACCCTGAAAGTCTTCTACAAGAAAACCCGGCCGTGGGGTCTGTGGGGGCCGGTGCTGAAAGCCCTGCGCGAAGACGAACCCGAGGCAAGGCCCAACCGCGATTTCGGTATCGACATGTTCAATGTGGCGATCGGCATCACCTGGCAGACGGCACTGACGGCATCGGCAATCTTCCTCGTCATCCATCAGATGCCCAAGTTCTACATCGCTGCCGGCCTGGCGGTCGTGTGTACGGTGATTATGAAGTTCAGCCTGTGGGACCGCCTGAGGGACGAACCGGCGTAACTATTCCGCTAAACTTCCGTTGGCTTGTAAACGGTCTTATGCTAATCTGGTCAGCATGACCAGAAAAATGAAAGCCGCGTCGTCAACGTCTATGCAAGGACGATGGATGCTTCAGGATGCAAAAGCCCGCTTCAGTGAAGTGGTTCGTCGTGCGCGAAACGAAGGGCCGCAACACGTCACGGTCCATGGCCGCGATGAGGTAGTGATCTTGTCTGCTGACGAGTTTCATCGTCTTCAAGGCCATCAAACCGGAGAAGCGCTTATCGCCGCCTTGCAGGCATCTCCGTTTCGCGACACGGAGATTGCTCCGGCGCGTGAGCGACTGCCTGTGCGCGATGTCGAACTTTAATGGGCTGGCTGCTTGACACGAATATTTTGTCTGAATTGCGCAGACCCCGACCTGAGCCGAAGGTTCTGGCCTTTGTAGCTGCCCAACCTCTCGGCATGTTGCATGTCAGCTCAGTCACCTTTGCTGAAATTCGTTTCGGAATTGAGCGGATTACAGATGCAGCACGTCGGGTCGAGTTAAACGGTTGGCTTGATCATGTCCTCCGTCCAATGTTTGACCGGCGTACTCTGGAGGTCAGCGAGGACGTCATGTTCAGATGGCGTCTTATGGTCGACGAGGGTCGCAAGACCGGACATACCTATTCTCAGCCTGATCTGATCATTGCGGCGACGGCGGCCCACAACGCACTTACCGTCGTTACACGTGACATAACCGACTATGCGAGAGCAGGCGTGCCAGTGTTCAATCCATGGGACTGATGTCTATATCCGCCTTCACATACGGCCGGATCGATTCGTCCTGCGCCGCCCAGGTATCGACAACCAGCTTGCCGATATAGGCCGAACCCTTCGATCCCAGGTGGGTATAGTCGAAACCCTGGCGGTCCGTGGGCGCCGCCTGGGACGCATCGCTATATACGGCCGGGACCGACGTGCCTGACGCCTCGCTGTCGAGCACATTCTGTGGGATGGGCTCGCCGGCCAGGCGGTTGGCGGCCACGGGGCCCATCGCCTGCACCGCCTCTTGGGTCACCGCATAGACATCGACCAGTTCGATGTTCTGACTCTGCGCCACCTCACGGATCGCCGCTGCCCACGGACGCAGCTCGTCCTTCAGCACCCCGTCCTTGAACCAGCGCTGGGTCAACGGCGTGACCATGATCGGGATGGCGCCGGTCGAACGGATATCCAGCCCATACTGGCGCATATTGACCGGAAACTCAGTCTTCAGGTCGGTATGACGCTCGGGCTTGTCGGAGGCGTCGTTGTGGCCGAAGCCGATCCACACATAGGTGCGGTCGAAATCGCCGCCGTTCTGCAAACGCGCCATGACCTCATCCCACAGGCCTTCGACGCGATAGCTTTTGGAACTGCGCCCGCCGCGCGCCAGGTTGATACAGGTGACTTCCGGCCGGAATCGGGCGCAGAAGCCAGCGCCGTAACCCGATTTGTTGGTCATGGTCGAATCGCCGACCAGGATGACGCGGATCGGCTTGAGATCCTGAGCCTCCGCTACCGCCGCACCGGCAGTAGTTGCGGCGGCCCAGGCGACGAAGGCATACAACAGGGATTTGAAACGCACGAGACATCCTGACGGCTGGGACATGTCGCAGATATACGGCTAATATGGCGCAAATCCGTCGCCTCTTGTTTTCAACGGTAACCGATCTACATACAGTTCATGCGCATCGATATCTGGTCCGACGTCATCTGCCCGTTTTGCTATATCGGCAAGGCCAACCTGGAATCCGCCCTGGCCGAGGCCGGCGCGGACGCCGATCTGGTTCACCATGCCTTTCGCCTGATGCCGGGCGACGCGCCCTATCCGGTCGAACAGATGTTCGCCCGCCGTTACGGCCAGGGGCCGGCCCAGGCGGCGCAGTCGCTGCGCAATGTCGAGGCCACGGCGGCGCGGTCCGGTCTTGAGTTCCACCTCGACGGCACCCTGTGCGGCGATACCTCGGATGCCCACAAACTGCTGGCCCTGGCCGCCGACAAAGGCGTCCAGATACCGCTGCTCAACCGCCTCTATCGCGCCTATTTCAGCGAAAACCATAATGTCTTCGACCGCGATGTTTTGCTGCAATTGGGCGAGGAGACTGGTCTGGACCGCGCCGCCATGACGGCGGCCTTCACATCGCCCGAACTGGCCGCCCGCGTCGAGGCCGATCAGCGTCAGGCGCAGGCCTTTGACGTGCGCGGCGTCCCCTTCTTCGTCATCGACAACAGGATCGCCGTCTCCGGCGCGCAACCGGTAAACGCCTATGCCGAGGCTCTGCGCTTGGCCGCCGCGGCGGATGCGCCGGCCGATGGAGCGACCTGCGGACCTGATTCCTGCGAAGTCGCTCAAAAATAATCGTTTCGCGGTTGGCGCGGTCCGGTGGGGGTCCTATATAGGGCACGAAAAAGCCGCATTGTCCGAAAGTCCGATTTGATGAGCACCGCACCGGCGCCTCTCCCGAAGCCCAAAGCCAAGTTTTCCGAAACCGTCGCCTTCCTCAAGCCCTATCTCTGGCCGCCCAACCGTCTCGATCTGAAGATGCAGGTCGTCATGGCCCTTCTGGCCATGCTGGTGGGCAAGCTGGTCACCGTCATTACCCCCCTGACCTACAAGTGGGCCACCGACGCCATGATGCCCCATGGCGGGCCCGTGCCCATTACCTGGTGGGGCCTGCTGCTGGCGGCGCCGCTGATCATGGTCCTGGCCCTGGGCGTGACGCGGATGATGGCCCAGATCCTCAACAATGTCCGCGACGCCCTGTTCGCCGCCGTCGGCCAGCACGCCGTGCGCGGCCTGGCCAACCGCGCCTTCGGTCACCTGCATAACCTGTCCCTGCGCTTTCACCTGCAACGCCGCACTGGCGGCCTGTCGCGGGTGATCGAACGCGGCAAGTCCGGTATCGAGACCATCGTCCGCCTGGTCATGATGTTTGGTATCCCGACCGTCGTCGAATTCGTCCTGACCGCGGCCATCATCTATTTCGCCTTCGACCTGGTCTATGTTGCCGTCGTCGGCGTCACCGTCGTCATCTATGTCTGGTTCTCGATCGTCGCCTCCAACTGGCGTATCGCCATTCGCAAGGACATGAACGACGCCGATACCGATTCGATGTCCAAGGCTGTCGACTCGCTGCTCAATTTCGAAACCGTCAAATATTTCGGCAACGAAAAGCTGGAAGCCGATCGCTACCACCGCGCCACCGGCAAGTACGAAGCGGCGGCGATCAAGACCTATGTCTCCCTGGCCTGGCTCAATATCGGCCAGGCGGTGATCTTCTCGGTCGGCATGACCATCGTTCTGCTGCTGTCGGCCATGGAGGTGTTGAACCACACCAAGACGGTCGGCGACTTCGTCATGGTCAATGTCTACATGCTGCAGCTGGCCGTGCCGCTGAACTTTATCGGCACGCTCTACCGCGAAATCTCGCAGGGCCTGATCGACATGGAAGCCATGTTCAAGCTGCTCGACGAGCCCCAGGAAGTGGTCGACAGTCCGGCCGCGACCGCGCTGGTCGTCACCGACGGCGCCATCCGCTTCAACGATGTTCGCTTCTCCTATGATCCCGAGCGCGAGATTCTCAAGGGCGTGACCTTCGAGGTCCCGGCCGGCAAGACGGTTGCTGTGGTCGGTCCTTCCGGTGCCGGCAAATCGACCCTGTCGCGCCTGTTGTTCCGCTTCTACGACGTCAAGGGCGGCAGTATCGAGATCGACGGCCAGGATATCCGCAGCGTCACCCAGGCGTCACTGCGCGGCATCATCGGCATGGTGCCGCAGGACACCGTGCTGTTCAACGACACAATTGCCTACAATATCGGCTACGGCAAGTTCGGCGCCTCGAAGGGTGAGGTCGAGGACGCCGCCGAACGCGCCCAGATCGCCGAGTTCATCGCCACCCTGCCCAAGGGCTACGACACAGAGGTCGGCGAACGCGGGCTGAAATTGTCGGGCGGTGAAAAGCAGCGCGTCGCCATCGCCCGCACCCTGCTGAAATCGCCGCCGATCCTCATTCTCGACGAAGCGACCTCGGCGCTCGATACCCATACCGAGCGCGAAATCCAGGCATCGCTCGACGATGTCTCGAAGAACCGTACCACCCTGGTCATCGCCCACCGCCTGTCGACCGTGGTCGGCGCCGACGAGATCCTGGTGCTTAAGGATGGCGTGGTCGCCGAGCGCGGCAAGCACCATCAGCTGATGACGCAGAAGGGTCTCTATCACGCGATGTGGGAGCGCCAGCGCGCCGCCGATGCCGCCCGCGAAACCCTGGCCAAGGTCGCGGCCGAGGTCGAGTGAAACTCGCGAAACGGAGGGCGGCGAAGCCAAAAAGTCCTTCTCGTCGTACTGCGTGCTGACGCTCGGTGTAGTCTCCACGTAAAAAATCCGGTTTGGCCGTAAGGCCAACCGGATCAAAGAAAAAAGTAAATCCGTGTGCCGGGCCGTCCCAAGCTACGGATTTTCCTTATTGAATCCGCCAAAAAGTACACTGAGGCGAGCGCAGCGGCGCCGAAAAACTTTTCGGCGAGACATACAACAAAGCCCCGGATCTCACCACCCGGGGCTTTGCCGTGTTAGAAACAGGACCTGATCAACAGCCCCGCCTCGCATTACATCGATGAAGCGGTCGTCGTCGTTGTCGTGGTCGAGGTTGCCATGTCGGACATTCCCGAATCGGACATCGCCATGCCCGTATCGGCTGGCGCGACTTCGGTCGTGGTGGTCTCGGTCGTTGTTTCCGTCTTCTTTTCGCAGGCGGCGACGGCCAGGCAGGCAGCGGCGGCGACGAGCGGCAGAATCTTGGTATAGCTGAGCTTGATCATGAGTGGAGGTTCCTTCTCACCGAGGAGTCTTTTGAAAGGTGTTGTCACGTATCCGTCGATAATGGCAGCCACCCAAAATCTGGATCGCTCAACGGGTGCGATCCTAGGCGTGAAGACTTTGACCACACGCCAAATAGGGAAGCGTTGCGGTTACACGTTCCGAAAAATAAAAAACCTGTAAAGATGACGGCGAATGAGTTTGCTCATGAGCCCATTGGCAGTTATGCCGCCACCCAGCCGCCGTCGATCGACAGCGGCGCGCCGTTGATCGCCTTGCCCGCGTCCGAGCACAAAAACACTGTCAGGGCGGCGATATCCTCGACCTTGACGAATTCCTTGGTCGGCTGAGCGGCCAGGATGACATCCTTGATCACCTGCGCTTCGGTCATGTCGCGCGCCTTGGCGGTATCGGGAATCTGCTTCTCGACCAGCGGCGTTTTGACGTAACCCGGGCAGATGGCGTTGCAGGTGATGCCGAATTCGGCGCCTTCCAGCGCGATCGTCCTGGTAAAACCCAGCAGGCCGTGCTTGGCTGCGACATAGGCCGATTTGAACGGCGAGGCGACCAGGGCGTGGGCCGACGCCATATTGACGATGCGCCCCCATTTCTTCGCCTTCATCGCCTCGAAGGTCAGCCGCACGGTGTGAAAACTGGAGGTCAGGTTCAGCCCGATAATGGCGTCCCACTTGTCGGGCGGGAAGCTCTCGATCGGCGACACATGCTGGATGCCGGCATTGTTGACCAGAATATCGACCCCGCCCAGCTTCGAATCGATGGCGCCGATCAGTCCGCCGATCTCGTCCGCCCGCAGCAGGTTGGCGCCGTCAAACAGCACCTCGACTCCGTAGGTTCCGGCCATCTCGGCGCGCAGGGCTTCGATCTCGTCGGCGTCACCCAGGCCATTGAGCATGATCTTCACGCCTTGCGCGGCCAGGGCCCTGGCAATGGCCAGCCCGATGCCGCTGGTCGAACCGGTGACCAGGGCGGTTTTGCCTGCCAATCCTGTCATGACTCTAGTCCTTGTCTGTTATTCCAGCGGTGCATAAGTTTACTGATGAGCCGCTGGCAAGGGCGACTGCCCGCCGCGCAGGTTTGCGCGAGCCATCGGGGCCGCCCGTGCGGCGGCGCTTGAGCTTTAAAAAACGAATAGCAGTGGTCATTCTTTATGACCGTTGCTATTCGGTGGTTCGCCGACCTTGCGCGCCGCCATGCTGAGCGCCTGCAGACCGCACTGTTCGACGAAGGCCATCGCCGCCCGGCTCTGGTTCTGGCTGTATTTCAGGCAGGTTTCGGCCCATCTCTTCTGCAACTCAGCCAGCGAAGCGGCATCCTGTGGCCGTGCCGCGGCGTTCATCAGCTCGATGGTCTCCTGAGTGAAGGCGGCCTGCTCGGCGGCGTAACGATGCGACGTCGTGCTGATCATCTCGATCAGGTTGATCAGGCTGCGCGCCGCCAGCTGCTGCTGGGCTTCCATCAGCTTCAGGCCGTTCTCGAAGGGCGAGTTGATCATGCGCCGGAGCTCCGCAAAAGCGAAAGCCTTGTATGGCGATTTTCACGCGTCTCTGCAACGCAAAATCAGTTCAGCAGTATCGACCCCAGCAGCACGCGCGCGCCCTTGCGCCCCAGAATCTGGTCGGTCACGATCTGAAGCTGCGCCGCGATGTAATCGGTGTCGACCAGGGAAGCGGCGTTCAGGTTCGAGGCATAGCCCTGCAGCTTGGTGACATAGGCGTCCTGCAGGCGCGGCCTGTACAGTTTGACCATCTCCGTCAGCTTGGGATCTTCGGCAAATATCCCGACCTCGACGCTCATCGTGCCGTGGCGGCTGCCCGAAGCGCGGGTAAAGACGCTGATCATCGGAAACTGTGTATAGTTAAGCCCGCCGCCCTTTTTCTTCTCCGGCGCATTGGCGTGCGCGCCCGCCCCGGGCAAAGCCAAGGCAGCGGTTGAAAGTCCCATGAAAAGCAAGGCGCGACGATCCATGCCGTTAGGATAGAAAACGCCGGTTAAAAAGCGGTTCACAATCCATATTCAAATAAAATTAACCATAAAATCAAAGACTTGATTACAAAAAATTTAGCCCTTTACCGTAACGTCGCCGGTATGGCTTGAGCGCTTTCCGACAAAGTGGACACCACCGCACGGGCGGCCCCGTTTTCGGATAAGAAGCGCGACAAGACAAAAAGCTAGAGCATTTCAACCGATCAGCATGATCGGGAAATGCTCTGGGTGGTAACCAGATACGGCACAATGGTGGGCATGATTTCGCTGCATTCTCAGATTCACAGGCGGCTGCGCAAGATCAATTGCGAAACCGTCAGTGTACTGATCGTCGAGGACAATGACGCCTCGCGCCGTCTGGTCCAGGAATTGATGCGCGCCGCCGGCTTCGCCCGGCTCAGCTTCGCCCGCGACGCCGAGGAAGGCATCCATCAGATCGCCGCCCACCACCCCGACCTGATCCTGCTCGACTGGGGCCTGCCCGGCATGTCGGGCATCGACCTCGTCCGCCTGGTCCGCAAGGCGGCCATAACGCCCGATCCGCGCTTTCCCAATCCGGAAGTGCCCATCGTCATGCTGACGGCCCGCACGCGCCACCGCGACGTCACCACGGCGCGCAATGCCGGCATCACCGATTTCGTCGTCAAGCCGTTCTCGACCACCACCCTGCTGAAGGCTGTCTCCGGCGCCCTGACCAAGAAGCGGCGCTTCATCGCCACGCCCGACTTCGCCGGCCCCGACCGCCGCCGGCGCAAGGCCGCCCTGTTCCCGGGCCTGCTGCGCCGTGAAGGTGAGCAGGGTTCGGGCGCCTTGCGCGACGCCCTGACCGCCGAGATGACCGTTCTGCGCGAAAGCTTGAAAGCCCGCGTCCGGCCGGATCGCGCCACTCTGAAAGATGTCGTCGACCGCCTGCTCAAACTCCAGACCGATGCCCATGGCCTGAGGATGAAACTGATTGAACAGGCGACACACTCTTTAAACGACTATGTGCAATACTTCGGGGATAAGGCAGAAGCCGAAGTTCTGGATGTGCACCTCGACGCCCTCATCCGGCTCAACGACGCGCCTTATGCCGATCATGAAGAGGCTGTGAATATCGTGTCGCATTTGAATCGTCTGGTCACGCAGCGCCGTACGCGGAAGGCATCATGAACGCCTTCGCCCCGCTTGACCAAAAGAACGGGAACGGCAACAACGCGAACAATCGCGACGTCCGCAACCTGGCCAATCTCGGCGAAACCGCCTCGACCTCGCGCGTCCTCAACCTGTCGCAGATCTATCTCAGTTCGTCCCGCGACAAGGAGTACCAGCTCAAGCCGTTCTTCCGCGACTCGCAGATGAACAAGGCCATCCTGGTCAAGCACACCCTGCGCGCCAATGAACGCGACCTGTTCGCCCGCGCCCGCCGCACCGCGACCAAGATCATCCTGCCCTTCGATCCGCTGGACCTGAAGCTGGGCGGGCGCTCGATCTTCGTCAACCAGATGGGCTTCGACAGCTTCTGCCGCGCCTATTTCAATACCGACGAGATCAGCGGCAACAACGATGTCCAGGTCCTTCGCCTGCTCGATACCCTGCCGTCGCTCGATCCGTTCCTGGTTCGCGAACACCTGGCGCGCAACGGCTACCGGCCCGGCGCCTGCTATCTCAAGATCTCGCCCTTCGATGTCCAGCGCATGATCGGCTTCGCCAATGAAGAGATTGAGCGCCTGGTGGCGACGGCCTTCGGCGACGGTATTGTCGGCGGCGCTTCGGTCAAATTGGCCGGCAAGATCCTGGCCAACGAGCTCGACAAAGAGCTGTGGCCGCTGAAAAAGACCCTGCGTATGTCGGACGAGGAATTCTCCGACGGCATCTTCTCATGGCGCGGCTTCCTCTATTTCAAATGGCGCCATATCGAACTCCAGGACGAGATGCGCAAGGTCCTCGAAGGCCTGGCCAGCTACCAGCCGATCGGCGCTTCCGACGAAAACCTGCGCGAATACCTGAAGGAATCGCGTCCGCGCCTGGCCCGCAGCATCGTCGCGGCGGTCACCAATGTCGGCCGCACGCTCAATGTCTACGACCAGGCCTACCACGCCCTGGTCGAAGGCGCGAACCCGGGGCCGTTCCGCCGCTTCCTGCTCGACGGGCCGGGCCTGTTCTTCGAACTGGGCGAAAACATCGGCATCCTCAGCCATATCGGCTCCTTCTGGGGCTACCGGATGAGCCAGCAGATGATGAACCATCGCCTGACGCCGGGCGAATATGCCGACGTACTGATGGATTTCGAGGATTCGCTGACCGTGGTGGCGCGCTACGGTGCAACCGAACAAAAGTAGGCGTTAAGACATGGCGTTGTTGCAGGCGGCCGGTTCGGTCGGAGAGAGCCAGTTCGTCGCCGCGCGCGAGGTTCGCAATCTCGCGCATCTGAACAAGACCGGCGCTTCGTGGCGGGTGCTGAATCTGGCCCGCGTCTTCGTCACCCACCGCGAGGCGGAAGCCTGGGCCGCCCATCCCATGTTCGAGAACTCCCAGCTCAACCGCGCCATTATCCTCAAGCATAGCCTGCGCGTCGACGAACGTCACCTGTTCACCAGCGGCCGCCAGATGGTCACCAAGATCATCCTGCCCTACGACCACAACGACCTGCGCCTGGGCGGCCATTCGATCTATATCCGCCAGGTCGGCTTCGACGAGCTGATGGAGCGCTATCTCGGCATCGACAGCTTGGCCAAGAGCCGCGACGTCCGCGCCCTGTTGTGCCTCGACGCCCTGCCGTCGCTCGACCCGTTCCTGGTCCGCGAACACCTGGGCCGCATCGGCGTCAAGGCTGCCAGCCTCTACTACCAGATTTCCCGCGCCGACCTCGAGGAAATGGCCGCCTATACCGCCGCCCGCGTCGAGGACCTGGTCTTCGCCGCCCTGGGCACCGAAGCGCGCCGCGGTGGCGCCGCCAAGCTGGGCAGCAAGATCCTGTCGGACGATCTCGATCAGGAACTGCTGCCGCTGCGCGCGGCCTTGGGCATGCGCCCCGACGCCTTCTATGAAGGCGTCATGTGCTGGCGCGGTTTCCTCTATTACTGCTGGTGCCACGGCGAGCTTCAGGCCGGCGTGCGCGAACTGCTGTCGGGCCTGTCGAACTACAAGCCCAACATCACCCACGACGACGTGCTGCGCAACTATATCCGCCTGGCCCGCCCGCGCCTCGCCAAGGCCATCGTCAAGACGCTGAAGGACATCGCTCAGTCGCTGGAAGCCTATGACGACGTCTACCACGCCCTGGCCCACGACCGCGACCCGGAGCCCTTCCGCCAGTTCCTCCAGCACGGCGCGCAACTGTTCATGCAACTGGGCGAAAGGGTCGGCATCCTCAATCACATGGTGTCGTTCTGGCGCTTCCGCATGGGAAAGGTGATCGAGAACAACAGCCGCCCGCTGGAAAGCATCGAATTCGCCGACATCCTGGTCGACTTCGAGGCCAGCCTGGCCGGCACTATCCATAACGACGAGCAGTCGGTGGCTTAATCCTCAGGCCGTCGCCGGTTGCAGCAATTGCCGGCGGACCGCTTTGGCCAGGCCATAGCTGTTGGGCGGCCGAAAATACTGGCCATGGGCGCCATCGATCAGGTCGACGCTGTAACCGCCGGGATAGGCGGCGCGAAACACCGTATGCGGATCATCCAGCAATCCGAATGGATTAAACTGGCTGTCGCGACCGAAGATCAAGGCAACCGGCCCGCCATAGGGCAGGAATCGCCCCTGTTCCATCAGGATCAGTCGCGCCATATCGCGTCCCCGCGACCGCAGTTCCAGCGCCAGATGACGCGCCACCCCGGCCCCCTGGCAATTCCCGCCCATGACGACAGGCCCGCGGGGATACAGCGCCGTCAGCTCGTCGGCATAGGCATGGGCCAGGGCGTCCAGATTGGCCGGATTGGTGGTCATGATCAGGTGGCCCGACCTCAGGCCGTGCACTGGTTGCTCCGGACCCAGGCGCTCGGCCAGTTCGGCCAGTTCGGCTGCCCCCTGGAAGCACCAGAACAACGGCGGGCGCGATCCTTCGGCATTGCGGCTGACGATCAGCTGACGCGGCGTCGCGCGCTGACCTTCCCAGGCGGCGATAAAGGCCGCCTGTTTGCGGATCAGGTCTGCGCCCAGATTATCGGGCGGTGCGGTCCGCGCTGCCGGTTCAACCCTGGCCTCGATATGCAGCGCCATCAGTTCGATCGTATTGACCTCGTCGATGCGATCGAAGGCCAGGGTGATGTCAAAGGCGGTTTCGATCGCCGCGAACAGCGTCGCGGTCTGCAGGGAATCGGCGCCCAGTTCGGCCAGCGTGTCGCGGATACCGAAGACGTCCAGCGACAGGCTGTCGCGATAGATCCCGGCCAGCCTAATCTCCACCGGGGTGACGGGTAGTTTGGGCTCGCGTCCGGCGGTCCGCCCGTCGCCGGGAGCGGGCAGGGCGGCCATATCGCGCTTGCCATTGGCCGTCAGCGGCAGATCATCGACCCGGATCACCAGGTCGGGCATCATGTGGGCCGGCAGGATGCGATCCAGCCGCCGCCGCAACCGGCCCTCGTCCAGGGCCTCGCCCACCACATAGGCAACCAGCCGTCCGGCGCCGTTATTGCGCCACAGCCTGACCCACGCATCCCGGACGCCATCGCTCCGCCGCAGCACGGCCTCGATTTCGCCGGGCTCGATGCGGAAGCCGCGCAGCTTGATCTGGTCGTCGTCGCGGCCGAGAAACAGGATCTGTCCGTCCGGCCGCATCGCGGCGCGATCTCCGGTGCGATAGATGCGCACACGGCCGACGCCGTCCAATGTGACTTTGGGGAATTTCCGCGCCGTCAGTGCAGGCTGGTTGAGATAGCCGCTCGCCAGGCACGGCCCGAAAATGCATAGTTCGCCGGTTTCGCCCCGCGCGACAGGTTGCAGATCGTCCCCGGCAATATAGATGCCGGTATCGGGAAAGGCTGTGCCGATGGTTACCGCTTCGCCGGCCTGGCAGTCGGCGGCGGTGACCGCGACGGTCGCCTCGGCCGGGCCGTAGCTGTTGATCACCGCGACACCATGGCGGCGCCACCGCGTCACCAGGTCCGGCGGACAGGCCTCGCCGATCAGGATCAGGTGGCTTAGCCCCCCATGCCGGGGAAGCGATAAGGTCGCGGCGGCCGATGGCGTCAGCGACAGGTGGGTAATGCCCGACGCCTCGACACAGCGCGTAACCGTGCCCCCGGCCCGGACCTGTCCGTCGGGCAGCAGGACGAGGCAGGCGCCGGCGGCCATCGCCATGGCCATGTCGCCGACATGGACGTCGAAGCCGAAGGCGCTGAACAGGCTGACCCGCGACGAAGCCGCGATCTGAAAACGATCGCGCGCCGCGACAGCGAAACGCGCCAGCGCGCCGTGTGGCACGACCACGCCCTTGGGCCGGCCGGTCGTCCCCGAGGTATAGATGATATAGGCCGGCGCATCGGCTCGCATCGACGGCGTGACCGCGCCGCCGCCGGACAGGGTTTCGGGCTGTAGCCGGACTCGGCCCTCCGTCAGCGCAGGGGCCATACGGGCGTCGCACAGGACATGCCGTGCCGCGGCGTCATCGAGCATGAACCTTTGGCGCAGTTCCGGCAGGTCGGGATCGACCGGCAGGTAAACCCCGCCGGCCAACAGAACGCCGAGAAACGCTGATACCCGATCCGGCGAGGCGCGCAGGCAGACCGCCACCGCGCCGCCGGCCTGCAGGCCCTGGCCGATCAGGGCCGCGGCGATGGCCTGCGCCCGCGCCAGCAGGCCGCCATAGTTGACGACTACGCCGTTCATCATTACGGCCGGGGCGTCGGGCTGCTGCGCCGCGCGCTGGATGAACAGCGCGATCAGGTTCTCCGGCGCGACATCGTCGCCCAAGGGGGCGCCGATCTGCAAGGCCGGCGCGGCAATCCCGTCCGGCGCCGCCGTCAATCCGGCGACCACGGTCTGCGCCAGATCGCCGAACGGGCGCCCGGACATGACAAGAACGGTGTCACCCGCCATGGACCCGCGCACGGCGTCGGCCAGCCCGGCCTGGGCGAAGGCGGTAAAATCGACGCCCCGCGCGGTCAGGGCGGCCGACACGGCCGCGTTGCCGGCGCCGCCGTCATCCGCTTTACCCGCCCCGTTGACCGGCAGCAGCCAGGTCGCATCGGCCTGGGCGACGGCTCCGGCATAGGCCGGCGCCATCGCGGCGGCGCGGCTGAACAATTGCGGCTCCAGCACGACCGTCAACCGTCCGGAGGTCAGACTGCGCGCCGCCTCTACCGTAGCGGCGATTGCGGTCGGATGATGGGCGAAGTCGTCGATGACGCGTACCCCGCCGACCGTGGCGACGGTTTCGAAACGCCGCGCCAGGCCGTGGAAATCGGCCGCCGCCGCCAGGATCGGCGCCCACTCGACGTCCAGGGTCCGGGCCATCACGACCGCGCCGGCGATATTGGCGACCATGTGCCGCCCATGCAGTTGGTGCCGTATCAAGGGCGAGCTTTCGGCTCTGCGCACCAACCGGAAGCCGTCCTCCTGCGCGACGATCTGCGTTTCGCAATCGTCGCCGAAACCGAAGGTCATGGCAGGACGCCCCATGGTCGCTACCGAACGCGGATCGTCGCCATTGACGATCAGCCGTCCGGCTGCGGGCAAACGCTGAACGAAGCGGCGAAAGGCGGCGTCCAGCCCGCCCGTTTCGGCATAATGGTCGCTGTGTTCATCGTCGATCTGGGTGATCAGGGCGTGGCGCGGTTGCCACGCGTCCAGCGCGCCGAAGGCTTCGCAGGCTTCGAGGACGAACGGCGCATCGCGTTCGCCCAGCTAGCCGGAGACGCCGCCGAGATCGCGCGACGATGCTCCGACCATTTGGGCCCCCACCATATAACCCGCCGCGATGCCGGCCCGGCGCAGGATCAGGCTGAGCAGGGCGGTGGTCGTCGATTTGCCGTGGCTGCCGGCGATGCACACCACGTCGCGGCCGGCCAGCAAGCCCGCCAGCCGTTCGGCGCGATATCGCACGGGAAGGCCCAGCCGCCGGGCGGCCTGCCGCTCCGGATTGTCGAACGGAATGGCCGGGCTGATCACCACCTCGTCGGCGCCGTTCACCTGGCGCGCATCGTGGCCGATGTGAACGGTCAGTCCCGCTTGGCGCAGCTGTTCGACCGCCTCGCCATCGTAGCTGTTGCTGCCGCTTACCGCGTATCCGGCCTGATGCAGCAGGTGGGCCAGGGGCGCCATGCCCGAACCGCCGATTCCGATCAGGTGAACACGCCGCCGCGGCGCCACGCCGTCAGACATCGCCGATATCTCCCTTGATGGCGTAGGTGCTGACGCGGCCCAGTTCTTCAAGGACGCGCTGGCGACCGTGCGGCTTCAGCCACCAGTTATGCTCGTTCAGGTCGCGCGGATCGTCGCCCGACAGGGTGATGAAGCGGATATGATCGGGAAAGACCTGGCGCGCCGTCATCAGGGCGCGGCGGGTATGGATCGGCTTGGCGCACAGGGCCATGGTGGCGATCCCGTCCCACCCGACGGTCCCCGCGATCAGTTCCGCGCCGAACACGGCGTTTTCCAGCGTGTTGAGCGCTTTCGGTTCGATCAGGATTGCGTCGGGATCGACACCGTCGGCGACGGCGCGGTCGCGATAGAACTGCCATTCCGGCACATTGTCGCGCGTCACGGTCGCGCCGCTGATCACGATGCGGCGGGTCAGGCCGGCGTGGTACAGGTCGATCGCCGGCAGGATATTGCTGATCGACGGGCTGCCGAAGACGAAGCACAGGTCGACGGCCTGGGGCGCGTCGCGCAGAATCAAAAAGCGCGAAATGGCGTCGCGGGTGCCGAAAGGCGGGTGGGACATGGCCGAATCCCCTGATTGGGCAACTACCGGGATAGGATTGCCGCGGGGCGATGTCAACAAATCCGCCTGTCAGATATCTTCGCCGAATTCGATCCGCCAGAATCGCGTCTTCACGCCGTCGACGCCGAAATCATTGTCATTGACGATGATCATCGTCCGCCGATCGGGCATGACCAGCCCTTCGAGATCGGCGCCGATCTCGGGAAAATCGTCGCTCGACAATACCAGCCGCTTGTCCAGTACCGGCACTTGTCCCAGCCTCCCGTCGCCGCTCAACTCCTCCAGGGTCGGTCGTGTCGCCACCTCCAGATGCCGGGCGTCAACGGCGAACGCTTCCCCCACCGTCACCGTATAGAACTTGGTCGTCGCCGAGCCGCGTTCCAGCACCAGCAGCCGGTCCGCTCCGATCATCGCCATCTCGCTGAGCTTGAGATCGCTCCAGTCGACCGGCCCCAGTTCGTTGTCCCTCCGGAAGCGGGCCGGATCGTCGAACGGATACAGGTACTGCGCCACCACCTCGCCGGTGGCCGCGTCCAGCTTCCACAGCCGGACATGCCGCGCCCGGCGATGGGCCTCCGCATCGGGATGGGCCAATGGACTCTGGAAGGCGAGATACAGCCACGCCCCGTCCTCGCTCAGAGCCAGGGCTTCGAAACCGCGATTGAATTGCCGCTTTGCGGCGATGGCGGGCAGGGCGCCCGTGACCGGAATGGCGGCGCCCGCGAACATGCCTTCGCATCCGGCCGGCACCCATCGGGCCAGCACCGTACCGTCCGCCGCCGCATGCAATAAGGACGGACCATATTCATCGCCGATCCAGAAGGTACCGTCGGCCAGGGCGATGATGCCTTCGCTGTCGGCGCCGGACGGATCGGGCGCTGTCACCCGGCCGTCGAGATCGAATGCCACTTCGTCGAGCCCGCTCGCCGGGGGCAAACCGGATATGGCGCGCCCGTTGCCGTCGCGCAGCGGCAGGCAGCGCAGGCACATCACCCGGTCGCCCTCGAGCTGCAATTCGAAAATCGCCGGCCCGATATCGGGGCAGGGCATGATCTTGGCGCCGGCCACCTCGCTCAATCCGGCCAGTCCGGTCAGTCCGTAGCGCGCGACGGCAAAGGGTGCTTTCACGTTCGGCCCGCGATCGCCGACCGACCACATCCGCCCCGGCGGGTCGCCGGCCCGCAGGCTTAGTCCCGAGCCGACCCCGCGCACCAGTTCGACCTCGCCGGCCGGCACCTGCAGCCGGCGCACCACCTCATCGTCGAACGCCAACGGCGTGATCCTGATACCGGCACGGGTCATGGCGCACTCCACCTTCGACCTCGCTGGATATCACATTCCGCCGGGTTTCCCATCCGTAACACGATGGCCGAAGCGCCAGATCATCGCCGGCAGCACGATCAGGCTCATGACGGTCGAGGTGATCAGCCCACCCAGGATGACGATAGCCATCGGCCCCTGGATCTCACGCCCCGCCTGGCCGGTCTCAATGGCCAGAGGCAGCAGACCCAAGGCCGTCACCAGCGCCGTCATCAGGATCGGCGTCACCCGTTCCTGGGTGGCCTTAAGCACGGTGGCGACCGACCAGTCATGGCCGTCCTCCGCCAGTTGTCGCGTATGCGCCAGCAGCAGGATCGCATTGCGCGCCGCCACCCCCAGCAGAGTGACGAACCCGACCAGGGCGCCCAGCGACAGGCTGGCGCCCGTCAAGGCCACAGCCGCTACCCCGCCGACCAGGGCGAACGGCGCCGAGGCGACGATCAGCCCGACCGCCCGGCCGCTGCCGAAGGCCAGGACCAGCAGGGCGATGATACCGCCCAGCGCCAGACCCGTATTGCGCAGCAGCTCGTTGCGCGCCGCGGCGGCGTCATTGGCCACGCTGACATAGTCGAGATAAATGCCTGCCGGCAATTTGACGTCCTGGGATATGACCGCCTTCGCGGCGTCGGTAACGCGGGCGACGTCGGCCGGCGCCGGGTTGGCGGTGACGGTTTCGACCAGCCGCCCGCCGATATGCGAGATGACCGTGCGGCTTTCGCCGAGATAGACGTGGGCGACGTCGCCCAGCCGCGCCACCTGGCCGTCGGCGCCGCGGATCAGCAGGTCGCCGACGCCTTCCGGGCTCTGGCGCAGGGCATTGGGCAGGGTGACGGCAACTTCGATGGCGCGGTCGTTGCGGTAGATCTGGGCGGCGGTCGCGCCCTCATAGGCGGCCTGGACGGCGCCGAGGATATCGGCCGGCGCGATACCGTGCTGAGCCGCCGCGATGCGGTCGATATCGATCTGGACGCTTGGCGTCGCCGGCGGGGTCTGGATGGTGACGTCGCTGGCGCCCTTGACCGATTCGAGTTTGGCCGCGACATCGTAAGCGGCGGCTTCCAGGCTGGCGGCGTCGCTGCCATAGAGATTGACGGCCAGCGCCGCCGTCTCGCCGGTCAGCGATTCGCCGATGCGGTCGCCCAGGAAGGTCAGGACCTCGGTCTCGAGGCCGGGATAGCTGTCCAGAACCTGATGAATCTCCGCCTCGACCTCGTCCTGCTTGTGGCTCGACAGATGCGGTTTCAGCTCGACATGGAATTCCGACCGCTCGCTGCCCCAGGTATCCTCGCCGCCTTCCGACCGGCCGATCTGCTGTTCGACCGTGGCGATGCCGTCGATGGCCAGCAGGTCCTTCGACATCGATTCGCCGTAGCGCCGCATGACCGACAAGGACGTGCCCGGCGGGGCGGCGACGCCGAGAACGAAGTGGCCCTCCTTGAACGACGGCAGCAGTTCGGCGCTGAAAAAGAACAGGCCGGCGATTGCCGCGACGCTGATGGCGCCCGAAGCGATGAACAGCGGCCCGGGCCTGGCGCACAGCTTTTCCAGCACGCCGGCGTGCCACGATTTCATGTCGCGCAGCAGTTTCGGCTCCTGCGGCAGGCGCGCCCGTCCCAGCATCAGCAGGCTCAGCGCCGGCGTGACGACGATCGCCACCGCCAGCGAAATCAGGGTCGACAGGATGAACGCCAAAGCCAGCGGCGCGAAAAAAGCGCCCTGCAGGCCGTGCATCATCAGCACCGGCACCAGCACCAGGGCGACGACCAGGGTAGCGTAGATAACCGGCGAACGCACTTCCAGCGACGCTGCCAGTATGGTGTCGGCGACACTGACGCCGTCCGGCCGGTCACGCAGGCGATGGACGATATTCTCGACATCGATCACCGCGTCGTCGACCACCACGCCCAACGCCACGGCCAGGCCACCCAGGGTCATGGTGTCGATGCTCATCCCCATGCGGTCCATGACCATGATGGCGGCCATCAGCGACAGCGGGATGCTGACGAAAGAAATCAGCACCGTGCGCAGGTCGCGCATGAACAGGAACAGTACGATGCCGATCAGCACGGCGCCGATCAGGATGTCATCGACGATGCCGGACAGCGCCGTCTCGATGAAGTTGGCCGGGCGGTGCAGGGCCGGACTGACCGTAATGCCCTGCGATTTGGCGGCCGGCGCCAGTTCGGCCAGGGCCGCCTCGACATCGCGCGTGACCTTCAGCGTATTGGCGCCGTACTGGCTCGACAGGGCGATCAGCACGCCGGGCTTGCCCATGACGACGGCGTCGCCGAAGTCGGGCGCGGGCGCTTCGGTGACCTCGGCGACATCGCCGAGATGGACCACAGGGCCGGGCGCGCCGGGAATGGGCGTAGCGGCGATATCGGCCGCCGTCGCCGCCTGGGCGCGCGGCTCGACCAGGATGCGCTGCTCCGACGTATCGATGAAACCGCCGCCGTTCAACGCCGTCGAGGTCTGGGTCGCCTTGATGACGTCGTCGAGGCTCAAGCCACGCGCCGCCAGGGCATCCGGATCGATGCGGACCTCCATGCGCCGGACCTCGCCGCCATAGACCGTGGCGCGGGCGACGCCGGGCACCGCCATCAGTCGCGGCCGGACCTTCCACTGGACGAAATCGCGCAGGGCCTGCGGATCGGCCTTGGTGCTGGTGAACCCGACCTTGAGCAGGTCCATGGTCGCCGAGGTCAGCGGCGCCACCTTGGGCGGACCGACCCCGGCCGGCAATTGCGACCCGGCCTCGCCCAGCGCCTCGGCGACGATCTGGCGAGCGCGGTAGGGCTCGGCGCCCTCCTTGAAGGTTACGCTGACGATGCTCAAGCCCTGGATCGAGTCCGAACGCACCGACTGGACGCCGGCGGCGCCGTTGACCGTCTGTTCGACCGGCCGGGTGACCAATTGCTCGACCTGCTCGGCCGACAAACCGGGCGCCTCGGTCTGAACCTCGGCCTGGGCGGGCACGAAATTGGGAAAGACGTCGTAATTGGCATGCGCCAGGGTAAAGCCGCCCATGACGAGCAGCACGGCGGCGCCCAGCGCGACCAGGCGCGGGTGGCTCAGGCTGATATGGACAAGACGGGCCAGCATCAGTCACCCGCTGCCGGCGTGGCGCTGGCCGCCAGCAGCGCCGAAGCGCCCTGGATGACGACGGCCTCGCCCTGGCTGAAGCCGCTGCCGACGATCAGCCCGTCCGGTGTCACCCTGGCCGCGACGACCTCGCGCTTGACGAACCCTTGGGCGCCCGTCTTGACCCACGCATAGACGTGGCCGCCCTGGCGCAATAACGCGCTGTTGGGGATCAGCAAGCCGTCGGTGCCATTGCCGCCATACAGCGACGCCTTCAGGGTCAGGCCGGTACTGAAATAGGCAGCGTCGGGTCCACTGACCATAGTCATCAGGCCCGGCGACTGCAGCCTTGCATCGGCGGTTCGCGCCACGCCCAGCACGCGCGCCGTCACCGTGCCGATGGCGCCGGCGTCGAGCACGGCCGACCGCGCGCCTTTCAGCCCCTGGCCCGACGGCGTGTCGATACGCACCAAAGCGGCACGTCCGGCGGCCAGGTCGCTGCCCAACTGGCGCAAACCGTCGTCGGACAGGTTGACGAAATAGACGCCCCATTCCAGCCCGACCCGTTGTTTCAGCAGGGTGACCTTCGCCTGGTCGCCGCGCGCCTGGGCCTGGGCAGCCTCGGCTGTCTTCAGCGCCACGGTCGCGTCCTGGGCCAGGGCATGGGTCCGCACCGCCTCGGCCTGTGAGGCATTATAGGCAGACTGTGCCGTCGCCAGGTCGCTGAGCAGGGTCAGCAGCGGCGTCGGATCGACCACGGTGGCGAAGGCCTGGATCGCATCGGAGCTATGGGCGGCCTCGATCGGCGCCGTGCGGATCTGCAGCCGTGCCTGGGTCTTGGCGTCGACCTGCACGGGCTTGTCCTGCGCCAGGGCAGGCGTCGCGCACAGCATCACGGCCATTACGGCGGGTATCAGCGGTCTCACTTTTGAACCTCTTCGGTCAGAATTTGGGTCTGCACGGGATCGAACGCCTGATGCAGGGCGTCCTCCAGGGCCAGCCGGTCGCCACGTGCCGTCCATTCGGCCTGCAGCAGGTTGATCTGTGTCTGGGTGGCGTTGATCTGCGCCAGCAGCGCCTCTCCGCGATCGGACTCGCCCGCCGCCATCGACCGCTGCACCCGCTGCGCCATCTCCTGCGACGCCGGCAGGTCGATGTCGCGCATGGCAACCGCTGTGGCCAGGTCGGCGCGATACATACCGGCGGCCTTGATCGCATCGCTGTGCACGCTCTTGACCTTGTCTTCCAGCGTCTTGCCGGCCGCCAGCCGCGCCGACTGCGCCGCCGCTATGGCCGAACGGTTACCGTCGAGCGGCGGCAGGGTCAGGCTCAAGCCCAGCGGAACCTTCACATCGCCGCGCTCCCAGGTATAGCCCGGCTGGATCGTGATATCGGGATACCGCGCCGCCACCGCCTGGCGCAGGTCGTTTTCAGCCGTGTCGTAATCGGCCACGGCGGTCAGCACATCGCCGCGGTTATAGACGGCCGCCTCCAGCATGGCGTCCAACTGCGCCTCATCCGGCGCCGCGCCATCCGTATCAACCTTCAATCCTGCCACCGCCTGCGGATCGGCGTCCAGCGCCCGCGCCAAGGCCGCCACAGCCTGTATATGCTTTGCCTTCGCCTGCTCCAGGCCCTGCCGCGCTCCCGATACATCCAGCGCCGCCTGGGCCGCCAGGCCCTGCGCCTCGGCGCCATGGGCCACGCGCCGGGCAATGACGTCGTGATAGGCCTGGCGCTGATCCAGCATCGTCTGGTTCAGCGCGATCTCCTGCTCGGACAGGGCGACATCGTCCAGCGCCTGGAACAGCCTCTGCCGCGCGGCCCACACCGCTTCGCCCAGGGCGTAGCGCGCCTTGACCACGACCAGGTCGGCAGCGGTGATGCGCGCTGCGCGCTTTGCCCCGATATCCAGTGGAATCCCGACCGCCCCGCCGAACAGCCACGGTTTCTGGGCATTGGCGTCCTTCGAATATTCCGCCGTCAGGCTCAAACTCAAAGGCGGCAGGTTCTTCGCCGCCTTGCGCGATGCCTCGGCCGCCGCCACGCTGGCCCGCGCCGCCGCCACGGCCGGATCGCGCGCCAGGGCCAGCCGCAGCAAATCTCCGGCGCTCGCATTGGCCGGCAGGTCGTGTACAGTCGGCGCGGCTATGGCGTGCACATCCAAAGGCGCCGGCATATAGGTCGCACAACTTGCCAGCCCGGACACCATAATCACTATCGCAGCGGCAAGGACAGGTTTCATGACGACTTCGTCTCGACCACGCGGTTCATGTAGCGTTCGGTGTCCGTCTTGTGGTGCCAGGCGATTTCAACAGCACCCCCCACGACCAGGGCCAGCACGGCGATCCACAGCACCCGCCCATTTTTCGTGATGTCGTGCCGGCCGCGCTGATACAGCAGCCCCAACCCGGCCACCCAGGCGCCGCCGAAGGCCAGTCCGCCGCCGACATCCGACAGCCAGTGAGCGCCGAGATACAGCCGCGAGAAGGCGATCGCCGCCACCCACACGGCCGCCGCCGCGATCAGGACGATGCGACCGGCGGGTTTCAGGCCGCGATACAGCATGACGGCCAGGAATCCCCACAGGACCAGGTTGACCGTGCTGTGCCCGCTGGGAAACGAAAAGGCGCTCCACCCCGGCGCATACAGCTCGGCCGGCCGGGCGCGATGCAGGGTGACCTTGATGACAGTGTTCAGCACCGAACCGACGCCCACGGCCGCCAGCCAGTAGCCGGCGCTGCGCCAGGCGCGTTGTTGCGCCAGGCCCAGCACGACGCAGAACGTCACCCAGCCGACGACAGCGGTGTCGCCGCATTCGGTGACGGCGATCAACACCGTGTCGAGCCAGGACGTGCGCCCGGCCTGCAACGCCGTGTAGACCGTCATGTCGAGGACGACCAGCGGGTCGCCCTCCATGACATCCTCGGCGATGTCCAGGAAGATCCACGCCGCCGCGATAAGGACCAGGGCCAGGCCGGCGATCAGCCATGGATCGCTGCCCTCGGGCGCCAGCTTGCGCCACAGACGATCTGGCCATCGACGCCAGCTCATGGCGCCACCCGCCACGCAACCAGCACGGCGCCGCCGGCGATCAGGGTAACCCCCAGCCAGTTGAGGAGACTGAGTTTCTCGCCCAGGAACAGCACGGCGAAGACGGCGACGAACACCACGCTCAGCTTGTCGATCGGCGCCACCCGGGCGGCGTCACCCAACTTCAGCGCCCGGAAATAGCAGAACCACGAGGCGCCGGTGGCCAGCCCCGACAGGACCAGGAACAGCCAGCTGCGGCTGGAAATGGCCGATGGCGCCTGCCATGACTGGGTGGCCCATACGACCAGGCCGGCCGCCGCGACGATGATGACGGTGCGCACGAAGGTCGCCATGTTGGGATTGACGGCCTCGACCCCGACCTTGGCGAAAATGGCGGTCAGGGCGGCGAACCCGGCCGAGAGCAGGGCCCAGAACGGCCACGACAGGGCAAGACTCTTCATCGGCGGCTCCAAAATCCCCGGCCCGCCTCCGCAGTGACCCGGCAAACCGGCCAAGTCAATACGCCGGCCTGAAAAGCCGCCGATCTGAAAAGCTGAAAGACCGCTTACGGCTTGGTCATCAGCTTCTCGGCCAGGTAGGTATATTCGATGGCATAGCGCCGCGCCGTCTCCTGCAGGTTGGCCGCCGCCGCGTGCCCGCCTTCGGTGTTCTCATAATAATAGAACGGCAGCCCCATATCCTCGAACAGCGCCGCCATCTTGCGGGCATGGACCGGACCGACCCGGTCGTCCTTGGTCGAGGTTTCGAACAGGGGCTCGGGATAGGCCACCCCCGCCTTGACATTATGATAGGGCGAGGTGGCGCGCAGGAAGGCGCCTTCGACCGGATCGTCGGGATTGCCGTATTCGCCCTGCCACGACGCGCCGGCCGACATGTGGGTATAGTTGACCATGTCGAGCAGCGGCACCTGGACCACGACGGCGTTCCACAGGTCGGGCCGTTGTGTCAGCTGCACACCCATCAGCAGGCCGCCGTTCGACCCGCCCATGGCGCCGAGATGCGCTGTCGACGTCACCTTGCGCGCGATCAGGTCCTCGGCCACGGCGGTGAAGTCGTCATAGACCTTCTGGCGGTTGGTTTTCAAACCGGCCTCGTGCCATTTCGGGCCGAACTCGCCGCCGCCGCGGATATTGGCCAGCGCATAGGCGCCGCCCTTCTCCAGCCACAACTTGCCCAGGCTGCCCGAATAGACCGGTGCCATCGATTGCTCGAAACCGCCATAGGCATAAAGCAGGGTCGGCGTCGTGCCGTCCAGCACCATATCCTTGCGCCCGACCAGGAAGTAGGGCACCCGTGTGCCGTCCTTCGACGTTACCCAATGCTGCTGCACCTGCAGGCCCGTGGCGTCGAAGCGCGCCGGACTGGAACGAATCTTTTCGATATCGCCATTGGCCGCATCGACGCGATAGAGTGTCGACGGCTCCAGGAAGCCCGCCGCCCAGACGAACATCTTGTTGCTGCGATCGTCGGCCGAACCGACCCCCAAGGTCGAATTTTCCGGCAGGGCCAGCTTGAACGACGACCAGGCTCCGTTCTTGAAAACGAACGAACGCACCTCGCCCGAGACATTCGACAGGATCGACAGCACCAGCCGGCCCTTGGTCTGGTTGATCTCCTCGACCGACTGGTGATCGTTGGGCATGAACAGCAGCACAGGCTCGATATGCGCCGGGTCGGCCAGAGCCGTCTTGAAGTTGAAAGCAATAACCGCGCCCGACTTGAACGCCTGGCCCGAGGCGCTGGTCCAGTCGTCCTTCAGCGAATAGATCGCCTGGCCTGCGTACAGGGCGCTGAAATTCGATGTCGTCGGGAAGGGGAAGGTGACCGTCCTGTCGCCGTCGAAGAAGGTCATTTCCGAATGGAAGAAGTCCGTATTGCGATAGGCCATGTCGGCGACATAGTTGCCGTCGATATCACGCAACACGTAGCGCCCCGCCGAGACATCGTCCGGGCTGCCGCGGAAGATCTCGACCGCTTGGTCCAGGCTCTGGCCGCGCTTCAGCACCTTGGTGACATAGGCATAGCCCGAACTCGTCACCTCGCCGGGGGTAAATTCACGCGACACAAACAAGGTGTCGGCATCGCGCCACGAGACATTCTGCTTGCCGGCCGGCAGGTCGAAGCCGCCCGGGATGAAGGCGCGTTTCGAAATATCGAATTCCCGGACCACCGTGGCGTCCAGCCCGCCGTCGGACAGGACGACCAGGCAGATGTTCTGGTCGGGCGGCAGGCAGTCCTCGCCCTTGTAAACCCAGGTCTTGCCCTCGGCCTTCGACAGGGCGTCGACATCGAGAATGGTCTGCCATTCGGGTTTGCCGGCGCGATATGACGCCCAGGTGGCGCGGCGCCACAGGCCCTGGACGTGCTCGCCGTCCTGCCAGAAATTGTCGACCATGCCGCCCCTGGCAAAGCCCGGCGCCGGAATACGGTCGGTGGCTTCCAGGATTTGCAGCATCTGCGCCTTGTTGGCTTCGAAACGCGGGTCCTGCCCCAGGCGCTTGAAGGTGGCGTCGTTGTGCGCCGTAACCCAGGCCATGGCCTGCGCGCCGTCGATCTCGTCGAGATAGGCGCGCGGGTCGGCGGCGTCGGCGGGGGCGGTGTTCGGATTGGACGGCGTGGGCTTGGCGACGGTGGTCATCTGGCTTTCGGTCGTTTGAGCAAATACGGACGGCGCCGCAAGGCCCGCGTTCAGGGCCAGGATCAGGCCCAGCGCGGCCAGGCTCGGCGAAATACGGGAGATTCGGGTCATTAAGCTACCTTTTGCGTTCACCGCAGTGCAGGCGAAGATTGCTGAGGAAACTAACTGACTTTGATGCCGTGACAAGATTACAAAAGAGTCATCTTGGTTCGCACAAAAAAAAGCCTTCCGGCAGGGTGTGAACCGGAAGGCGTAAAGGTGCGGGAGGATAGATACGCGTACGCTTACAAAAACGCGGAACCTACGGCTTCTGGGTGCCCGGGATGCTGGTCTTGGGCAGCTTGCCGTTGCCGATACGGCCCTCGTTGCGCAGGGCGCGTCCCTTGTCGGCCATCTGGTCATTGTGCATGGCTTCGCCCAGTTCTTCCTCGGCGGCGCCAACGGTTTCCTTGATGCTGGATTTAACGGACATGTGGTGGTCTCCTGTCTGCCTGTGAATGAAAAGCCATCGGCAGGATCATCGGGTCCTGCGATCGTTCTCATCATAGCGGCGCACATATAAGTTTGATGCCTGAGGTCAAACCGCACCGCGTAAAGATCGGATCAAGCCCCGGACCGTTTCGTCAAACCTGTGGAAAACTCGGGGATTTATAAGCTTTTCGCCCGATCTTTATGCGGAACTTATAAAATCCGGCCCGGCCCGCATGGCTTCCTTAAATGCGATGCAGCATCCTGTCGTTATCACGTCCACGGCTTACGGCGCGGCCCGATTATCTGGGGCTCTTTACCGCCCCCCCTAGCCTAAGACCCTCAGATAGCAGCTTGTGCAAGCAATCCGTGGACGTGAGCCCTTTTCCCGAAAAATCAGAGCGCGTCCGCTTAGCGTAAGGAGATTTCGCCCATGTTGTCATCCGCCACCAAGGCTGCGGCCAATGTGACCAAGAGCCTTGCCGAAAACGATATCCGCAATGCCGCCCGCGAAACCGAAAATAACGGGCACGATGTTCTCCATAATGTCAGCGACTATGCCCTCGACGCCGGACAGAAGGTGCGCGGCCTTTTCGACAAGACGGTCGACCAGACCAGCCGCGCCTCGGACAGGATCCAGGAAGAAATCAAGTCCAATCCTATTCGCTCCAGCGCTATCGCGCTCGGTGCGGGCTTTATTCTCGGCGCTCTGTTGACGCGTCGCTAAGCCACAAAAAGTTCAGCCTTGCATCGGGCAGTCAGGCCCCCCCGAGTGATAGCCCGATGCTGGAGCGGAATGTGGTGTCCTGGCCACATTCCGCTCCCGAATTTTTACCCGCCCTTCTTCACGAGGAGACGATATGTCCGTTGTCATGCGGCTGGTCGAACTATTCGCCGTCAATAAGCGGCTGAACGATACCAAGCCGTATGTCCTGCGCGCCCTGTCCGGATTGGCGATCGTCATCCTGCTGGGTGTCTTCGCCACGGTCATGGCAGCGCTGCTGGTTGCCGCTCTCCTATGGCTGATCTACACCCAGATTCTGGCCGCCGGCGTTCAGATCGCCACCGCCGCCCTGGTCACCGGCGCCTTGTCCCTGATCACGATCGCCATCGCCGCCTGGGCCGCCTTCCGTGTCTGGAGCGCCGTCTGCGCTGACGTCGAACGCATCTTCCAGTCCCAGACCCCCGTCGTGAACAAGGTCGCCGACGGCGTCGGCCACATCGCCGAATCCTTCGTCAACGGACTGCGCAAACGCGGTTGATTTACCGCCTCCTTATTTTTCCGTGCGGTCGGCTTATTGTCCCCTTATGCCGGCGAATATAACGTGGCCTGCGAGGCTGTTTCAGACCAGTCGCACAATCATTCCCTGGAGTTCGGACGGCATGGGGCCTGTCGGCTGCCGGGATGGCAGGCTTGACGCGTCCACCGGCCTTAGCCAAGATCGGCTGGCGGCACATCATTCAGCCACTGCCGATTAGAACTGGCCGGTCCGTCATGCGCTTGCCCTGGGGAGTTACCGTCAAGGAGGTCTACCTGGCCTTCTTCTGCCTGATCTCCATTGCGTTGTGCGCCTTCACCATGGTGATCTACGCCCAGTATCAGCGCGTCCAGCACCTCAACGAATACACCGTCTACCAATACGAAAACATCCGCCAGAGCCGCCTGATCCTGGCCGATGTCATCGACATGGAGACGGGCGTGCGCGGCTATGTCATGTCCGGCAATATCAAGTTTCTCGAACCCTATACCAAGGCCGACGCCCGCCTGCGCGACGAAATCTTCGTCCTGCGCAACAAGACCTATTACGAACCGACCTCGTTCGCCGAAACCAATCAGTGGCTGAACCGCATCGAAGAAATCCAGACCCTGCTCAGCAAGCAGGTCGCCTATATCAAGATGTTCGGCAAGAGCACCATTTCTCCCGGCGAGATGGACCTGGAAAAGGTCAAGATGGACGCCCTGCGCGCCACCATCGAAACCAGCGTCGACAAGCGCTTGGTGCTGCTGCGCGACCAGGTGGCCCACGTCGAGGCCCAGCGCAACAACTTCATCTACATCCTGATCATCGGCACCGTCCTGGGCGTCGGCATCCTGCTGGCCGGCACCGTCCTGATCATCCGGCTGGAGGTCGAGAAGGAAAAGGTCGAGGACGAGAACCAGCGCGTCGAATCGCGTTTCCTGGCGGTGATGAACGGCGTCAATGACGGCCTCTACGAGCTCAACTTCGTCAACGACACCATGTACATGTCGAAGGAGTTCAAGGCCATGCTCGGCTTTGACGAGGACGAGATCGAGGATACGGCCGAAGCCGCCATCATCCTGATCCACCCCGACGACGTCGAAAAATCCCTCGAAGTCCGCCGCGACTACATCACCAAAAAGACGCCGCACTACGTCAATGTCTTCCGCATGAAGCACAAGGACGGCACCTGGCGCTGGATCATGTCGCGCGGCGTCGGCACCTGGGACCGCTTCGGCCAGATCCGCACCCTGATCGGCACCCACACCGACATCACCGAGCAGAAGGCCCGCGAGGAAGAGCTGCGTCAGCTCAATGCCGACATGGAAGCCTTCACCTATATCACCTCGCACGACATGCGCTCGCCCCTGGTCAACCTGAAGGGCTTTTCCCACGAACTGACCCTGGCGGTCAGCGACGTCAACGATCTGCTGGCCCCCCAGCGCGACAAGATCGGCCCGGCCACCTGGGGCAAGCTCGACACCATCCTGAAGCACGACATTCCCGAAGCCCTGGGTTTTATCGGCAATGCCGTCGACCGCATGGACACCCTGACCACGGCCATTCTCGACCTGTCGCGCATCGGCAAGTACGTCTACCACGACGAATGGGTCAATATGCGTGAGATCTTCGACAAATGCCTGGGCGCCCAGAGCTACGAAATCTCCGGCAAACAGGTCGAGGTCACGGTCGGTCCCCTGCCGGACATCGTTGCCGACCGCATGGCGCTGGAGCAGATCGTCTCCAACCTGCTCGACAATGCCGTCAAATATCTGCGTCCCGGTGAACCCGGCCGCATCGAGGTCGCGTGCCAGGAAACCGGCCGCGACCATATCGTCTCGATCCGCGACAACGGCCGCGGCATCGCCCCCGAAGACAGCGACCGCGTCTTCAACATTTTCCGCCGCGCCCGCAACACCGGCGACGTCCGCGGCCTTGGCATCGGCATGGCCTTCGTCAAGGCTTCGCTGCGCAAGATGGGCGGCGCCATCTGGTTCGAATCGACCCTGGGCGAAGGCACGACCTTCTATGTCAGCCTGCCGCGCAAGACGCTCGACCGCCCCGCCCCCGAACTTGCCAAGATCCTGCCGCCGGCCCGCGCGGCCGGGGGAGGGCGCCCATGATCAGCCAGCCCTTCTCGGTCATCCTGGTCGAGGACGACGAAGGCCACGCCGCCCTGATCCGCCGCAACCTGCAACGGGTCGGCGTGCTCAACACCATCATACGGCTCAGTTCCGGCATCCAGGCCATGGACTATTTCTTCCCTGCCTCGGGTGAAACACTGTCACCGGACAAGGTCGTCGTCGTGCTCGACCTCAACCTGCCCGACATCGACGGCTTCGAGATCCTGCGCCGTCTGAAAGAGGATGAAGCAACAAAAATGATACTTGTGGTAGTATTAACGACGACGGATCATCCGAAAGATGTTGACCGGTGCTATGCTTTGGGGTGCAATGCCTTCCTGACCAAGCCGGTCGGTTACGACGCCTTTTCCGAAGCCATTCGCAAGCTTGGTCTGACGCTGACTATCGTGCGCGTGCCGCACATCCACGACTGAACCGCCCCATGCCCTATAACAGCAGCGAAGCCCGTTCGACCTCGCATCCGGCCATGCAGCGCATCCTGTATGTCGAGGACGACGCAGCCCTCGGCCGTCTCCTGCAACGCCGCATGGACCGCGTCGGCCTGACCATCGACCTCGTGGAAACCGCCGAAGAAGGCCTGGAGGCGCTCCAGACCAAAACCTACGACCTCGTCCTCGTCGACTACAACCTGCCGGGCATGAACGGCCTCGAACTGCTCGACCGTATGGCGCAACTGCCCCAGCCTCCGCCGGCGGTCATCCTGACGACCGGTGGCGACGAACGCATCGCGCTCGAAGCCCTCGAAAAAGGCGCCGCCGATTACGCGGTCAAGGACGTTGCCCAGACCTATATCGATCTGCTGCCGGCCATCATGACCTCGGCCTTCACCAAGGAGCGCCTGCTGCGCGAAAACGCCCAGCAGAAGCTCGAACTGCAACAGGCCAAGGAACGCGCCGAAAACGCCAACTCGGCCAAGAGTCGTTTCCTGGCGACGATGAGCCACGAGATCCGCACGCCGATGAACGTTGTCACCGGCCTGGCCTCGGTGCTGGCCAAGTCGCCGCTCAACGACGAGCAGAAGAAGATCGTCGACACCCTGCGCACCAATGCCGACCTGCTGCTGAAACTGATCAACGACCTGCTCGACATCAGCCGCATCGAGGACGACCACGTCGAACTGGAACAGCTGCCGTTCGAAGTCTCGGCCATCCTGCGCGACATCCGCGTCATGTTCGACCAGGAGGTGGCACGCAAGGGCCTGGTCCTGTCGCTGACCGACACCACCCACGGCGCCGTGCTGATCGGCGACCGCACGCGCCTGCAACAGGTGCTGATGAACCTGGTCAGCAACGCGCTGAAATTCACCGACGAAGGCGAGATCGCCCTGCGCGCCGATATCACGCCGGACGGCGACGACCACCTGATCGCCCACATTACCGTCAGCGACTCCGGCATCGGCATCGACCGCGAGAAACTGCCGCTGATCTTCGAAAAATTCACCCAGGCCGATGAGACAATCACCCGCCGCTTCGGCGGTTCGGGGCTGGGCCTGTCGATCGCCCGCTCCCTTGTCCAGCTGATGGGCGGCGACATCCGCGTCGAAAGCCGCCCGGCCGAAGGTTCGACCTTCCACGTCACCCTGCGCCTGCCGCGCGGCGCTTTCGCTCCCGTCTCGACCGAGCCGGAACAGCCGCGCCGCCGCCCGCTCGAAGGCGAGGCTCGGCCCTGCGTGCTGATCGTCGAGGACTACGCCCCCAATATCATGGTGCTCAGCCTGATGCTGGAAGAGCTGGGCTACGACACCCTGGCCGCGGCCTCGGGCGTCGAGGCCATCCACATGGTCCGCGACCGCGACCATCCGTTCCACGCTATCCTGATGGACGTCCAGATGCACGGCATGGACGGCCTGGAGACGACGGGCTGCATCCGCGAGCTGGAGGATGAGGGCCTGCGCAACATCATTATCGGCGTGACGGCCCATGCCCTGGCCGGCGACCGCGAACGCTGCCTGGCGGCCGGCATGGACGACTATATCTCAAAGCCCGTCCTGCCCGACATCCTGGCCCTCAAACTCGGCCAGATTCGTTAGGGGCTACCTTACCACCCGCTTACACCGCTGCAATCCGTTCGGCACTGCGGCTTTGCAGCCCTTGCCATAAGGTCGATCCCAACGGGGCATGACGCCCCCACAAGGAGGCCTGACCCATGCCAGACCAGACCGACACATCGCTTCACGCCACGGCACCCGCGACCTCGCACCTCGAGGACGTCGAAAAGGTGTCGCGCGACCTGCGCAAGCTGCTCGACGGCTGCGAAGGCGCCCGCCTGAAATCCGACGTCAAGCAGCAGATCCATCGCCTGAATTCCTGGACCGACGCCTATCTAACCGGCCTCAACGCCGTTCAGGAAATCTCCCGCACCGGTACCGATACGCTTCAGGAAGCCCAGAAGGAACTGGCCCTGTGCCTTGAGGAATATCTGCGCCTGGAAGACGAAGGCGGCAACCCGGCCACACCGGAACAGCAACGCCGCACCGACGAGCTGTCCAAGGCCCTGCGCCGCATCAACACCCTGATCCCGGCCTTCGGCGCCACCTTCGCCGATCCGGGTGCCGGGCCGGGCGAAGTGCCCGATCCCGGCAATCCGCCGGATTTTCAGCCCGATGCCCCGGAAGTCCCGGCCGAGCCTCAGCAACCGGAAACCTCGCCCGACCTGCAACCCGACATTCCGCCGGTCACCCAGCCTGAAATCCGCCAACCCCTGGCCGCCCAGCAACGCGCCTGAGCCGGACAGCCCGGCAGCAAGTCAAGGAATTCATCTCATGAATGCGCAAGTCGTTCCCTTTCCCGCCCGCTGCGCACCGGCGCCCGTCCGTCAGGTCAGCCTCGACGGCGAATATTTCGTCGACGAACTGCCGCCGGAACTGTTCGACGAGGATGAGGATCGCGAAGACCTCGTAACCTACATTCATATCGCCGAACACGTGGAGGATTAAGGCCATGTCGACGACAACCCCCTCCTATGAACGCCGCCACCACGGCCCGGGCCTGTTGGCCGTCTTGCTGATCGCGGTCCTGATCGTCGGCGGCATCTGGCTGTATAACCGGCACAATTCCGAAACCATCGGCGACCATATCGGCAGCGCGATTGACGCCGTCCCGGTCGTGGTCGAAAAGGCGGCGGACGAGGTGACCGATAAGGACAACTATACCGAAGCCGGCCAGGCGATCGAAAACGCCGGCGACAAGGCGGGCTCGGCCCTGTCGAAGGCCGGTAAGGCGACCTCGGAAGCCGTCCGCGAAACCTCGAATGACATCGACGCCGCCGCCGATAAACAAAAGCAGCAGGACGAAGATCAGAAATAAGGCGGAAAGGACATCCGTACGATGAAGGGTATCGTATTATGGTTGGTGGGCGTGCCCATCCCCGTCATCATTCTTCTCTATCTCTTCCACGTCATCCGTTAGGATGCGGACGGCCTTACGCTTTTCCCTTATTTATGGGCAAGGCGGCAGGCCAACATCGGGAGAGGCTAAAGCCGGCAGTATAAGAGCCGCGGGAGCAGGTCAGCCCTGCTCCCATTTGTTTTGTTCGCAATGCGGATGCAGTTTGCGCGGCGCAGCTAATCGCGATAAGAAAAATTCCATGTCTCCCAACGATTTGTCTTCACCGTCGCACGACCAGATCCGCGAATATCTGCACCGCCAGATGTTGTCCTCGGTATCCCATGACCTGAAAACGCCGCTGGCCACCATTATCGGCTCGCTCGAGGTCATGACCCTGCTGGGCGGCAAGCTCAGCGAGGACAAACGCAAGTCGCTGGTCAGCTCCGCCCTGACGGAGGCCTTCCGTCTCGACTACTTCATCACCAACATCCTCGATATGGCCAAGTTCGAGGCCGACGCCGTCCGTCCGCGCTTCGAGCCGACGCGCCTGGGCCAGATGATCCAGGATTCCCTGGCCCGCCTCGGCCCGTTGAAGACGCGCGGCGAACTCGACATCAAGCCCGTCGGCACCCAGGACGAGATCGTCACCGACCCGCTGCTCGGCGCCCGCGCCATAGGCCTGGTGCTGCACAACGCTTTCAAGTTCGGCGGCCGCAAGGCCCAGAAGGACCCGCCCTTGGTCGAGATCGCCTACGGCCTTAAGGACGGTTACGGCTTTGTCCGCATCCGCGACCACGGCGACGGCATCCCGGACGACCAGCAATCGGTGGTTTTCGATAAATACACCCGCCTCCAGAAGGCCGACCAGCAGAACGCCGGCACGGGCCTGGGTCTGACCATCTGCCAGCACATCATGCAACTGCTGCACGGCCGGATCGAGCTCAGCAACCACCCGGAAGGCGGCGCGGTCTTTACCCTGATCTACACCGACAACAGGAAGCCATAGACGAGGCGCCAGACGCTGGTGGGGCAAGGCTCCCGAGCGCTCCACCCTTATCACTTCATTCCGCTATCGTACCCGGATACCGATCGCAAATTTCTTACGGCGCATGTCATAAGCCTCTCAATCCGGCCATGCCTGACCCAAGCGCCGGGAAAGAGCACATGCTCTGAAGGCGAGAACGCCATCCTCCTATTTTCGCATCCACCGTACCAAAGGCCGAGTCTGCTCGGCTCCATCGATCGACGGTGGCCCCCATGAAGGAGTGCTACGATCCCGGTGGCCTCCCATCGTCCGCTTCGCCGTTCGCGCCTGTGGAGAAATCCTCAGGGTAGAGTCCGTTTGCGTTCGCGAAATCTTCACGGTTCCCAGCCTGCCAACACACTCGCTTAAACCCTGTGGCGGCAAAGCGAAACCGCGACCCGTTAACCCTTATCCACATATGTGGATTGCCCGAACACAACATATAGATATATGTGGACAACGAAATTTCCCCTCACACCATATATTGCGGTTTTTAACCATTGGTTTACTATCTGTAGACGGCTGGGGCACGGGACCCTACGGGCATGTCTATATATTGTGGTGGGTATGCTTGCGAACTGCAAGCGGTATAAACCCAAAACTATGTAGGCCAACGGGAGAGTGAAACATGAGTTGGACCGACGAACGCGTGGAAACGCTGAAGAAGCTTTGGCAGGAAGGCCATTCGGCCAGCCAGATCGCCAAGCAGTTGGGCGGGGTGACCCGCAATGCCGTGATCGGCAAGGTGCACCGTCTGGGCCTGTCGGGTCGCGCGGCGCCCTCGCAACCGACCCGTCCCCTGTACAAACCGGCGCGTCCGCCGCGTCCCGTGTCGCACAGCCACGGCGGCGGTCATGGCGCGCATGGTTCGGGCCACAGCACGCCGGTTGCGCGCCGTACCGAGCCTGTCATTTCGCGTCCGGTGATCTCGACGCCGGTGGTGCCCTATGTCGAAGCCCCCGGCACGGCGACGGTTCTGACCCTGGGCGCCAAGATGTGCAAGTGGCCGATCGGCGACCCGTCGTCGGACAGCTTCTCGTTCTGCGGCCGCCGCGCCGATGACGGTACGCCGTACTGCGTCGAACATGCGCGCGTCGCTTACCAGCCGTCGCAGAAGACCAAGAAGCGCGACACAGGAACGGACTTGTCGAGGTCTCTGCGTCGCTATCTCTGATCTCCTCCCCACGCGTGAGAGCTCTGCAAAAGGGTGAGTTTTATCGATTTCGCGTTTTCGCTGGATTTCGGCAAGCCGTTATCTGGCATTCCTGTCGCCGCCTTGCTCTTCTTGCTTACCGATCAGCTCCCGACCGGGCGGGTGAGTCTGGCCAGTCGGTTGAGATTATAGGCGATCATAACAAGGTCGAGGTGGAAGGCGTTGGCTGTCAGTCCTCGGTATCGCATGCGTGTCAGTTCATATCTGCCCTTTAAGCCGGCAAAGGTGCGTTCGACCGCTGACCTGACCTTGGCGATGAGCTTGTTCCGGACGGTCTGCCAGTGGGGCAGCCTGGACATGTACTTGTGGCGGCGATGCTGGATACGGTCCTTGATGCCCTGAGCTTTCAGGGCTTTGCGCCGCTCTGCCTTCTCGTAAGCCTTGTCGGCATAGACAGCGCCTTCATCGCCCATGATCAGATCGTCGGCGACCAGGCTTTCATAGATGTTGGCCGAGGTCAGTTGCCGCGACCGGATCAGCCCGGAGCCCTGGTCGACACCGATATGCAGTTTGTAGCCGAAGAAGGCGGTGCGCCTGGGGCCCGACCGGGTCCAACTGGCGTCAGGGTCGACGTGTGAACGGCTCTCGACCCCCTTTGGTGTCGAGCCAGGCGGCAGTGTCCTGGCGGCGCTGCGGATAAGCGTCGCGTCGATCAAGGTCCCGGCCTTCACGATGAAGCCGCCCGTTTCCAGTTGACGGCCGATCTCCGTGAACAGAGCCTCGCCCAGGTCAGCCGACTTCAGGGCATTGCGGAAACGGCACAACGTCGTTTCGTCCGGCGCTTTCACATCCAGCGCAAACCCACAAAAACGGCGAAACGACACCCGGTCCATCAAAGCCTCTTCAAGACCGGGATCGGACAGGCCGTACCATTGCTGAAGCAGCAGCGCCTTTACCATCGACAACGGCGCATACGGTGGTCGTCCAGTCTCCGCCGAATGAACCATTGAAACGATCGCTTCGATCCGTGACCAGTCGATCAAACCGTCAATCGCTTCGAGGCGAGCATTGCGACCAAAACCGGACGGCAAAAGCGCATCCACGAAACTCGATTGAACCGACATGCCCGACCTCGCTGCAAGACACCCAAGTGAATCACAGCCAAGAACATTTGTCACTTATGCAGAGGTCTCACGCGTGGGGAGGTGCCGGCGCAGCCGGCGGAGGGGTAGCAGCGCTGTCGAAAAATACTGCTGGCTACCGGAAGCGCGAAACGTGAGGGCTGTCGCTGGTGTGACAGCCTTCTTGCTTCAAGTCTTCGCTCGCTCTGTCACTGCGAGCAGGAAGGCGAAAAATGAATGTATACCGTACTAAAAAAGTATCCCATTACGCGGTGTACTGAACATCAGGACTGTGCGCCGAGAGCTTCCAACCCCTAATTCAGCACCCGCTTGATATCCGGCAGATCCAGCGAAAACGCCGGCACCAGCACTTTCAGCTGCGAATTATCCTCACGTTCGAACATGTAATAGCCGCTCATCGAGCCCGAATTGGTCGACAGCGGACATCCCGACGAATAGGTGTAGCTGGCGCCGGGCTTCAGCACCGGTGTTTCGCCGACCACGCCGGGCCCGTCGACCTTCTGCACCCGGCCCTTGGCATCCATGATCGTCCAGTGCCGCGTCCGCAGTTGGATCGTATCGTCCGAACCGTTGATCATGGTGATATGATAGGCCCACAGATAGCGCTCATCGCCCGTATTGTCCTCCTGCGGGACATAGTCGACTTCGACGCGGACGGTAACGCCATGACTGGTGTGCTGGTAGGGCATGCTAATCCGCTTGCTGATACGACGAACCTCTCTTAAAGACTGAACCTGTTCAAGAAAAGAGACAAGCCGTTTCCATGACTGCCAAACCCGTCCTAGCCGATATTCCCCTGCCTCAAGGCATACTGCCGATGCAGCACCTGGCGGCCATGGTCGAATCCGGCGTGGTAGCCAGCAACAATCCCTTCGACCACGACCAGGTCCAGCCGGCCAGTATCGACCTGCGCCTGGGCCGCCGCGCCTGGCGGGTGCGCGCCTCCTACCTGCCGCGCGGCCGCAAGGTGTCCGAACGCCTGCCCGACGTGGTCATGCACGAAATGGACCTGGAAAAGGGCGCCGTCTTCGAATCCGGCTGCGTCTACATCGCCGAACTTCAGGAAAGCCTGAACCTGCCGCGCGGCATCTCGGCCCGCGCCAATCCGAAAAGCTCGACGGGCCGCGTCGACGTCTTCGTCCGCCTGTTGTCGGACTACGGTTCGCTGTTCGACGACGTATCCGAAGGCTATTGCGGCCCGATCTATGTCGAAATCGCCCCCCAGACCTTCTCGGTTCTGGCCCGCACCGGCACCCGCTTGAACCAGCTGCGTCTCAAGCGCGGCATCTCGCCCAAGCTCTACACCTTCGACTGCGGCGTCGACCTGACCGGCGAACTTGTCGGTTTCCGCGCCCGCCGCCACGCCGGCATCATCGACCTCGACCATATCGGTGGCCACGATCCGCGCAAATACTGGGAGCCGCTGTACCAGAATGCCGGCCAGCTCCTGCTCGATCCCGGCGAATTCTACATTCTGGCCTCCAAGGCCAATGTCGAAATCCCCGTCCTCGAAGCTGCCGAAATGCTGCCTATCGACCCCAGCGTCGGCGAATTCCGCGTCCATTATGCCGGTTTCTTCGATCCTGGCTTCGGCACCAAGGAGGCCGACGCCTTGGGCTCCAAGGGCGTGCTCGAAGTGCGCTGCCACGAGACGCCGTTCCTGCTCGAAGACGGCCAGACGGTCGCGCGCCTGGTCTACGAACCCCTGACCGAACGCCCGACCAAGCTCTATGGCGAGATGGGCTCCAACTACCAGCGCCAGGGGCTGAAACTCTCGAAACACTTCAAGGAGTGGTGATACCGATTTTTTGCTCGTGTCTTTTGAATTTGGACAATTTTCTCTCAGGCATGGCTTAAAAAGGAAGGGCTGGACATCGTGGTAGCCAGATTGATCGCCTTTACTGGTGCCGTGGCCGACCGCAATCCCAAAGGCCTGACCGGCGCCGTCGTCATGGCCCAGGCCCTGGCACACCATATCGGCCTGAGCCTCGAAACGCTCGCCGGTTCCGGCTTTACCGGTAAGGCAACCTGGCCCGAAGGGCTCGACGTCGCCTATGACAATCTGCGCAGCCTTCAAACCGCGTATGAACGCCTGTTGGCCGCAAGCGACACCCCGATCCTGGCCATGTCGCGTTGCGCCGCCGGCCTGGCCACCGTGCCGGCGGTGGCGAAGGCCCATCCCGGCCTCTGCCTGGTCTGGTTCGACGCCCACGGCGATTCCAACATTCCCGAAACGTCGCAAACGAAATATCTTGGCGGCATGGTGATCAGCGCCGCGACCGGCCTGTGGGACAGCGGTTTCGGTTCGGGTGTCCCACTGGATCAGGTCGTTCTGGTCGGCGCTCGCGACCTCGACCCGGCCGAACAGGCTTTGATCGACTCCGGCCGCCTGACCCACGTCGCGGCCGGCGAAGACATTGCCCGCCGCCTGTCGGAAGCCGTCGCCGGTCGCCCGGTCTATATCCATCTCGACTGCGACGTCCTCGATCCGGGTCTTGTGCCAACGGAATACGCGGCCGACAACGGTCTCAGCTTCGCCGACCTGCATGCCTGCGCCGAAGTCCTGGCGCGCAGCGAGGTCTTGGGGCTTGAGATTGCCGAATACGAGGCGACATGGCCGGATGGCCGAGAGGGTTCTCCGGACGGTATCGTTACGGCTCTGGAGCCCGTCCTTAAGCAGGTTGCGGCTCACTGCGTGTGAAAGGGTTTATCCGCAGATTACGCAGATGACGCAGATTAAGAACTCGGCGCTACACGCCCTTCATGTGACAGCTGCGTCACTAAATATTGACGCTAAATCACTGAAAAATCTGCGTCATCTGCGTAATCTGCGGACAAAACCTCTTCCTTAATTGGCCTTCGCAGCGCCCGCCGACTTGGCCCGCTTACGCACCACAGGTACCTCAGCGCCGACATCATTGGCCGGCACCGACACCGCGAACGGATGCGGCCAGTTCAAGGGCGGCGTGAAGCCCTTCACACCCTCATCCAGGATCAACTCACCGGGCCGCGCCGGATCCAGCGAGAACCGCTCGACCAGAGGTGTCTTGTTGCCCTTGAAGCCACCGAACGCTTTCGCCACCCGCGCCAACACGAGCTTGAACGGCTCCAGAACCTTCGGTGATTTCACGACACTCGGATTCAATCCGAACCAGCGCCGCAGCAGACCGTTGGCGTACAACACATTGGCGTGCCACAGCGATTTCGGCGTCATGAATTCGATCGACAGCGACACATTGACCATGTCGCCATTGACGATGCGATGCGGGGCATTCTGCGGCCAGGTCAGCATTTCACCGGGCTTCAGGTCGTGGATCAGGGCCTTGTCATCGAACGCCGTCTCATAGGGCAGGTTCTCGTCGGACTCGCGCAGGGCAATCCCCTCGATCTGCTCATCGCTGAAGAAGCCGGCATCGACCGGATAGAGATAGACCTTCTTCACCCCGCGGATCTGCCACAGCATGACCATCGGAATATCCAGGTGATAAACCACATGGGCATTGGGCGACGAGATCAGCAGACCCAGGTCGGTCTTCAGATTGGTCTGGCCGGTCTGCGCCTTGACCTCGGCGAACACACGGTCGCACAGTTCGCGCACCGCAGCATCGGCATGGTTGACCCGCCGCAGGTTCAGCCACAACCGCCCCGCCTTGACGGCCTCCATCAGGGCGCGCCCGTCCATGCCGGTCGACCGCCCCAGATACCATTCGCCGAACACGGTAGGCTCATAGCCCATGGTGAACACTTCCAGGCTTTCGCGCGGATAGCGATCGATCAGTTCGATCAGCGCCTCTTCGCTGAACAGTTCGCTGTCGGCGACATTATGGTTGAACAGCAGGTTCTGCTTGCCGAAATCGCGGCGATTGTCCGCCGTCCAGTTCAAAAGGGTCATCACTTGTCCTTTTTCTTTTTGAGCAATGCCTGCCCGTAAAACTTCATCTTGAAAGGGGGAAACCACAAGGTCTTGCCCAGGCCGCGCGCGGCCTTGTCGAGCAGGAAGGCGGTTTTGGGCGATCCAACTACAGCCGCGCCGGCGGCCATCACGCCGAACACGGCGGCCTGGACCGCGCCCTGGATCATCCAGCCGGCGCAGCGCAGCCACTTGCCGTTGGTCCCGGTCGAATGGCTGGGTCCCTGGCCGTAGGCGAACCCGCGCCGCAGGGTATAGTTCAACGTGGCGCGATGCGGCGGCACGTCTTCCCACACCGGCGCATCGGCGGCCCAGGCCATGATCTTGCCCTCGGCCTTCAACCGGGTGAACAGGATGTCGTCCTCGCCGCCCATATCGTTCTGCAGGACCGAGAATGGAGCCTCGTCGGTCGGAAACACCCGGGTGTGGATCAGCGAATTGCCGCAACCGTAATAGTGCGCCAGCAGACCGGATTTTTCCGCGCCAAAACGCGAAAAAAACGCGTCAAAATACGGCCGAAACCGGTCAATTTCCGGCGGAATCCGTGCCAAAACCGGTCCAAAAACCACGTCGGCGCTGAACGTTTCCTGAACCTTCAGCAGTCCGGCCAGCCATTGCGGCGGGGCCTCTTCATCGTCGTCCAGGAACGCTATGAACGTCCCGTCCGCCTTGGCAACAGCCGCATTTCGCGCATTGGCGACACCGGTCCTGGGCTCATGCACGAACAACACCGGAAACGGCGCCGTCAAGGCAAACGTCTCGACCTGACTCCTTGCCGACCCTTCAGGGCTATTGTCGCAAACGATCAAGTTTAAGCCAATACTTTCAACGCTTTGCTGAGCCGCTACCGACGCCATGGCGCGGTCAAGACCTACCGGTCTGCGGAAGGTTGGAATAATTGCGGTTACCGTTTTCACGACCGGTCTGATCCCTGCACTATCAGGCATTGTCGGTTGCCCTCCACCGTTTCGGCGCCGCGCTCAAAGCGTAGGCAAAGCCCCTGATCCGCTCGACCGGATCCAGTTCCAGACTGGCGATCACGTCCATCCGCCGATCGAAGCGCTCAAACAGCCCATCCAGCGGCCCCAAAGCCTTCTGCATGGTCTTTGCGGCCACCAGAATACCGCTTTTGACACGGCCTTGCGGCGCCGCGCTGAACACCGTCGCATTGTGTACGATGTTGTGATTGTTACAGAAAGCCGGCTTGTAGTGCTGCTGGCCGGTCGACAGATCGTACCAAACCAACCCTGCCTGTTTCAGCGGCTGACGGCAGTCATTGAGGAATATCTGGCCTGGCGAAAAGGCGGCATAGGCCGGATCGTAGCTCGATACCCACGGGTGAGCGCGGTCGCCCAGGCGCGGCCCGAACTGGTACATCAGCGGTTTGTCTCCGGCCATCAGGGTAACCAGGCACCCGTGCAAACCGCTGTGCGGCGCTTCGAACAGGTTGCGCAGCAAGGCCTGGACCCACGGCGCCGCCAGGAAATCATGCAGCCCGGTCTGGCGTACCTGGGCGCGCTTCAGGGTCAGCATGGTCTCGTAATGATCGCGATTTGTATCGCCGATAACGAAGCGTGGCTCGCCGACGGTATCGGCCAGATGCCGACGCAAGCGATTGATATTCTTCAGGTGTTTCTTCGGAACATTGTTCACCGGTTCGTCTTCGCGCAGATCCATGGCAAAGGCGTCGTCGGACACGGCATCACTGCGCACCCGGTTGCCGAAAACCCGATATGGATCAACGAGTCCGGCCACATGCAATCGGTCGACCCCCGCCAGCTTCAAGGCTTCCTTGATATGCAGGTTGGGCTCGGGAAAGGTAATGAGTGCACTATAGTCGGCGAACGGCGCGCCGGCCGGACGGGCGAAGCGGCCGGGACGGCGGTGGTGCGGCAAAAACCCGGCGATTTCAGGCCCCCGGCGGTACACAGCCACATGGACGTCGTCACGCACGGCGGCCACCGCCTGGCTGAATTCGGGCGATAAAATAGGCGAGGCAAAAGCTTCGGTGGCCGCCGTCATGGCGCGCCACGCGGCGAGATCGCGCAGGGAAAGGTCTTGGACCTTATGCAGGGAGCAGGTGAGCATGATCGCCTTCGAAACAGGAGCCTTGAGAGTTGCCTGCCGCAGTGCAAGGCCCGTGCCGTAAAATCTACGCAAATCTAGTAAATATAAGGTTTTGAAGCGTACTTAACCATCGGTTTACATAAAAGATTAACGCGCCCTTATGACAAGCGATCCTGTCAATTTGACAAGTACGCTTGACATGGTGTCTAACGGAATGTAAAGGAAGCTTGTCATCAGGCATCGAAGGGGCTTTTCACAATGATACAGTCGCGCTGGCCGTTTATCGGCGGTATTGCTACACTGGCACTCATGGGCGGTCTTCTCGGTGGTCTGAACCTCCTGTGGTCGCGCCAACCCGTCTATCCGGTGTACGGTTACATCGTCACCGGCTGCGTCCTGGCGGTCATGATCTTTGTCGTGTTCCGCATCCGGCGCTGGAGCAGCGAAAATATGGACGAGTTCCAGGTGACCAAGAAGCGCTTCGCCGCGCAGACCGGTTTCATTTTCGGTTTTGTTATCTACGCAGTCACCAACGCCCTGCCGCTGTTCTTTCCGGACGCGTCCAACGCCTTCCTGGCGACCATGGACGGCGCGCGCGAAGGCTTCATTATCGGCCGTGTCTTCGGCATGGCGCCTTTCCTGATCGGTCTGCTGATCGGCCAGGTCGCCGCCTGGCTGCGCTATCGTTAAACAGGAAGAGGGGAATTAAAGTCATGAAATGGATCAACTATCTTTTGACGGCTGTCGTTATTGCCGGGGTTATGGCCGGACTGGGTTACTTTTTTTCGTCGGCGGGGGGAGGGATAGAAAGCCTTCCCACCCGGCCGCTGGTCAGCGCCGCGATCGTCATGCTGCTGGTTGTCGTCCTCCTGCCGATCACCATCGGCGGCTGGAAGAAGCTCGACGAGGCACAGAAGGAAGCCCAGAAATGGGGTTGGTTCTGGGGCGCCGGTCTTGGGCTGCTCCTGCCGCTGCCCGTGGTCCTGATGTGCAAGTTTTCGGGTCCGGGCGTCGTGTTCGGTTCCGGCCTCAGCGTCGAAGATGGCTTCGTCCTGGGTTATGGCACGGTGGTTGTCTGCATCTGCGTGTGCTATGGCGCGGCCTGGCTGATCTTTCCAGCACATTGGGATCCTAAGCTTAGAATTCCACGTGGACAAGTTGTCGCG
>JADMIO010897351.1_pt1 | contig 50684 bp, 28 predicted proteins | sample 8958161 | NCBI WGS metagenome assembly JADMIO01 (sample SAMN16585339, study PRJNA669376) | soil metagenome | isolation source: Crop rotation soil | place: USA: Cullars Rotation, Alabama | collected 2011 | reverse complement strand
CCGCCGCAGCCGCCACGCCAGCGCGTCGGCGCCGCCCACGCCGCGCGGTCCCGGCTCGAGCGCGATCTCCAGGCTGGTCGGCAGGAACCCTTCCTCGACACCGTCCAGCACGCCGGCGCGCTCGCCCAGCTCGGCGCGCAGCCGGCCCAGCGCCTCGTCGCTGCCGAGGACGCGCACCCCAGTCACGCCGGGCATGCGTCCCAGCGCGCTGGCCAGGTCGTCCCGCGCCGACGGCGGGATGTCGTCGCGAAGGAACGCCACCAGTTGGGCGGTGGCCGCGAAGGAGCCCGGTGGCGCGGGCACTTCGGCGCCGACCGACACCAGCGCCAGCGCACCCGCCATCGCGGCGAAGGCCCCGGCCGCCAGAAGCGCCGCGCTCGCGTGCCGGCGCAGGTCGAGGCCCGCCATTCGCAGCCCCCACGACAAGCGCAGCCCCAGCGACGCTGCCGTGGCTGTCTCCCTCATGGGCCGACCTCGCGCTCGGCCACGCGCGCGCGACCCCGAGCGCCCACGACGACCATCGAGCCCGGGCCGGGAACCAGGCAGCCGGCGTCCAGGCGCAACCGGCGCCCGCCTTCGCGGGCGGCCGCGGCCACGAACGCGCCGTCGGCCGTCGCGCAGACGACCGCGGCGCCCCCTTCGATGCAGCCGAGCAGCGCCGACAGCACGGCCCCTGAATCGGCGGCCGACAAGGAAGCGCTGGGATCGTCGATCAGCACCAGCGGCGGCGACCCGCTGAGCGCGCGCGCGATGCCGGCCAGGCGGCGGGCCGAGTTCGAAAGTCTCGACGGCGTCGTGGCGGCCAGCCCGACGATGCCGACCTTGCCCAGCGCGCGCAGCGCCGCCTCGCGCGCGAACGCCGCCGTCTCGGCCCGCGCGATCAGGGGCAACATGACGTTCTCCAGCACCGACGCGCCCTCGACGAACCGCGGGTTCGCCTCGACGTAGCCGATGTTGCGGCGCACGAACGGGATCGAATCGCGCTGCAGCGCCGTCACGTCGCGCTCGGCGATCCAGACCTCGCCGCTGTCGGGACGACGGCGAGCGGCGGCGATCTCCAGCAGCAGCGTCTTGCCCGCTCCCCGCCCGCCCTCGATGAGCACCAGCTCGCCCGCACGTGCCTCCGCATTCAGGGACGCGAGCACCAGTTCGCCATCCCGGCTCAACGTAACCGCGACCAAGCGGAGCACGAGCCGATGGTACGCCTCCGCCCTGGACGGGCCAGTTTTGTGCGTTTTCCGCGCCGCCGCCGTCAGCGACGCGAGCGACGGCGGCGCCGGCGCGACGCCAGCGCGGCGCCCACCAGCGCGAGGCCGGTGAGGGACACAGGCGTACCGGCGCTCGAGCAGACGCAAGCGCCGCCCTGCGCGGCGTAGACCTTGGGCAGCTCGCCACCCGCGCCGCCCTCTCCGCTGTCGCCGCCCGCCCCCGCGCTGGCGTTTCCGGCGCCGCCCCCCGCTGCCGCGGTCCCGCCTTGGCCCGCGGTCCCACCTTGCCCGCCTCCGCCGCCTGGCCCCGCGCTGCCGCCGCGCCCGGCGCTGCCGTTCCCGGCCTGACCGCCTGGCCCGGCGCCGCCGCCCGCACCACCGCCGCCCGTCCCGCTCGCATCCGGAGGCGCGACGTCGATCGTCATGTCCGGGGTGCCGCCGTCACCGACGCTGCCGTCCGGACAGATGGGCAGCGTGGTGTGCTTGCATCCGGTGCCCGAGACGCACGTGTCGACGGTGCAGGCCATCCCGTCGTCGCAGGAGATCAGCGGACCGTCGACGCAGATCCCGGCGGTGCAATGATCGGGCTCGGTGCAGGGATCGCCCTTCGTGCACGGCGTGCCGTCCGGCGACGGGGTCCCCTTGCAGACGCCGGCCTTGCATAGATCGGTCGACGTGCACTGGTTGCCATCGGTGCAGGGAGTACCGTCGGGCGCGACGGTGCCAATGCACGCGCCCGCCACGCACTGATCACCCTGCGTGCAGGCGTTCTGATCCGTGCACAAGGCGCCATCCGCGACGCCCTTGCAGCTGTCCACGACGACCGCCCCCGCCTGCGGTTCCGGATCCAGGTCCGGGCGCGCGCACGAAGCCACGCTGGCCAGCGCCAGGATCACCAGCGAAAGACCGGTCACGGGAGAGGTCGACGATCGATGGGCACGCACGGCGCGGGGAGAGCATCTCAAATTCCCACGCATTCGTGAAATCTCGGGCCCACGTTTTCAAGTGACCAACTTGGCGGGTGGGCGACGAGGTAGGTGACCCTGCGCAAATGCCCCTATCATTCCGAAGATTTGCGCCGGCCGGCTCGTCGGAGCCGCCTGTGGATGACCCTGGGTTGCCGCGCAACCGCCCGTCTTCATTTCGTCTTTGGTCCGCCGTCCACAATTTTTCCACTTCTTATCCACACGGCACACTGTATCTAGTGTGTCATAATGTCGGACTACACAATATGTTGTTTTTTCGCGTCGAAGTCGTTAAGGTGCGCACCACGACACTCGCCGCTCCCGTTGAGCGCGAGGCACCAAGCTGCGGGGAGGGCTAACTATGCTTGAGAAGAACGATGTTCGAAGGAAGAACGGGCGCCATGACGCGGGATCCATGGGCAAGGACCTGAGCAAGGACGCGGGTAAGGCCAAGGGGTTGGCCGCTCCCGCCGCGAAACCCGCGCGTCCGGGGATCGCCATTCGCCGCTATTTCACCAAGCCCGGCGATGACGGTTTCACGCACGTGCAGTGGGAGCTGCGCACCGCGAACATCACCGGCGAGAACGGCAAGGTCGTCTTCGAGCAAAAGGACGTCGAGGTCCCCCGCGGCTGGAGCCAGACCGCCACCAATGTCGTTGTGCAGAAGTACTTCCGTGGCACCAACGGCACGCCGGAACGCGAGCGTTCGGTTCGCCAGCTGATCAGCCGGGTGGCCGACACCATCACGGCGTGGGGCCTCAAGGACGGTTACTTCGCGACGCCCGAAGACGCGGACACCTACCGCGCCGAGCTGCGCCACCTGCTGGTCGAGCAGAAGATGTCGTTCAACTCTCCGGTCTGGTTCAACGTGGGCTCCGAGCTTCACCCGCAGTGCTCGGCCTGCTTCATCAACAGCGTCGACGACACCATGGAGTCGATCCTGACGCTGGCCAAGACCGAAGGCATGCTGTTCAAGTTCGGCAGCGGCACCGGCACCAACCTGTCCCCGATCCGCAGCTCGCGCGAGTTGCTCCAGGGTGGCGGCACGGCTTCGGGCCCGGTCAGCTTCATGCGCGGCTTCGACGCCTTCGCGGGCGTGATCAAGTCGGGCGGCAAGACCCGCCGCGCGGCCAAGATGGTCATCCTGAACATCGAGCACCCCGACGCCGAAGAGTTCATCTGGTGCAAGGCCAAGGAAGAGAAGAAGGCCTGGAAGCTGATTGACGCCGGCTACGACGGTTCCTTCGACGGCGAGGCGTACAAGTCCGTCTTCTTCCAGAACTCGAACAACTCGGTGCGCGTCACCGACGACTTCATGGAGGCCGTGCAGAAGGACCGCGACTTCTCGACCAAGGCCGTGCGCGACGGTCGTCCGGTGCAGACCTACAAGGCGCGCGACCTGTGGCGCCAGATCGCGGATGCCACCTGGCAGTGCGGCGATCCCGGCCTGCAGTTCGACACCACCATCAACGCGTGGCACACGTCGTCGAACACGGCGCGCATCAACGCGTCGAACCCGTGCAGCGAGTACATGTACCTGGACGATTCGGCGTGCAATCTCGCCTCGCTGAACCTGCGCAAATACCAGAAGCCGGAGGGGCAGCCGGGCGCCGGTGAGTTCGACATCGACGCGTTCAAGAAGGCGATCGAGCTGACCATCCTCGCCCAGGAGATCATCGTCGGGAACGCGACCTATCCGACCAAGCGCATCGAGGAGAACTCGCACCGCTTCAGGCCCCTCGGCCTGGGCTTCGCGAACCTGGGCGCGCTGCTGATGTCGCGCGGCCTGCCCTACGACGCGGCGTCGTCGCGCGCGTACTCGGGCGCCATCACGGCCATCATGACCGGCTGGGCCTACCGCACCAGCGCCGTCATCGCGCGTGACGTGACCGGGCCGTTCGACGGCTATCCCGAGAACGAAGAGCCGTTCCTGGGCGTGATGAAGAAGCACCGTCATCACGTCGAGAAGATCGACTCGACCTTCGTGCCTTCCGACATGATGGCGGCCGCCCGCAGCACCTGGGACGACGCCATCGCCATCGGCCGCGAGCACGGCTTCCGCAACGGCCAGGCGACGGTCATCGCGCCGACCGGCACCATCGGCTTCATGATGGACTGCGACACCACCGGCATCGAGCCGGACATCGCCCTCATCAAGTACAAGCGGCTGGTGGGCGGCGGCATGATCAAGATCGTCAACAACACGCTCTCCGAGGCGCTGACCAAGCTGGGCTACGACGAACAGCAGAAGAAGGCCATCGTCGACTACATCGATCAGGAAGAGACGATCGAGGGCGCGCCCGGCCTGAAGGACGAGCATTTGCCGGTGTTCGACTGCGCCTTTCGCGCCGCGAACGGCACGCGTTCGATCCACGCGCTCGGCCACATCCGCATGATGGCGGCGGTGCAGCCGTTCATCTCGGGGGCGATCTCGAAGACCGTCAACCTGCCGCCCGAGGCGACCGTCGAGGACGTGCAGGACGCGTACATGGAGGCCTGGAAAGATGGCCTCAAGGCCATCGCGATCTACCGCGACGGCTGCAAGCGCACCCAGCCGCTGTCCACCAGCAAGAGTGATCCGGGGCTGGCCAAAGTGGGACTGACCGACGGGGCGGCGCCCGAACTGAAGGGCCCGCCAGCGGCGGTTCGCCGCAAGCTGGCCGACGAGCGCCGTTCGATCACGCACAAGTTCTCGGTGGCGGGCCACGAGGGATACATCCACGTGGGCCTGTACGAGAACGGCGAGCCGGGTGAGATCTTCATCCGCATGGCCAAAGAAGGCTCGACCATCTCGGGCCTGATGGACAGCTTCGGCACCGCCATCTCGCTGGCCTTCCAGCATGGTGTGCCGCTGAAGCTGCTGGTCGACAAGTTCACGCGCACGAAGTTCGATCCGTCGGGCTTCACGGGTAACCCCGAGATCCCGCGCGCCAGCTCGATCATGGACTACATCTTCCGCTGGCTCGGTTCGAAGTTCGTGAAGGAAGATCGCGCCGAGGCCGAGTCGGAGTTCGACGCCAGCGGGGATCTGAAGCGCGTGTCGCAGGTGGTGGCGACGGCCAGCGCCACGCCGATCCCGGTGGTGTCGGTGCCGGCGCCGGTCGCGACCAGCTCCAAGGTCGAGGTCATCGACGCCACCAACCTGAACGGCAACTTCAACTTCATCGCCCGCAGCGACGCCCCCACCTGCCCCGAATGCGGATCGATCATGATCCCCAACGGCAGCTGCCACAAGTGCGTCAACTGCGGCACGACCTCGGGTTGCAGCTGAGCGTGGGGGGGCAAGCCCCCCCGCGTAGCCCCCCCAAGACAGCGTGGGGGGCCAGTGGCCCCCCACGAGCCCCCCGATCCCAGATAGTTTGCCGGCTCGGCTAAGCCGAGCCTCCCGGGGGAAGACCCGCTCCCTTCGGTCGCTCTGACGGCGCCGAAGGGAGCAGGGTCCAACGGATGCGGAGTGCGACCTTCGGTCGCGCAGGAGAGAGGAGAGATGGCTTTGGCCGTCTCTCCTTTTTTCGTTTCAGATGTCGTTTCCGACGTTGTTCCAGACGATCGCTTCGCGTTACCGGCGGCGCGGAGGTGGCGGGGCGGGTGGCACCGGAGTGGAAGGGACCCGCCGAGGCTTTTTCGGCGGCGGGCATGTGCCACCTGCCAAGGGAGCGCCTGCCGGGCCAGTTGTCGCGTGGATGTCCCGGACCCCGCCGAAAAAGACTCGGTGGGAAGGCGTCCACGCAGGTGACAGGACCCGCCCCGCGACCGCAGCGCCGCCCTCGCCAGAAAGCACGAACGCTCAATCAGGAGCGGTGGCGCGAAGGGCAGCCAGCTTCTCGGCGAGCGCAACGCGTGTGAAGGGCTTCTGCAGGAAGCCCGCAGCGGCGACGGTGTCCTCGCCGCCTTCTGGATAACCCGACACGAAGAGCACCCGGATGTCCGGCCGGATCGCCTTCACGTCGCGTGCGACCTCCGGCCCCGAACGGCCCGGCATGGCGATGTCGCACAACATGATGTCGATCGGGCCCGCGTGGGTGCGCGCGATCTCCATCGCCTCGTCGCCGCTGCGGGCGCTCATCGCCTCGTAGCCCAGGCTTTTCAGCAACCGCGCCGTCGTCGCGCGCACGGCGTTGTCGTCGTCCACCAGCAGCACGCACCCGGACGCGCCCACCTGTTTCGCCTCAGCCGCTCGACGCGGCGGCGCCTCGCGCACACGGGGAAGCACCACCCGAAACCGCGCGCCGCTGCCGGGTGTGCTGTCGACCGAGATGTCGCCGCCGTGCTGCTGGACGATGCCGTAGCTGCTGGCCAACCCCAGCCCCGTCCCTCTCTCCTTGGTGCTGAAGAAGGGATCGAACAACCGCCCCAGCGTCGACGAATCCATGCCCACGCCGTGATCTTCCACTTCCAGCACCACCACGTCGGTGGTGCCGCGCCGATCGCCGCGCAAGCGCACGTTCAGCGCACCGCCGTTCGGCATGGCGTCGCGCGCGTTCACCACCAGGTTGACCAGCACCTGCTCCAGCTGGGACGCGTCGGCGCGCACCTGCAGGGCCGCCTCGACGCTGATCTCCAGGTGAATCGTCGGCCCCACCAGCCGGCGCAGCAAGCGATCGACCTTGGCGATCGCTTGCGACAGGTCCACCACCTCCAGCACGATCGGCTGCTTCCGCGCGAAGGCCAGCAGTTGCGCCGTCAAGTCACGCGCCCGCTCGGCCCCGTGCCGCACCGTCTGAAGATCCTCTCGCCCCTGCGGGGGACAGATCTCCTCGAGCAGTTCGACCGAGCCCAGCATCGCCCCGAGGATGTTGTTGAAGTCGTGCGCCACCCCACCCGCCAGTCGCCCCAGGCTCTCCAGACGGTGCGCGCGCCGCAACTCTTCTTCGAGGCGATGCTGTTCGGTGACGTCCACGATCACGCCAACCACGCGCAAGGAACTGCCACGCCCCTCGACCCGCCCGCGCAGGCGCGCCCACCGCGCCTGTTCGTCATTGCCGAGCAACCTGAACTCGTGCGTGAAGGTCGCGCCCTCTTCTGCCTTCGAGATCCGATCCAGGCCATCGCGCACGGCGACCACGTCGTCGCCGTGCACCCGGGCCAGGAAGCTGGCCAGTCCGGGCGGATGTCCCTCGAGATGGAAGTATCGGTACACCGACGGAGACCAGCTGATCGCATTCGAACCCAGCGTCCATTCCCAGGTGCCCATGCGCGCGGCGTCCAGCGCCAGCTCCAGTCGTTCGGCGTTGGTGCGAGCGTCGCGTTCGGCCACCACCCGCGCCGTCTCATCGACGTGCAGCGAAAGCGAGCCTCCCACGGCCCCGGACGGGGTGCGGATCGGTTCGATCGATGTGCGAATGAAGCGGCGAGACTGATCGGGCCTCACCAACGTCAGCAAGAGATCTTTGATCGGAACACCGGTGGCCAGGACGCGCGTGGTCGGACTGTCGGCCGGATCGATCGGGGCGCCCGATTCGTCCTCCACGTGATAGCCGGGCGCCAGCGTGTTCACCTGCCCTAGCAAATCAGCGATGGACTCGTGGCCGGTCAGCCTGGCGGCCACATCGTTGCAAGCCAGCACGCGCCCTTGCGCGTCGCGGATCAGGATGGCATCTGGAATCGACGCCACCAAGCTACGGTATCGTTCGTCCCGATCGGCCAGCGTGGCCTCCACGTTGGCGATCACGTCACGATCCTGCGCGTAAATGACCATGCGGTCCGGCTCGACGAACGAGAAGACCAGCCGCTGCTTCTGGTTGGCTTCCACGCTGTCGTGGCGGCGCACCACCACCTCTCGCACGACGGTCTTGCGCTCGCGCGCGCACTCGAACGCGGCGTCCGCCAGCTCGGGCTGGTCGCGATAAAGCAGAGCCACCGACCGACCGAGCATCGCGGCCAGGGCAGGGCTCCGGGCGCGGGCCGCCGCGTTCACCGCGTCCAGGATGAACGCGCCGTCCACGATGCGAAAGACGTAGGTCGCCACGGGCGCATCCTCCAGAGCGCTCACCATGGAATCCTGGTCGACCCTTCCACCGCCCTGATCTTTGATCATTGTTCCGGTGCGATCGTGGCTGTTGCGACGCAGCCAGCCCGCGGGAAACAGCCGCCGCGCCCGCTTCACGGTAACACAGTTCGCGCGACCGGCACCCGCGGACGCGGTGCGGGAGCGCCTCCTCAAGCGCATGCAGAGCAGCGTCGATGATCCCTCCGACACCCCGGCACAGCGGGCGCGTCGCCACGCATGCGCCCTCAAAAACCTATGTTTCTGGAACACGCGCGCAGCCTCGGGCTGACCACCGACCTGATGGCGATCGCCAAGGCGGCCGCACTGGGCCGGCCGCCACCGTCGCCCGCGGATCAGGCGCACTTCGACGCGCTGGTCGCGCTGGCGCGCGTGCATCGCTGCCTGGCGATCGTCGCCGGTCCGCTGCGGACGTTACCTGGGCTGGACCTGGCACGCGCCGCGCCGCTGGAGCGCGCGGAGATGGGGGCGTGGGCAACCTACGCCGTGACCGCCGCGGTCATGGGCCCCGTGCTGGATCAGGCGGCCAGCGATGGGCTGACGCTGATCGCTTACAAAGGCGCCGCGCACGCGGCGCGCTACTACCACGTTCCCTCGGCGCGCCCGATGTCCGACATCGATCTGCTGGTGCTGCCCGAAGAGAAGGAGCGGCTCTATCGGATCTTCCGGGAGCGAGATTTCCGCACCTTTGGCACGCCCAAGCGCGACTGGACCAAGCGCATCAGCCACGAGCACATCTTCGTTTCCGCAACCGCGGGTTCGCGGTCGGCCGACGTACACACCGCCCCAGCGGCTCCGGCGCGGCACCAGCTGCCGGTTCACGAACTGCTGGCCCGTTCGCGGCCGGGCACCCTGTTCGGCGCGCCCGTACGCTTTCTGGCGCCGGAAGACGAACTGGTGGTGATGGCCATGAATCACGCGGCCGATCACTTCCGCGGCGGTTTCACGCGCTTTCTGGACGCCTGGCTGATCGATCGCAGCGAGACGATCGACTGGGTCGTGACGACCGAGCGAGCCCGGCGCGCCGGGGCCGCGGCGGCGAGTTGGTTGACGTTCTCGCACGCCAAGCGCGTCGCCGGCCTGTCCGTGCCCGACGAGATCCTGACCGAACTGCAGCCGTCCGCGCTGCGACGAATCTGGTTGAACACGCTCCTCGACACCGAAGGTTCAGGCACTCCGCTGGTCGCACTCCCCCGCCGGCTCGAGCAACTGCTCCTCTCATATCCCACCCTGGATCAGCCGGCGGGGTTCGCGCGCTTCGCGGCCCTTCACGGCGGCGTGCGGCTGCTCGACGCGGCCCAGGCCCTGATCGATCAGCTGACGGGAGCCGCCCGGTCACCGGGCTAAACGCCGCCCCATCTCGCTCCGGCGCACGTCTCAGGTTCTGATCGGCTTCCCCCGATGATCGAGGCCGAGGACCGCCCCTTGCGCCACTCGACCACCCTTACCGCGGGACTTTCCGCCCTCTGTCTCGTGCTGGGGACCGCCAGAGTCGCCCACGCCGACGACTGGACCAGCGTGGGCCTGAACGCGACGCACGCGCGCGCGACGACGGAGCGGTCGGGTGACCGGTTCACAGGACAGCGCTGGTCGCAGCCCTTCGCCGGCAACGCGTACGGAATCTCGAGTCCGGCCACGGCCGACGGCATCGTGGTCGTGGGTGGTCACGATGGTTTCATCCATGCGGTCGCAGCCAGCGACGGTCACGCGCTGTGGGAGTTTCGCACCGGCGACAGCGTCGAGGCCTCCCCCGCGATCCTGAACGGCCTCGCCTTCGTGCCCTCACAGGACGGCAAGCTCTACGCGCTCCACCTCGCCGACGGTCAGCTCGCCTGGCAGCACGACCTCGGTGGCCTCGAGCAGTCTTCCCCCATCGTGGTCCACGATCGCCTCGGCGACGGCGTCGTCGTCGCGCACGGGTTTCCGGGGCGTACGTTGGTCCGCCTCGACGCCGTCAGCGGCGACGTGATCTGGGAGACCACGCCCGACGTCATGGCCCAGTTCAGCAATTCGTCCGCCGCCTCCGACGGCACCTATCTGGTCATCGGCGCCAACGAGGGTCACTACTACGGCTTCGATCTCGCCACCGGCACGCGCCTGTGGACCTTCGAGGCCGACGGCATCGTCAACCTGGCCGCCCCCGTCATCGCCCAGGGCCGCGTCTTCCTGTTCCCCGGCGGCGAAAGCAACAAGCTCCACGCCCTCGATATCGCCACGGGCAAGGCCATCGAAGGCTGGCCCGTGGAGGTCCCCGAGCCCGCGCCGTCCTCGACCAGCCAACATCTCTTCCGTCACTACTCCGTCTCCTCGCTCTCCGCCTTGCCAGGCAAGCTGATCTTCGACCTGCGCTTCGACGACTCCGCCGACACCGACGGCGACACCCTGGCCGATCGCTTTCTGATGACGGAGACCGTGGTGGCGCTGTCGACCATCGACGGACACCGCTTGTGGCAGGTCGCCAATGGCAGGGGTGACGTCGCCTCGTTCAATGACATGCCCAAGAGCGGGCTGTGCCCCACGCCGGCGCTCTATCAAGCGATGTCGGCTTACGGCAACGTGTTGGCCGTCGTCACCTCGACCCTGGACGGCACGCTGCGCGTGCTCGACACCGGCACCGGCGCGACCGTCTGGTCCACCCTGCTGCCTTCCGTCTCGCGTGCGTCGCCGCTGCTGGCCAACGGTCGCCTCATCCTGGCCACCGACGACGGTGTCCTGCTGAGCCGCGGCTCTGCCACCAACACCGCCCCTTCCGCGCCCACGTTCACCGGCGGCACGGTTCGCACCGTCAGCGACGCCGCCCCCGCGGTCGACTGGGCCGCCTCCCTCGATCGGGAAGGCGATGCCGTCACCTACCAGCTTCGGTTGGACCACGACGGCGAGGTGCTGGAGACGTGGGAAGCGACCGCGACCCTTTCGGGCGACACGCGCTGGCGCATCCCCGGCACGCTGAAGGCCGGAACGTCGTACATCGTGGCGGCGCGCGCCCGCGACACCAACGGCGCGTGGTCTGACTGGTCCGCGCCGCAGTTTCTGGACGTGGTCGCGGCGCCGCCCATCGCCGTGAACGGCCACGGCGTCACCAGCCTGGGCGACGCACTCCGCGCCGCCCAAGCCGGCGACATCGTCACACTGGGCGTCGGCACCATGGTCCTGACCGAAACGCTGCGCGTCGCGGGTGGCGTCACGCTGGAGGGCGCGGGCGCACAGCGCACCATCCTGGACGCCCGCGGGCAAAGCATCGCCGTCTCGTTCGATGGCTCGGCCCCCGGCCAGCCCAGCGAGGTGCGCGGCCTGACCGTCACGGGCGCGCGCGTCGGCATCTCCGTCGGCAACGCCAAGGACGCCCGCATCAGTCACGTCATCCTCCGCGACAACAGTGACGCGGGCCTCGACGTGGGTGCCTCCGGCACCGCCACGCTCACCAACGCCACCCTCGTCAGCAACGGCGTGGCCGCCCGTTCCTTCGGCGTGCTCGTCGCCAAAAACAACCTGGTCCTCCGCAACACCACCGGCTTCGCCGCCGACCACGTCGGCGCGCTCACCACCCGCTTCAACGACGTCAGCGGCAACACCGTCGACTATCTCGGCCTGGTCGCGGCCGCGTCCGATCTGTCCACCTCGGTCGTCTTCACCGACTTCGCCAAGCACGACCTGCACCTCGGCGCGCGGCAACCGACCACCGATCAGGGCGATCCCGCCGACGACTTCTCCGCCGAGCCGCAGCCCAACGGTGGTCGCATCAACCTGGGCGCCTTCGGCGGCACCTCCGACGCCGAGCTCAGCCTCGCGCCGTCCACCTCGGTCGGCGAGCCCGGCGGCCCGCCCACGCCCGTGGACCAGCCCCGCCACGTCGGCACGACCGCCCCTTCGCCCACCCCAGAGGCCGGCGAAGCCTATTCCGCGGGAGGCGGCTGCTCCGTGGCACCATCCTCGGGCTCGTCATGGTCGGCGCTCGCGGCCGCTGCCTGCCTCGGATTGGTCGTCTCGCTCCGACATCGGCGGCGGACACGTCGGTGGCAAGGCTAGGTCGCGGACGCCGCCGGCCCGCGCGCTAGCTGTGGCGCGTGGCCACCCTCGCCGGAGGCACCTGGTTGGCCTCGCAGACAGCCCACGCCTTGACCTGCACTGGCAGGCGGGAGGCAGCTCGAACTTCAACACCAGCATCGGTAACTGGAACTGCGGCCGCATCCCCACCTCGGCGGACGGGGCCAGCCCCGGCCGCAGACAAAGAGGCGTCGGACGTCGTCACGTCAGCGCTCCCGTGGCGGGGTATCCGTCGCTCAAGGTCCTACCTTCTTCTCCCGATGATCGGGCCGGAAACCCTTCCGTGCGCCCGTCGACGCTCATCACAGCGGCTGGATTCGGTGCCCTCTGGGGCATCGGGCTCGTCGCCGTCGCGCGCGCGTGGTCCGTCCTGACGCTGGTGCGGCGATGCGCTCGGCGCGCCCCCGCCTCCGTGCGATCGCGCCCGCGCCGGCGGCGGCAGGGCGTTCGCTGGTTGCCTGTGGCGCTCCTGGCCGGTGGCTTGGCCTGGTCCTCCCCCGCCTCGGCCGCCCGCGTCCAGTACTGCACGGGATCCACCAACGGCACCGCCAGTTCGGTGAACTGCATGTGGACGTCGCCGACCACCGCCGGGAACGCCCTGTTCGCCGTGGTCGTCGAGGGCGGCGCCAGCTTTCAGTCGCCCACCACCGACGGCACCGGCTGGACCATGGGGAATGCGCAGCAGGACAACGGCAACCTGCACATCCGCATCTTCTACAACCTGAACGCGGCCTCGCGCAGTGGCTCGAAGACGTGGACCTTCAGCACACCCACCAACTGCTCGGTCTACATGGCCGAGTACAGCGGCGTGTTGACCAGCAACGCCATTGACACCCAGGCCGCCACCTCGGGCTCGTCGAGCACGGGTTCTACCGGAACCACCGCGACTTTGGCCCAGGCGAACGAAGTGGCCATCGGCGTGGTGGCCGTGCTCAACAGCGGATACACCTTCAGCGGCACGACCTTCACCGAGGTCACCGAGAAGAACTCCACCGACGCAAGCTATGGCCTCAATGCGGTCTTCCTCGAGAAGATCGTCAGCGCCACCACCGGAGTGGGCACGAGCGCCACCATCTCGGGCAGCGGAACGTGGGCTGGCTTCGTGCAGACCTTCAAGACCTCCGGCGGCGGCGGTGGCGGGACCGCCGGGCTCTGGAAGGGCGGTTCATCCGGCAACGTGTACAGCGCCACCGCCAACTGGAGCAACGGCGCGCTACCGTCCTCGACGGACACCATCGTCCTCGACAGCACTGGCAACGTCGGCATGGTGATCGACCAGGACATCACGGCGGCCGGCTTCACCGTGAGCTCGGGGTACACCGCCAGCATCACCCAGTCGGGGACACGCAACATGACCCTGACGAACGATCTCACTCTGGCGGCGGCCTCGGGCACATTCACCGCACCGGCCGGCACCCTGGAAATAGGCGGCACCTTCAACAAGACAGGTGCCATCACCTTCACCCACAACAACGGGCTGGTGTTCCTCAAGTCGACGACCACCGAGTCCCTCGCGACCAACGGGGCCGCCTTCTACAACCTGACCATCAACGATGGCCTGGTCGGCTACTGGAAGCTGGACGAATCGGCGATAGGGACCGCCGTGGACTCGTCCGGCTACGGCAACAACCTCACCGCTTCGAACTCGCCGACCGCTTCCACGTCAACGCCGAGCATGGTCGATTTCATCGACCCGTACAGCGCGGCCTTCACCCGCACCAGCACCTACACGACCACGCCGTACTTCGCGGCCGCCTCCCTGCCGACGGAACTACAGCCTTCGGTGGTGACGGTGTCCGCCTGGTACAAGGCGACGTCGGTCGACACCACCGGCGCGCTCCCCAACCAGGGCGGCGAGGTCGTCAGCGGTTCGAACCGCTACGGCGTGCGCGTTTTCAGCAGCAGCCAGATGAAGGTGTTCAAGCAGACGGCAGGCAGCACCTGGGTCGAGTTGACCGCCACGGCAACCAACGCCCTCGACGGCAACTGGCACCACATCGCCGGCGTGATCACGGCCAGCGGCATGACCGCCTACTTCGACGGGCAGTCCACCGGCACCAACAGCGACACCAGCGCCATCTACTACACGTCCACGACGTCGGGAATCAACATCGGGCGCAACCCGACCGGCAACAACTTCAACTTCTCGGGGAGTATCGACGACGTGCGCGTCTACAACCGCGCGCTGTCGGCGGCCGACATCGCGGCGATCTATTCGACCGGCATGCCTGCCAGCAGCCCATCGACGTACACGATGACCGGGTCGCCTTCGGTGGCGGGAGACCTGGTCATCGCCAGCGGCACGCTGGCCACGTCCACCAACAGCCTGACCGTCGGCGGCAACTTCTGGAACTACAGCGGCAGCACCGGCTTCAGCACCACCACGGGCATGGTGACGTTCAACGGCACCTCCAGCGGCAAGAGCATCTTGCTGGGCGGCACGAACTTCAACGACCTGACCATCAGCGGCCTGGCTGGCGGGTGGACCATCGCGGACAAGGTCTGGACCACGCTCACCGGCGATCTCGCGATCTCGAACGGCACGCTCACCTCCACCAGCAGCACGCTGGAGATTCAGGGCGCCTTCAACAAGACCGGCGGAACGTTCACGCACAACTCGGGCGTGGTGATGCTCACGTCACCCGGCAACCAGGCCTTCGCCACCAACGGCACGACCTTCAACGACCTGATCATCAACGATGGCCTGGTCGGATACTGGAAGCTGGATGAGACCACCGCCGGCACGGCCGCGGATTCATCGGGCTACGGCAACGACGGCACCGCCACCAACTCTCCCGTGGCATCGTCGACCGTCCCCTCCGTCGAATTCGCCGATCCCAAGAGCCTGTCTTTCACGGCCACCAGTGTTTACACGACCACGCCGCACGTGAAGACCGCCGCCCTGCCCACCGTCCTGCAGCCGGCGGTGATCACGATGTCGGCCTGGTATCGCGCGACCACCGTCGACGGCTCGGGCGGTGACATCATCAGCGGATCGAACCGCTACGGCGTGCGGGTCTTCAGCAGCTCGCAGATGAAGGTGTTCAAGCAGACGGCCGTCAGCACCTGGGTCGAGCTCACCGCCACCGTGCCGACGCCGCTGGACGGCAACTGGCACCACATCGCGGCGACCATTACGGCCAGCGGCATGACCGCCTACTTCGATGGCGTGAGCGTCGGCTCGAACTCCGACACCAGCGCCATCTATTACACGAACTCGCCGGCGCTGGTCGGCTTGAACATCGGCCGCAACCCGTCCTACGAGGATTTCAACTTCAGCGGAAACATCGACGAAGTTCGGATCTACAACCGCGCCTTGACCGCCGCCGAGATCTCTTCCCTCGCGCTGGGAAGATTCCCGGGGACCAAGTCCGCCACGCACACCATGACCGGCGCGCCGACCATCGCGGGTGATCTGGTGATCGCGTCCGGTGAACTGTCGGCGGGCGCGAACAACCTGACGGTCACCGGAAGCTGGCTGAATTACGGTGGCAAATACACGCCGACGACCAACACCGTGACCTTCAACGGGGGCAGCGCCAACACGCTGCTGTCCGGCGGGCAGCCGTTCTACACCTTCGCCGTGAACGGCGCGGGATCCCTGACCCTGGCCGACCGCGCCGAGACCTTGCCCACGGGCGCCGTCGACATCACCGCTGGGACGCTGGCGCTGTCGTCGTACACCCTGCGCGCGGGCGACATCAACCGCGGCGGCACCTTCACACCGGGCACCGGCACCGTCGTCATCGCGACGGAGACCAGCCGAACGCTGGACACGGGCAACTTCACGAATTTGAAGATCGAGCCGGTGACCGCCACCAACCTGGTCGGCTACTGGAAGTTCGACGAGGGCAGTGGGACCACCGCGCGCGACTTCTACTCGGTCGCCAGTGGCCACAGCGCGACCCTGACCAACGGGCCCGTCTACGTCGACACGTCCCTGCCGACCCCCATCACGTTCGACAACCCGGCCGCCGTGAAGCTGGACGGCACCAACGACTGGATCGACGTGGCGACGTCGCCGACCGCCACCAACGCCGCCTTCTCGGCCTGCACCTGGACCAAGCTGAACGCGCTGACGAAACAGACCATCCTGGCCATGGACGGCAGCAACGTCTCCAGCTTCATGATTCAGATGCTGACCACCAACGGCAACAAGCTGGCCATGATCACGCTCGCCACCGATTCGACCAGCGGCACGCAAACCCAGATCAACGCGCTGGCATCCCCCTCGACCGGCACCTGGTACCACGTGTGCGGCACGTACGACGGCACCAACACCAAGTTCTATGTCAACGGGGCGCTGCAAGGCACCGGATCACCGACGGCCGTCTTCAACGGCACCGGCGGACTTTCCATGGGCTCCGACTACTGGTCGCCCTCGCGCTCCAATTACCTGAACGGGTACCTGGATGACGTGCGCGTTTACAACGTGGCCCTGACCTTGGCGCAAGTGAAAGATCTTTACGCCGGCACGTACCCGTCGGCCGCGACGATGACCGGCGGCGCGACCGTGACACTCGGTTACAACACGACGACCTCGGGAACGTTCGCGATCGACAGCGGCACCTTTGCGACCAGCTCCTATACTTTGGCGTCCACGGGCGCGGGGAAGGTCAACGGCGGCACCTACAACCTGGGCTCGGCCAGCAATACCTTCTCGGCCGGGTTGTCGGTGGGCCGAGCGGGTACCCTGACCATGGCGACCACCGGCGGAACGCTGAATATCGCCAACAATCAGACACTGTCGATCGACGGCACGCTGAACGCGTCTGCTGCGACCGCCGCCACCATCCAGGCGGTCAGCGGCTTCTACAACTTCACCATTGGCTCGACGTCGACGGCGACGCCCACGCTGAACATCACCAAGCTGGCCGTGAAGAACACCACCAGCGCCGGCATGAACATCGATTCGGTCGCCGGATCGACCACCACCTTCACCCGCTTCGACAACATCGCCTTCTCCGCCGGCACGGGAACGCAGCTGCTGCAGATCCATTCACCGGCGCTGTACCTGGTCTCGAACGGCTGCACCTTCGACGGTGGGGTCGCCGCCACGACGACCTACAACGTCACGCTGGTGGGTGACAGCGCCTCGACCGAAACGCGCGCCATCTTCGGCGGCGCCACCTGTGCGTCGGGCGGTTCCACCTGCGAACAGCTCGACAACGACGACGACAACAACACCACCCCCGACGGCGTGGCCGATGGCAGCGCCAACGGAGCTGTCATCCAGTGGGTCAAGGCAGCGATGGCCGACACGAACGGTACCCTCGAGGGCTACCCGGTCGCCGCCTTCGACTGGAACACCTTCACGTACTACTCGAGCTACGCCTCGTACCACGACGTCGACGGGACCACCGCCGACCGCGTGTACGTGCGTACGGTCGCTGGCGCCACCGGCAGCGCCATCGGCGCCGCTCGCTATTCCTGGGACACCCCCTCGGGCGTCGATCTGGTCGGCGCGCCCCGCTTCTATTCCAACACGGTCAGCATGGTGACGACGCGCTACGTGTACGTGCTGACGACAGGCGGGCGCGTGTATCGCCTGATCGACAGCGGTTCGGCGCTGACCACGGACGCGAGCTGGGGCTCTGGCAGCAGCAACGGCTACAACTGCGGCTGCACCCCGGTCTCGCCGCTGGGCATGGACACCACCAACCTCTACTTCACCGGCACCATCTCCGGCACCGCGTACGTGTTCGACATCTCGCAGTCCGCCGGTGTCACCGCCACCAACTATCCCAAGAGCCTGGGCGCGGTCACGCTGACCGCCGCCGAGCCGGCCCTGTGGGTGGGCAGCGATACGTTCACGTACCTGTTCGCGGGCCTCTCGGGCCACTTCTACAAGTGGAGCTTCAACACCGGGTCGCTCACCACCGACAACACCAGCCCCACCGGCACCGTCAACGGCCGCATCAGCGTCATCCAGAACAAGGTGTACGGCAACGACAACGCCGGCACGCTCTGGGTCCTCAACCCCACCACCTTTTCCAGCACGTACTGGAGCTATCACGACAACACCAACCACATGAACTGCAGCGTCGGCACGTCCTGCGCATCGACGGGCGGCTTGTACGTCGACTGGCTGATCGGCACGCGCGCCTTCTACGGCGACGGCGACGGTCACCTCTACGGCTCCTACAACTCGACGGGCTCGACCGGCGCTCAGACCAACTCGGGCTTCCCCTACCAGCCGGGCGGCATGGGCACCACCGACGTCTTCGCCAGCTCCCCGCTCTACAACGCCGGCATCCTGGTGGCCGGCACCACCCTGGGCACGGTGTACGTCATCGACACGAACAACGGCACCACCGGCCCTGCCAAGATCCAGACCTACCGCTTCGGCGCCACCACCAAGATCTCGGGCATCGGCTACGACAACAACACCTCCAGCTATCTCATCGCCACCTCTGATGCGACAGCCAAGGACGGCAACCTGTTCTACATCGCCGCCAGCACCGACCCGACCCCCACCTACTACTGAGGATCGGCCTCAGGTCGTCTCGTCGGCGATCCGATGGGCCAGCACGGCGGTCTCGCAGACGAACGGATCCGCGCCGGTGTAGTCGCCAGTGGCGTTGAAGGCTGCCCCGCGATCGTGCGAGCAGTGGCCGCGGTGCGGACAGGGCGCGCACTTCGGGAAGTCGGGCAACGTCAGGCCCCGGATGCGCTGGAAGACTGGCGAATCGCGCCAGATGTCCGCGAACGGGCGGTCCTGGATGTTGCCGGCCGACCACGGCACCGAGATGCACGGATAGACCTCGCCCTCGGCCGAGATGGCGCAGTTGCCGCGCGCGCAGTTGCAGGTGAACGACTCGGGCGCGGGCGGCGCGGTTCGTGCCGCAGGCAACAGGCTGCGCAGCGGACCGCGATACAGGCGCTCCAGCTGCCCCGCGTCCACGCGCGCCGCCACGCTGGATGCGTTGCCGTCGTGCCGCGCGGTGATGGTCAGATCGACGGAGTAGGCGAACCCGCGCGCGGTGGCCATGGCGATCATGGCGTCCGTCTCGTGCGCGTTCTGCCGCATGACGATGAACTTCAGCCGGACGGCGGTCCCCACCCCGCGCAACCTTTCTATGCCGGCCCACGTGCGCGCGAAGGAGCCAGTCACCTGCGTGATGCCGTCGTGCACGGCCGCCGTCGCGCCATAGAGGCTGACGCTGGTGCCCAGCAGGTTGGGAAACTTGGCCAGGCGCGCGGCGACCCCCGGACGGAGCAGCGTGCCGTTGGTCAGCAGCTGGACCGCCAGATTCAGCTCGGCCGCCCGCGCGAGCAGCGCGAAGAGATCCGGGTGCGTGAACACCTCCCCCCCGGTCAGCGACAGGAACAGGCAACCGGCCTCGCGTAGGTCGCCCATCAAGGCCAGCAAGCGCTCGGTGGTCAACCGAGGCCGCGCGCCGCCGACGCCCGTTCGACACCCGTCCTGGTGGCGCGGCTGATCGCGATCGAAGTTGTAGCAGTGGATGCAGCGGATGTTGCAGTCCAGCGTGGTCTCGATGCTGACGTTCAGCGGGACGAAGTTCGCCGACGCCCAGCCCTGCGCCATGCCGATCAGCGCGGCCGCCCCGTCCAGCCCGACCACGTCGTTGTCGCGACAGACCGGCCCGCCTCCGCCTCCGAAGCCGGACCGATCGTCACCGCTCACGCGGCGTCCCCGCCGGGCGCGTCGCGGACGTCCGCTCCCACCAATCCCTTGGCCTCCAGGTCCGCCAGCAGCGTGCCCAGCTCGGCGCGCAGGATCGGCTCGCTGACCTCGAACTCCTGCCCCAGGATCGTCACCAGCTGCTCGACGGTGCGGGGCGCCTCCAGCAGATCCCACACGCGCGTCGCCGTCGGGTTCAGCAGGTGGACCGAGCGCGTGCGCGGATCCACCACCAGCGCCTCGTGGTTCATCTTCTGGAACGGCAGCGACGTCACGCGCCGCAGGCTGACCGCGGCGCTCATCGTCCGGTGGCCCTCAGCAACGGCGTCGCCACCAAGGATCCCAGCAGCCGCGCCAGCGCCCCCAGCCGTCCCGGCATCGGAACCGCGCGATCGTCGCGCGACACCGCCGACACGCGACCGAGGATCTCGGACTCGCGACCGTTCTCGAACCGTTCGATGGTCGACCGCGCGTCGCCCTTCATGAAATACTTCACGCGGGGCAGGCCGTCGCCGCTGGTCCGGCTGGAAGAACGCCGCGCCACCATGCGGTGGCAGGTCAGATGATCCTCGTGCGGCGTTCGCCCCGGCGTCCAGTACAGCACCACGTCGCCGGGCGAAAGCGCGGCCTCGTCCACGCGCTGGATGAACAGCGAATCACCCGGGCGCAGCCACGGCTTCATGCTGGTGCCGCGCGGCTTGTAGGCGTACTGCCCCGTTTGCTGCAGCAGCCAGCGAAACTCGGAGATCATCTCGCGCGAGGTGGGCGGGTGATCGCTGCGCTTCGGCTTGGGCAGGTACGGCGACAGCTCGGCCTCCAGCGCCTGAAGCGGCGTCTCGCGCGCGGTGCGCGCCGCCACCGACTGGACGTCGTCGCAGAGATCGATGGCGATGGCCAGGTTGCGGGCCGCCGTGTCGGCGTCGGTCTGAAAGCACAGGAAGCAGGCCAGCAGGCGCCACGCGCCTTCGCTGGGCGACAGCGGCCGCACCGACAGCTCCTCGCTCTGCTCCAGGAAGGCGATCGCGCCGAGCGGCCAGCTGCGAATCGAACCGCCGCCGCGCTTGAAGTCGCCCCAGAACGGCGTGCCGGTGATGCGCCAATGGCCCAGCTCGCCGCGCGACACGGCCACCAGCTCGTCGGTCAGGATGCGCTCGGGCTCCGGCACCTTGCGGGCCAGCGTGCTCTTGCCGGTGCCGCTGACACCGGGAAAGATCACGCCCGTGTCGCCGACGCGGAAGGCACACGCGTGGAAAAGGCCGCCGCCCGAGCGGGGCAGAAACACCGCCCACAGCACCCGCAGCATGGAATCGAACGCGAACGGGTTCATCTCGCAGGTGGCCGTCCCCTCCCAGCCCCGCGGACCAGACGCGACCGGCGCCTCGACGCGCGCCGCGAAGTCCCAGCGGGTCGCGCGCACGGCGCCAGACGACTCCTCGACCCGCAGCGGGTGGTCGGCCATCTCGTGGACCCGCGGCCCGGTGTGGGTCGGGGTCCCGAAGCTCACGGTCAGCGAGAACGCCCGGGTCACCCATTGGGCGGACGGCACCGCGTACGGTCCGTAGCGATCCTTCAACTGCTGCAGAAACAGCGGCGGCGCCGCGCCCAGCTGGAAGTACCCGACCAGGCCGCCAATCGACAGCACCAGCTCGCTGGCGGCGCCTCCCGACGGTGACACGGACGCAGCGGAGGTCATGACGACATCGGGTTCTGAACACACTGGGGAATCAGCGGCGTGTTCTTGCCGCAGGCCAGGCTGTTCGATTCGAAGAGTTGCCCGGTCCGCACGCGCGGCGTCTGCCAGGGCCGCTTGGCGGCGGGGCGGTTCTCCGTCGCGGTGGGACGCGGTCGGGGTGGCTTGTCGGAGGGAGACACGGCTCACCCGCCTTCGATCTTCCGCCGCGATTCACCGGCGAATTTCCGGACCAGCGGCGACGGATCGCGCTGCTCCAGCCGCAGCAGCGTCGCGCGCGCCTGACGATCGGTCAGCTCGCCCAGCGCCCAGGCGGCGTTGGAACGGACGAACACGCTGCGATCGCTCAGCAGGCGCCGCAATACCTCCACACTCTCGGTCTTGCGCAGCTTGCCCAGCACGCGCGTCGAGAAGGACCGCACCCGCTCCTCGGGATCGGTCTCGGCGCTGACCATCAGTGCCGGCAGGAACTCGTTCGGCCGCTCGGCGAAAAGACGGTCGAGCCGCTCGACCGGCTCGGGGTTCTTCACGATGATCGCCTGGCGCCACATCAGCATCAGCTCGGCGACGCGCGCGGGCTCGACGGGCTTGGTCAGCACCGTCGACGGCGCCGGTCCCGACGCGCCGCCGAAGGGCAGCGGTTCGTTGGTGATCGAAGGCAACGGCGCGTGCGACCGTGGCCCGTTCGTGTCGAGTCCCAGCGACGACGCCGATTGCCCCTCACGCGAAGCCGGCGTATCGCCGGTGCGCGCGGTGACCCAGAAGAACATCCCGATCCCGAACGCGAGCATCGCCCCAGCCGCGATCCAGGGGCTCGACGACGATCGTTTTCGTTTCGAAGATTTCTTCACAGGGTTCACATGACCGCGAAAGAGATCGCGGGCTTCCTTCAGGATCGGCGGAGTCGGGTGGGCCCTTGAGAAGCGGAGGAATACATGTGCGCCCACGCCTTACGTCGACGACCTGGAAATTATATCGGGACTGTCCATCGTGACCAGAAACTGGACTTGGGTGACGCGAGGGGGCTCACCGACGGAGAGACGGCGGGTCCCCCCGGCACCCCCGGGCGTTGACGGGCCCCCGGGGTGTGGCACGCTCCCGGTTCTGGTGGCGACGCTGGGAGCGAATACGGACGACATGTTGGTGACCCGGGCCGCCGGCAGCACCGTGGCGGGACTGTTCGCGGCCCAGGCGCGCCTGCACCCCGAGCGGATCGCCGTCGAGGAGGCAGGCCGCGGCCGGAGCTATCGCGCGCTGGACGCGCGCGTGCGCCGGCTGGCCAGCGTCCTGCGGGCCCGGGGCGTGGCACGAGGGGCGCGGGTGGCCGTGCTGTCCGAGAACCGCGGCGAGTACCTCGAGGTCTTCCTGGCGGCCGCTCACCTGGGCGCGATCGTCGCCTGTCAGAACTGGCGGCTGACCCCACCCGAGCTGTCGCGCTGCCTGGCGCTGGCGGAGCCGACGTTGACCTTCGTGTCGCCGCGCCACGCGGCCGCGCTGGCGGCCACCGGTGCGACCCCGGCGCCGTTGATATTCGGCGACGACTACGAACGGGCCCTGGCCGCAGCGGAGCCCGCCAACGTCACCGACGCGGGGACCGGTCCCGAGGACGCGCTGCTGATCCTCTACACCAGCGGCACCACCGGCGTGCCCAAGGGCGCGGTGATCAGCCACCGCGCCGAGATCGCCCGCAACCTGGTCATCATGGCCGAATACGGCATCAGCCCGGGCGACACGTTCGCGGCCTGGTCGCCGCTCTATCACATGGGCGCGGTCGACTGGTCGCTGGGCACGCTGATGTCGGGCGGCAAGGTGGTGGTGCTGGACGGGTTCGATGCCGCGCGGCTGGCCGAGGTGGTCGCCACAGAACAGCTCGGCTGGCTGCTGCTGATGCCGGGGATGGTCGGAGCGTTCGCGAACGAACTGGAGGCGCGCGGCGTGCGCCCCAAGGGCGTCAAGCTGTGCGGGGTCATGGCCGATCTGGTCCCGCCGCTGGAGCTGGCCCGCATCACGACCCTGCTGAACGCGCCTTACGCCAACACCTTCGGCGCCACCGAGACCGGCTGTCCGCCCTGCTCGTCGAACCGGATTCCGATCGGCGTGGCGCCCACGCGGCTGTCGAAGGAGCAGAGCCCGTTCTGCGAGGTACGGCTGGTCGACGGCGACGATCGCGACGTGCCCGACGGCGCGCCGGGCGAGCTGTGCTTGCGCGGCCCCACCCTGTTCTCTGGCTATTTCCGCGCCGACGAGGTGAACGCGCACGAGTTTCGCGGCGGCTGGTTCCACCTGGGCGACGTGTTCGTGCGCAACCCCGACGGCACGCTGGACTTCGTCGATCGCGTGAAATATTTGATCAAGTCAGGCGGCGAGAACATCTACCCCGCCGAGATCGAGCGCGTGTTGCTCCAGGATCCGCGCGTGCTGGACGCGGCGGTGGTGCGGCGACTCGACGCGCGCTGGGGCGAGGTCCCGGTGGCGTTCGTCGCGCGCCGCACTCCCGACCTCGACGCCGCCGAGCTGCAGCGCCGCTGCCGCGCCGAGCTGGCCGGGTACAAGCAGCCGAAGGACATCGTCTTCATCGAAGCCGCCGACTTCCCGCGCAGCGCCTCGGGGAAGATCCAGCGTCACGAGCTGGAGAAGCGCCTGCCGCCGCCTCCTGGAGGGAAATCGCCATGACCAAGCCGGACGCTCCCGTCACCCACATCGCCACGTCGACCGCCGAGGACGTCTTCATCCGCGGCAAGAGCCTGTGCAAGGACCTGATGGGACGGGTGACGTTCACCGAGCTCCTGTTCTTTCAGATCCTGGGGCGCGAACCGACGCCCGCCCAGACCCGGCTGGTGGACGCGTGCCTGGTCACGTTGATGGAGCACGGGCTGACCCCCAGCGCGCTGACCACGCGGCTGGTGTACTCCAGCGCCCCGGAGGCGATGCAAGCCGCCGTGGCCGGAGGCCTGCTGGCGGTGGGGAGCCGCTTCGTCGGCACGACAGAGGATTGCGGCGCGCTGCTGGAGCGGATGTTGGCCGGCGGCGCCGATCAGGCCGCGACCGCGGCGGAGCTGGTCGACGAGCACCGGCGCGCCAAGAAGCCGATGCCAGGCTTCGGGCATCCCCTGCACAAGCCGGACGATCCCCGTTCGATTCGCCTGCTGGCCCTGGCCCGCGAGCTGGGGGTGGCGGGCGCGCATGTCGCCGCGGTCGAGATCTTGGGCCGCGCGGTCGATCAGGCCTACGGAAAACACCTGACGTTGAACGCCACCGGGGCCATCGCAGCGGTGCTGGGCGACTGCGGCGTCCCCTGCGAGATCCTGCGCGGCTTCGCGATCATCGCGCGCGCGGCCGGTCTGGTCGGGCACCTGCACGAAGAGCAGCAGCAGCCGTCCATGCGGTCCATCTGGGAGAGCGCCGAGGCCGCCATTCCCTACCTGCCCCCGAAATCCGATCCTCCCCTCCCCTGAACACGCAGGCAGGCGCCCGCGCGACCAGCCAGTGCCAGGGAAAGCGCCTGGAATCTGCCATTCAATAATGGGGCCGAGTCCACCGATGGAGATGGGGCGGTCCTGCGGCCGCACGACGGCTCATGGTCGATCACCCAGCAAATCCAAACGAGGAATTCGGACGAGGATCGACCATTGGTCGGTACCTGGTGCTGACGTTGCTGGGCAAGGGCGGCATGGGGCACGTCTACGCCGCGTACGATCCCGAACTGGATCGCAAGGTGGCGATCAAGGTCCTGCGCCCGCGCGCGAACGCTGCCGGCGATTCGTCGGAAGGACGCGGGCGCATGCTGCGCGAGGCGCAAGCGCTGGCGCAGCTGTCGCACCCCAACGTGGTCGCCGTCTACGACGTCGGCACCGTCGGAAATCACATCTTCCTGGCGATGGAGTTCGTCGACGGGAACACGCTCAGCTACTGGCAGCAAGCGCAGGCCCGCACCTGGCGCGAGATCGTCGCGCACTACGCGGCGGCCGGGCGCGGGTTGGCGGCGGCGCACCAGCGCGGGCTGGTCCATCGCGACTTCAAACCCGAGAACGCCATGTTGGGTCGGGACGGACAGGTGCGGGTCATGGACTTCGGCCTCGCGCGCATCGCCGACAAGCCCGAGACCGCCGAGAAGCTGGAGACTCCTTCGCGCACCAGCGGCCTGCTGCGACGATCGAATCCGTCGGTGGCGGGCACGCTGACCACGTCCCGCCCGGCGACCCCGCGCACTGCCTTGCCGGTGTCGCCGTCGAGCGGCGACGACGCCTGGAGCGAGGGAGACACCGAGACCCGCAACCTGGCCGAGCCGATGCTCCCGGCGCGCATGACCGCGCCGACCGCAGCGGCCCTGAACGCGCAGCTGACCGAGAGCGGCGTGATGATGGGAACGCCCGCGTACATGGCACCGGAGCAGTTCGCGGGCGAGCTGGCCGACGAGCGGACCGATCAGTTCAACTTCTGCGTCGCGCTCTACGAGGCGCTGTACGGCCAGCGGCCCTTCGCCGGCAAGACCCTGCCCGATCTGACCAACAACGTGATGGCCGGTCGGGTCCGCGAAGCACCGGCCGAGTCGCGGGTGCCGGGCTGGTTGCGACGGGTGCTCCTGCGCGGGTTGCGGGTGGCGCGCGAGGAGCGTCACCCGTCGATGGAGGCGTTGCTGGTGGCGTTGCAGCGCGACCCGAGCCGGACATGGAAGCGCTGGGCCGCCGGCGCCGCCGTGGCGGGGCTGATCGCGGTGCTGGCGGGCGGTTTGGTGCAGACCACGCAGCAGCGGCGCGTGCAGTGCAACGGCGGCGCCGCCAAGCTGGCGGGGACCTGGGAGCTGCCGGTGCCCGGCCGTGGCCTGTCGCCACGCAAGGAGGCCATCCGCCGCGCGTTCATGGCCACCGGCAAGGCCTACGCGGCGGACGCTTTCGCGCTGGCGATGAACACCCTGGACGGCTACGTCGCGAGCTGGAGCGACATGTACCGCGACGCCTGCGAGGCGACGCACATCCGCGGAGACCAGTCCAGCGAGGTGCTGGACCTGCGGATGAGCTGTCTGCAGGACCGCTTCAATGATCTGCACGCGGTGACCGCCGTGTTCAGCGACGCCAACGGCGAGATCGTCGGCCGTTCGGCCGAGGCGGTGCAGTCGTTGCGTCCCGTCGAGCGCTGCGCCGACATCGCCGCGTTGAAGGCGGTGGTGCGCCCGCCCGACGATCCGGCGGTGAGGCAGGCGGTGGCCGACCTGCGCGTGCGGCTGGCCGACGTCAAGGCGATGGCGAACGGCGGGCGCTACAAGAAGGGCCTCGAAGCGGCGCCGGCCATCGTGACGGCCGCGCGCAAGGCCGGATACCAGCCCGTGGTCGCCGAGGCCCTGCTGCAGCTGGCCCACATGCAAGAACTGGCCGGCGACATCCCCGCCGCCGCCAAGAACTACGAAGAGTCGCTGTGGATCGCGGAGGGCTCACGCGACGACGAGGCAGCGGCCGAGGCGGTCGTGCAGCTCATCGCCGCGGCGGCCGAGCTGCCCGATCGGCAAGCGGAGGGCGAACGCTGGTCCCGCCAGGCCAGCGCCATCCTGCGCCGACTCGGCCCCGGTCACGACGTGCTGGCCGGTTGGCGCGCCAACAATCTGGGACTGCTCTACGACCACCAGGATCGATTGACCGAGGCCCTGCGCCTCCATCGCGACGCCGTGGCGCTGAAGATGGCGGCGCTGGGCGAGTTGCACGTCGACGTGGCGCTATCGATGGGCAATGTGGCCAACACGCTGTTCCGACTGGGTCAAGTCGACGAGGCCGTACGCGAGGTTGGCCATTCGCTGGCGATCCTGGGAAAGACCATCGGCCCCAAACACCCCTCGTATGCGATCGGCCTGCTCAACAGCGCCGAGTTCGCCAACGCCCAGGGCCGCTTTCCGCAGGCACAGCAGATGGCCGAGCAGTCCATCGCCATCCTGAGTTCGGAGCTTGGTGCAGCGCACCCCAATCTGGCCTATCCGTTGGTCGAGCTGGGCAAGAGCCTGATCGAGCAAGGTAAGCCGGGTCAGGCGCTGCCACACCTGGAACGGGCGCTGGCCATTCGTGAGGCCAGCGACCGCGATCCCAAGCGCCTGGCGATGGTACGGTTCGCGCTGGCACGGGCTGTGGCGTTGCCCGACGGCGGACACGACCTCGACCGCGCCCACCAGTTGGCCGAATCGGCGCGGAAGGGATTTCGCGAGTCAGCCACGACGGCCGCGGAGCTCGCTGAGGTCGAGCGCTGGATGGAGGCGCACACGCGCCACGCCTACCGATTGAGCATGCGCTGAACGCGCGCCGGCTAGCGCGCGATCAGGGTCGCGTTGTGGTTCGACGAGCCGAGACCGCCCGCGCGCACCGACGACCTCACCCGCAGCCCAGCCGCCTTCACCGTCGCGTTGTGGTTCGACGAGCCGAGACCGCCCGCGCGCACCGACGACTTCACCCGCAGCCCAGCTGCCTTCACCGTCGCGTTGTGGTTCGACGAACCGAGACCGCCCGCGCGCACCGACGACTTCACCCGCAGCCCAGCCGCCTTCACCGTCGCGTTGTGGTTCGACGAGCCGAGACCGCCCGCGCGGATGGCGGACTTCACACGAATGCCAGTGGTCTTGATCGAGGACGTCATGAAAGGGCTCCTTGGAACTTGGTTTTTCTTCTCTCGATCGCCGAGGAAGTTGTTCCCGGTTTCAGCAACCGTCGTGCCCGATCGCCCCTGACAGTTAGTCCAAGTAAAACGCGGACTTCGGGGTCGTTAGTCCAATCAAGTCATCGCTAGTCATGATTGGTCATAGGGTTGAACCCGCACGGCCCATCCGGTGATGATCGGAGGCCGAAATATTCGAAATCAAACGAGATACCGACCGCACCCGACGCCCGAGATCCACCTCGCGCGACGTCGCGATCGTCGCTTACGATGCTGCCCATGACCGCGATGGGTGTGACGGAGATGCAAGGCAACGCGTTCGAGGTCGTGAACCTGTTGCCCGGCTTCGCGCGGTTGAGCAAGCGCTCGGGTGAGCTGGACGGCAACCTGCCGGTGCGAGCCGCGCGCTATTGCGGGCCCGTCTTCGAGGGCAGCGCGGCCGGGTTCCAAATCGTGCTCGGTCAGCCCATGACGGTGAAGCGGAACAAGCGCGGCCAGGTGGCCTGGGACCTGACGCCCTTGGCGCTGAGCCTGATCACCGAGAAAGTCGGCGATGCGCTGGAGCGAGGCGTGCGCGAGGGACTGGTCGAGCGCGGCGGATACTGGCATCGCCTGTTCTCGCGCGACGCCTTGCCGGTGCGCGGACAGCGCGTGCTGATCTGGACCGGCCTGATGGTGCGGCCGCGCGCCGGGCTATGGCTGCTGGTGGGGGGCGCGTTCAACCGGCGCAGCCGCATCCCGGTCGTCGATCACGTGGTCACCGATGCGGACCAGTGGGTCCCGCTGGTCATCGAGATCGATGTGCGCGCGCTGGGAAAAGAGACCGCCTGGCTGGAGTCGGAGATCGGCTGCGTGACACCGGTCGCGCCGCGCGTGCGCCTGAGCAAAGAGCCGCTGGCGCCGGGCGCCCCCGAGCTGCGCGAGTTCGCGTCGTTCTTCTCGGAGGCCCACTTCGACACCAAGGCCCAGCACCCCACCGCGGCCTACGTCCGCTGCCAGCGCGAGCGGCGCCTGAAGGCCGACGAGAGCTGCGACGCGCGCCTGACCTTCGCGGGCCCCGACGTGCACGCCATCGATCAGTTCCGACGCTTCATCACGTCGACGGGATTCACCGGCACGCCCGCGTCCCCGGGCTCCCTGCCCTTCGGGCTGATCCGCAACATGGCACCGTTGTCCTGGACCTGGCAGGGACAGACCCACTCGGCCTTCGACGTCAAGCTTGGGCGCTGCCTGCCTGCGCTACAGACGTTATGGAAAGCGACCTTCGGTGAAGACGCGCAGCGCGCGGCGTTCGACTTTTTGAGCCAGTACGCGCTCGGCGAGCACTGGGACCAACCTTACGTCCAGGTCCAACCGTGGGTCTTCCTGCCCACGGCGACGGGCTGGTCGACGCTGGTCGACGGGATCCATCATCCGCCGGCGTACGATGGTATGCGCGGCGTGATCGCCACGGACTGGTTCCACTCGCTCGCGATGGTCTTCCGCCTGTTCGGCCCCGGGTCGGTGACGTTGCCGACGCGCGCGCCGCTGATGCGCGCCATCCCGGTTCAGCGGGCGGTGCTGGAGCTGGGCTTCAAGGAATGAAGCGTCGAGGCCACCGCGACCGAGTGAGGATGCTCCGGCCCCAGCGCCTTCGCGAAGATCGCGTGCGCGCGCGACAGCAGCTTCCGCGCTTCGGGAAGCGCGTCGCGCTCCAGCAGCGCCATCGCCAGGTTGTTCAACGTAAACCCCAGATCGAAGTGGCCGGGCGGAAGCAACGCCTCCCGGATGGCCAGCGCGCGGCGATACGCCGCCTCCGCGTCGACGCGGGCCCCGCGCGCTTGCAGGACGCCCGCCAGCCCGGTCAGCGCCGACGCGACCTCGAGGCTGTTCGCGCCCAGGTGGCGCTCGAACGTCGCCAGGGCATCGCAATAAGCGCGCTCGGCTTCGGGCCAGCGCTCCAGCCCTTCCAGCAAGGCGGCCCATGCCGCGCGGTCCGCGGCGGTGGTCGGATGATCGGCGCCCAGCGCCCTCTCGCGTAAGACGATCGATTGGCGCGCCAGCGGTTCGCCTGCCGCGAAGTCACCGCGCGCGTGGGCCAGGCCGCCCAGGTTGTGCATCAGCGTGGCGCGATCGCGATCGTCGCCGGCAGCGTCGACGATGAGCAGCGCGCGGCGATAGAGTGCGTCCGCATCGTCGTAACGGCCCTGGAACTTGTGCACGACGGCCAGGCTGTTGAGCACGTCCGCCGTCGCCAGATCGCCGCCGGACAAGCGCGCTTCGGCCAGGGCCAGCGCGCGTCGACAGGCCGCCTCGGCGGCCCCGAGCTGCCCCGCCATGCGATGCACGGCCGCGCGGATGGTGAACGCCCGCAAGGTCAGCCGCACCAGCTCGTCGTCGCCCTCGGGCGAATCCGGCACGACCAGAGGTTGCAAGATGGCCAGCGCACGATCGCCAGCCGCCGCCGCGTCGTCCAGACGATCGAGGGCCGCGGACAGATCGCCGAGATCGATCAGGGCATTGGCCAGGTTGGGGCTCTCCGGTCCTTCCGCGGTTTCGAACAGCGCGACCGCCTGCCGACACGCCGCCAAGGCGTCCGCGAACCTGCCGCTGGCCCGCAGCTCGATCGCGCGCTCGTGCAGAGCCGCGGCGCGATCTCCACCATCGTCACCCTCGGTCATCTCACCCATTCTGCTGGATCCGGTCGCGAAAGCCACGCTGCGGCAGGCTGGCTACATTTCCGTCCTGACCCGCCGATGACAGTGCTTGTCGAGATCCTTTGCGCCCCAAAGGAAACGAGGAAGACATGTTCAGCTTCATCCGATGGATCAAGGAACTCAGCCTGGACGTCAGCGTCGACGATGTCAGCGCCCTCGAGGGCTATCCGAGCCTGCAGGCGGTCGAGAGACTCGAGCGGCTGCGCGCCGACCTCGTGGCGGGCAAGGCCAGCGTGGCTCCCATCGAGAACGGCGGCGGCGTGATTGTCCCGCTGTCCACCGCGTCCGCCAGCCGCGCCAACGCGACGACGCCCGCCAACGACCCCACCCACGACGACGCTCCGCCCCTGCGCTCGGCCGGCTAGGCTGAGCTTCAGGCGCGGTCGCGGAAGTGTTTGCGGTAGGTCCCCCACAGCAGGGGCCAGTCCGCGATCCGATGCTCGGCCGCGCGCGCCCAGGGCGTCAGCACGAACGGTAACGCCGTCTCGAACTGGAACCACAGGCTGCTGTCCGACGATCGCCGCGGCGGCTCGGCCGGCGCCCCGAGCGCCGACAGGTTGCGTTCCACCGACGACGCCACCACCCCGTGCGGCACCAGGCTGGGCGTGAGGAAGAAGCAGCCCGGCACGAACGGGGAACCTGGCGTGACCACGTCGCGGATGATGCCGTTCAGCTCGGTGGTGACGTTGCGGTGGAAATACGGCGGACGGAACGTGTGTTCGGTGGCGTCCCAGCGCGCGACGAACGCCACCAGGTCCAGCGTGTGAGCGCCCAGCTCGTCCATCGGCGCCGACAGCACGGTGTGGATCGACGGATCCCCGTGATCGACACGGGCGTTCCCCACCGGCGAGAACGCGTTCAGATCATAGACGGTCGGCACGTGGCTGCCGTGCCAGGCCGCCACGTCGAAGGGCGAGTGATCCTGCGTGCTCTCGACCAGGCGACCGCCCAGCTTGGCGGTGACGCGATAGCCGAGCGACAGCCGATCCTCGTGCCACGCCGACGGCGCGCGGAAGTGGCGCGCGTCCGCCAACCCGTTGGCGCCGACGGGGCCGCGTTCGGGCAGGCCGAACGGGCGGCCGAATGATTCGGCCACGGTGCCGCGCGCGCCGCCCGGCCCGATGAGCACGCTGAAGCGCAGCCCGCGGGGCATCAGCGCCACCTGACCGGGGGCAACGTCCAGCGGTCCCAGCTCGGTCAGCAGCGTCAGCGCGCCATGTTCGGGCAGGATCAGCAGATCGCCGTCGGCGTCGACGAAGCAACGTTCTTCCATCCCACGGTTGGCGGCGTAGGCGTGCACGGCGAAGCCGCGCCGCAAGCGCGCGCTGCCCGCGCCGCCGAGGGTGGCCAGGCCGTCGACGAAGTCGATCGCCGCGGCGGCCGGCGGCAACGGCAACGGCGCCCACCCGCATAGGTTCGCCTCGGGCGGGTCGCTCAAAAAGTCGGAGGCCAGCCGCGGGTGCGGCAGCTCGACCGACGCGCTCTGGTTGGCGGACGGTCGCACCCGATAGAGCCAGGTCCGGCGGTTCTCGTGGCGCGGGGCCACGAAGCCGGTGCCGTTCACCTGCTCGGCGTAAAGGCCATAGGCCACCCGTCGCGGCGAGTTCTGCTCGCGCGGCAGCGCGCCCGGCAGGTCTTCGCTCTGATGAACGTTGCCGAAACCCGCCGCCGCGTCGGCCGACCGGTGCCCCGCCAGCAGCGCCCGCGCACGCAGCCGGTGAAGGCCATGCAAGCCATGGGCGTTGCCCGGCACCCATTCCACCGTCACGCTGGCGCCCGCCGCCGATAGCCGGGCCGCGGCGCGCTCGAGGTGACCGCTGGCCACGTACGGATCTTCCTGACTGGAGCCCAGCAGCACCGGCAAGCCCGCGATGCCCGGGTTCGCCGGCGGCTGCTCGGCGGGCTGGCCGATGCTGGCGCCCGACAGCGCGACCACCGCGGCGATCGGCCGCGTCAGACGCGCGGTCACCTCGATCGCCAGGCAGGCCCCCTGCGAGAACCCGAACAGCACGACCCGATCGGCGGCGCTGCGCTCGATCACCCTCGCGAGCAGCGACTCGATCGCCGCGATCGCGTCCTGAAGCGGCGCGCCCAGCTCGTTGCGGGATACATTGTAGCGACCGGTGTACCAGACGTTGTCGGTGGCCTGCGGCGCCAGCACGCACACCGTCGGATCGTTGCCGGCGATCTCGACGGCGCGCGCCAGGATGCTGTCGGCGGCCGCGCCCCGGCCGTGCAGCGCGATGATCACGCGCCGGGCCGACTCGGGCTGCGGACCGCGCACCGACACCGGCTCGGACAGACCCCAGTCCTCGAAGCGCGTCGCCCCCGACGGGCGCCGGCCGTGAAAAGCGGCGCGCAGCAGATCCTTCGGCAGCTCGGGCGACTCGCCCAGCAGGTCGTTCAGCCCCTCCAGCGACACGCCCAGCCCGCGCAGCGAGGTGGGAGCACCGGCCCGCTGCAGGAACTCGAACAAGCTGTCCTCGAGGTCGGCGACGTTCAGCCGCGCCGACAGCTCGGCCAGCAGATCGGGGTTCTCGTCGCGCAGGCGGCGCAGCGAATGCGGCAACAGCACGCTGTGCAGGCTGGCGTGGTCCAGGTCGAAGCGCCCGCCCATCCGATGCGCCAGCGCGTGGTGCGGCCCGGGCTTGCCGAGCTCCAGCGCCGCCGCCGCCAGCCCGGCGCCCCGGGCAGCCTCGCGACGGGCGCGCCGATCGGCGGGCGCGCGCACCAGCGCCTCGATCGCGCCGTACACCAGCGTGATGGCCGCCAGCGCCGGCTCGCGCGCCTCGGCGGCCAGCGCTCCGGCCCCCAGCGTCGAGATCGGGTGCGCCAGCGCGTTCATCAGGCTGGTCACCGTCAACGCCTTGGGCATCTCCAGCGTCAGATCCACGTCGTGGATGATGGCGTCGGGGCGCACGCGCGGATCGCGGCCGGTGGTCTTCACGCCCTCCTGGGTCGTCCCCCACAGCGTGGTCATCTCCGAGCCGGCGTAGGTGGTCGGCACCGCCACGAAGCGGACGTCGCGCTCCAGGCGCAGCGCCTTGCCGAAGCCGATCGCCGAACCGCCGCCCAGCGCGACGACGGTGTCGGCCTGAAACGCGTCCAGCCGCGCGCGCGCCTCGGCCAGCAAATCCTGCGGAACGTGGCGGCGCGCGCCCGCGAACACGTCCAGCTCGAGGCCCGCGAAGGCCGGCGCCAGCCGGTCGACGTAGCGACGGCTGGGTCCGCAGATCAGCAAAACCCGACGGCTCTGCAGGCGCGCCAGCGCGTCGGCCAGACCTTCACGCGGCGGCGATTCGACGGCGTTCACGGGCCGGCATTATGGCACAGGCCCACCCGTGGCCTCCGTGGGTCAGGTCCAGCGAAACAGGCGCAGCGCCAGCAGCGCGCTGACCAGCCCCCATCCCAGCAAGATGGCCAGCGACGCCCCCTGGCTGAACAGCGACGCGCCGTCGTTCACGACGTGGCGCAGGGCCTCGTTGAACGCGGACAGCGGCAAGAACCGGATCAGCGGCTGCAGCAGTCCGGGGAACTTGGCCGACGAGAAGAAGACGCCGCACAGGATGAACATCGGCATCGTCACCAGGTTGACCAGGCCGTTGGCGGTCTCGGTGTTCTCGGCGCGCGCCGCGCACAGCAGCCCCAGCCCCGCGAACGACCACGATCCGAACAGCGACAGGCCCAGCACCGACAGCAGGTTGCCCTGGATGCGCACGCCGAACGCCAGCCGGGCGAACGCGAACAGCAGCACCACCTGCAGCGGGACGAACAGCAGGCCGGCCAGCCGGAACGACAGCAGGAAGTGGCCGCGCTTCATCGGCGTGGCGGCCAGGCGCTTCAGCAGCTTGCGCTGACGGGCGTTCACGATCGTCCACGCCGTCCCCCACAGCGCTCCGCTGAGCAGCTGCATGCCCAGCAGCCCCGGCACCATCCAGTCGACGTAACGCCCGCCGCGCGCGACGGCGGTCTCGTCGCGGGTGGGCAGCACGGGCTTTCGGCCCGCCTGCCGTTGCAGGGTGTCGTCGATGGCCCGCCGCGCGGCCAGCGCGTCCGGCCGCGACGGATCGAAGCGATAGACGATCGGGCCGGCCAGGTCGGTGCCACCGTCGACGACCAGCAGCGCCCGCGCCGAGCGCAACCGCGCAGCGGCCTGCTCGGCGGACATGATCTCGGCGGCCACACTGGGTTCGGCGGCCAGCGCGTCGCGCAGCGCCGCCGCGCGCGGCCCATCCACCAGCGCGATCACCGAACGCGGGGGGCCTTGCTCGCGGAACGCCATGCCCAGCGCCACCGTGATCAGCAGCGGAAAGCCGAAGGTCCAGAACACCGCGCCCGGTTCGCGCAGGAAGGACCGCACGCGCGCCATCGTCAACAGGAACAAGGGAGATTGCTTCAACACGTCAGTCCTCGCGCAGGTTGCGGCCGGTCAGGGAAAGGAACACGTCGTCCAGGGTCGCCACCCGCGATACCAGCCGCGTGGGCCGCGCGTTGCGTTCGCGCAGGCGCGTGAACAGCGCGGGCAACGCCACGTGTGGCTCGCCGATCGACAGCGCCAGCCCGGCGCCGCTGACGCGTGCGGCGCGCACGCCCTCCACGTCGGCGACCGCGGCGGGCGGCAGCGCGACGTCCGTCTCGAGCTCGACCAGATGATGTCCGCCGATGCCGTCGATCAGCTCGCTGGGCGTGCCGATGGCGATCAGCTTGCCGTGATCGACGATGGCCACGCGGTCGCACAGCCGCTCGGCCTCGTCCATGTAATGCGTGGTCAGCACCACCGTCTTGCCCCGCTCGCGCAGCGCCGCGACCGTGTCCCACAGCGCGCGGCGCGACTGCGGATCCAGCCCGGTGGTCGGCTCGTCGAGGAACAGCACGTCGGGATCGCCCATCACGCCCAGCGCGACCGCCAGCCGCTGGCGCTGTCCGCCCGACAGCTTCTGGACCTGCGCCGAGCGCTTCTCGGAGAGCTGCATCTCGGTCAGCAGCGCCTCGACCCCCAGGGCGCGCGCCGGGGGGTAGAAGGATCGGAAGAGCCACAGCGTCTCCTCGACCGTCAGCTTCTCGAACAACTTGGTCTCCTGCAGCGACACGCCGATGCGTTCGCGCAAGGCCTCGCCGTCGCGATCCCAGTGCTTGCCCAGCAGCTCGACCGTGCCGGCGGTGGGAGGGGTCAGGCCCTCCATGATCTCGACGGTGGTGGTCTTGCCGGCGCCGTTCGGGCCCAGCAAGCCAAAGCATTCGCCGCGGCGGATCTCGAGGTCCAGCCCGTTCACCGCGACCACGTCGCCGTACCGCTTCACCAGTCCCTGGATGCGAATCGCGAGGTCGGTGGCTTCCATGAGGGGCCGCGACTATACCCCGGCACCTCGTCGCCGGAGCCGCGCGGAGGATCGAGAAAACAAAACGTCACGGACGCCGCCAGCGAACGGCCGGCGACGCCCGTGATCTCACCTCGGACGAAGGCGGCTAGCCGCCGGCCCCGCCCTTGCCGCCGCTGATGCCACCACTGCCGCTGCTGCCGCCCATGCCCACACGGCCACCGCTGCCCATGAAGCCGCCGCCGCCGATGAAACCGCCGGTACCGACGCTGCAGGAAGAGGAGCCGCCGCTGCCGGTGACGCCCCTCCCGCCCCCGCCCGTGGTTCCGCCGCTGCCGCTACCGCCGCCCGAACCGAAGGTGCCGCCCGAGCCGGTCACCCCGCCGCCCTTGCCGCCCACGCCCACGCCCCCGGTCCCGCCACCGATGGGCGTGGTATCGGGCGGCGGAGGCGGCAGCGGATCGTTGGGGCACACCAGATCGTGCAGGATGCGCCCGCGTCGCCCCAGCTCGTTGAAGTTGCGGACCACACCGGCCTGGAAGTCCAAGACCTGCGTGCCCAGCAAGAACGGCGACAGCGAGCTCTCCTGCCCCTTCGACCGCGGGTTCACCTGAAACACGAAGGTGTTGGTCTCGAGCGGCGCCGTGTGGCAGCCGTTGCACGTGTTGCGCGCGAACTTCTCGCGCGCCTCCGGACTCACGCAGGGGGCGTTCCACGTGAAGAAGTTGGTGATCATCGATCCGCCCTGGAACGGCTGCCCTTCGAAGGTCGGAGGCACCGTGTGCTTCTCGGCCAGAATGGCCGCTTCGTTGGCGTTGATGTAGTCGGCCAGCACGGTGGTGTTGTTCAGGCTGGCATCAGGCGTCAGCGCCACCCCGACCGGCTGCAACATCCCCGTCGTCGCCGACAGGTGGAACTCGCGGAACTCCCATTCGCCCAGCGCGAAGAAGTCGTTCGACCGCAGCTGCCCCAGCGCGCTTCCGTTCACGCGCCCCGGCGCCGCGTTCCGCTTCGTGAAGCTGTCGGTGATGGCTTGCAGCGCGGCGTTGTACGACTCGGACGGGAACGGCAGCGCCGACAGCGCGTGCCAGGCGGTGGCCAGGTTGGTCACGTCCTGCGGCGTACTGGCCGGGATGTTGTATTCGACGATCATCGTCAGCTGCAGCGGGTTCCCGAAGGCATCGGTCACGCCGAACACGAAGCGACCTTCGCCCGCGCTGTTCTGGCCGAGATCATTCAGGTCGATGCGGTTGGCGATCGCCAGCAAGCGGAAGGGAGCCTTGGAGAGATCCAGCTTGCCGTTGGCCGTGCGCGGGAAGCTGTTCAGCACCACGGTCTGCATGGCGGGACGCGCGGCCACGGTGAACCCGTTGATCGGTTGATCGGTCAACCAGGTGTCCAGCAGTCCTTCGACCATGTCGGGCGCCGCCGCGGCGGACGGGGCCATGGCCTCCATCAGCTTGCCGAAGGTCCACGCGCCCCCAGGCCCGGTGCGGACCGGATCGTCGACCACGCTGACGTCGCGGATCTCCAGTTCCCGCCGGCTGCGCACCGAGCAGGCGTTGCCGACAACGCTGTAGTTCAGCGTCGTCTGCGCCACATCGAACGGCGGCTGATCCCCGAAGGCGAACACGCTCACGCGGTAGTCGTCGGGCTCGGCCGACGGATCGGACTGCACCACGAACGGCAGGTGGAGCGTCGCGCCCGGGGCGATCGGGTCGGTTTGCGTGAACGAGGGATTGACGCTGATCGTGGGCACCTCGGGCGACGCCTGGATGAACAGCGACCGCGCGTCACAGTTGGCCGAGTCGTGATTGACGATCTGCAGGTCGTAGTCGACCGCCGTCCCGGCTGGTACCGGCGCTGGGCTGACGGGGGTGGCCACCAACGTCATCGGTCGCGAGATGCAGCTCAGCCGCGCGATGTCCAGCGGGCTGGCGGCGCGGATGTCGAAGAACACGTCGTCCAGCGTGCCGTCCACGTGACGACCGTCGGCGTCGCTACCGGCCAGCAACGGACCGACCCCTTCGGTCAGGCGCCCCTCGGCCCTGGTCTTGGCCGCCAGAGCGCCATTCAGGTACAGGCGCAGTTCGTGACCGTCGTAGGTACCAGCCACGTGGGTCCACGTGTTGACGGTCGCCGTCGCGCTGACCGCCACGGCGCGGCCGTTGGCGAGCCGGATCACGAAGGTGTATTTCTTGCCGTCGCTGGCCAGCACGAAGGTGCTGGTGCCCCCCTCGCGCTTGCGCAAGATGCTGCGCACGCCGCCCAGCTTGGTGGGGTTGACCCATGCGGCGGCCGTGACCCCTTCGGCGAAGGTGAAGCTGGGCTGATCAGGGACGTAGACGTAGTCGTCGCCGTCGTCGAAGGCGATGCCCTGCCCCGACACCCCGGTCGCGCAGGCTGACTGGACCGCCCGAAACGCGGTGTGGCCGCTGAAGGTGCTGTCTTGCAGCTCCGTGCGCTCGGGATTGCAATCGTCGAATCGCCAATAGCCTTGGGCGCCGTCAGGCAAGGGAATGCCGGAACCGCCGGCTCCGCCGAACCCGCCCATCCCGAAGCCGCCGCCCATCCCGAAGCCGCCGCCCGATCCGAAGCCGCCACCCGACCCGAAGCCTCCATCCGAGCCAAAGCTGCCGGCCATACCGCCGCCGTCGATGGGGCCGCTGCCCCCGTTCCCGACGCCCCCGTCGGCGACACTGCCGCCGCTGCCCGTGCCCGCTCCATTGGCGCCCCCCGGGCCCATCACCATGCCCGCCGATCCGGCGGTGCCCGTGACGGGCGCGCGCGTGGTCGCGGTCAACGCGCTCTGGTTCATCAAGGTGAGGTCGCCGTCTCGCAAGATGGCCTCGAGATCGGACGAGGACTTGTCCGGCCGGTCCGAACAGGCCGGCAGCGCCACGCCCGCCAAAGCCAGCAGCGACAGCGGAATGAGCGGCGAAGCCAGCGGGGACGATCGTCCGCGGGGACGACCAAGTGAATCTCGACGTTGGGCCAGGTGTTTCGTCATGTCGTTTCTCCAGGTTTGTGGGTCGGGTCGCCGGCCCCCCGACGGCGACGAAACACGAACGAACGCGACGAAGGTGCTTGGTCAGAAGAAAATCAGGTCGCCTTTCTTCGTCGTTCTCAGCGCCTTCGAGCCGCCTGCGCAAGCAACGCGCGTACCCTATGCGCTGGATCACGGCGCCCGCCTTCAACGCTCCGTCTCGCGCGATCGGCGTGCTCGCGGGCGCCGACGGCGGGACGCGAAGCCCGACAACCATGCCCTGATCGCGTCGCCGCGAAAACGCCCCACACGCTCAGGACGATATGACGGGCGTCGCGCCTTGCTCGACGGCGCCGCGGATCCCCGGTCCGACGACAGCGGGCTCTTCGCGCCGGGCCAGGCGCACCCGCAATCCCACCGGCGACATCGTGAACGAGAAGCGCTCCTCGACATCTTCGGGACGGCCATCACGCGTGACCTGGAAATTTCGATACAGCATCGACAGCAAGACTCGCATTTCCAGCAACGCCAGGCTGCGGCCCGGGCAGATGCGCGGCCCCGATCCGAACGGGATGTGCGACGACGGATCGTGCGCGCCGCCGGCGCCTCCGTCGAGCCAGCGCTCGGGCAAGAACCGCTGCGGATCGTGAAAGCGCGCCGCCTCGACCACCGGCGGGCGGACCAGCACGATCACGCCCGTCCCCGTCGGGATCTCGATGTTGCCATCCGGACTTTCCAGGAAGGTGTCCGACAGCGCCTCGACGGCGATGAGGGGCGCCACCGGGCGCAGCCGCATGCTTTCGTTGGCGACGGCCCCGGCGTAAGCCAGGCCGTTGGCGGCCTCGAGGTCGGCGGGGACGCCATCCCCGCTGGCGTCCAGCTCGGCCTGCAACGCCTTGGTCGCCTCGGGGCTGTCGCACAGGTGGTGCACGGCCCAGCCCAGCGTGTAGGCGGTCGTGTCCTCCCCGGCCAGCAGCATGGTCATCAGGTTGGCGAAGATCACGTCGTCGCTGAACGGCTGGCCGTTTTCGTCGCGTGCCGTGAGCATCGCCTCCAGGAAGTTGGTCGGATTTGCGGCCCGGTCCGGCTGCTGGGACAGCCGGGCACGCGCCGACGCCACCAGCTGATCCAGCCAGGTGCGCAGGTCGCGCAGCGCCCGGTCGAGCGCCCGATCGCGCGGCAGGCGCACCAGCCGCCACAGCGGGATCAGCGCGAAGATGCGGCGGTTGAACGCCGGGAACAGCAGCTCGAGCTGCCGCTGGACCACGTCGTCACCGGCGGCGTCGATGGTGTTCATGTCGTGGCCGAAGGTCAGCGCGGTGGTCACGTCGACGGTGAAGCGCTTCAGATCCTCGACCATGTCGACGGTCGCGCCGCTTTCGGCCGCGGCCTCCCAGCGCCGTCGCAAGCGCGCGGCCACCGCCCGCAGCGTGGGATAGAACCCGCGCAGGTGCCGCTGCGCCAGCGCTTCCATCGCCAGCCGTCGCTGTGAGCGCCAGGCGGCGCCCTCGGCCGAGAAGACCCCGGCCAGGCACAGCTCCTGAAAGACGCGTTCGACCTGACTGACCCTGCGAAAGGTGTCGGGACGCGCGCGCAGCACCTGCTGCGCCAGCTCGGGCGACGACACGACCACCGAGTGATCGCGGCCCATCCGGAAGCGAAACGCCGCTCCGTACGTGCGCGCCCAGCGCTCGAAGACCAGGTGCAGCCGCTCGAGATCCAGCTCCAGCGCGTTGCCGAGCACGGGCCAGCCGCGCGGTCCGGGCAGGTCCGCCAGCTTGCGCGTGCGGGTGCTGGACAAATGGGGAGCCTGCGCCGCTTGCACCGCCGTCAGGCCGGCGGGATCCACGCGCACCTCGCCGTCGCGCTCGATCGCCGGACACGCGATCAGACACTGGGGGCCGCCTTGGCGGGCGCCGGTCTCGACGTCGAAGCGCCAGCGGTGGTTGCGACAGACCAGCTGGCCCCCTTCGATCTCACCTTCGCCCAGCAGCGCTCCCTGGTGCGGACAGCGCCCCTGGTAGACGCGCGGTCCGCCCGGCGTGCGCACCAGGATCAAGTCCACGCCCCGCGCCGACACCGCGTGGGGGCCGTCGCCTTCCAAGTCCTTGGACGCGGCGACACGGACGAACGCGCCGGCGTCTCCCTGAAACTCCCCTTGCGGCCGCGCGGCGGCCGGCTGCGGTGATTTCGCCATGACCTATCCCCCTCCACGATCGCGCAGCAGAAGCGGGTGTGCCTCGGCGTCGATCGGCGAGATGTTGAGCGCGCGCAGCCGCGCCGTCAACTCGATGCTGGGGCGCGCGTCCTCGAGGCCCAGGCCCGCCCCCGCCAGGATCGACTGATAGACCCGGGTGTGCAACTCCGAGAAGCCCTCCGAGAAATCCAGCGCGCTGCCGTCGACCATGATCGATCGATGCGTGGTCCGCCCCGCGGCCCTGACGTCCGCCGGGATGTCCTGCGGATCGACCGAGAGAAACCAGCGGACACAGGCGCGCTGCAGCTCCAGCGCGCCCGCCATGCGCGTCGGCGTGGACAGGTGGACCCGTTCGCGCTCGACGCCGCCGAACAGCCACAGCAGCAGATCGAACAGGTGAATCCCGATGTTGGTCGCGATGCCGCCGCTCCGGGCCGCGTCGCCTTTCCAAGACACGTGATACCAGGGGCCGCGCGCGGTGACGTAGGTCAGGTCCACCTGGTGCTTGCGCGCGGGGCCGCGGGCGATGCGCTCCCGCAGCGCGGCCAGCTGCTCGTGGCAGCGCAGCTGCAGCACGGTGTACACCCGCCGCCCCGACGCACGCTCGTCCTTGGCCAGCGCGTCCAGCGCGCGGGGTTCGGTCGCCAGCGGCTTCTCGCAGATGGCGTCCGCGCCGCACGCGAGCGCCAGCCGGCAGTGCTCGACGTGGACGAAGTTGGGCGAGCAGATCGACACGACGTCGATCCGTTCCGCGGCGGGGCCGCGGTTGCGCGCGGCCAGGCGCCGCGCGAATTCACCCTCGTCGGTGGTGAAGTCCACCGTCAGGCCGGACCGATCCAGCACGCCCACCGAATCGCGCGGATCACAGGCGGCCACCAGCGTGTTGCCCGTGGCGCGGATGGCCTCCAGGTGGCGCGGGGCGATGTACCCCGCGACGCCCAGCATGGCAAAGCGAGCCGCGCGCGCGACGTCCCGTCTAGGATCGACCTCCATCAAGACCTGGGCGCGCGATGGTAGCACGCCGGCGCCGCTGCGCCCGGGCCGGTCAGATGCCCTTGACGGTCGCCAGCAGGCCCGCGGTCACGTTGCCGACCGCGTCCAGCGCGCACAGCCGGTAGTAGTTGGTCTTGCCCTTGGTCATCGTCGCCGTGGCGGTGGTCTTGGTGCCCGCATAGACCACCGTGCCGGTCGCGCAGCCCGCCGGCGGCGACGTCGTGCCGCCCACCAGCTTGTAGCTGGCCAGGCCCGACAGTGCGTCCGAGAACCCCGACCACGTGAGCGCCAGCGACGTGCCGGTGATGGTGCCGGACATCGAGCCGACGACGGGCGCGGTGGCGTCCAGCTTGATCGTCGCGGTGGCGGGCGCGGCGCTGACGTGGCCCGCGGCGTCCTTCCAGAAGGCGTAGACAGTCTTGTCGCCGTCGCCGGCCGGCAACGACCAGGTCTTGGTCGCCGCCGACGTCACCCACGCCGTACAGGCGGCGGTGTTGCTGAGGCACATTTGCGTCGCCTTGCCCGACGTCACCGTCAGGGCCACCGTCACCGACGTGGACTTGGTGAACGCCGCGCCGGCGTTGAGCTTGATCGTGCCGGCCGGGCCGGCCGTCTCGGTGGGCGCCGGCGTGGCGGCGGGCGCGGTGCCCGTCAGCGCGGCCCCCAGGTTCAGGCGGGGCTTGGTGATGTTGTTGCGCGCGTCCTTCACGGCCGTGCCGGTCGACGTCATGCGCGCCACCGTCGCGTCGACGGACTCGTTCAGAAACGCCGACCGCAAAACCGCCACCGCGCCGGCCACGTGCGGCGCGGCCTGCGACGTGCCCGACATGGTGATGCCCGCGGCGGTGATGTCCACGCCCGGCGCCAGCAGCGTCAGGAACGACGCCGAGTTCGAGAAGCAGGCCACCTTGTCGGCGGCGCTGGTGGTGTCGGTGCATACGCTGGAGCTCAGCCCGCCGCGGTTGGCGGCGTAGACGGCACCCACGGAGATGGCGGCCGGGACGCAGGCCGGGCTGGCGATCGCCGTCGACTTGGCGGCGTTGCCCGACGCCACCACCGGCGCGATGCCGGCGGCGCGCGCCGCCGCCAGCGCGGGCGCGAACACGTCGGCGGTGCAGGCCGACGTGAAGGCGCCCTGGCCGAGGCTCATGTTGATGGCGACGATGTTGTAGGTCGCGCGGTTGGCGACGGTCCAGTTGATGGCGGCCAGGATGTCGGACGACGCGCCTCCGCCGTTGGCGAACACGTCCAGCGCCAGGATCTTGGTCGCGGGCGCCACCGCCAGCACCACGCCGGCCACGTTGGTGCCATGGCCGTTGTCGTCGAGGGCGTTGTCGTTGGCCGCGAAGTCGGCCGCGTAGGCCACCTTGCAGGCGGCCGGGACGCCAGGCGACGTGCACCCGAACGCGCTGCGCGTGTAGTCGGTGCCCGTGTCCAGCACGGCCACCGCGGTGCCCGCGCCCAGCTTCCCGGCCGCGGCGGCCGTCGGTTGGTTGATCAAGGTCAGGTTCGCGTCGGCCATCAGCTCGTACTTGCGATCGAGGACGACGTGCGAAACCTCGGGCGCCGCCGCCAGCGCGTCCAGCGCGTCGGCGGCGTGCACCCGCAAGAAAGCGGCGGGCAGGTGGCTGTACGTCTTCAGCGTCGTCACGTGCGCCATGGGCACGCGGCTCCACAGGCGGCCCTTCTGCGCGTCCAGCGCCCGCGCCACGTGCTCGGTTCCGGCGTTCGAGGCGAAGGCGGCGAAGCCGGCGCGCGCTTGAGCCGACTCCCTCTCGTCCAGCAGCACCACCACGCTCGGGCTCTCGCCACGCGCGATCGCGGCCGCGACCTCGGGGTCGATCTTGTCGCTCGCGCCGAACAGCTCGGCGGGTGGCGGCGCGGCGACGACCGGGGTGACGGTCGGGGTCGGATCATCGCTGGTGATCAGCACCGTCGGTCCGCGAGCCGGATCATCCTCGCGGTCGATGCCGCAACCGGGAGCCGCCGCCAGCGCCAGCCCGAACGTGAACAGTCCCGTGACCGTGACAGGCACGGTGGTCCGCAAACCCCAGAGGCGTGGCATGGAATCTCCTTCGGTAACCCGGCTGACTCGGTGAGTCCCGTGGCTTTGCGTCCCCCGGTCGCCCGGGGTTTGCCGTTATCGAGAGAACGCGCGCGGAGCGGGACGGTGCAAGGCGCGTGCACACCCCAAAGTCGCGGAAAATCGCAGGCGCGGCCGCGACGACCGTTGTCGACGAGGCAACGAGTCGACCGCGCGGGTCAACAGTCCCCGAGACTGCCGCTGATGGGACGACGTCCTCGAGCCGTCGTCTTGCTGGTCCGCGCGCCGGTGCGATAAGAACCCACGGTGTCTTCCGTCGTCCTCCGGGTTCGCTCGATGATCGAGCGGGTCGCCGCCTCGATCGCGGGCGGGCTGGCGCGACCGCTCGGGTGGCTGGCGCGTCCGGCGCCCGCCGCCGGCCTCTTGCTGCTGATGATGACCGCCTTCCTCATCAACGGCGCCGTCGGCCTGGACTTCGGCACCCACTGGGACGAGTGGTACCACGTGAAGGGCGTCGCCAGCTGCGTCGACCGCCTGTCGCTGCTGCCGGACGCCCTCAGCTACGGCGGCCCGTACTTCACGCTGGGCCTGGCCGTGGTGCTGGCCGATCGGTGGCGCGACGTGCTGGGCATGCTCCACGATCTTCAGACGCTGCCCCGCTCGGTGGACGTCGGCGCCCTCCCCTCCTCCATCCACTTCAAGTCGACCGCGCAGGCGTTGCTGGCGACGTCCGACTACCTGGTGCGGGTACGCGCGGTGTTCCTGGCGCTGAGCGCGCTGTCGATCCTGTGGGTCTACCTGGCCGCCTTGCGCTGCTGGCCGCGGCGTTACGGGGTGGCCCTGGCCGGGGCGGCCTTCATGGGCCTGTCGTGGGAGTTCGGCTTCCATTCCCGCTGGGTGGCCATCGATGCGCCCCTGACCATGTTCTGCGCGCTGGAGCTGTTTCTGTTCTGCGGCGTCTGGCAGGCGGTGGGCCCGGCCACGATCACCCGCTGGTACGCCGGGCTGGCAGCCGCGTCGGGCGCGGTGTTCGCGTGCAAGCTGACGGGTGCGTTCGCCTTCCTGCCGGTGTTGCTGACGCCGTTCCTGCTGCGGCGGATCGTCGGGCTGCGAGCGCGGGTCCTGCTGGCGACGCTCGGGTGCCTGGCCTTCCTGCTGGTGTCGTTCGCGCTCAGCCCGGCGTCCTATCTGGACCCGCTGCACTTCCTCAACGTCCTGCGCAGCGGCAGCGCCGACTACAACAACATCGGTCCGACCTATCCCTATTACGTCGGGTTCTTCGAGCACGTCTGGCGCTTGCTGCTGTGGCTGGCGGCGGTGGTGCCGTCGCCGTTCCCGGCGGTGGCGGTGGCGTTCACGGCGCTGGTGCTGGGGGGCCTGGCCAACCTGCTCCGCCGCGAGACGCGGATGACTCTGACCTGGCTGGTCTTCCTGATCAGCTTCGGCGCCGTGTTCACCCACAACCACCTGCTGATCGTCCGGCAGTACCTGATGTTCATCCCGTTCCTGGCGCTGTGCTTCGCGCGCGGCGCCGGGCTGGCGTGGGACGGGCTGCGCGTGCGCACCGGCCGACCGGCGACGATGTTCGTCGTGGTGGTCGCGGCGGCGTTCATCGCCAACGCCGTCTTCGAAACCAAGAAGGCCTGGCGGATCACCCGCGACACCGCCGACACCATCGCCGCCGAGGCGGCGCGCGATCTGCTGAAGGATCGCCGGCCGGTGCGCATGAGCCGGGTGGTCCAGGATCGCCTCAGCTCGCGCCTGGGCGCGAGCTACGTGTGCCGGCCGGCCGAGCTGTCCAACAAGACCATCAAGCACTTCCTGGCGTTTCAGCGGGAGCACAAGTGGATGGCCAACCGCGTGCGCGTCTTTCGCAAGGTCTACGGCGGGGGCGAGGCCAACATGAACGACTACACCGACTGGGCCGGTCGCCTCGAGTCGGTGCGCATCGTCGACGCGTCGATGGACGTGATGACCGCCCTCGGTCGCAACATGAGCGTCGACGTCGACTGCTACCCGGCGCCGCGCGGACCGCGCGGGTAGCTTCCTGCCTGGAGCGCCGGCGCTAGGCGGGCTTGCGCGGCTCGCTGACGACGATGACGCTGTTCCAGCACAGGTGGCGCAGCGACGGCACCATCTCGAGCAGCTTCTCGTCGAGGCGGTTGAGTGGACCGAAGAACGATTCCAGCTTGGCCGCGTCGGTGTAGATCTTCTTCCAGTAGCGCTCTTTGTTGGGATTCACGCGGTCCAGCAGATAGAACTTCAGGAACACCGACAGCGTTGTCAGCCAGAACTCCTTGTGCGACACCTGGCCGAACGACCGCGTGAAGCGCTCCATATCGCCGAAGGTCAGCGGCTTCTCGTCGACCGTGCGCACTTCCTTGGCGATCTTGCGGTACGCGTTGATGACCGGGTTGTACGGCAGCGGCTCGATGAAGCAGGCCTTGCCCCCCGGCTTCAGGATGCGCGCCAGCTCGGGCATGGCCACGTCCAGCGTCACGTGATGAAGCACGCCGTTCCCGTAGATCAGGTCGAACTCGTTGTCCTCGGCCGGGATGGCGTCGCCCGTCACCGGGCGCGTCTCGATGGTGACGCCGTGGTGCGCGGCCAGCCGCTGGGCGGCCGCCAGCATGCCGGCCGACACGTCGATGCCGACCACCCGCGCGCCCTGCTTGGCCAGGTACACGCCGCCCTCGGCCGACCCGCATCCATAGTCGAGGATCTTCTTGCCGCGCACGTCGCCGAACTGCTCCAGCACGTACTTGTTCTCGATGGCGGTCGCCGCCGTGAAGGCCTCGTCGACCAGCGTGCCGCTCGGATCGATCTCGGATGCCCACTTGTCGTGGAACTCGGACTCGTTCTGGCGGCGTTGATCTTCGGACGTGGACGCGTTCATGGCCGCCTCTGTTTATGATGCCCGCCCCCGGGCCGCAAGGACGTACGCTATCTCAGGGGATGCGGCCCCACAGGCCCAGCCCGCCGCGCACCAGCACCTGCCGGAAGCCGGTCATCGGGAACGCGTTGTTCGGGCAACTGACCTCGGTCACCGCGTAAGAGACGTCCGCCAGCTCCGCCTCGGACAGCGTGGGCTTCACCGGGGCCGTCCACAGCTCCTTGTCCAGGGCGGCCACCGGGATCTTGCCCGCCCCCTTGCACAGGGCGAAGGCCATCTGCGGCACGGCCGCGCGCGGCGGCGGCGGTTCGGTGGTGGGCATCTCGGCCAGGGTGAAGCCGGCGATGTCGATCGGGTTCTTGGTGTAGTTCACCGCGAAGTCGAAGAACACCATGTCGCTGGAATAGCGATCCAGGTCCATGCTGCTGCCGGTCGCCCACAGCAGGTGGGTCACGTGGTACTTCTTCAGCAGGCGATACACGGCCTGCGGCGAGCCCAGGTGGTCATAGACGATGCCGCCCTGCGAGCCGGGCGAGTCGGTGACGATCTTGGCGCCCAGGCCCAGCCGCGTGTGCCGCTCGTGGAACAGCACCGTCGCGCCCTTGGGGACGACCTTGCTGACGGAGGTCAGCGCGTCGTTCCACTCGAGGCGGTTGGTCAGGTTCTTCGTGTAGCCGGTAGCGATCAGATCCGACACCGCCTTCAGCGGCGTGGTCCCCAGCATCGCGTGCGTCGGGAAGAAGTAGCTGTCGGCGCCCCAGATCATCTGCGCCGCCACCAGCGTCACCGCCGCCACGCGCATGGCCAGGCCCGCCCGCCACGCGACGATCAGGAACGCGGCGGTGACCACCGCCATCCAGGGCAGCAGCGACTGCAGATAGCGATCCTGGTGATACGTCCAGTACCACAAGAAGATCCCCAGCAGCGTCCAGCCGGCCACCATCCACAGCCGACGCGCCCCGCGGACGAACGGCAGCAGCACCGACACGCCCGTGAACAGGAACCCAAACACCGGCACCTTGCCGTGGAACGGCATCCAGTCGTGCGGGATGAACGCGAAGGTGAACACCGCCAGGACGGTCTCTTTCACCTTCTCGAACGTGGTCCCCTGCGGCGTCCACCAGGTCACGTGCTGGACGGGCTCCATGTCCACTCCGTCGACCCACGGCCGCGCGTGAAAGTGCGCGCGCAGGAGCGGATACAGCGGATCCCCGTACCAGATCAGGTTCTTCAGCCAGTGGACGCTGGTGACCGCCACCAGCACCCCCAGCACGGTGGCGGGCACGCGCAGCAGGCGCATCCGTTGCCCGCGCGGCGCCGCGCGCAGGGCGCGCGCCAGCCCGACCGCGAAGTACAGGCTGGGCCCCGCCACCAGCGCCAGCGCCTGGTACTTGGTCAGCGCCGCCGCCGCCAGCATCGCGCCAAACAGCGCCGCGTAGGGCAACGACCCCGTGTGCGGCGGAATTGACAGCGACCGGTGCACCCGGCGCACCGTCAGCACGATGGGGACCGCCCAGAACGCCAGGACGTGATCGGCCGCGACGTTCAACGTGGAGTCGTAGACCAGGATGCCTGGGAAGAGAAACAGCGCCACCCAGGCCAGCGACGCCCGCGTGCGTGGCAGCAGCCATTCGGCCAAGAGCGGCAGCGCAGCCAGCGTGCCGACGAACAGCAGGAACTCGAGGTGGGCCGACAGCTCGATGCGCGTGAACAGCCCCTGCACCGGAACCAGAAAGGCCCACGTGTAAAGGAGACTGGCAAACTGAGGGTACGCGCCCATCACCCAGCCTTCCGGGAAGCGCACGATCCCGTGCGCCGCCGCGTAGTGCTCGGGCATGGCCAGGTGGTACCAGCGCGAGTCGTAGGCGATGTTGGCCGGCAGCAGGATGTTCACGTACAGCATCAGCACGCACACGCTGCCGAACACGAATAACGCCGTGTGCGTGCGGTACACCCCGGCCCGACGCCGGATCGCGTGCAGGTGCGCGAACCCGCGCCGCGCATAGCGGAAGAACGACAGAAAGCCGGGCGCGCCCATCAGGATGGGCCACGCGCAGAAGAAGACCGGCCCCAGCAAGTGCAGGATGCCGCCCAGGAACACACCCACCCCGAACGTCAGCACGCCGGTGGCCAGGCTCATCAGGAGGTGTTCCCGAAGCGGCAGGTTCAGCCGCCGCAGGATCAGGTGCCCGGCGCTGACGCAGGAGACGGCCCACGCCAGGCAAAGGGCCCAGATGGCGGCGTACTTCCAGAACAGCCACTCCGATACGGCGTAGTGCTGGTTGACCCACCAGAGCAGGATCACCGCCTCGACCACCAGCAGCGGCGCGACCACCCAGCGCGTGCCGCGCCAGAAACTTGGGCTGCCCTCGGGCCTGGTCTCCGGCGGCACGGCGTTCATTTCTCGGAGACGACCGGGGCGTCGGCGGCGGGCAGGTTCAGCCGCTCGGCCACCACGTACAGCGGGCGGCGCTTCACTTCTTCATAGATGCGGCCCACGTACTCGCCCAGCACGCCGGTCATCAGCAGCTGCGCCGACGAGCCGAACGCGACCGCGATCATGATGGTGGTCCAGCCGGTGACCACGCCCTTCACGAACAGCTTGGTGTAGATGGCCCATCCCACCGTCGCGATGGCCAGGAACCCGGCGCACACGCCCAGCCAGGTCGCCATGCGCAGCGGAACGATCGAGAACGACGTGATGCCGTCGATGGCGAACTTGATCATCTTCTTCAGCGGGTACTTGGTCTCGCCGGCGAAGCGGGCCGGGCGCTCGTAGCGCACCTCCCCTTGGCGGAATCCGACCCAGGCCACCATGCCGCGCACGAAACGGTGGTGTTCACGCAGCGCTCGCAGGGTCAGCACCACCGGGCGGCTCATCAGACGAAAGTCCCCGGCGTCGACGGGGATCTTCACCCCGCCCAGCATGGCGCGCAGGGCCCGGTAGAACAGCGCCGCGGTCAGGCGCTTGAACCAGGTCTCGCCGTGCCGCTTTTCGCGGACGCCGTACACCACGTCCAGGCCTTCGCGCCACTTGGCCACCATGGCGCGCACGACCTCGGGCGGGTCTTGCAGATCGGCGTCCATCACCACCACCGCGTCGCCGTCGGCGGCGTCGACACCGGCGGTGATCGCCACCTGGTGCCCGAAGTTCCGCGCCAGCGCGAGCACCTTGTAGCGCGGCTCGCCGGCCGCCAGCGCGCGCAGCATCACCAGCGACTGATCCTTCGACCCGTCGTCGATGAAGATCACCTCCCACGACTCGCCCACCCCGCCGCCGACCCCGCCCAGAAACTCCCGCAAGCGCCGATCCAGCTCCTTTCCAGCACATTGGGATCCTAAGCTTAGAATTCCACGTGGACAAGTTG
>JADMIO011331825.1_pt1 | contig 50696 bp, 34 predicted proteins | sample 8958161 | NCBI WGS metagenome assembly JADMIO01 (sample SAMN16585339, study PRJNA669376) | soil metagenome | isolation source: Crop rotation soil | place: USA: Cullars Rotation, Alabama | collected 2011 | reverse complement strand
CGCGACAACTTGTCCACGTGGAATTCTAAGCTTAGGATCCCAATGTGCTGGAAAGGAATGTTGGTCGGAAGCGTCCGTTCCGCTGATCGATTTTGCGAGTTCTACAGCCTCAGCTACCGGCATCTTTCGGCCGTCGGCGTACGCTTTTGCAAAATCCGGGGCGGTCATTGCCGATCGTATCTCACCGAGGTACTGATCGCGAAATCGGAGTTCGGCGGGCTCGAGCGCATACCCGATAGCCTCGCCTCGGACCTCGGCGGCTCCGGCAAGGCGGGCGGCATTCGCGGGATCGCCTTGGTTCAGTGCGAGGGCCGCGAAACCGTCGAAGACGTTTCGTGTGTCTATCTCGTCGCCGATCGCGAGAGTGGCGTCCAGACATTCGCGCATGTGGAGTCTCGCCGACGCGATATCGCCGTCGAGGAATTCCGCCGCACCGAGATTACCGGCCTTGGAGGCGATGCCCTGCTTGTAACCGAGACGTCTGAATATTTCCAGAGCTTCTGAGGTCCATTTTCGTGACTCGGCGGCGTTGCCTTCCGCGAGCGATATGTCGCCAAGCCGCGCGAGCGACGCGGCGGCCCCGAATTCGTCGCCGGTCGAGCGGCTGATCTCTAAAGCTTCGTTTACCCGCTCGCGGGCTGAGGTGTAGCTGCGCTGAATGTAGTCGACCGCGGCGATGCCTCTCAAGGATTGGGCCGTTTGCTTCTTATCGTTCGAGCGACGACTCTCTTCGATGCTTTGTAAATAAATTCCCCGTGCGGTCTGGTAGTGGCCCTGGAACTGATTCATGTTTCCGAGGCCGGTAAGCAGTTCCCAACGAAGTGCAGGCGGGAGATCGATTGATCTGTTCAGTATCTCTTCGAACCAGTGCTTCCCCTCGCGTATGTGGCCGTGAGTCACCCATAGAGTTCTTATAGATGCGGCGATCCGCGCGGCCGTTTCCGGTTCGTTCTGTAGTGCCCAGCGGACCGCCGCACGGATGTTGTCGTGTTCGGTCTCCAACCGCTTGAACCATTCTGGCGCGCCGGCGGATCGCAGATGGGGACCCGCTTCCTCCGCAAAAGCAAGGAAGTACTCCGCATGCAGCCGGTGCATCGCATCGGCGTTACCGCGAACCTTTAGCAGTTCAGCAGCGAAATCCCTTACGACCTCGAGCATTCGAAAGCGCCGAATGCCTGCCGTTGGCTTCTCTGCAAACAGGAGGCTCTTTTCGTTCAGCGAGGTCACGACGTCGAGGAGCTCAATGTTTTCGTCGTCAGTGTCGGAGGACGACGAGAGATCGGCAATCGAAATGATCGCTTCGGCCTCGCTAAAACTAAAGCCACCCTCAAACACGGATAGCCGGGCGAAAGTATCACGTTCGACCTCGTTCAGGAGTTCATAGCTCCACTCGATCGCCGCCCGCATTGTCTGCTGACGGCCGGGGAGATCTCGCGAGCCTCCGGTCAGCAGTTTTAATCTGTTTTCGAGCCGCGCGAGAATCTCCGGCGGCGAAAGAATCCTGGCACGCGCAGCTGCAAGCTCAATAGCGAGCGGCAAACCATCGAGTTCGCAGCAAATCGCGGCTACAGAGGCCGTGGTTTCATCGGTCAATTCAAAATCGGGTCTGGCCTGTCTGGCTCTCTCGACGAATAATTGAACGGCTTCGAATTGGAGGAGTTCGGCGACGGATGCGCCGGCTGTCGCCGAAGGCAGTGCAAGCGGCGGGACAGCGTATTCAATCTCCGAACTGATCCTGAGCGGTTCGCGGCTGGTGACTAGGATTTTGAGTTCCGGAGCTGCCTTTAACAACTGCGCGACGTCTACGCCGGCGTCAATGACCTGTTCGAAATTGTCCAATATCAGCAGCACCGAACGGCCGTTAAGCGTGTCGACCAAAGCATTGAACGGCGGCCGCGGATCTGTTTCATTGATCGCGAGGGCGTGAGCGATCGCGGGTATGATCAGCGCAGAATCATTTAAGGTTGAGAGTTCGACCAGTACGACGCCGTCGGGGAACCGCCCGCGCATCTGGCGAGCGATCTCAACCGCCAGGCGGGTTTTGCCGGTGCCGCCGGTGCCGGTGAGCGTGATGAGGCGGGTGCTGTCACTGCCTAATAGATCGCTGACTTCGGCAATTTGTTCCCGGCGACCTATAAGTGGGCCGCGCCATAGATCTTTGCTGTCGATCAGCAGATCGCCGGATACGACCGTTAATCCGGTCCTGCTCGTGTTTTCCGGGGACAGCCGCGGCGCTGTTCCGCTTTGCAAAGGCAATTGGAGTATTGCCGTATCTGCGTCGCTCGTGGCGGGCCCGTCGAGTAGCGGACTGCCATCGTCGAGGCAGTAAAGCAGACTGTCGTCGTAGTAGTCTCGCCTGCATTCCGGGCAGCGCTTCATAACGATTCGCCTAAGGTATGCAGGTATTTTAGCAAACTACATCGAGACGCACGTGCCCCGTTTGAGGAATCGGCCGTCTCCGGCCTTGCCCTTGTGCTCTTCGCTCTCGATCACGACGCGGCCGCGAGAGAGGACTGTTTCGACTTTGCCTTTGACCTTCCAGCCTTCATAGCTGGAGTAGTCGACGTTCATGTGCTCGTTCTCGACGCCGAAGGTGTGCTCCTTTTCGGGGTCAAAGATAACGATGTCGGCGTCGGAACCAACCGCGATCGTGCCCTTTTTCGGAAATAGTCCGAACATCTTTGCCGCGGCGGTCGAGGTCAGTTCGACGAAGCGGTTGAGCGAGATGCGGTTTTCGACAACGCCGCCGTTGTAAATGAGGGCCATACGGTTTTCGACGCCGGGAGCTCCGTTGGGGATCTTTGAGAAGTCGTCCTTTCCAAGTTCCTTTTGCTCCTTCATGCAGAACGGGCAGTGGTCGGTGGAGATGACCTGCAGGTCGTCCATTTTGAGACCTTTCCAGAGTTCGGCGTGGTTGTGCTTTTCGCGAAGCGGCGGTGTCATTACGAATTTCGCACCTTCGAAATCGTCGCCGTAATCCTCGATCGAATGGAAAAGATATTGCGGGCAGGTTTCGGCGAACGCAGGGATGCCTCGATCGCGGGCTTCGCGGACCTGGTTGAGCGCGTCGGTGCAGCTCAGGTGGACGATGTAGACGGGCGATTCGGCCATCTCGGCGATGGCGATCGCCCGGTGGACGCCTTCGGCCTCGGCGATGGTCGGGCGGGTGAGAGCGTGGTACTTCGGCGCGGTCCGACCGTCGGCCAGGAAGCGCTTGATGATCTCGTTGATGACGATGCCGTTCTCGGCGTGCATGCAGATCAGTCCGCCGCGATTTCCCGCTGCGGACATCGCACGGAAGATCGTCGCGTCGTCGACGAGGAAGACACCGGGATAGGCCATGAAGAGCTTAAAGCTCGTCACGCCTTCGTCCATGAGGGTGTGCATCTCTTCGACGTTCTTATCCTCGAAATCGGTTGTGATCAGGTGAAAGCCGTAATCGATCGCGCACTTCCCTTCCGCCTTCTGATGCCAGTTATCGACCGCCTGGATCATCGATTCGCCCTTGTACTGCACCGCGAAATCGATAATCGTCGTCGTCCCGCCGAACGCCGCCGCACGCGTGCCAGTGAAGAAATCGTCGGAGGACTGCGTACCGCCGAACGGCAATTCCATATGCGTGTGCGGATCGATGCCGCCTGGTATCACGAGCTTGCCAGAGGCATCGATCACGTTGTCAGCTTCCATATCGAGCGACCTGCCGATGACGGAGATCGTTTCGTCCTCAATGAGAATGTCGGCGGTGTAGTCATCGACGGCCGTGACAATTCGGCCATTCTTGATAAGCGTCTTCATAATTGGTTATTTTTTATCTTCTCCGGGATGATAAGAGCGTTCAGGATTCGCTTTGATATCTGCTAAGGTCAGCCAGGCAGGTTTGAATTTTCCACTCGCGTACATACTCGACTGATCGTTGTAATGAGGGCTTTTCGGATCACCGCTAGAGCCGAAAACATGAACGGACATCGCACGTACTTTGGGTGCGAATTCCACAACACTGATATACGTACTTCCGGCCACGCCATAACGACGTTTTTGGCCCTTTTCTTCCGTTGAGTAGAAAGTAAAGACCGACCCGCCTGCACCGCTAACGCCCGGAATGGCAACGCTGGGCCGACTATCTTGAAATCGCTCTTCCTTGCTCTCGTCGGGACGCTGCAACCGATTTATTTCGCCCCAGGGAACCCGCCACGTGCCGAAATCCGCTTTCAGCTTTCTCAGTACTTCTGACAGGGCAGCCGATTGTTCTTCTCCCCCGGCGGCTTTGTTTTGCTCTATTTGGTCTCCCCACAGAAAAAGAAGAGTCGTAGCTACGGAATCAACGGAGCTACGATGATCCCATTTTGAGAGTTCATCATATGCAAGACTCAAGTCTTGATTGTTCGTGTTGTTTGGGGAGTCGATCCTACTTTTCAGAGCGGCCAGCATCGAGGGCAGAAACTTGTCGGCGGCAAGGACCTTTGTATCAAACGCCGATTTCAGCCAATCGTCAAAGGTGAATTTTTTATTTCGCGAAAGGATCTGACGCGAAACTTCTCCCCGGAGGTTATCGCCCTCCTGCACCATATATGAGGGATATTTCTTCGGGTCAGGGTTTCCTTCGCTAGTCAGCAGGAACGGTGTCGTGTTGCAGTTCTGCATCCAGCCCGACTTCGGGTTGGTAAGTTGCGGCAATTCGTCGATCGTGTGGTAACCCTGCCATTCGGTCGCGGGATCACTTCCGTCAATGGGCTTCTTCCAGTCAAATCGCGGATCGCGTCGCGGTACGGATCCGTTGTAGAGGTAATATGTGTTTCCCTGCCGGTCGGCATACATTACATTGCCGAAGAGCATATTCAGCGGAGCGATAGCCCGTTTTAGCTCGTCTAGCGATGCCGCCTTCGTCATCAAGTACCACTCACGCAGCCAGCCATCGCCCTCGAATTTGGCCATGCGGATCGCGAGCTGCTTGCCGTCCCGCAAACCAAGAATAGGGCCGTGATGAGTCCGCCGCATGGTGAAACTACGAGTGTCCATCCCTGTCGCAGTCTTGACGCGAATTTCCTCGGTATGCTCGGTCGCCATTCGATAACCGTTGCCGTATCGGTACGCGAGCGGGCGTGACGGATCGTCAAAGGTCTCAACATAAACATCTGTCTGGTCCGCCGCGTTATCGGTGCTAACCCAACCGCCATTTTCGTTGTGACCGACATACGGGAACGGAAATCCAAACCTCGTGTAACCCGTAAAATTCCATCCCTGGTCGCTGTGGACGTGTCCCTCGTACACCTGGCCAGAACCGAAAAACGGCAGGTGCGGATTGATGAAGAGCATCGCATGTCCGGTCGCACTTTTCGATGGACCGATGACCCAGCCATTGGAGCCTTCGTTGTCTCTCAAACGCGGTCCATACTCTGCCGTTTGGACATCGCGGAAATCGATAGCAGGGTCATATGCGAAGCCATTTTGATAATAGTTGTAACGAATGAACGCCAGCGGATACCATGGCTCCATCCTGGTAAGAAGCCGAGGTTTGACCTCGGGGTGGCGGTCCAGATAATAGTTCAGCCCTGCCGCAAACGCGTCGCAGATCGAGCGGGTATGGCTGTCGAGGCGGCTGTATTCCTCACGCGCCAGTCTGGGAATCTCGAGCGCGTGGTTTACCTTGTCGTTGTTTAAAGTAGACTCGCCGTAGATCTCGGATGACCGGCCGATCGAGCGGATGTAATTGTCTTCTATCCGCCAGAAGTTATCTTCGGCCTGGGCATACGCAAAGCCGAAAACCGTGCTTGCATCAGTGCGACCGAACACGTGCGGGACGCCGTAAACGTCTCTGTAGATCGTGACATCGCGGGCGAATCTCGCCCGGTCCGTCTGAGCGTTGGAATTTTGCAAGAAGGTCGCCACGGAACCCAAAGCCACAACCGTCGTAATGATGAGCTTGGAAACAGATTTCACTCTACGTACATTCACTGGCTTCGGCTCCTTCCGGTATCCGGGTCTGACTACTTTCGAATGCGTTCAAAAGGCATATCGCGCATTCTTGAAGCACCGATATGGAGTTTGTCGACCTTGCCGGACGCATCTCGCGTGAACCAAACGGTGAAACCCTCCTGTGAGCCAAAGGCGTCTTTGTAGACCGGGCGTAGTGCGAATTTAGTCGTCGGCCGCTGTTTGAGAAATGCTTTGTCGCCCTCGACGGTGAAGGTGAACATGGCTCCGGCCTCTTCGCTGTACCAGTCGCCCGCGAACGAGGCAAGGTCGGCCGGCGTAGGCGTCCATTCTTTTTCGAAGAAGAGACGGGTTACTGAGCCGTCGGTGTTTTTGATCTCGGCTATGTTGAGATCGTCTTTAGAGGTGAACGTGACCTTGCGGTCGCCAAGCAAAAAGGACCCGTCCGACATCGGCCGCAGAGGCCCGCCGTTAATCTTTAGCTCACCCCTGTCTATCGCGATGCGGTTCGCATTGCGGGTCTTTTCGTTCCGCCAGGTGCCGACGTATTTCTTCAGCTGCTCCTCGGTCACGGCGAACGCTTCGGGGCGAGCGGGCTCGGGGAACGGTCCGAAGATCTCGTCGACAATGCTGTATACGATCTCGCCGGCGATCGGCGGCGCTCCGTTGCAGAGAGCAGCGACGGAAAGCTTTTTCTCGGGAAAACGTGAGAGGTAAGTTTGATAGCCGGCGGTGCCGCCGCTGTGGGCGATCTCTTTGATCCCCTTGTAATTGCCCACGTCGAGGCCGAGAGCGTAGCTGATCTTGCGGCCGTCGTTGAGCACGCCCTGCGTTTCGAGCGCCTCGACGACCGGAGCACCTAACGTTCGTGCGTCGAGCGCCGCGTTCCACTTTAGCCAATCACCGACCGTCGTGAGCATGCCGCCGTTGCCGACGACGTTCATGATCGGCATGTTGAGCATCCACGGTTCTTTCGGGCCCGACTTCGAATATGCCTGTGCACGGCCGGTGACGAGCCGCCGATAGTCGTCACGCCACGAGCTGTTGTTCATTCCCAGCGGTTTGAAAATACGGTCGCGGACAAAGTCTGTGAACTTCTGCCCCGAAACGCGCTCAACAATAACTGCCGCCAACTGGTACCCGCTGTTTGAATACGAGTACTCGGCACCGGGCTCAAAATCGAGAGCCTTCTGGTGCACGATCACGTCGAGCGCGATGTCCTGAGTGACGACACGGTCGCCGCGGCCAGCGCCGGTAAGTCCCATCACCGTGCCCCAATCGCGGAGGCCCGCAGTATGCGTGAGAATGTGCCGGATGGTCAGCGGCTTGCCATAATCTGGCAGCTCGGGGACGTACTTGCGCACAGGATCGTCGATGCTCAGCTTTCCGTCCTGCTGCAGCAGCACGATCGCGGTCGCGGTGAACTGCTTTGCCACCGAGCCGGACTCGAAGATCGTCTGCGGCGTGTTCGGGATGTTGTGCTCCATCTCGGCAAGACCGAACGCCTTTTCAAAGACCGGCTGACCATTCAATGCGACGCCGACCGCACATCCCGGTGCCGGCATAGGATTGGTCTTCGCGGCCTTTTCGAAGGCACGCTCCGCTCCGGCGATAACCTTGTCCTTATCCGGCGCTTGTCCGGGCGTTGCCGAGGAAAGGATAAAAACAAAAGCTGCGATGAAGGCTAGGATTCTCATAACGTTGCACGAGTATTGCCAGAACCGCATCAACCTTATGCAAAGGCGCGTTTCAGAGCTGAAAAGTAAACCTACACCGAAGCGAACGACGAATCGAGTGCGGTTACCAGTTCGTCAACGTGGTCCTTTGTGGAATTTAGCATCATCCCGGTCCGTATTACGTTGCCGTAGAGCCCACCTTTGCCTATCAAAACGCCTTGGCGTTTCGTTTCCTCAAAGACCTTCAACACCACGTCGGCGGCAGGCTCTTTTGTTTCGCGGTCTTTGACGAGTTCAATTCCCTGCATCAGGCCCATGCCTCGAACGTCGCCGATCACCGGATACTTGTCCTTGAGATCTTCCAGCTTTTCTCGGAAGTAATCACCGACGACGCGGGCGTTTGTGAGCAAATCGTTTTGCTCGATGTAGTTGATCACGGCGAGGCCGGCGGTCATCGAGACAGGATTGCCCCCGAAGGTGGCGAAAGTGAGGCCGGGGAATTTGTCGGCGACCTCGGGCGTGGCGATGGTCCAGCCGATGGGGACGCCGTTGCCCATGCCTTTGGCCGAGGTGATGATGTCTGGTTTGACTCCCGTGTGCTCGATGCCGAACCATTTGTCGCCGGTGCGTCCCCAGCCGGTCTGTACCTCGTCGGCGATGAAGAGGCCGCCGTGCTTGCGGGTGATCTCTTCGACGCGTTCGAAGTAGCCTTTGGGCGGAACGATAAACCCGCCGACGCCCATGATCGGCTCGGCCATAAAGGCAGCGATCTCGCCGGTCGTCGTGGTTTCGATAACGTCCTTTACGTCCTCGGCGCATGCGGCTCCGCAGTTTTCGGGAGTCATCTTCCACGGGCAGCGATAACAATAAGGTGCACGAGCGTGAACGATGCCGGCGACCTGCGATGGCAGCGGCCGCCATGACGAATGACCGACACTCGAAAGTGCTGTTGCACTCCGACCCGAATAACTATGCCGCAGCACGACGATCTCGCCGCGGCCGGTAGCAAGTTTCGCCGCCATGATCGCGGTGTCGTCGGCCTCGGTGCCGCTGCTGGTGAAGAACGATTTCTTAAGTTCGCCTGGAGTGATCTCAGCGAGCTTTTCGGCCAGATCCGACTGCGGCTGGTTCGCGTAGAGCGTTGATGTGTGCTGGAGCGTCTTTGTCTGCTCGATGATCGCCGCGTTCACTTCAGGATTGGCATGCCCGACGCTCACGGTCAGCACGCCGCCGAACGCGTCGAGGTAGCGGTTGCCCTGGTCATCCCAGACGTACTCGCCTTCGCCCTTTGTCAGGGCAATCGGCTCCTGGTAGTACATCGCAACGGCCGGGAAGAGGAATTCTTTATGCTTCCGAACCGCGTCGGAAACCATTGTTCTTGGTTCTTGTTGGGTCATGACGGCTATATTTAAACTTAAGTATTCGCCCCGCAGGGCGTTGTAAATGATAACAGCAGAGCAGGCGTTTTCGTGCGACAACCGCCGCTCCGGTGGCCACACCACAATCGCGTTATTTGTTAACCCGCACGATCATCTCTTTCATCAGCTCCGGCATTGGTTTCGGCGACCAGCCGTGGCGGCCGCGTGGATCGTACATGATCCAGCCTTCGTACTTCGGCTCGGCCTTGCTGATAAAGTCGTCGAACAAATGAACGCCGTTATTCAGAAAGTAATCGTCTGCCTCGCCGACCCAAATGTGGATCTTGCCTTTCAGTTTCGGACCGAGTGTTGACCAATTGCGTTCCGCGACCATGCGGAGATCGTATTTTTCGAACTGCTTAGCCACGCCGTGGTCGATCTTTCCCGTTTTGGGGTCCCACAGCGGCGCCGGTTTGCCGTCGGGCCCTTTCACACCGAAGACAGCATTCCATGCCCCCCATTGACCGCCTGACATCGTATAGCTGTCGCCGGATCCGAGAACGTTTTCCTTTTGGCATTCGAGACGCATCGTGAACTCGGTATCACCGTTTGCCATTCGCGCACTTGGTCGGTCGAACCCGTTTGCGTTCACGTAGGCGTTATCGTCCTTGTAAATATTCACGAGTTGGTAAGCACGAAAATCAAGGAAATCGGGAAAGCCCGACCACGTACCGTTGAAATAATCCGGATAGAAGATCTGCAGAGCGAGCGATACCCAGCCGCCGGTCGATCCGCCGGTCAGGAACCTGCCCTCTGGTCTTCCGATACCTCGGAATCTTTTCTCAACCTCCGGGATAAGTTCCTGCGTCAGCGAAGCCCCGTACGGGCCGCTGTTCGCCGAATCTACCTGGTACGAGTCGCCGAATGGGCCGTCGCCATCGACGAACAGCTCGATCATCTGCGGCAGGTCTTCGGCCATCCACATTTTATAAGCGGGCGAGTTTGAGTTGGCGAAGCGTGCGGCGCGGGTAAACTTCGACCCGTAACCACCGATGTTGACGAGCAGCGGGAATTTAGCGTTCGGGTCGGTCAGAAACGTTCGCGGAAGCAGAACGGCAGCACGAACGTAAATCGGACGACCGTAAAATTTCGTTAACAGAGGCGACTGGATCTTTAGGTACTTAACATATTCCGTATCCGCAGGGAGCGACTCGGGCGGAACGGCTTTGTCCAGTACGAGCTTGACCACACCACCATTCGTTGGGTCGAGAGTTACCTTTTGAACCTCGCTGTAAAGATTGCCCTCGGCGTTAAGCGAGCTAACGTCGACGTTGGTGTCGAGCAGTGCCTGAACATAATATTCGCCTGCCGGCAAATGTGCGAGATCGGAGATCGGATACGCGATCGAACCGTTGTCGATGACGGCTGTCGGGCCGGTGCCGAAGTTATTAACATCGCGAGCCAGCATCGGCGGAGCATCGTACGAAACGTCGCCATCGACCAACCGCGGCTCCCGGTCGTTCTTCGTGTTAATGAAGACAACCACACGGCCGTTCAGTGCATGCTGTACGAGGCCGGGCTTCACCGTTATCTCAAACTTGAGCGAGGTCGTCTGAGAAAAAGTCGCCGCTGCAAGCAGAGACGTGACGATAAAAAGTTGAATAAACCGAATTGATCTGGACATATCTCTAGAACAACGACCCCTTGTCATCCGCACCCATCATTGCTCGCCTGACAAGCGGGATTGCCGGGCCGCCGTACGAGAGGAATTGATCATGGAACTGCTTCCATGCATTGCGTCCGCCGCGGGATGCGGTCCAGTCGTCGCGGAGCTTCATGATCATCAGCTTGCCCATCGTGTAGTTGAGATAGGCCGGGTCGAAGGTGCCGCGATTGGATTGCTGCTCGGCCTCGCCTTCGGATCGCAGGCCCTGCTCGATGAACATCTTTTTGGACTCCTCGACGGTCATCCCTTTGGTGTGCATGCCGATCGCCGACAGGAAACGCACGTCGCGGAGCAATGCTTCCTGAAGCTGACCGATGTGCAGTTCGAGATCGCCCTGGCCGAGTCCGGCGTCGTACATCATTTCCTCGGTATAGTGAGCCCAGCCCTCGGCAAAGGCGTAGCCGACAAAGACCTGACCGAATTTGGACTTATTGCGGTTCGAATGCAGGAACTGCACAAAGTGACCGGGATAGACCTCGTGCACCGACGTGAAGAGCAAGCTGCCGCGGCCCGGAATGTAGGCTTCCTGCTTGGCCTTTGGCCATGAAGGGTCGGGCGGCGAGACGTAGTAGACGGAGGGCAGATTTGTCTCGTACGGGCCGGGAATGTTGATGTAGGCGAAGTTCCACGCTTTGTATGGCGGTGCCTGTGCTACTTTGCACTCCTCGGTTCCTGGTATCGTCAACAGATCTTTCTGTTGGATAAATCCGCGAAGATCGGCGAGTTGGGCCGTCGCGGCCTCGACGACGTTGGCACCTTCGGCTTTGTGAGCCGATGCCTGGTCGCTGCACTCGATCAGAGTTTTGCCGGGTGCGTACTTCTCGCACTCCTGCTTCATCGCGTCGAGGTTGCGTTGGAGGTCTTTGCGGCCGATCTCTTCCAATTGTGCAAGGTCGATATCTACGCCTTCGGTCGCCTTGAGCATTTGCTTGAACCGGTCGGGCCCGAGTGCGAAATCGTTCGTCGCGTTCGTCTCCTGCTGACCGAGCCACGCGTCAAAATCTTTCACGGCCTTGATAGCACCAGCGTTCGCTTCGCTGAAATCCTTTTGCAGCTGTTGGTCCTTTACCGGCTCGAAGACCTTAGCGACATCTTTCTGAAAAAATTCACCCAGTCCTCCGATCGTCTGGCGGCCGATCGCGATCAGATTCTTAGCCAGCGGCAGCTTCATGTTGCCTTTGATCTGCTCGAGGGCGGCCGGTAAGTTGCGGGCGTAGGTCGTGTACGCCTTGATCCGCGTTTCCAACGGAGCGTACGGTCGAGAAACGTAAACGTCCGGGTCGACCGCGTCGGCGTAGAAATAGGGATTGGTGTGCGGCTGGTCGGCGGTTTCTCGCCAGAAGATGTCCTTGTCGATCTGTGCGATCACGTAGTCGCGTTCGAATCGCTGATGCTCGTCAAGCTGTTCATCCTTGAATGCGGCAGCTTTTTCTCGTTCCGCTTTCAGCCGTCCGATCTCTTTGCTTAAACCGCCCGGCGACCAGTCGGGAAACTTACCGTCAAACTCGTGCCTTCCCTGATAAACCGCGAAGGTCGGGTTGGCCGCGAAGTAATCTTCCAGGAATCGGTCAACGTACGCATCCCAACCGCTCTTCTGGGCTGACGGTCCGTTGGAATTGGCAGTCTGGTTGGTATTGGGCATGGGATTCACGCAGGCACTCGCGAGCAGCGAGCACGATATAAGCAAAGTGACCAGCAGTTTTCTCATATTTGTACGATCCGGCCGCGGAAGGCGATCGGGATAGCGATCAAGGCAAGAGGTCCACAGCCGCGGAGGCGATATAAACGCTTCAAAACACCGTCGTTTAACGTGCTACCCTTATACACGACACACCTGTAAAAATCAATAAAAACCCCGCCTTCGCAGCCATTTTCGCAGGACCGCGGCCGGGGCCCTGTTAGTCTTTGTCTGCAAAAGTTGTAAACTTGTCATTTTGTATGTCTGCACGGAAATTAGGCATTGCGGTAGTTGGTCTGGGCGGAGCGGTCGGCTCAACGATGGTGGCCGGGATCGAGCTCCTCAAGAAGGGTGCGATCGGGCACGAAGGCCTGCCTCTCGCCGATATCGAGGCCGATCTCGCCGACTACACTGAAATTGTTTTCGGCGGCTGGGATCTGTTTCCCGACCACCTCGCAAAGGCTGCTGAAAATCATGATGTACTGACCCACAAGCAGTTTGTCGCGGCGGAAGAATCACTTAGGGCGATAAAGCCGTGGCCCGCGCTCGGCAATCCGGAATTCCTCGCAAACATCGACGGCACCAATCGGATCGACGGCAGCTCGCACCGTGATACGATCGCGAAGCTTCGTTCCGATCTCGCCGGATTTAAAAAGCAATGCGATTCGGTCGTGGTGATCAACCTCGCCTCGACCGAAAAACTCGCGGCCGAAGGGAACGAGATCTTCAACTCACTCGCCGGTTTTGAAAAAGCACTCGGCGACAATTCGGCCGATATCTCACCAGCTATGCTGTACGCGTACGCCTCGATCGCCGAGGGCGTGCCGTATGGCAATTTTACCCCGTCGGTTTCGGCTGACATTCCGGCATTGATCGAGTTCGCCGAGAAGAATGGCGTACCCGTCGCCGGCAAAGACGGTAAGACCGGACAGACTTTCATCAAGACAGTATTGGCTCCAGCGTTGAAAGCCCGTGCCTTGAAGGTGGATGGCTGGTACTCGACCAACATACTCGGCAACCGCGACGGCCTCGCTCTCTCGAACGAAGACTCGCTCGCATCCAAGATCAAGACAAAGAGCTCAGTGCTCGAAGACATCCTTGGTTATGACGTGGAGGACCACATCGTCGACATCCGCTACTACCGGCCCCGCGGCGACAACAAAGAGGCTTGGGACAACGTCGATATCACCGGCTTCCTGGGCCAGCCGATGCAGATCAAGGTCAACTTCCTGTGCAAGGATTCGATCCTCGCGGCACCGCTTGCGATAGAGATCGCGCGGTGTCTGAATCTTGCAAAGCGGCGAGGCCAGTCAGGAGTACAGGAGCAGCTTTCGGTCTTTTTCAAACTTCCTATGACCAAGAACGACAGGCCCGAGCAAGCGTTTCACCGCCAGGAAGCGATGCTGCTCGGTTGGCTGCAAACTGCTGACCAGTAAATTTTTACCCGCCATTTCTGCATGTGTTAAATTAAATACATGCTCAACTCGATGGAACACTCGCTCCCCGCGGAGCTTAGCGAAGCTTTTGCCATGCAGCTTAGCGGCTGGCAGTCTAACGGTTTTGTCGCCGACATTTGGAACAAAGAGGCAAGGGTCTGGACGAACGAGGACGAGGCGAACTGGCTCGGCTGGCTCGACATCGTCGATGAGGAATTGGCCGACCTCGACAAGTTTCGCAATCTCCGGGAAGACATCGAGCAGGCCGGATTTACCGACGTCCTGCTGATGGGCATGGGCGGGTCTTCACTGTGCCCCGAGGTGCTGGCGATCACTTTCGGCAAGAAGAATTTCCACGTGCTCGACTCGACGGTTCCCGCACAGGTAAAGGCGATCGAAGACCGTTTGGATCTGACAAAGACCCTTTTTATCGTTGCGAGTAAATCAGGTTCGACCCTTGAGCCGAACTGTTTCAAACAATACTTTTTTAATCGCTTGGCCGAGCAGGTAGGCCGTGGGAATGCCGGTAAGCAGTTCGTCGCGATCACCGATCCGGGTTCGAAGATGGAGCAGGTCGCAAAGGCCGACGGATTTCGGCATATTTTTTATGGAAAGCCCGAGATTGGCGGGCGGTTCTCGGCACTGTCCGATTTCGGAATGGTCGCCGCAGCCTCAATGGGGCTCGATGTCGAGCAATTCTTGCAGCGGGCCAAAGTGATGGTCGACGCTTGCCGCAACGAGGACGCTACACAGAATCCCGGTGCGACTCTCGGCCTCATTCTCGGCGTCGGGCAAACGCACGGCCGCGACAAACTGACCATTTACACCTCGCCCGAGATTTACGACCTCGGTGCATGGCTCGAGCAGCTTCTGGCTGAATCTACGGGGAAGAACGGCACCGCAATAATTCCTGTCGATCGCGAGCCGCTGCTGCCCGTTGACGTTTACGGCGACGATCGCTTGTTCGTCTACCTCAAGGTTAAGGGCAGCAACGCTCTCGACCCCGAGATGCACGACCTCGAGCTCGCCGGCCATCCGGTCGTGCGGATCGAGCTAAACGACATCGACGATCTCGGTCAGGAATTCTTCCGCTGGGAATTTGCCACGGCCGTTGCAGGGTCGCTTATGGGTATCAACCCGTTCAACCAGCCCGATGTCGAATCCGCAAAGGTCGAGGCCCGCAAGCTTACGACCGAGTACGAGGAAACCGGAGCACTGCCTAACGAGATCCCGTTCTACGAGGAGAACGGCATCAAGCTATTCACCAGCGAAGCTTACGCCGCGGAACTCTCAGACACCGCCGAAAAGCGGTCGCTCGCTTCCCTGCTCGAGGCCCATTTGCTCAATATCCACGACAATGATTACTTCGCGTTGCTGGCTTTCATCGAGATGAATCAGCTGCACGAAGAACTGCTGCAGGCGATCAGGAAGCAGATATTCGAATCACACGCAGTGGCTACGTGTCTTGGTTTTGGCCCGCGATTCCTGCACTCCACAGGGCAGGCGTACAAGGGCGGCGGAAACAACGGCGTATTTTTGCAGATCACATCGGACGACGCATTCGACCTGCCGGTGCCCGAGCAGCAGTACACGTTCGGGATCGTGAAAGCCGCTCAGGCCAGAGGAGATTTTCAAGTATTGCTCGACCGCGGCCGGCGTGCTCTGCGGGTGCATTTAGGCACGGACGTGGCAGGCGGTCTAAAGAGGCTTCAGAAGGCGATCGGTACACATTAGGACGATTCCCAATTGCCGCCAGCACCGACTACTTATAAGTTGCCTCCACCTTTAGGTGGAGGTTTAGGGCAGGAAATTGACTTGGGCTTTAGCCCAATAGTTGCAATGCAAAATTCATTATGGCTTCAGCCCAAATGTGCTAAAGCAGGGCAAGGACGAATTAAATCTTTTATCTTGGGCTAAAGCCCGACTAGCTATCTTGCCGCTAACCTCCACCTAAAGGTGGAGGCAACTTATAGGCCTCTTACAAGAACCTTCCCGTTTCAAAATCTGCACGGCGGTTATAGATCACTCGTAGCTTAACGCTTCCACCGGATCGAGTCGTGCAGCCCGCAGGCCGGGATAGAGAGCTCCTATCACGCCGCTAATGAGGCCAACGCCGATGATGCTGAGGACGACCCACGGTTCGATCTGGACGGTGAGAGTATTCTGCAGAAGGTACTTCAAAATAAATGTGCCGATCACTCCAAAGATCACGCCGCCGGCACAGATCAGCAGAGCTTCCTGAACGATAGTCCAGGCGATCTTGGTGTTGGACATGCCCAGCGATTTAAGTACACCGATCTGGCGAGTGCGTTCGGTGACGGTTGTGTACATCGTCAGCAGGATGATCAACGCGCTGACGATGCCGGAGACACCGATCACGACGTTGAGGAAAACATTGAGAGCGGGAATGCCCTGCATGTAAAGCTCCTCGATGTCTTTTGTCAGGATGATCTGGTAATCCGGAAATTTGTCGTGGAGAACCTCGCCTTCGGACTCGGGCGTGACGCCCGGTTTGAGCTTTACCAAAAATGCCGAGGCTTTCCCTTCCGCCCCGAGTTGCTTTTGCATTGTCGAGAGCGGGATCTTGATACGTGCTCCAGCACTCGGTTCGTAGGTGCCGACTACGGTGAAGTTTCGTTCATACAGAGGCAGCGTATCTCCGACGTTTAGCTTCTGTTCACGCATCCACGCCGTGTCGGCCACGACCTCGTCGGCTCCGTCGTTGAACTTTCGACCCTGGATGATCTGCAGTCCTGCAACTTGGGCGTATTCGTCAAAATTGACGCCGTCGACCAAGCGGCTGCCGGTCGTCGTGTCGCTCGCGTTGACACTATTTTGCCCGATCGCGATCACCTTCTGAACTCCGTCGGTCTGCTCGATCTCCGGGATGCCTGAGGTGCTGAGCCGCAGCGATTCCGAGCCGCTTAAGCCCAGGCTCCCCGAAGCACGCATCATTATCTCGGCCCCGATGTTGGATTCGCGTTTAGCACGCTCGCGAAGGCTGCCGTTGGCCAGACCGACCGTAAAGACAATCAGCAGAATGCCAACGCCGATGCCGATGATGCTCACGATCGTCCTCGCTGGGCGGTGGAGCATGTTTGTGAAGACCAGACTGTTCATATTTTTGTGTCCGGAATAGTAGATAGTTAATAGTGGAAAGTGGATAGTGAAAGAGAAAACTATTCACTATCCACTATCAGTTATCCACTATTCCGGACGTGCTGCTTAGACTCCGACCGATTCTTCGTCCTCGACGAGGTAGGGCGTCACGGTGGGTTTGTCGATGTCCTCTTCTAGGACCTTGGCGATCACCGGCAGGCTGAGGCTGCGTACTTTTTTGATGCCGGGGACTTCCTTGCCTTTGGCGTAGACGGCGTGGCGGCCGTGTTCCTGGTACCACTCGGAGAGCGATGCAGTCTTGTGCATCTCTTCGATGATCTGCCGCCAGCCGACGCCGGTGTTGTAAGCGCAGAACGAAATTTCGCCTTCCTGCGTGCCGTACGGTATGACGCACATTTCCGTCCGGCGGAAGTCGTAGGTGAAGAGATCCTGGAACCACATTCCCTCGATGCAGAGCACGCGCCAGACGTCGTCATCGGTCCGCTCCTGCTTCATGCGGTCGTTGCGGTCTGAGTTGGACGTGGCCGACGAAGGCTTAAAGAGGTTGACGATCTGCGAGATCGGGAAGCCTTCCGGTGCCCGCTCGGCGTTGTAATTCCTCATGATCGCCATTGCCAACTGAGCCATCGTCAATTTCTTGCCGCGGGCGGTGTCGGTGATCTTGGCGACGTCCTTCATGAACTGCTCGTAGTTGAAGAATTCAAAGAGCGATTTTGTGTCACCCGTCTTCTTATTCACTACCATCAGCGTGAAAATGCCGCAGTTCGGATGGCAGTTGCACGACGACCAGCCCCACGGAGCGTCTGCCCCTTGCAGCATATCCATGACAGAAGTGAAAGCCGAGTAGCTCGACAGCGGGAACCAATCACGCATCGGCTGCAGCACACCGTCGAGCTGCTTTTCAAGGTCTTGCGTCATGCCGGCGAGCGTGTAGCGCTGCTTGATGCGATCGGCGTCCGAAATATCTTCATCGCGGCCGGTAAAACTGACGGGCTGGAACGCAATTGTCTGCACCTTGTCGATATTCTCGGCGGCGAACCTAACGATGCTGCCGATACCCTGGTTGTTCCATGTATTCACGATCGTCGTGACGAGAGTAACCTTGATGCCGACAGATGCGAGGTTCTCGATCGCCTTCAGCTTCACGTCGAAAAGGTTGCCGACGCCGCGGTGCTGGTTGTCTTCCTCGTTCGTGCCGTCAAATTGCAGATAAACGCCGTGCTGACCCGCGGCCTTGGCGGCTTTGCAAAATTCAATGTCCTCGGCGTAGCGAATGCCGTTGGTAGCGGCGAGGATGCGGTAGAAGCCGGTCTTTTTGGCGTAGGCGACCGCGTCGAGGAAGTAAGGCGAAAGCGTCGGTTCGCCGCCGGAGAAAAGGATGATGATCTGCCGACGCGGCTTGAACGAGACAGCGCGGTCGAGGATCGCTTTGGTGTCCTCAAACGTCGGCTCGTGCACGTACCCGACCTGGTTGGCGTCCATGAAGCACGGATTGCACATCATGTTGCAGCGATTGGTCAGGTCGACCGTCAGCACGGCTCCGCGGCCGAACTTGATGTCGGACGTGCCGTGGTGATGCACGTGGTCGTCCTCGGCGGAGCGGAAATCGCGGCCAAAAAAGAGCGATTCGATACGCTCCAGGAATCGTGCATCAGTCGCGAGCACGTCTTCGAATTCGCCGTGCGTCGGGCAGGTCTTGCGCATGATGACCTGGCCGTTCTCCTCGACGATCTGTGCCTTGACCTCGCCCGGGTGCGAGTTCATCAGGATATCGAGCGGGATGTCGCCCGAGATCACGCCGTTGCGGACCGCTTTGACACAGGCCGGGCAAAGCGAGTCGGTCTCGCGTGGGAAACCGAGCGGCGGCGCGGTTCTCTCGTAGGATTTGAGCAAAGGCTCGGCCGCCCAGTTGGGCTGGATCGCCTTGCCCTCGGGCAGTGCCGTGTTGACGGCCTGGAAGGCTTTCCAGCCGAGATTCGCTAGTTTCGAAACGGCCTTCGAGCCCTTTCGTCCGCCGTTTCCTTCACCGCGTCTGAAATTGTCGCTAAACATAACTTTTATTGGGAAAAAGACACACCAGTACGACCCGAAATACTATCAAACTTTGTAGCCGAATACTAGCTTTGTCGGACCTCTGATGCGGCCGCGGCGAAAGTTCGTTTGCCGGATTAGAGTAAGCTTCGACACCAATCGGTCCCAATTTTGTCCCATGTCCCACTGTCCCAGAAAAAAAAACAATTTGGTGATACGGGCAGAAACGCGACCGTGAGGGAGCGTGCTCCGACGTGACGTATGGACTCCGTGGTGAATACCGACAGCGTTGAGGCACCCTCCCTAACGTTCGCGTTTCCGCCCGTATATGTCCCAAGGTGTCCCATTGGTCCCTAAAATGGGACAGTTTGGTGGGACACTTTATTGTTGTGGTTAATAAAGTTAACCCCTTTTGTCCCGCTGTCCCACATAATATAGAAAATACTTTTATTTGTCCCATCCGTCCCGTATGTCCCGCTGATTTCATGAAAAGAGCGGGGGTGAACCCGCCTTCCTGAGAGGCGTTGGGTCGAGTTTTGAGTCCCCCTTTAGGCGGCCTTTTGATGGAGCACCGAGAACCCGCCCGCTTACGCGAGGCGGTTCTGACAGATACCGCATTTGGTTCTGATGTGTTGTCAAAGAACTGTCCGCGTTGAAACGGACGTGCAACTGATTATGCCATATGTTGCGGCGGTCGTCAACAGTTTTGATCGCGGGGCATCAGGCTGCGTCAGTTTGTCTTATTCGAACGCCTCGAGATATTTCACGCCGGCGCCGGTGTTGAATAGGACGACCGTTTCGCCCTGGTCGACGGCTCCGTCGGCGATCAACTTGCGGAGGGCGGGCAGGCAGGCGGCGCCTTCTGGTGCGGCGAAGATGCCCTCGGCGGCACCGATCTCGCCGACGGCGGCGATCAGTTCTTCGTCGGTGACGGCGACGGCGGTGCCGCCGGAGGCTTCCAGAGCATCGATGATGAGGAAATCGCCGATCGCCTTTGGCACGCGGAGACCAGAGGCGACGGTTGCCGCGTTCTCGAACTCGTCTGCGAAGCGTTTGCCGTCGTGAAAGGCACGCACGATCGGTGCGCAGGTGGCGGACTGGACGCTGATCATGCGAGGCCGCCTGGAGTCGATCCAGCCCATTTGCTCCATCTCGTCGAAGGCCTTCCACATACCGATCAGGCCGGTGCCGCCGCCAGTGGGGTAAATGATCACTTCCGGGAGTATGTACGACAGACTGTTAGTCTGTCGCAGCGTGTTGGCGGTCTCGTGACCTGAGTTATCAGTCGGGCGACGCAGGCTGGCAGCCTGCGTTACTTGCTCGGCCAATTCATATCCCATCGTTTTTTTGCCCTCCACGCGATATGGCTCTTTTAACGTGGAAACGTCGAACCAGCCTTCGGATTCCTTTCGCTCGGCGACGATCTTTCCGCAGTCGGTGATCAGGCCGTCGATCAGGGTGACGTTGGCACCCGTCTGCCGGCACTCGATGACGTTGGCGCGGGGTGTGTCGGCGGGCATGAAGATGTGAGCTTCCATCCCGGCACGGGCGGCGTAGGCGGCCATTGCTCCGGCGGCGTTGCCGGCGGACGGGACGGCGACCTTCTTGACGCCGAGTTCTTTGGCCATCGAGATCGCGGCGGTCATGCCGCGGGCCTTGAAGCTCTGCGTCGGGTTTTGGCCTTCGTCCTTGATGAAAAGGTTGAGCTTAACGGGCAGCGATGCGGCCAATCGGCGGGCCTCAAGTAGCGGGGTGAAGCCCTCGCCGAAGCTAACGATGTTGTCCGGATCTTCGACCGGCAAAACTTCCCTGTAGCGCCAGAGCGACGGCTCACGGTCTTTCAATGATTCTCTTGTCAGCGTTTTTGCGGCCTTTTCGAGGTCGTACCTGACCAGCAGCGGCTTTCCGCATTCGGTGCAGAGGTTTTGCGGGACGCGGGCCTCGTGGCGGAGGCCGCAGTTGGCACATTCGAGATGTGTGACATTCATATAAGACAAATTAGCCACGAATTGCACGAATGTCACGAACGCCAAAGAAGTTACCATTCGTTGCAAAGTTCTATTGACACTTAAGAGCCCATAAGTTGCCACTAGCTTCAGCTAGTGGTTTTAAGTGAAACAAGGCCCCGGCTTTAGCCTAACTCGGGCTAAAGCCGTCCGGTATATTATTAATCAGGAATTTGGCTAAAGCCGGAGCTTTGTTGTACTTATGACCACTAGCTGAAGCTAGTGGCAACTTATCGGATAAAAATGTCGGCAGAGCCTAATGTTGTCCTATCACTTCCAAATAAATTCCTTGATCAGGTTGTAACCGACGCTCATCCCGAGCGAGAGGGTCGCGGATTTCATGCCGTCCTTCCAGTCGTACCGGGCCGGGTACCAGGTCTCGCGGGCGATCACGTTTGCCGTGTAAATGCCCACAATACGCGGGTAGCCGAATACGCGTTTCCCTTCTGGATCGCGGGCCGTTACCGGCGAAATGACGGCGTTCTTCACCCTGGACCCAAAGTCCTTCTTCTTGCTGCGGTAGTAGCTGCTATCGAGCTTCCCTGCCTCGCCCAAGCCATAAGTGATCGTTTGCTTTATGGCGTTGGTGCCGAGCCCCGAGGCCACGCGGCGGCCGAATCCATCCCAGTTGTCACCCCACTCTTCCGGGCTGTTACGCCACGTGCCGATCCCGGCGTATGCGGCGGACTTGCCGAGCGTCATCGGGCCAAACATTCCGTTCAGGTAACTGTGGAAACGCTTTTTGGCGCTCGGGCGAACGTAGGTGGCTGAGCTGGTCGGGGACGTTTTTTCCGGTGTGGGATCAGCTTTTGGTAGAGGCGTCACGGTCGCTTTGGCCCTGGCGTCGGTCGAGGCCTGTGCACCGCTTACCGGCCCGTTCTGCATTGGTACAGTCTGGGCCGATACGAAAAGGGCTGACGAGAACAAAAACAGCCCGCAAAATAAAGAGTTTTTCATTAAATTCCCCCGTTGCTCGTTAGTCGGTTTGGAACAAAGATCAGGCAAAAACTGTTCCAGTTTTGATCATTCAGAGCATCTTTCGCAGCTCTTTGTAGACATTTTCCGTCATTATCTTTTCGCCGTCGGCGTTCGGGTGTATGCCGTCGGCCTGGTTGAGTTCCTTGTGCAGGGCCACGTTTTCGAGCACGAAGGGAACGAAGGCAGTCTTGTACTGGTGAGCGAGGTCGGGGAAAGCGGCGTTGAATTCGCGTTGGTATGCCGTACCCATCGTCGGCGGGGCGAACATGCCGCAGAGCAGTACCTTGACGTTCTTCGCCTGTGCCTTTTGGATGATCTGTTCCAGATTAGACCTCATTTTGGCGGGCGGGACGCCGCGGAGCAGATCATTGGCACCGAGTTCGAGGACGAGAATCTTGACGTTGTCCATGCCCAGGACCCAGTCGATACGCTCGAGGCCGCCGAGGCTCGTTTCGCCGGAGACACCGGCGTTGACGACCTCGTAGTCGAAGCCGTCGGCGTTAAGTTTTTGTTGGAGCAAATATGGATACGACTCGTTCTCGGTTAGGCCAAACCCGGCCGTCAGACTGTCACCGAAGGCGATGATCTTTGGTCGATCGGTCCTGATCTGCGGGAGGGCCAGCGGCTTGTTGGCCGCCTGCGAACCGGCACGCTGGGTCGACGCACCGCATCCGGCGAGGAGGAGGCAGAGAAACGTAAAGCTTACAAGTGAAGTGTTTCGGATAATACGGGTCATAAGGCTACGAGACACTATGGAAGAATCCGTAAGTTGGATGCAAATCAGGGTGGTTAGTTGTCAGTTGTCGGTGGTTCGTTGATCGTTGATCGCTGTTTGTGGTTCGTTGCGAATGGCGGCGATCAACGATAGTCTTCAGTTTGGTTCACTATCGAGTTAAGCGATGAGGCATGTGTACCATACGGAGCGAAGTGAAACTGATCACCGACGACTCGCAACCGACAACGAACAACCAACGACGAACTACTTTTCTCATGATCCAAATTTCCAACGTCACAAAGACCGTCCGGTCGGGCGATGACGAATTGACAATTCTCGACAACGTTACGGCGACGATACCGGACGGGCAGTTTGTCGCGGTGACGGGCGCGTCGGGCAGCGGCAAATCGACTTTGCTTGGGCTGATCGCCGGGCTCGATTCGGTATCGTCGGGCTGCATCGAGATCGACGGGGACGAGATCACCGCGTTGAACGAAGATCGGCTGGCCTCGATACGCAGCCGGAAGATCGGGTTCGTTTTTCAGTCGTTCCACCTGATACCGAGCTTGACCGCGTTTGAAAATGTACTGATCCCGATGGAGATACTCGGCCGGACGGACGCGAAGCGGCGAGCCGGCGAGCTGCTCGAGGAGGTCGGACTAACGAACCGCGGGCACCACTACCCGGCGGAACTTTCCGGCGGCGAGCAGCAGCGTGTCGCGATCGCACGCGCGTTTGCCAATCAGCCGTCGATACTGCTGGCCGACGAGCCGACGGGAAACCTCGACTCCAAAAACGGTCATCACATCTTCGAGCTGATGACCAACCTTCACAAACAGCACAACGTGACGCTCGTCCTCGTCACGCACGATCAGGTGCTGGCCGATCTGGCCGACCGGCGTATCGTGCTCAGGGACGGCCGCGTGGCAAGCGATCAGGCGGGTGTATGAGATTTGTTTTTAATCTCAGCCTGCGTGAGTTTCGCTCGTCGTGGCGGCGGCTGCTTTTCTTTTTTCTCTGCATAGCACTCGGGGTCGGCTCCGTTGTGGCCCTGAGATCTCTTATTCAAAATCTCACACACGCGGTCGGGATCGACGCCCGAGCTTTGCTGACGGCGGACATCGAGGTCAACTCTACAAGCGATTTTTCTCCGACGGACGTCGCGAAGATCGAGGAGGCGGTCGCCCGCAGCGGGATCGTCGAGGCACGCAACGAAGCGATCACGGCCGCGGTCATGGCACGTCCCGCCGACCCGTCGAACGAGAGTCTGCAATTCTTCGAGCTCAAAGGGATCGAGCCGCCGTTCCCGCTCGTCGGGAGCTTTACGCTCTCGGACGGACGGCCTTTCGATTTCGCATTGCTCGAAGACCACGGAGCGGTAGTCGCCCGCGTGGTGCTCGAGGAGATGAAGCTCAAGCTCGGCGACCGGATAAAACTCGGCGAGGGCGAGTTTCAGGTGCGAGCGATGTTTGACGAGGAGCCGGGTGGCTCGAGCGGCTTTCGTCTTGGCCCTAGAGTCTTCATTCAAAAGAAGGCGATGGACGATGCGGGGATCACCCGCAACAACCGCATCCGGCGTCGCATCCTGTTCCGTACGTCGGACAATCCGACGGAACTCGTCGGCAAGCTTCGTCAAGCTTTACAGGGCACGACGTTGACGGTCGTTTCGTACCGCGAGCAGCAGGAAAATCTTGGTGAGCAGTTCGCCCGGACCGAGAATTATCTTGCCCTCACCGGCCTGCTGATACTTGTGCTCGGCGGTGTCGGCGTGTGGAATGTCGCACGCGCATTTGTCGAGCAAAAGCGGAAGACCGTCGCCATCCTCAAATGCCTCGGTGCCGGCGGTAACAGGATCATCACCGTCTATCTGCTGCAGATACTGGTGCTCGGACTGATCGGGAGTTTGTTCGGCGTGGCGCTGGCACAGGGTGCACTTTTGTTCGTGAAGTGGCGGTTTGTGGACGCTCTGCCGGCGAAAATGTCGTACACGGTGAGCTTCGCGACCGGTTGGCAGGGTGTGCTGCTCGGTGTGATGATCTCGCTGATCTTTTCCCTGCTGCCGCTGCTGCAAGTTCGCGGGATCAAGCCTCGCCTGCTGCTGCGGGACGAGAATAATGTGCAGCTTACGCGGTTCGATCGTGTGAGAATTTTGATCGGCGGGCTGTCGATCGCTGCACTGCTGGGACTAGCGGTTTGGCAGGCCGGATCGTTAAAGGTTGGAGCGTACTTTCTTGGCGGGCTGGCCGCGACTTCGCTGGTCCTTTATCTGGCGGCGATCGTTCTGACGCGGCTTTTGCGAGGATTTAAGGGGTTTAGCTCATTCTCGATCAGGCAGGCGATAAATTCGCTTTACCGCCCCGGCAATCAGACACGGGTCATACTGCTGGCAGTCGGACTCGGAGCCTTTGTCGTGCTGACCGTGCAGTCGGTAGCGTCGAATTTGGTGCGCGAATTCGACTTTACGCGCAACGGGCGCCTGCCGAGTTTGTTCTTCGTTGATATCCAGAAAAGCCAGATAGACGAACTCCGTAACCTCATCACGCAGCGGCTCGGCGAGCAGCCGGAGACGATCCCGACCGTGAGGGCCAGGATCGCGTACGTTAATGGGCAGCCGTTCGATTATCAGCAGCGAGAGGTCAGACAGCAGCAGGGCGTGATCGGACGCGAGTTTGCGGTGACGTACCGTGACAAGATGGACGAGAACGAATCGATCGTCTCGGGCTCGTGGTGGCAGCCGAAGACGGACGATGTGCCGGAAGTGTCGGTCGAGGAAGACCTTGCGAAAACATTGAAGGTCGAGCCGGGCGACTCGATCACGTTCGATATCTCGGGCCGCAAGATCACCGCCCGCGTGGCGAATATCCGCAGTATCGACCTGCGGAATACGCGGACGGCATTCATTTTTGTCTTCCGCCCGGGCACATTGGAAGTTGCCCCACAGGTGTTTGCCGCGACCGTTTTGAAGCACGCTCCCTCTACCGACCGGCAGAGGCTGCAGCGAGAGGTGCTGGACCGCTTCCCGAACGTTCAGGTCTTCGACGTGGCGGACATCATCGCAACCGTGCAGCGGCTCGTGAACAATTTCGTGCTGGCGATATCGTTTGTCGGTTCGTTCGTGATACTGAGTGGAATTCTTATCCTGATCGGCTCGATCGCCCTGACCAAATCGCAAAGGATCTACGAGAACGCGATCCTCAAGACTCTGGGAGCAAGCCGGCCGAGTCTGGTAGCGATCCTGTTTGCGGAATACGGTCTGCTCGGCCTGCTGGCGGGCCTGATCGGGGCGGGATTCGGGACCACGCTGTCGTGGGCCGTGAGCCGCTTTTTGCTCGATATCTCATGGGAGTTTGACCCGCTCGTCGCAATATTGGGAGTTGTCGTGACGGCGGCTCTGGTGATGCTGGTCGGAGTCGTGGCGAGCTTTGACGTTCTATTCCGCAAGCCTCTCGCTACTCTGCGCTCTCAGTGACGAGTAAAGGAGATTTGCCCGCGAAATACGCGAAAGAACGCGAAAAGACTTGAAGGGATCTTATTTCGCGGCCTTTCGCGTGTTTCGCGGGCAGAATTTTTACACGTAAAGCTCTAGCTCTCGTACGGATGGCCGGCGAGGACGGTGCGGTTGTTTACGTGGCCGAACAGGGTTTCGAGATAAGCTCCAAAACGGTGAAGGATCGGCACAAGATCGGTCCGGCTGTTTGTCAGTCTGATCTCCTCGACAAAACGCTCAAACGAATCGCGGTCCTTGTAGTACAGCGACGGCATGGTCTGGGAGCAGAAGTCGGCTAGCCGCTTGTTGAGCTTTTGAGTCAGCTCGGGGTTTGAGTCCTGCTCGCATTGCTCAACGTCTTTGATGATCCCGCCGAGTTCGGAGCGGAGCTTTACGGAGCGGTCGAATTTGTCCTTCCAGTGCGGAAATATCGCGAAAGGGTCGACCGACGGATCGGCCATTTTCGCAAAACTGACGAGCACCTGCTCGATGCCGTCCTTGAGCAGCGCCCATGCGGCCTCGGTCCTGGCGAATACGGTCGGCGAAGGACGCACGCCGATCAGGCCGGACAACTCGTCGTCGAACACCTTTCTCAGCTCGTGCGATGACGTATACGACGCTGTGTCGAGGAGACGGAAGAGGTCGGCGTCCTCGTCGGAAAATCGGCTGAGTCGATTATTAATGTAACGGACGACGTCGCTGGTCTGTTCGTGCACGCGGGCGAAAATGAGAATGCCGTGCTTCAGGGGCTCGTCCCGGTCCATCATCTCCTGTACCTTGCTGAGCCATTTGAGGACCCGGGCAAACCTTGGCAGGATCGCCTTGAGATCTGCTTCGTCGCCGAATGGGAGCGAACCATTGGAGATAATCTCTTCGAGTTTGGAAGGGACCGAAGCCTCGCCGATTTTCTCCGCGTTCCTGATCAGACGGTCAAAGGCCGCGGTCCCCCGCAGGTGGTCGAGCAGCATCGCATTCCAGGCCCGCCACTCGCCAAAATCGAGCGGGCTGGCCTTGATCACCGTATCGCTCAACACGGCCGCGTCGCGGAGCCTCAGACCGATCTCGTCGAGCTCGTCCGGTGAGACCGATTTTGCGGCACGCCCTGTGGACATCAGGTCCTGTGCATTCTTGAGGCACAGCAGAAGGGCCGAGTGCACGAGCCGGAACTCGTTCGTCCAGTCGCGCGAGCGGCCGCCCATGCGTTCCGTAAAGAGTGAGCTGCCCGAGTCGAGAAAGCTCTCGAGACCGGCGAGCCACACGCCGAGCTCGAATTCGGCATCGACGGCGGAAAATGCGTTTTGGTCCGATGTGGATTTAGACGAAGCGGCAACCGTGGTTGACACGTCAGAGGATTTAGTTTTCATTAGGAAATCCGATCGCGCTAGATGCGGGTTGAGGATCGCGGACGGCAGGTTAGGTCCGCACATATATTTATAACTTTTTTGGGATACTCACCGCAATAGAAATTTATACGTCGGTCGCGGTATCGCTGAACGACCCAACCTGACGACACTTATGAACAACCACCTGCTCATCGCGACGCGCAATGCCGGAAAGGTGCGAGAGCTTGCCGATCTTCTGAGATCGGCTCCGGTGCGGCTGCTCGATCTTAAAGCGGTGGGCATCGAAAGCGATGTCGAGGAAACGGGCCAGACTTTTATCGAGAACGCGAATCTGAAGGCCGCCGTTTACGCCCGTGAGGCCGGAATTATGACCGTCGCGGACGACAGCGGGCTGGTGATCGACGCTCTCGGCGGAGCTCCCGGCGTCATGTCGGCAAGGTATGCCGGTCCGGGAGCCGACGACGCCGAACGGATCAGGAGAGTCCTCGCTGAGCTGTCAGGCGTGCCCGATCGCGACCGCGCAGCACGCTTCGTTTGTGCGATGTCGATCGCGGATGCGGCGGGCAATATCGTGTTCAATGCCGAAGGTATTTGCGAGGGCCGTATCGTAAACGAGCCAAGAGGATCGGGCGGTTTCGGGTACGATCCGATATTCGTGCCTGCCGGTTTTAACAGCAGCTTCGGCGAATTGCCGCAGGAGGTCAAAAGCGAGATCAGTCACCGTGCGGAGGCGACGCGTCTCGCGGTCCGATATTTACAAGGTTTTTTCGGCGTTCTGACTTGACCGGCCCGTTTTTGGCCTGTAAAATTCGACGCTTGGTATTCTTTCTCTTCAGAAAGAACGGGGCGTAGCACAGCCTGGTAGTGCGCACGGTTTGGGACCGTGAGGCCGCAAGTTCGAATCTTGCCGCCCCGACCAGTCAGTTTCCTGATTGGCTCAATACTCTCTATTTGCCGGTGCAGTTCTGGCCGTGCAGATCGTTCCCCTTAAGAATTACTATTTTTTTCAACAAAACTGGAGGTTACTCAACTATGGCTCGCATGACGCAAACAGCGATCGTCAGCACTTTGGCAGACAAAACAGGATTGAAGAAGACGGAAGTCAAGGGCGTCTTTGACGCACTGACCGCTCTCGCCACTACCGAAGTCAAAAAGAACGGTGAATTCACCATTCCCGGCTTTGGCAAGATCGTTAAGGCAAAGCGTAAAGCTCGCGAAGGCCGCAACCCGGCCACCGGCGAAACGATCAAGATCCCGGCGAAAACGACCGTCAAATTCCGTCTTGGAAAGTCGATGAAGGACGCTGTCAGCTAGAACGCACGACCGATTCCAAAAAAGTTAACGGGCCGGCAGTTGCAAAACTCTGCCGGCCCTTAATTTATTTGGGTTTTAGCAAAAAAAGTTAGTGACAACTTACTTTTCCTTTGTTATGCTTTTGTTACAAAAGCAGCGAGATTCCGTTGTTCCGGTCCACACTTACAGCAACTAAAAAGTTGAAAACTTCAACTAAACATTATAGAAACCCTTTATTTTATAAGGGCTTCCAACGAATCTATGCTTTTGGGGGTATCACCATGTCGAGCCGCGGGGAGGTAAATATAAACGAAGGAGACGATAAAGTGGCAGCAGCTAAACTCATTACTTTGCAGGAGAGAGTCCTGCAAATTGACCATATTCAGGCCCGCCGCCTGTCGAAATTGACCGGCGAAACCCTGGAAATTGCTTCGGAGGGCATCATCAGGCACCTTAGAGCTTGTGCTCGAATGGACGTTAATCCTGACGCTTCGGCCGTCCGTGAGATCATCGACGACGCCATCAACGGCCGGCGAGTATTCGCCGAAACGTCGAATGACCTTCTTGCCGCTTAGTTTTTATATCTAGCAATTCTTATTGGCCGCCTCCAGTTGGGCGGCCATTTTTTTTGCGGTTTGGGGCCATTTACCAAACCTTTCGGTCAAGGGGTAAAAATCGTTTTCAAACGATGTTTTTGGCAGATCGAATTCGGAAATTGAGTTTCTGCTCTTCAGCCCGGGTAACGGGCGACGGAATATAGCCCCGGGCGCAAGCCCGGGGTAAGTTATGAGAATGATTTGCAAGCCCGTGTAACGGGCGACAGCCCAAGAAAAGGACGGCTGCCGCTGTCTACGACATCTCGGCAGATATATACGATACCTACCCCGGGCTCACGCCCGGGGCGGCGAAGCGGGAGCCTTCGCCCGCTACGCGGGCTGAAGAACAGAGACCCAACTTCCGAATCTAACTGTCATAGACCATAAGCCGGAGGCAATTAGAAAGAATTCATCAACAAAAATAGATCTTGTTCGCCTTCACTCGGCTCGCAAATGTACTTTGTATAGGGTGAACGGGCCGAACTCTTCGCCCTGGTCACGCTCGTACCATTTGTCCAGATTGGACATATCGGGATCCATGTAATCCGGCACCACGACATACGACAGGATCGTTTCCGGAGACTTGTTGGGGTCAAAGGTTTCGATATATTGGCGGTAATTATGAGCCTCGGCATCGATCTCGCCGTAGGTCAGCGGCTTGAAATTGGAGTTTAGCCGGTCGGTGTGCCTGCCCCAGCCGAAAAGGGTGATCATCGAGACAAAATCGCCATTTTTCATCCCATCAGCGAGCTGCCGGTCGGTTACGCCCTGGAAATACAGGTATTGGTAATAACGCTCCTTGTTTTCCTGCCACGTGACGCCGGCGAAGACGTGCTGGTGCCGAGCCCACAGTGTCGCCTGCGGTGCGATGGTTGGCAGGTCGTCGGCTTCGGAGATCGCGAAATGCAGGACGTTGGTTTTGTGCGGGTCGGGGTCGGTCTTTGCCAACTCGGTCAGGCGCCGGGCGAGCGGCATCTGCTCGTCGCGGAGAACGTTGACTTCGTCCAGCACACGGACGGTATAGTGGCATTCAACAAATCCCCAGAGAACTGCCGCGACGGCAACCGACGCGAACGTCGCCTTTGGCCAGAGTTGGCTTCCCCATTTTTCGCCCTCGGCACTAACACTCCGCCCGCGCAGTAGCAAGCCCACGGCTGCGGTCAACGCGAGTCCGGCGACGTAGTTACCGATGAATACCTGGTAATGTATCGGCTGTAAAGATTGCCCTGTGATCACCTGCTGGTTAAAGACGGCGAACGGAACCAATGCCAGCGACAAAGCGAAAAGTACACTTCTATCCCGAAGCTCCAGTCTTTTCGTCGCCACGCCCAGTCCAAGCAGAAGCAGGACTGCCAGTCCGATGTATTCCGGGAACCTCTCAAGATCGGGAGCGTGCGTCCGAATGAGCAGCTGCACGTCATCCATCGTGTGCGACCGCTTCGATAAAAGATACGCGTATGCTGCGAGAAAAATAGAACCGACGGCCCCAAGGCCGACCAAAGCTTTCAGATCGTTTTTGAAGCCATCGGGCCGCACCGCGAGGATGCAGAACCCAAGGCAGCCCAGCCACGCGACCGCGGTTGTCCAGATGTAAAAGTAAGAGAAGACCGCGTAGCCGAACAAGAGTGCGGCAGGCACGAGCCATTGCCACGCGCGGCCGGACGGATTGCGGTCCTCGCCTGCCGTCGCTTTCCAGAACATACCGACCAGCCCGAAAAACGCGGGCATTGCGAGTGCGGGAATGTAGCGGCGAAAACCCGGGAAATACGGGTACGAAAAACCGTCAAAAAGTATCTCCTGTATCGCCCCTTCACCGGCAAACAGCGCTCCGCCCGCGAGCGTGACGAGACTCCCGGCCATCGCGTACCAATTAGAGCCGACCAGCTGATACAAGAACCAAAATATCGCGAGAGCGGTGAAAAACGCGGCCGCGGCACCGCCGACGATCATCGCCCAGGGAGCTCCGACGCCCAGCACTCGGGCCGGCAGCGCGAGCGTGTACGGCGCGGCGAACTGGATCGAAAACAGCGATTCCGGCTGTGGGTGTTCGGGCGAGTCGTCCCTGCCGGTGTACGGGTCATTCTTGCGCGGGCGTCCGTCGATCAGGGCCTTAACGTACGAGGCATACGCGACCTCGTCGATGTCGTTGTATGCGTAGTTGCCCTGCCACTCGCCGCCCCGCACGTACCACAGCTTGAGTTGCGGGTACAGCGAAAACACGACCAGAAAGATCCCGGCAGCGATGCCGAATCGAAGCTTCATAGCAATGAAAAATGGACAATGGAAAATGGACAATTAGCTGCCCTATTACCAATACATTGTCCATTGTCCACTTTCCGTTGTCCATTGCCGCCCATTGTCCATTTGTGAGACTGGCATCGTGTTTGCTTGTACGATGTGCGTATTATCGACTTTATCGAACAAGGGAGGAAAATATTTTATGGCAGACGACGGAAATAGCTCTGGCCCGGCCAGTTTTGTCTGGGCAATAGCTTTGATAATAATTGTGGGCATTTTTGCACTGGTCATTTGGCAGACCGGTCTCATCGGCGGCGGCCACAAGGACGTCGACATCGAGATCAAGGCCCCAAGTGTTAGCCGGTAGCACTGTACGATTACAATACGATTTAAGTTAAAAAGGCCGCCTGATCGGGCGGCTTTTTTCTTTTCATTTACATCATATTTTCGGCGCGGCAGCCGACCCTGCCGGCTGGTGTTAAACCTTTCAAATCGAATCAGCGTACAAGAGGTAATAACCTTGGCAGAAAAATTATGCGCATACCTTACCTGAAACAATTTGTCGTTTTCATGCTCCTGCTCGCCTTCTCGACGACGTGGGTACTCCCGATCAGAGCGCTTACCGCGGATCCGGGCATCGACGTCGCCGGGATGGACAAGTCCGTCAAACCGGGCGACGACTTTTTCGGCTACGCCAACGGCGGCTGGATGAAGGCGACGGAGATTCCTGCGGACCGCACGTCGTTCGGTGCCTTCGACGTGATCTTCGACGAGGTCAACAAGCGTACGGCCGGCATCATCACCGAAGCCGCAAAGTCGAAGAACCCCGAAGAACGGATGGTCGGCGACTACTACTCCGCTTACCTCGACGAAAAAGCGATCGAGTCGCGCGGTCTCGAGCCGGTAAAGGCGGACCTCGCAGCGATCGATGCGATCACGGACAAAGGACAGCTTTCGACCATCCTCGGATCGCAGCTTCGGGCCGACGTCGATCCGCTCAACGCGACGAATTTTTACACCGACCGCCTCTTTGGCGTCTTTATCTCGGCGGACTTCAACAACCCGACAAAGAACGTCCCGTATCTGCTGCAGGGCGGACTCGGGATGCCCGACCGTGACAACTACCTCAAGACCGACGACAAGAACAAGGAACTCCAGGACAAGTATCGAGCCCACATCGCGACGATCCTCAAGCTCGCGAATGTCGCCGACGCCGAGGCTAAAGCAGCTCGCATCTACGACCTCGAGCACAAAATCGCCGAGGCACACGCCACACGCGAAGAGTCGGGCGACGTGCACAAGGCGAACAATCCCTGGAAGATGGGCGAGTTTGCGACGAAGGCTCCGGGGATCGACTGGGCAAATTACTTCAAGGCGGCCGACCTCTCCGACCAGCCAATGGTGATCGTCTGGCACCCGAATGCGGTGACCGGCATCTCGGCCCTCGTCGGCAGCCAGCCGCTCGACGTGTGGAAGGAGTATCTAACTTTCCGCACACTCGACCGTTCGGCAGGACTACTGCCCAAAGCGTTCGCGGACGAGAATTTCAATTTTTACAGAAAGACCCTGTACGGCGTGCCGCAGCTCGCACCGCGTGAGCGGCGTGCGATACAGGCTTCGAGCAACGCTCTCGGCGACGTCGTGGGTAAGATGTATGTTGAAAAATACTTCCCGCCGAAGGCAAAGACCGAGATCCAGACGCTGGTCAAAAACATCGTCGCCGCCTTTGGCAAACGCATCGACGCCCTGACGTGGATGACGCCGGAGACAAAGGCGAAAGCGAAAGCGAAACTCTCGACCCTTTACGTCGGCGTCGGCTATCCGGATAAATGGCGCAGCTATGCCGGACTGAAGATCATGCCGAACGACGCTCTCGGCAACGCTCAGCGTGTCAGCCTTTTCAACTACAAGTGGAGCCTCTCGAAGCTCAAGCAGCCCGTCGACAAGACGGAGTGGTGGATGACGCCGCAGACCGTCAATGCGGTCAATCTGCCGCTGCAGAACGCTCTGAACTTCCCCGCCGCGATCCTCAACCCGCCGTTCTTCGACATGAACGCCGACCCGGTCGAGAACTACGGCAGTATCGGCGGCGTGATCGGGCACGAGATCAGCCACAGCTTTGACGATTCGGGCAGCCAGTTCGACGCCGCGGGCAAGATGGTGAACTGGTGGACGCCGCAGGATTACGAGCACTTCAAGACCGCATCAGAAAGGCTCGCGGCACAATACGACGCGTATGAACCGCTGCCCGGACTGCACCTCAACGGCAAGCAGACACTCGGCGAAAACATCGCCGATGTGGCAGGTCTCTCTGCGGCCTACGACGCTTATCGCACCGCCTACAAAGGTAAAGAGGCTCCGTCGGCCAAAGGGCTGACGGGCGACCAGCGGTTCTTTGTGGCGTTCGCTCAAAGCTGGCGCGGAAAGATGCGGCCCGAGACGCTTCGCGTGATCGTGATGACCGACGGGCACTCGCCCGACGAATTCCGTGCCGACACGGTTCGGAACATCGACGCCTGGTACACGGCGTTCAACGTTCAGCCGGGGCAGAAACTTTATCTTGCACCGGACCAGCGTGTGCGTATCTGGTAGAGCCTTGCTGCCCACGTAAACCGGTCCGCACGATAGACATTTCGTGCGGACCCTCCCGGTAAATAAAGCAAAATCCGCCGTTGTCCGTGGTCTTGATCGACCGCAGACAACGGCGGATTTCTTCTTTTCCACAATACCTCCACTTTTTCGCTCCACGTAATAAGTCAAGATAATTCTTGACTTATCTTCCCCAATTTCGGATGTTTGAAGTAACATAGTTATTTAGTCAGTGCGAGCAGAGGGATGATCAGACGCGTAGCATTCAAGAAAGCGATAGTCGCCGGGGCGTTGGGGGCGGTGGCTTGGGAGGTCGCGGCGAGGCTGTTGATTGTAGGCGGTTTCCCGGTTTTCGATATCGTGCAGACGCTCGGCTACATGATGTTCGGCGAGTCATCGCCTGCGTGGCAGTGGTGGCCAACCGGGATGGTCCTGCACTGTACGGTCGGCGCGGTGTGGGCGATCTTTTATGCGTATTTCTTCTGGTCGACGTTCGATCGTCGGCCGGTGGTCCAGGGAATATTGTTTTCAGTGATCCCGGCCATTCTCGCCGGAACGGTGATGGTCCCGCAGCTTGAGTTGATGATTGAGAGTCCTGGCCAGCCTCTCGGTATTTTTGCGTATCACATCGGGGCGGGCGGGCCGCTGATGATAATAATCGGTCACGTCATCTACGGTGCCGTGCTCGGTAGTCTGTACGTGAGGCCCGTCGGTTATCCGGTCGGGAGGAGAGTGCCGCTGCATGGCTGAGTTCATGTTTGCAACCGGAATCGAGTGCAGCTACCCGACGATCGAAAGCGGTCGCTGGCGGCGCGATCAGCTCTACGAGACAGAACACTACCGTTACTGGCGGCGCGATCTTGACCTGGTCCGCGAGCTTGGTCTGAAATATCTCCGGTACGGCTTTCCGCTCCATCTGATCTATTACCAGAGAAACAAATTCGACTGGTCGTTTCCCGATGCGGTCTGCGGCGCGATGCAGGAGCTTGGGATAGTTCCGATCGTCGATATCGTCCATTTCGGCGTACCGGACTGGCTGGGGAATTTTCAGAACACCGAACTGCCCGAATGCCTCGCCGTTTTCGCCGCTGCCTTTGCAGAGCGCTACCCGTGGGTGCGGTTTTACACCCCCGTGAACGAGATGTATGTCACCGCAAGGATGAGTGCTCTCGAGGGTGCATGGAACGAGCAGATGCGGAGCGAAACGGCATTTGTCACCGCAACGCGCAACCTCGCACGGGCCAACATCCTGATGATGCAGGCGATACTCGCCGCGAACCCGGACGCCGTATTCGTCAACAGCGAGTCGAGCGAATTTTACCAGGCGTGCTGCCCCAACGAAGAGATCCGGCGAATTGCGGCGTTCGAGAATCAACGCAGATTCATCGCGATGGACCTGCTGTACGGGCACGAGGTGAGCGATGAAATACGCTCGTATCTTTTCGACAACGGCATGCCGCCGGCCGAGTATGAATGGTTCATGTCGCAGAACGTCCGCGACCGGTCGATACTCGGCGTCGATTACTACGAATGGAACGAGAAGCTGATAAACAGCGACGGACGGCCCGAAGTGCTCGGGGAACTTTTTGGCTGGTACGTCATAACGCAGCAATATTACCAACGCTACAAACGCCCCGTGATGCACACCGAGACAAACACGCCCGACGCAGACGAGGCCCCGAACTGGCTGCTGCGCCAATGGCACAACGTCGAGCTTATCCGGCGTGACGGCGTCCCTGTGGTCGGGTTCACCTGGTACAGCCTGCAGGATCAGGTCGATTGGAACGTAGGGCTGACAAAAGCTCTTGGGAATGTCTTCCCGGTCGGCCTGTATGATCTGAACCGCGAACCCCGAATTGTGGCCCAGGCGTACAAGCACTTGATCGAGATGTTCGGCAGCAAAGTAAAACTGACAGAAGCCGAATCCGCGGCTTTATCGTTTGGAGCATGAAGAAGATATACGAGATCCCGGCGATGCAGTACATGCAGGCCCACGGCAATTCGCCCGGGCCGACGCATAGGCCGCGCCTGACGGGTGCGATCGCCGGGCTGCTTGCTGCAGTGCCGTGCCTTGTCATCGGCTATCTAACCGGAGCCCTTTCCGGCGAAAGCGAGAGGCTCGGTGTAGAAGTGTGGGCGGCGGTGATGCTGGATACATTGATATTGGCCGTCGCCGGGATAGTGTACGCGGAAATTTTCAAGCGGGCGGCGAACGACGCTTGGGGCGGATGGCTCTTCGGTGCGTGCTTCGGCTTTCTGTTATGGATGGTCGGCCCCGTGACGCTTTGGCGGTGGGCCGCTGGCGAGCCGATAGCGAGAGGAACGGCTGCGATGGGCCTCTTCGCGGCCCAGATAGTTTACGGGTTGGTGCTCGGCGGCGTTTTCCCATACATCAATCGACTGCTGCAGACACGCATGAAATGAATCGCACCGGGCGCGGTCGCTGCGGGATCGCCGCGTTGCTAATCGCTGTTTCGCAGAATAGAATTTCTCCTTATGGTCGAAAGACGTGATTCGTTTGAAACCTCCTCGGGGATCGAACTGCCGAATGACTTCAATCCTGAAAATACCCGGCCGATAAATTATCCCGAAGACCTCGGCGAGCCCGGTGCGTTTCCTTACACGCGCGGTGTGCGGCGGAATATGTACCGAGGGAAGTTCTGGACGATGCGGCAGTACGCGGGTTTCGCAACCGCCGAGGAATCTAACGCCCGGTACAAGTATCTGTTGTCGCAAGGCACGACCGGTTTGAGCGTCGCGTTTGACCTGCCGACGCAGATCGGGCTCGATTCCGACGATGTGCTGGCTAAAGGCGAGGTCGGCAAGGTCGGCGTCGCGATCGACAGTATCGAGGATATGTCGCGGCTGTTTGACGGCATACCGCTCGATCAGGTTTCGACCTCGATGACGATCAACGCGACGGCGTCGACGCTGCTGTGTCTCTATCTGGCAGTGGCCAAGCGTCAGGGCGTGCCGTTCGAAAAGGTCAACGGCACCATCCAGAACGACATCCTCAAGGAATACATCGCCCGCGGCACGTACATCTACCCGCCCGAGCCGAGCCTTCGGCTGATCACCGACACATTCGCCTATTGCTCCGCCGAGGTACCGAACTGGAACACAATATCGATATCCGGTTACCACATCCGCGAAGCCGGCTCGACGGCGGCACAGGAGATCGCGTTCACGCTGGCTGACGGAATAGCGTACGTCGAGGCGGCGCTGAGTGTGGGTTTGGACATTGATAAATTCGCTCCGAGGTTGTCGTTCTTTTTCAATTCGCACAACAACTTGATCGAGGAGATCGCGAAGTTTCGTGCGGCACGAAGGCTTTGGGCCCGGATAATGCGGGACCGGTTTGCGGCAAAGGATCCGCGTTCGATGAAGCTGCGGTTTCACACGCAAACTGCCGGATCGACGCTGACCGCGCAGCAGCCGGAAGTGAATATCGTGCGGACGACCATCCAGGCACTCGCGGCCGTGCTCGGCGGAACGCAGAGCCTGCACACCAACTCGATGGACGAGGCCCTTTCCCTGCCCACCGAAACTGCCGCCCGCATTGCCCTCAGGACGCAGCAGGTGATCGCGTACGAGTCGGGTGTCGCCGACACTGTCGATCCTTTCGCGGGCAGCTACGCGGTCGAGGAGATCACAACCGAGCTTGAGCGGATGGCCGTCGATTACATCGAGAAGATCGACGCGATGGGCGGCATGCTGCGGGCGATCGAGTCTGGATATGTGCAGCGGGAGATCCAGGAAGCGGCGTACGAATACCAAAAGGCCGTCGAGAACCAAAACGCGATCGTCGTCGGCATGAACAAATTCCAGATCGATGAAGACAGCCGGATCCCGATCCAGCGGATCGACCCGCAGATCGAGATCGACCAGGTCGAACGCCTCCGCTGCCACCGCGAGAAACGCGACCCGGCCAAAACTGAAACCTCACTCGACCAACTGCAGTCCGCAGCCATCGGTACAGAGAACCTGCTTCCCCGCATACTCGAATGCGTCGAGTCGGGCGCGACAGTCGGCGAGATCAGCAACCGGCTTCGAAAGGTCTGGGGAGAATACCGCGAAGCGGTAACCGTGTAGGGTTTGAACCGCCGAGACGCGGGGACGCAGAGAGGAAGAAAAAATTTGCCGCGGATTTGCGCGGAGAACGCGGATATGAAAGACATGTATCTTTTTCTTATCCGCGTTTTCCGCATAGATCCGCGGCTAAGTTTCTTTCTCTTGTTCCTCTCTGCGTCCCCGCGTCTCGGCGGTTAATAATGTTTTACGCGTTCTGGATCACTGCCGGTTCGCGGGGTGCAGCTGCGGTCGGGGCTTTCTTGAATTCCATCGTTCCGTCATCCACTCTTCCGTAACGCAGCATAGAGAGATCCTTGATGTAATTCTGGTGCAGCCGCCAGGGCGGTTTGGAGCCTTGCTTTGGCAGTGTGCGGAGCGCTCGCAGGACGTAGCCTGAGTTGAAATCTATCACCGGCTCGGGCTTGATCGATTCGTCATTTACGCGCGGTGTGCAGACGTCGTAACCATGGGCATCCATATGGTTCAGAACTCGGCAGACGTACTGTGCGGTAAGGTCACATTTGAGCGTCCAGGATGCGTTTGTGTAGCCGATCGCGAAGACGTGGTTGGGGACGTCGCTGAACATCATTCCCTTGTACACGAGTTTGCTCGGCAGATCGACAAGTTCGCCGTCAACGACGAGCTGCATCCCGGCGATGATCTTGAGAGACAGGCCCGTCGCGGTGACGATGACGTCGGCGTCGAGGTGCTCGCCGGACTTCAGCTTAAGTCCGGATTCTGTGAAGGTTTCGATCTCGTCGGTGACGATCGATGCCCTGCCCTGCTGTATCGAGCGAAAAAGGTTGGCATCGGGAATTAAGCAGAGGCGCTGGTCCCAGGGATTATAACGCGGGCTGAAGTGACGGTCGGTATACTCGTCGCCGAGTTCTTTGCGGACGCCTTTGGCGATGATGCGTTTCATCGTCTCGGGTCGTTTGCGCGAAAGGCTGTAAAAGAACATTCCGAAGAGAACGTTCTTCCAGCGCGTCAGCATGTACGCCGCTTTTGCCGGAAGCGAGCGACGCAGAAAATTGGCGATCTTGTCCTCGCTCGGTCGGGCGACGATGTAGGTCGGCGAACGCTGCAGCATCGTGACGTGAGCGGCCTTTTCGGCCATCGCGGGAACAAGTGTTACGGCTGTCGCCCCGCTGCCGATCACAACTACTCGCTTGCCGGCGTAGTCGAGGTTCTCAGGCCACTTTTGCGGATGGACGATCTCACCTTTGAAGCGATCGACACCCGACCACTCGGGCGTGTAGCCCGATTCGTAATCGTAGTAGCCCGTGCAGAGGTAGAGGAAATTGCAGGTGAACTTGACCGGCGGTTCGTCCGGCTTCCGTTCTGCCTCGACGATCCAGTGTGCGTCGGTAGAGGACCATTCGGCGCGTCGTACCCGATGGTTGTAGCGGATATTTTCGTCTACGCCGAACTCGGCCGCGGTCTCGCGGATGTAATTGAGAATTGCCGGACCGTCAGCGATCGCCTTGGGGTCACGCCATGGGCGAAAGCGGTAGCCGAGCGTGTACATGTCGGAGTCTGACCGTATTCCCGGATAACGGAAGAGGTCCCACGTCCCGCCCATCGAACCGCGGCTCTCGAGAATGACTAAGCTCTTCCCCGGACACTCCATCGTCAGGTGCGCTGCCGCCCCGATCCCAGAGAGCCCAGCTCCTACAATCAGAACGTCGAAGTGCTCCATAACTGTAAAAAGAGGAGGCAATGTCTGACTTATTGTATCCGAAAATGGCAATAGCGGCTTTGCCGCAGTGCTGTGCGGAAGTGCTCGGCCCTTCCGGAACCGGCCTCTAAAGCACAAAGAGGCTCCGCCTCCGTTCTCACGACAGGACGCGGAGCCTCAAAAGATCTATTCAAACACTTCCCGGTAAGGCTAAGCCTTACCGCACAGCACTGCGGCAAAGCCGCCGATCGCGATACCAATGAAAATTCTGATCGTTACTATTTCAACGAATCGATCTGAGCTCCGGGTTTAACGACGATCTCGTTCTCCTCGAGCGTTCTGCCCATTGCGCGATTGAGATCGGAGATCGCTTTGTTGAGGTCGGTCTGGGCGAAGAGTTCTCGTCCGCGGGCGGTGATCAGGTCGGTCTGCCGCTGCAGTACAAGGAAAAGCGTCGTCGTGCCGGAACGGAACTGACGCTGCTCGCTCTCGTACAACTGCTCATACGACTCGCGTGCGGCGACGGCCGCGGCCAGGCGAAGCTGCGTCGAGCGGACTGCTTCGAGAGCGTCCCTCACGTCGGCCTCGATGGCGATCTCCTGCTGGGCACGCTGGTTTTCAAGGCGGTTGCCTTCAACCAGGGTGCGGCCGAGATTTGCTTTCGCTGTGCGATTGCCGAGAGGCAGCGAGATCGTTACACCGGCCCGGTAGGTCGGATAATTTATCCCAAACAAATTGGCGAGCGAGGTCAAATAATTGCCGCTCAAATTCGCCGGCACGCGCGACTGGCCGGTAAGCGGGTCGATCGACCTTTCCGTCGTGGTTCCGGCGAGTCCCTGTGAGGAGTACGTTGCGAAGAGATCGACCTGCGGTTTGGTCTGGTTGCGGAAGTACCGCTCGTCGACCTTGTTGATCTCTCTATTGATGTCGATCTGTTCAAGCTCGGGCCTGTTCTTCAACGCGGCGGCGGTGGCCGTCTCGAGGCTGACCTGAGGCGGCTGCTGATCGACGGGCGAGACCGGCATGATCGGCCTGTCCCATTCGGTGGACGTGCGGTTGCCGAGAATAAGTGTCTTCAGCTGATTTTCGGCTGTAGTGACCGCCTGCTGCGCAACGAACGCATTCTGTTGAAAGGTCGCAATCTGCGACGTCGTGGCGACAACGTCGATCGGCGCCTGAACGCCCTGACGCACCTGCCTCTCGTTGCTTTCGAGCTGCGCCTGGGCCTGCTTCACGGCGTCAAGCTGCACCTGCAGAGTTCGGAGTGTGAAAACAAGATTCCAGTAGGCCTGCTCGACCTGATAGACGGTGGTGATGGCCTGAGCCCGAAACTGCGAATCGGTAAGGTCTACGTTTCGCTTGGCGATCTCGATCTGCCGGCGATTCTGATCGATGCTTCGATTTCGCAGCAGCGGCTGCGTGTAGTTGAACGTCAGGACCGACGGGTACTGCGGGTTAAGGAACGAGTTCGTGTTGCTGGTCGTCGTCCGCGACGAATCAAAATTTGCCGAATACGAACCGCCGCCGACCGGCGACAATCCGCTAAGGCTGCTCGTTCCAAAAAATCTCCTCTGCGTGACGGCGCCGTTGACCGCACCGCCGATCGCCGACGCAGTCGGGGTCGTCACACTTTCGAAGTAGCTCTGGCTCGCGAGCAGCGGGTCGTAAACTCCCCGAAAGGCCTTGAGATTATATTCGTTGATCTCGCGGTTGTTGCGGGCGATCTCGACGTTCCGGTTGTTTTCGAGCGCCATCCCGACGGCGTCCTCGATCGTGAGCGACAACTGATTGGCCACGTCCACGCCGACACGCTGCCCGCTCGGCAGCGGTCCGATGTTCGCGCGGAAATTCGGAGCGACCGGCGGCGGTTCGGCCGGAAGATTTGAGGTAACGGTGGGTGGTACAACGATCTGTCCCGGCGACGAACTCGGCAGCGGCGTCGGGTTAGCGAGCGGCGTAGGCGTCGGGTTTACCAGCGGGGACGCCGTCGGCACAGGGGCCGGCGTTTGGCCCGCGGCCGCGGAAACAAGAAACAACCCCAGAGAAATAGTTACCAATGCCGCACGGCAAATAGTGGCGGTCAGAAAATCCGACACGCGGAACTGCAATTCTTCCATGCTAACTCTCCCGAGCCTCCTCTGAGAAAGTTTCCGAAGGCCCGGCCGCGGGTTCTTCATCCTTGAAGTCGGGCTCCGCATTTCTGCGGCGGAAACGACCTATTAGGCCCGAGAAGGCAGCTCTCGTCCTGCTCCAAATGGTGGACTCGGCGGCGTCGTCAAAAAGTGAGTAGAAGACAGGCACGGCCAGCAGCGTGAGGAGCAAACACAAACTCTGCCCGCCGACGACGAGGATGCCGATCGAGCGGTTGGTTGCCGCACCGGCCCCGCTCGCGACGATCAGTGGGATCATGCCCGCGACGAGGGCGATAGTGGTCATCAGGATCGGCCGCAGTCGATCGCGGTTCGCCTGGATGATCGCATCGTAGCGGTTGAGGCCGCGAGCCCGCAGCGTGTTTGTATGATCGATCTGCAGGATCGCGTTCTTTTTGACGATACCGAATAAAAGCAATATACCGAGCGCCGAGAATATGTTCAGCGTCTGCCCGGCGATCGCGGTCGAGATCAACGCGAACGGGATCGACAGCGGCAGCGTCAGCAGGATCGTCACCGGGTGAATGAACGACTCGAACTGTGCCGCAAGGATCAGGTACATGAACACGAACGACAGCAGAAACGCCAGCATGAACGAGCTGTAAGCGCGCTGCAGCTCCTTGGACTGCCCTTGTACGCCGCTGGAGTATTCGGCCGGCAGGTTGAGTTCGTTGACGTACTCCTGAAGCCTAGCAAGGGCATCCGACTCCGACGCGTTTGGCGGAAGGCTAGACGAGATCGTCACAACGCGCTGCCGGTTTAGGCGTGCAATGCTCGATGGGCTTCGGGCCTCCTCGATCGTTACGAGACGGTCCAGGCCGACCGGCACCCCATTGGTCGAGCTTACGGTGAAGTACTGCAGATTGTTACGCGAACGCCTGAAGGGTTCGTCCGCCTGTACGACCACGTCATACTGCTGTGTGCCTTCACTGAACGTCGACACACGCTGCCCGGCCGCCGCGATGTTCAATGCACGCGAGATATCGGTTGCATTAACGCCGAGATCGGCCGCCTTTGCCCGGTCGATCACGAAGCGCACCTCGGGTGTGCCGACGTCGACCGAGTTGTCGGGGTCACGGAAGGTTGGGTCGTTCCGCATCTTGTCGACAAGGATGTCGGCGTATTTGTTCAACTGATCCATGTCGGGGCCGGAGATGTAGTACCCGATGCCCGACCCGCCGCGGCCCAGACCGATACCCTGAGCGATCGACGACGAGGCCGACACGTTCACGCGCCAATCCTTACTCTGGTACGGCTTGACCATCCCGCGTGCCATATTGATCAATTGCTGCTGCGACTGTTTGCGTTCGCCGACCGGCACCAGGTTGACGCTGACACTGCCGCTGTTGCCCTGACTGCTGCCGCCAAAGCCGCCCGCATTAACGACGGTATTGCTTACTCCGGGCATCCTTGCACGGACGTCGCGGGCGATGCGATCGAGGATCGACTGTGTTGCGGCGAGCGACGTTCCCTGCGGACCGCGGATGCTTATCTGGAAGGCCGATTCGTCTTCATCGGGAAGAAATGCCATACCGACAAACCGGAACAGCGGATAGATCGAGGCGACCGTAAGGATACAAATGAGAACCACCGCCCAGCGGTGACGCATAGACAATTTGAGCAGCCATGTGTATGTGGAGTCGACGCGCTTATAGATAAATCCGGCCTTGCTGTCGTGCCCTTCGTGCGGATTCTCTTCGCGGATCGGTTCGCCCTGCTCGTTCACTCGGAACGTGTCAGGCACCTCTCCTTCGGCCTCAGCTCCAGTGTCCTCACGCTTGATCCAGCGAGCCGCGAGCATCGGGGTCAGCGTGAATGAGACGATCAGGCTTACCGCGATGGCCGCAGCCGACGTCAGGCCAAAGCTCGACATAAAGCGGCCGACGATGCCCGTCATAAAGCCGACAGGAATAAATACCGCCAACAAGCTCAACGTGGTTGCCAGAACGGCGAGACCGATCTCCTTTGTGCCCTCGATCGCGGCCTGGAAGGGATTCATCCCCTTCTCCTCGACGAATCGATAGATGTTTTCCAGCACGACGATCGCGTCGTCGATCACGATGCCGACCATCAGCGTCAGCGCGAGCATCGTCATCTGGTTCAGCGAATAACCGAGAGCAGCGATCAGTGCGAACGAGGCAATGATCGAGGTCGGGATCGCGAAGGCCGCGATCAGGGTCGAGCGGAAGTTCCAGAGAAAGAGGTAGACGATGATCGCCGCGAAAATAGCTCCGAGCACAAGGTGCTCCTCGATAGCATGCAGCGAGGTCTCGATAAACTCCGACTGATCGCGGATGACGGCGACCTTGAAATCCTTGGGCAGTGTCGGAATGATCTGCGCCATCCGCTGCTTCACCCCGTCGATCAGCGCGACGGTGTTGGCTCCTGACTGCTTTCGCACGGCCACGGCGACCGCCGGGTTACCGTCGAGCGACAAAGTATTGCTCGGGTCGGCGCCGCCCTGTACTACCCGGCCGATGTCCTTGAACTTTATCGGGAATCCGTTCTTCGTCGCGATGACGATGTCGTTAAACTCCTCGACCTTGGTCAATTTGCTGATCGTTCGCAATCCGACGGTCTGGGCGCCTTCGACAAGCGTTCCGCCGGGGAGTTCCTGGTTCTGGGCTGTAACGGCGCTCGTGACCTGGCTGGTCGAGAGCCCGTACGCGCGGAGACGGTCCGGATCGATGTAGAGTTTTATCTGCTTTGTGCGGCCGCCAAAAACCACCGCCTCGCCGACCCCATCCGCCGATTGAATTCTTTCCTGGATGAGAGTGGTCACCATATCGGTGAGCTCGACGATGTCGCGCGGAGCGCTGACGGAGTACATCAGCACGGGCGTAGAATCCGGATCGGACTTACGAGCAACCGGCGGATCGGCGTCCTCTGGCAGGCGGTTAACTACGGTGCTGAGCTTTTGCTGGACCTCCTGGAAAGCCTGGTCGGGATTTTTTTCGAGGTTGAAGGTGAGCGTGATGTTCGAACCGCCGCGTGACGACGACGAACGCATCTCGTCAACGCCGGGGACCGTATTCAAAGCGCCCTCGATCGGGTCGGTCACCTCGGTCTCCATCTCGGCCGGGGCGGCACCCGGATTGCTCGTCGATACGGATATCGTCGGCAAGTCGATCTTTGGAAATCGGTCGACACCAAGCGTAAAAAAGCTAAACCCGCCGACGACCGTCAAAAACAAAACGATGACAGACGCGAATACCGGCCGGTGTACACAAATCTCAGCTAACCACTGCATAATTTCCCTGGATCAATAGGCGACCTTGGCGCCTTCGTAAAGCTGGTCAACATTGCTTGTTGCGACGACCTGATCGGGTTCAAGGCCGGAAAGTATCTGGTAGCTGTCGCCTTCTTCGGTGCCGAGTTGGACGACGCGGAGTTTTGCTATGCCATCCGCGATCGTGAAGACCCGATACGACTGTGTTGTCGGGTCGCTATAAACGGCAGACTTCGGCACAAAAACACCGGTAGATCCGCCTTCGCGATTGATCTGCGCAGTGGCGAACATTCCCGGCTTGAGAGCGTTGTCGTCATTCTGGATCTGAGCCTCGACGACCGCGGACCTGGAGGTCGGATCGATCGCCTGGTTGATCGCGGAGACCGTGCCGGCAAAGCGGCGGTCCTTGTAAGCGTCGACGGTGATCGACACTCCGCGTCCGACGGCGACGTACGGCACATCCGCCTCGGCGATCTGGATGTTGACCTTGATCGGGTTTGTTTTAACCATCGTGACGATCGGATTCGAACTCGCCACGTACTCACCGACCGCGACCGGCCGAGCGGTGATGAAGCCCGAAAACGGAGCACGCACGACAGTATCGGCGACCGCTTGCTCGGCGATGCCGACCTGAGCCTGTGCGGCCTGTACTCCGGCCTGCGCGCTGGCGATGGCCTGATTATTCTGCTTCGCGGCGTTCACCGCGGCCTCAAGGGCCTGACGAGCGGCGTCTGCTCGGGCTTGTGCAGTATCTCTGGCTGTGCGGTACTGGTCGTACGTGATCATCGCGACGTCGCCGCTCTCAACCAGTTCGCGATAGCGCTTCTCGTTCGTTTGAGCCTGTTTGAGTTCGGCCTGGGCCTGCTCGTAATTGGCAGCGGCCGCGCGGACCTCAGGAACAGCCGACGCACTAAACTTGCCGTTCACCCCGAGACCGAGGCGTGCCTCCGCCTGACGTACCGCTGCCTGCGCCTGTGCGACGCCGGCGCGTGCCGCGGTCAAACGCTGGAGTGCGTCGCTGTCATCGAGCTTTGCAAGCGTGGCGCCCTGACCGACGAACTGACCGACGTTCGCGTACACGTTTGCGACCTTCCCCGCGACCTTTGGAGCCACATCGGAAGTCTCGTTCGCGATCAAACTGCCCGTCGCCGAGATAGTGGATGCGACCTGGCGGCCCTCGCTCTTACCGACGGTGATCGCGATGGTCGGTTCGTTCTCGGCTGCAGCGTTGGCGTTCGAGTTGCGTTCGGCCGAACTCTTTGCCCCGCAAGCTCCGAGCAGCATTGCGAGAATCAGGATGAGGATGGGTCCGAAAGCCTGTAGGTATCTGCGTTTTGGCAGGTGCGTCATAAAGATCCGTAAACTACTGATTCTATATTACGGATGCAGGCGGGGCGAAGTTTGCTGTGTAAAGATTTGTAAATCGGAGCGGCCCTAAAATGGCGGTTTTTCAGGCTCTGCGCAACAAAGTCTGCGTTGCTGAATTTCCCTCTCGTTTGCGGAAAGCGGGCGGCAGGCTTTAAGATAAATCAATCATACTTAACGCTTTATAGATGCCTATGGAAGAGATCTCTGCAACGGAGCTCAAGCAGCTCATGGATTCAGGAGCGGACGTACAACTGATCGACGTCCGGCAGCCCGACGAATACAATTTCGCCCGCATCCCGGGCTCGAAACTGATCCCGCTCGGCGAGATCATCAAACGCATGGACGAGATCGATCCAAACCGCGACACCGTCATCCACTGCAAAATGGGCGGCCGCAGCGCCAAGGCAATAGAAGCTCTCAAAGCTTCGGGATTTAAAGGAAGGTTGAGGAATCTTCGCGGCGGGATAACTGCCTGGTCGAACGAGGTAGATCCCAAGGTGCCGAAATATTGAGTCTTATCAACCCGTTATTGCGTTGCGACGGCTGCCAGTCCCTCGGAAAAGTGCCCGGCCGCCAAGTAATTGAGCGAGATTTCAACGTCACCGTTTCTGTTGATAAACCCGAATGTGCCAGTTTCAGCGCTGTACACCGCGGCCATACCTTCGTGGAACGCATCCGCGAAGAAGTATTTTGTCTCAAGTTCGATGTCACCGTTTCCATTGATATATACGAAGTGCTGGTCCCCTTCGAGGGTAGGCGGACCACTAATGATTCCCGCTACCGATTCAGAGAAATCTGACGAGCATCGTACGAAATCGCAGTCAACGTCGAATTTCGGAGGGATTACTAAATCCCCGGCATTGTCGATAAATCCAACCAACTCCGTGGTCCCATCAAGTATGGAAACTCGAGCAAGGCCTTCCGAGAATCCTGCTGCATTTCGAAATTGCGGAGCCACCGCGAAACGTCCTGTTCTATCCAAGTACCCCCATTTACACCGAGCCACATCCATCGCGGGAATCAGCCCTGAAGAAAACATGGCGTTCATCGCCACGTCTATAAATACCTCTTCGCGGTTCAATTTGAGCAGTTCGTTACCCGATCTATCAATAAAAAATATCTCGTTGCCTCGCTCAGCAGCGGCTACCCCTTCTGAATAGTCCGCTACCCACTGGTAATCCGCTTCGTTCGTTAGCTCTCCATTCCTGTCGATACACCTCCAAATCTCTTTCCTGATGGCCCCGGACAAGTCAAAGACCTTAACGCTTGCTAGCCCTTCGCTGAAATTGCCCGCTTGGGTGAATTTGGCTTCAATAACTAATTCGCCTGTTTTGTTTATAAAACCGTAAAGGAAATTAGGAAGACACACCGCAGCAAGTCCCTCGGAGAATTTCTGAGCACTGTTATACTCCGCCCCGAACGCCCGTTCGCCTCCGCGATCGATGTAAACGTATTTCATCTCTTAGCTGGTAGAACAAACAGAAAGCCTTCAGGAACGAAAACAGTCCAAAGTTCAACCATGGTTCTTAAACGGAATATCCTCGCTCATCCTTACGATCCTCATCCCGTCCTTAGCGTTCGTCCTGCACGAGATCACGGCCTTCTCTTTTCCGTTATTATCGATCCAGACCTGACAAAGCAGACATTCGCCGTTCCAGCAGAGGTCGGCGAGGGAGATCGATTCCATATCGAGAAATTGCAGACAACGAAGGATCGAGTTGTTTTCGGGGACCTCGTATTTGCGTCCCTCGATCTCGATCTCGATGAGGCGTTCGTAGTTGCCGAAGATGTCAGTATTTTGCATGGACTACAGGTCGGAACCACCTCGCGTTAGCGGGTGGGTTCTTTCAACGTTATCCTAACATCAACACCAGCCGGAACAAGACAGCCGGCACCTTCAGTACTCATTTTGAACATGGATAATTTCGCTGATATTGACTTCACGATAACGGCCCAAGAACCCACCCGCTAACGCGGGTGGTACTGACTGGCGCCGTAGGCTATTATAAATCTATAGGAGACTTCACGATGGCGATAACTATGTACGTAAAACCCGACTGTCCCTATTGCCAGCGGGCGCGGGATTATTACACCGAAAACAATATCGATTTTACCGAGTACGACGCGCAAAACGACAAGCAGCGGCAGAAGGAGATGCTGGAATATTCGGGCGGCAGCATCGTCGTTCCCTGCATCATACAGGACGGCGAATACGTCCAGTCGGGCTGGGGCGACCCGCCCCGCGGCTGAACGATCGTAGTAGATTGAGCCGCCAGTTTGGCGGCCATTTATTTGCGAATTTTAGCCTGTGTTTCGCGATTTACGGCTAGTTATACGCGACTTGCAAAGTGCGGCTTTACTAAACAGATTATTAGGCTTAGGATTGGTATTTGTCGCCTGAGAATTTGTCGATCGCAAGTCGCAAATCGTAAATCGCAAATTCCCTTATGATCGGCTCGCAGATCAATCAATATAAGATCCTCGAAAAAATAGGCTCCGGCGGTCAGGGCACGGTATACAAGGCTCTCGACACCAAACTTAACCGGACCGTGGTGATCAAGGTCCTTCCTCCCGAACTGACGGCCAAATCCGCCAACTTCAAACGCTTCGAACGAGAAGCCCAGCTCTGCAGTCAACTCGACCATCCAAACATTTCGACAATTTACGACTTTCACGACGCCAACGGTGTCTTCTACATCGCGATGCAGTACATCGAGGGCAAAAACGTGCGGCAGCTCGTTTCTGGCCGGCCGCTCGATCTCAAAATGGCCCTCTCGATCGCGATCCAGGTGACCGACGCTCTCGCTTACGCGCATTCCAAGAACATCATCCACCGCGACATCAAGGCCGGAAACGTAATGGTTACTCCATCCGGCCAAGCGAAGATCCTCGATTTCGGTCTTGCGAAGCTGATCGAGGACGAGGTCGCGATCAAGGAAAAGGGCGTCGAGCGGCACGAGATCACCGAACTCGGCATCCCGTACGGGACGGCCACTTACGCCGCACCGGAACAGGCTCGCGGCGAGCGGGCGGACAAACGGTCCGACATTTTTTCGACCGGTGTCCTGGTGTACGAAATGCTGACCGGTATATGGCCTTTTCAGGGAAAGACGGTGATCGACGTGCGGCATCAGGTGCTGCACGGTACGCCCAAACTTATCGCGGACCTTAGACGCGAGCCCATTCCTCCGCAGCTTCAGGAGATCGTCGACAAAGCCCTCGCCAAAGACCCGAAAAACCGATACCAAAGGATCGCCGACATGCGCGACGACCTGAGACGCGTCATGCAGCAGGTCACCGGCGTCCAAATGATGGCGCACGACAGCTACGCTCCCGGCTTAAACGAGGCAAATCCCGTGAAGCGTGCGTGGAACTGGATCACAGGCAAAGGCGGCTCCGAACCGTCCGCGACGTGGACGCCGTCGATTTCGAGCCCGCCCTCGATTGCACCGGAGCTGTCGCAGACGTCGACCGGTACGGACAAAAAGAGCGTTGCCATACTTCCTTTCAAAAATCTTGGCGGTGACGCCGACTCAAATTTTTACGAGTTCGCCCTCGCCGACGCCGTCATAACTGAGCTCGCCCAGATCCGTTCGCTCGTTGTCCGGCCAAGTTCGGTGATCGCAAAATACCAGGGCAAGGACGTCGATCCGGCGGAAGCGGGACGCGACCTGCGTGCGGGTGCGGTGCTCTCGGCAGGTTTTCTCCGTTCGGGAGACAAGCTCCGCGTCACGGCCCAACTGCTCGACGTCGGCAGCAACGAGATCATCTGGAGCGACCGGATCGACGCCCAGGGGCAGGACATTCTCGCCCTGCAGGACGGTATCGCTCAACGAATACTCGAAGGTCTCAAGCTGGAACTCTCCGACAACGAGCAGGAAAAACTCGGCCGCCGTGCGACCGAAAACCCACAGGCGTGGGAAGAATACCTTCGCGGCCGTGACCTTTCCAGCACAGTGGGATCCGAAGCTTGGAATTCACGTGACTTGAAGTCGCGGC
>JADMIO011346953.1_pt1 | contig 50698 bp, 40 predicted proteins | sample 8958161 | NCBI WGS metagenome assembly JADMIO01 (sample SAMN16585339, study PRJNA669376) | soil metagenome | isolation source: Crop rotation soil | place: USA: Cullars Rotation, Alabama | collected 2011 | reverse complement strand
CGCGACAACTTGTCCACGTGGAATTCTAAGCTTAGGATCCCAATGTGCTGGAAAGTAAGAAGCTCGTCGTGACCGAGCAGAAAGTGGACGAGCTCGACGTCGACGTGCCGGCCAGTTTCGATCCATCGCTGTTCACGGTGCTCGCGCGCGTGAAGAAGGCTGCCGACACGGTGTACGTGCGCGACCAGATCTTGGCCACGATTGCCGAAGCGCGCGCATCGCGGCTGTCGGACTCGCGCGTCGCCGAAGCCAAGTCGTCCAGCCGCTACGCGTTTGCCCGAACGCTCGATAGCACGGAGCGGATCGCGGCCGTCCTCTCACGCTACGTGGTCTATCGCCGTTCGTTTGCAACGGTGAACAACTTCTATCGCACGCTCGACTCGATCACGCCCGCAGATATTCAGGCCATCGCTCAGAAGTACTTCACCGACACCGGTCTCATCGTCACGACGCTCGGCAAGGAACCATTGCCGTCAAATATGGCGTCGCTTCCCAGGCTCGACACACTGCAGTTGACGCGCAGTGTGGACGCCGCCACGGCTCCTGTCGCGATCCCGCCGTTTCCGGCGGGCAGCGCCGGCGGAATCACGACGGTCGTTCAGAAATCGGTCATTCCACAGATCGATGTGAAGCTGCTCTTCGCGGTCGGGTCCGCACATGATCCCGTTGGCAAGGAAGGTCTTGCGGCGCTGACGGCGTCGATGATCACCCAGGCCGGCTCGAAAGCGATGACGATCGAACAGATCGAGAAGGCGCTCTATCCGATAGCCGGCTCGTTCACACGGCAGACCGATAAAGAGATGACGACGTTGACCGCGCGGATCCATCGCGATGAGTGGCGCCGCTTTTTCGGGATCGTGCTGCCGCAGCTGCTGCAGCCTGGATTTCGCAGCGAAGACTTCCAGCGCCTCAAGGAAGCACAGCTCAACGAGTTGACGCAGGATCTGCGATCGAACAACGAAGAGGAGCTCGGGAAGGAGGAGCTCCAGGTCAATATTTTCCGTGGGACGCCTTACGGTCACGTGTCACTCGGCACGACATCCGGCCTCGCCGCGATCACGCTGGACGATGTGAAGGCGTTCGCGGCAGGGATGTACACGACAGCGAATTTGACGCTCGCGATCAGTGGTGACGCGCCAGACGAACTGATTCAAACCGTGAAGTCGGCGCTAGGGACATTGCCGGCAGGGACTGCGACGGCACGCGTCAAGGTGGAAGGCACGCGTCCGCGCGCGAATGAGGTCGAGATCCTCGAGAAGGACACGCGAGCGACCGCCATCTCGCTCGGCTTTCCCATTGACGTCACGCGCAGTCACGCGGATTTTCCGGCACTTTCAGTCGCCCGCGCGGCGCTTGGCGAGCATCGTCTCCCCTGGGGACGGCTGTTCCAGCGCATTCGCGAAGTGCGCGGGATGAACTACGGCGACTACGCGTACATCGAGGCCTATCCGGGCGGCATGTTCAGTTCGGTTCCCGCGCCCAACCTGGTGCGTCAGCGTCAGATCTTCGAGATCTGGATTCGGCCGGTCGTTCCCGTGAACACGCACATGGCGCTCCGTCTCGCCGTGTTCGAATTGCAGAAGCTGGTGCGCGACGGACTGACGCGCGAGGAATTCGAGGCCACGCGCGACTACCTGATGAAGAGCGTGTACGTGATGACCGCCCGGCAGGACGAGCAGCTGGGCTACGCGCTCGACTCACGTTGGTACGGCATCGGTGAGTTTACGTCCTACATGCGCGACGCTCTCCGAAGACTCACACTCGACGACGTGAATCGCGCGGTCCGTCAGCACCTGTCGCCCGATCGCCTCTCGATTGTGATCGTGACCAAAGATGCGGCCGCCTTGAAACAGGCGCTCGTGTCGGATGTGCTCTCGCCAATCAAATACGACGGCGAGAAATCAGCGTCACTGCTCGACGAAGACAAAGTGGTCGGTGCCCTCAAGCTGAATCTGACAGCCGATCACGTTCGCATCACGCCAATCTCCGACGTGTTCGCCCGGTAACACCTGTGCCGTCGACGTAACTGCGTGGACTCGCCCCGGTAACTTCTACGGAAAACTGGAGAGCGATCTGCGATTTCGCATTGTCGAGGTCCAGATCGCGATTGCAAGCGCCAATCGTGGGCGATAGCGTCAATGCTCACGTCCAATCGCGAAAGGAGAGAGGTGGATGAAAGCATTCCATGTCACGCTGATGCTGCTCCTTACGACGGCGCTCACCGCCGCCGACAACAGCGACCGAATCCAGGCCAACCTGATTGGCTACGAAGAAGTTCCCTCCGTCTCGACGCCCGCCCATGGAAAATTCACGGCGATCATCGCGAAGGATGATCAATCGATCTCGTACGAACTGTCGTACAGCGATCTGGTTGGAACCGTTCAACAGGCCCATATCCACTTCGCGCAGAAAGCTGTGAATGGCAGCATCGTCGTCTGGCTGTGCCAGACCGCGACGACGCCAGCGCCCGCAGCGGTGGCGAACATCACGCCGAATTGTCCGCAGTCTGGAACCGTCACTGGCACGATCACACCAGCCAACGTCATTGCTGCCAGCACAACGTCACAGATGATCGTCGCAGGTGAACTCGATGAAGTGATCGCCGCTATTCGTGCCGGCGTGGCCTACGCGAACGTGCACGCGACGCCGCTCAATCCCGGAGGCGAAATTCGCGGGCAGATCCAGGACAAGAATGGAGACGACCGGGACGACGATCACAACGGTCACGGTCACGACGATCACGATCGCTAGTTCCGGCATCAAGACAACCAAACGGCGCAGCGATCTGCTGCTGCGCCGTTTCTCTTTCAGAACCGCGTCCCCCGTCTGTCAGTGCATGCTAGACTCGGCCGCATCGTCGGAGGGACGGCGTGCGATTTCGAGTCTTCATTCGTGTACTCGTTGTAGCTGCCGCAGCGGCAGTTGGGGGAACCCACTTGTCAGCGCAGACGTCACCGTCCGCGCCAGACTGGGCAAAACTTCAAGCCGAAACGCTCCAGCATTTCCAGGCGCTGCTGCGACTCGACACTCAGAATCCGCCGGGCAACGAATACCTCGTCACGGACTACCTCAAGGGAGTGCTCGAACGCGAAGGGATACCGGTCCAGATTGTCGCGTCGGATCCCAAACGTCCCAACCTGATCGCGCGTGTGAAAGGCAGCGGCCGCAAGCAGCCGGTGCTGTTCATGGGACACAGCGACGTCGTGACGGTCGACCCCAAGAGATGGTCGTTTCCGCCGTTTGCCGCCACGCGTGACGGCGGCTACATCTACGGACGCGGTTCGCTTGACGACAAACCGCATGTCGTTGCCGGCCTGATGACGCTGCTGACGCTGAAGCGTCTCAATATCCCGCTCGACCGCGACGTCATTCTGCTCGTTGAAGCCGGCGAGGAAGGATCGACGGGCGTCGGAATCGGCTACGTGGTTGCGGAACACTATGCGGACATTCAAGCCGAATACTGCTTTGCAGAGGGCGGCAACGTGACGAGGTCCAGCGGACAAGTGAAGTTCGCGGCGATTCAAGCGCAGGAGAAGGTCTCGCGCAGCATCGAGCTCACGGCGACTGGACCGTCGGGTCACGGGTCGGCGCCGCTCGCCGGCATGGCCATCGTCGAACTGTCAAAGGCGATTGCGGCCCTGGGCGATTGGCGCGTGCCGTTTCTCTTCAACGACACCACGCGCGAATTCTTCAGACTGATGGCAACCGTGTCGTCATCCGAGGATGCCTCGCGTTATCGTGCGGTGCTCGGAAACGACCCAGCCGCAGCGGCGGCCGCCCACGATTCGTTTCAGAGGAATGAGCCTCGTTACGCATCGATGCTGCACACGTCCATTTCTCCGACGATCGTCAATGGCGGTTATCGCTCCAACGTGATTCCGTCGGAGGCGAAGGCCACGCTCGACGTCAGGATGGTGCCCGAAGAAGATCCTGTGGCGTTTCTCGAAGCGGTGAAGCGCGTCATCAACAATCCGGCCGTGACGGCGCGCTACACGTCGAATTCGGCGCGGCCGATTCCGCCGCCGGCAAAGCTGGACTCAGAAGCGTACAAAGTGGTTCAGTCAGCGGTTGCGCGCGACTACGACACGATTGCGATCCCGATGATGGGCACGGGAGCCACCGACATGGCGCAGGTTCGGAACAAGGGTCAGCAATGCTTTGGGATCGGTCCGGCGTCGGATCTGGAGGATGCTCCGAAAGGATTCGGCGCCCACAGCGATCAGGAGCGAATCCTCGAAGCCGAGATCTACCGGTTCGTGCGGTTCTCGTACGAAATCGTATACGACCTGGCGCGGAGGAATTGAAGGCGCTACGCACGATCGCGCGCACGAACGAGCGCGCCTGCGATTATTTGTCCGTGGTAATCCCGTCGGGATAGTGGAGCTCCAGTTCGTGCTCCAGTTGCCGCGTCGTCCCGTCGTTCAGATGCACATCTGCTTTCACAACGAACGCGCCCCAGCCGCCCGCGTCGAGGCGGAAATTTGTCGAGGGATCGTCCACGACCTTCTCGGGTTCGGGGAAGCTCGGATGCAGTTTCCAGGTGACTGCCTTGACCTTCTGCGCTTCCAGACCCTCCAGCCAGACGCTCCACTTCCACCAGTCGTTCCCGATGTATTTCTCGTTCTGCTTGATTTCCATGACAGCCTTAGCCCGCGCTCAGCATGGCCTCGCTGACGACGGGGCTGATTCCGCGGTGTGCGAGATTCCTGGCACCGAACTGCACGACGACGTCGATCGAGTAATTCGGTTTTGGTTTGATCCAGTACAGGACGATCAGCTGGCTCCCGAGCGGCCGGACCGGCAGGTCTTCGGATGCGACTTCCTGGCCGTCCTCGATCGCGGTGCATTTCGCCCAGAGGTTGCCGGCGTTGGCGGCCGCCAGGATCTGTTGCCTAATATCGTCGGGAAATGAGAGCCGCAGCTGAATCGGCCCGACAGGCCACTGCGCGATCGTTTCGGCGACGTCGAGCATCAGCTTCGCGATATTGTTGCGGTCGAACGACTTGTAGCTGTGAAACGGCGCCGCGCCGCCGTACTCCACCATCGTTTCCCGAAACTCCGTCACGATTCGCTCGGCTCCTCGCGCCAGCATCAGCTCGTCGCGCACCCAGTCCGGCGGCTCGTAGCTGGCCGGTGTCGTCGACCCGGGGGCGTAACGCGGGTTCGCGCGACTCACGAAGCAAATCATGCGCCGGCACAAGCGCATCCTCTTCTTGACCTCTTCGTCGAGCGGGCCGGCGTCGAGCAGGTCCCCCGTGACGGGCTCGTGGCCGAACTGGGCCACCAGCGGAATCACGAATTCCTTGACCCAGGAGTTCTCGGGCCGAAATGAATAGCTGATGAAGATCCTCATCTCTGTTTTGTGCGAGGCCCGCTCGTTTCGCGGACACCACATGCTGCACCGTTCAGCTTCAAAGTTCAAGGTTCGTGCTGTGAACGTCAGCCCGCGGGTTCGCGACGCCGTTGCATGCCGCCAACTCTGACCCTACAATCGCTGTCGGCTGCACGTCGACACAAGTCGTCCTCAAGCAGGAGGAGGATGCATGCGCACACGGCCTCTTATCCTCGCCGTCCTTGTCACCTGTACTGCCGGCACTATCCACGCGCAGATCGCCAGCAACCCGATTGCGCAACCGGTTCTGAAACGCGGTCTCGCGGTTGAGGTTCAAGAGCTGGTGCGACTGCCTGATACGCGCGGCATGTTGCCTGCCGATCAGGACGTGTCGCCAGCAGGCTGGGCGCGCATCAGTTTTGTGCGCGACCTGCCCGATGGGCGCAGGTTCGTGAACGACTCGCGCGGCTTGTTGTATCTGATTGCTCCAAACAATCAATTTCAGGTGTACGTCAACGTCGCTTCGCTATTTCCGAACGCCGTCTATAACCGGTTGGAGAGCGGACTCATCGGGTTCGCCTTTCATCCGGAGTTCGCGCGCAACGGTCTGTTCTATACCGTGCACGCAGAGCGCGCTGCCGGCAATCCGAAGACGCCCGATTTCATTCCGCCGGGCTTTGCGCTGAAAGATGTCACTTACCACAACGTCATCACCGAGTGGCATGCGACGAATCCGGCGGCGAACGTGTTCGCGGGCACAAGACGTGAGCTCCTTCGCGAGGCGCACGTCGTGGCGAATCTCACGCATCCAATGGGGGCGGTTGAATTCAATCCGAACGCCAGGCCTGGTGATCAGGATTACGGATTGCTGTACACGAGCGGCAGCGATCACGGCTTCAGCAACGGCGGTGGCCCAAATTCCAGCACCGCCAGTCAGACCCAGCGCCTTGACACGATCATCACGGCCATTCTCCGTTTCGATCCTCGCAGCCCTAAGGAGTCCGGCGGCGTGAAGGGTCTGGGCGACTACACGATTCCCATGGCCAACAAATTCGCGGCCGATGGCGATCCCAAGACGCTGGGCGAAATCTACGCGTACGGTTTCCGGAATGCGCACCGGCTCTCATGGGATACCGACGGGACGATGTTTGCTTCGGACATCGGGATGGACAACGTCGAGGAGATCAACATCGTCCGGAATGGCGAGAATTACGGTTGGATGCGGCGCGAAGGGATCTGGGAAAACGGCCGCTGGCGCGGCGGCGCGCTGAATCAGCTGTTTCCGCTCTCACCGGAAATCCTGAGCGGTCGCGAGAAAGACGGTTTCACGTATCCCGTCGCCATGTACGACCACGACGAAGGGCATGCGGTCACTGATGGCTTTGCGTACCACGGCCGGATCGCCGCGCTTCAAGGAAAGTTCGTGTTCGGCGACATCCAGAACGGCCGCGTCTTCGCAACGGATCTCGCAGCGATGAAAAAGGCCGACGATGGCGTGCCTCAGACGGTGGCGCCGATCGAAGAAGTCCAATTGTACGTGCGTGACGCCAAAGGCAACCGGATCGGTGTTTCAATGAAGGAACTCGTCGATCAGAAGATGGGCGCGAGCCTCCCGCGCGTCGATCTCCACATCAGCCGCACGAACGATGGAGAGCTTCTTCTTACGTCGAGACAGGACGGCGTGATCCGAACGCTCGTGCCCGACACGGCGTCGCCCGCGACCGCTCAACAGAGGTAACGCTTCTTTTCAGTCGCCATCGTGCGCGAACGTCACCGCTGACAGCATCCGGTGTCGGCCAGGTCATTTTTCCCGCACTAAGTTCGTCGTCAGCGCCTTCCAGCTGCTGCTGCCGAGCGTTTGATCAGAACCTCACGCGCGTTCCGACCAGGTACGTCGCGGGAGCTCCTGGCGCATAGAAGGTCGCCTGCTGTACTGGAAACTCGCCGTTCACTGCGGGCAACGGCCGTGCGATGAAATTCCCGGCGGCCGTGAACCCGGTGCCTTGCAGCTGCGCTGCCGTGTAGTACTTCCTATCGAGCACGTTGTTGAACTGCGCGATCACTTGCAGCCATTTATTGACGTCGTAGTGGAAGCCGATATTGACGATGCCATAGGCCGGTGTGGAACCGGGACCGAGATAGTAGGTGCCGTCCGGCTCGTGAGCGTTGTTCTCGTTTCCGCGCGCGAATACGCCAGATGCTGCGACCAGATCGATGTCAGCCGAGAGCTTCGGCACGATCTGGACATCCGCAAACGCCTTGAACATGTGCTGCGGAACGAGCGGAATCCGATCGCCAGGCTCGATGTCGATCGTTCCCTCGAGCCCGTCGCCTGAATCGTTCGTGCTGTTGCCGGTTCCATCGACGGTTTCTTCGCTCTGGAACGTCGCGTCCAGCCACGTATAGCCGACGCCGCCGCTCAAGCGGCCTTTGCGTGCGTTGAGACCGAGCTCGATGCCTTGACGACGCGTCTTGCCAAAGTTCTTGAAGTAGCCGAATCCTGTTTGCTCGGACGCGACGAACAAAATGTCATCGGAATTGTCGGCGTGAAAAAATCCCGCACTCCAGGCCACCGCTCCGTGCGTCCCCCGGACGCCCGCTTCAAACGTTCGCGTGACGACCTGATCCAACGGCGGGTCGCCCGCTAGTGCGTTGGGCAGCTTGCAAGGCTGATTCGGATCCGCGCAACCGAGCTCGATGGACGTCGGCGCGCGGCTACCTTCGCTGTAGCCGGCATAGAGATTGAGATCTCGCCTCGGGTTGAACGTCACGCCGGCGGCGGGATTCAGGCGGGCGTAGGAATGGTTTCCGTCGAGCGAGCCGGCTCCCCCTCCTGGATTCAGACGATCGAGATTGCTCAGGCTCGTCCGATTGAACCGCCCTGACAGAGTGACGTTCCAGTTTCCGTTGATGGTCATCACGTCCGATGCGAAAAGGCTCCCGGTGTTCACGTGGCCATCGAGATCGACGCGATTGTCATAGGGCACGCCGTCCACGTTCCCGCCAGTCACGCCGTCGGCGAAGGCGTCCAGCCCGGTCAGGCTGCGATCGGGATTCAGATAACCAAGTTGCGTGGACTGAGTAAACGACGAACGGCCGCCGTCATACCCTGCGCCGATGTTGAGCGTGTTGCCGGTTCGGAGCCAGTCGCGGCGCGTCGCCTGACCTGACAGGCCGAAGTTCTGCTGCGAGGTGTGGCTTCGGTTGAGCAAGCCGTTGCACTTCTCGCCTGGCTCATCCTGCCGCAGCACATTCGCGATGCAGCGCCAGTAGGGGAATGGTGTATTCGACACGTTCTCGCCGCTGGCAGGAAAACCGGCATAGCCGGCTGCCCTCAGGGCGGTTTGCTCGGCTGCATTCGGCTGGTAGAGCGACTGGTCGAGTGAGTCGTCGTTGATGTCGCCGTTGAATGTGTTGGTGCGGATATTTCGGTAGTATGCGTTTCCGCTGAAGCTCGTCGTCGAACTCCAGGCGCGGCGCGTCGTCACATTGAGAAAGGTTGCGCGATTGTCGGTCTGATCCGGTTTCGTGTACACGCTCGCGTAGTCGCGTTCCAGAAATCGCTGCTCCTGAAGTCCATTGCCCGTGAGCGAATTGTCCGCGTATCCCAGCGAGAGCGACGTGTCCCCTCTCGTTTGGCGCCACCCCAGTTTTCCGAACAGCTGTCCGACGTTCGACGGCGAGTCGTCGCGCCAGCCATCGTCTGCGAACAGATTTCCAGCGACGTACCAGTTGAGCCCGCTCGCGCGACGGCCGCCGTGCTCGAATTCGACCGCGCGGCGCGTGTCCGAGCCAAACGTCGCCCGTGCCGTCGTTCCGGGATTCGTCACGCCGTTCTTGGTTTCAATCGAGATCGCGCCGCCAAGCGTATTCAGCCCGAACAGCGGATTCGATCCAGGCATCAACGTCGTCGATCCGATCGCCATCCGCGGGATCAGATCCCAGCTGACGACATCGCCGAATGGCTGATTCATCCGGACGCCGTCCATGTAGACCGACAGACCCTGAGGTGTTCCCAACAACGGAGAGGCCGTATACCCGCGGTAGTTGAGATCGGGCTGGTACGGGTTGTTTTGCATCTCGTTGACGAACACGCCCGTGAATCGTCGATTCAGGAAGTCCGACAGGTCCAGGGCTCCGCTCGCGTCGATATCGGCGCTAAGCGCTGTCTGCACGGGTGATGGAATCTGGTCGATCTTCAGATCCAACCCAGGCAGCGGCGTCGTTTCGATCACCTCCACCTTGAAGGTGGGACGCTCCTGAGAGGCCGGATTCGCCGTCGATGGATTCTGCGCCTGCTGATTCTGCGAAGGCGTCGTCTGTGCATCGGCAGCCGCCGGTTCCCAGACGAGCGCCGCCGCGCTGCAAGTCACGAGCGTCACGATCAGCCGCGTCACCGCGGCAACGCGCTGAAGCCAACCCATCGACACGAATTCCTCTCTTTTTCCTGGGCCACCGGGTAAAGACCCCGGCCCCGCGCAAAGCACGCTCAATCTCCTAGTACATTCCCGACCGGCTCGTTTTGTTCACTCTTTTTTTAAGACTTGCTGATGATCCACGAACCGGATCAACTTTCCGCCGGCGCGGTTAGAATCCTGAACTTCAGGACACGTGGCCGCACAGACCTCGAATTCGATCGTCGACGCTGCGCTCCTGCGGGTTGAAACCGCAGCATCCGCTCCCGTTTCAATCGAGTCGAGCGTGCTTGCCCTGTTTGACGAGTGCGCTCCGCCGCTGATGCGCTACGTCGCGTCGTTCGGGCTCAATGCCGAAGAGACCGAGGACGTTGTTCAAGACACATTTCTTGCGTTGTTCCGGCATCTCAATCTGAATCGGGACCAGTCGAATCTGCACGGGTGGCTGTTTCAGGTCGCGCACAACCTCGCGCTGAAAAAACGCGAGCGGCTGTTCAAACAGCTTCGGACGGTCGATTCGCACGCGACTGCGACGCGATTGCCGGTCGATCCGGCGCCGGATCCGGAAGAGCGGCTGATGCGCCACGAACGCGGCCAGCGACTGCGAGCCGTCTTTGATGCGCTTCCTGAACGAGAGCGCCGCTGCCTGTACCTGCGAGCTGAAGGGCTAACCTACCGCGATATCGCGCGAGCGTTGAGTGTCTCGCTCGGCACCGTGTCCAAGGCCATGTCGCGCGCGCTGACGCGATTGATGAATGCGGATAGAGGGTAGTTCGATGTCGAACTGGCGAACACATCCAGCGGACACGACGCTGATCCTGGCCTCGGGACGAGAGCTCCCTCTCTCGCGGCGCAGGGCGCTCGAGCGGCACCTGGTGGCCTGTCAGACGTGCCGCTCACGTCTCGAAGCGTTCGAAGAAGTCGCACGAGAGGCAAGACGTGTGTATCGTGATGGGGCGTCGAACGATTCCGTTGCAACCGGCGCACTCCGGATGCGTCTGCAAACACGGATGACGGAACTCGGGACAGAATGGGACCGTTCGCTGCTGTTTCGAGTCCGCAAGGCGACAGGTTCGGTGCCTGCGTTGGCCCGAGTCGGCATCACCGTGGCGTTGCTCGTGCTTGTCGTTCGCCTCGTACAACCGCACGTAACTGTCAGCGCGCCTTCACGCGACTCACAATCAACGTCGCTGCCGGACAGCCAGTTCACACCCGGCGCTACGTCACCGGCAAGCATCGCGGCGCTCTGTTCGGGCGCGCTTCCGACACGACGCGTGGTCTCTGTGGCAGTCAGGCAACAGATCCTGGAGAACTACAGGATGGAGCATGTCGCGCCATCCGAGTACGAGCTAGATTATTTGATCACACCGGAATTGGGCGGTGTGGCGGATGCACGCAACCTGTGGCCGGAACGGTACGATTCAGGTGTCTGGAATGCGCGCGTCAAGGACGATCTCGAGCGCCTGCTGCCGCGTCTCGTCTGTGATGGGAAGATCGATCTCGGCGTGGCGCAGCGCGAGATGGCCGACAACTGGATAGCGGCGTACAAGAAATATTTCAAAGCGGAACGGCCGGTGCCGAGACAGGCTGGTCTCGTCGAGGACGACGACGACGAGGTTCTGTTTGAGCCGATGCCGGAGGCTCCACTCACGCACTCTGCGCTCGTGTCCTTCATACGTCCGCCGATCGCGCTCTTTTTGCGAGGCATTCATTCATGAAACGAAGCGTCCTGCTCATCGTCACTCTCAGTTGCGCTGCCATGATCGTCATGACGGCGTGTGGTGGTTCGGAATCTCAGCCTGCTCCCGCATCAGCAGCAGCCACACCGCCGCCGAGCGCGCCGGCGCCTCCCAAGATGCCGGACGTCGGCATCTACGTCACGAACGAAACATCTGGCGACTTGACGGTCATCGATGCGGCGACGTTGACGCCAGTCACCACGATTGCGCTCGGCAAGCGACCGCGAGGGATTGCGGCGAGCCCGGACGGTTCACGGTTGTACGTCGCGCTCAGCGGCTCGCCGAATGCCGGCCCGGGTGTCGATGAGAAGACGTTGCCGCCTCCCGATCGCAAGGCCGACGGTATTGGCGTCGTCGATCTCGATCAAGGCAAGCTGGTGAAGGTGCTGACGAGCGGTCCCGATCCGGAGCAGCTTGCGGTCAGCCCTGACGGCACACGCGTATACATCGCAAACGAGGACGGCGCGAAGGCGAGCGTCGTCGATGTGAATACGGGCGAGATCGTCGAGAGCTTCAGCATCGGCGAGGAGCCGGAAGGCGTGTCAATCGAGCCGAAGAACGGCCGCGTGTGGGTCACTTCGGAAGAAGACGGCGCTGTCTACGTGATCGATGTGGCGGGACACAAGGTCGTCAAGCCCGTCAAGGTCGGACCGCGCCCCCGTTCGGTCGCTTTCCTGCCCGACGGTTCACGCGCGTATGTGCCGTCGGAGAATGGCGCGACGCTGACCATGATCGACGTCAAGAAGCTCGCTGCCGTCAAGACCATCAACCTGGGCACCGGCATGCGGCCAATGGGTACCGCGATGGCGCCAGACGGAACGCATCTGTACGTCACGACTGGTCGAAGCAAGATGCTGCTCATCCTCGATACGGCGAAGAACGAAGTCGTCGGATCGGTCGAGGCCGGTCCGCGCCCCTGGGGAATCGCGCTCTCCGCGGACGGAACCACCGCATACACGGCGAACGGTCCGTCAAATGACGTGTCGGTGATCGATCTCGCGAATAAGTCGGTCACGAAGAAGATTCCCGTTGGAACCGGTCCGTGGGGAATCGCCGTGGCTCGACGGTCACCGACACGATGAGTTCAGCGCGCGTTACGCCGGCCGCGCGATATACCAGATGATCCCAGCGGGATCCTGTACGCTGCCGACGCGATCGCCGTACGACTGGTCGGCAGGCGCGGAAAGCGGTGTCGCTCCTGCAGCCACCGCCTGTGCAAACAGCGCATCGGCATCGGCGACGTACAGGTAGAAGACGCCAGACCGTGGCATCGCTTCGCCCTCGCTCTCGCCTAATTCGAGGACCGCGTTACCACACCGCAGCTGTGCGTGAACCACGCGTCCGTCAGGCAACGCATGACGGAACTCCTCGAGGGCACCAAGTCCCTGCGTGAGGAAGTCCATGTAAGCTGCGCCGGCACGAGGATGGAGATACGGCGTCAGCGTTCGGTATCCCGCAGGTACTGGCGTCGGCCCTAGGTGACGACTGATGTACCAGTAGTTGCCAATCAGATCCTCGACGAATCCTGACCGCTCGCCGTACGACCGGTCTTCGACCGCGCCGAGCGATTTGGCTCCGCTGGCGATCGCACGGTCGAACGCCTCGTCCACATCCTCGACAAATACGTGAAACGCCTGTGGACGCCGCATCGCGGGAGCGAAGGTCCCGCCTTCGCCAATCATCAGCATCGAGTTGCCGACACGAACCTCGCGATGGGTGACGCCGGCACCGGCAGGATGACTCAAGGTCTCAACGGCACCAAACGTCTTTACCAGGAAGTCGACGAAGCCGGCGTCCTGGACGCGAAGATACGGCGTCACGGTCGTGAATCCTTCCCTGACATTGGCCGCTTCTAGTACTGTCGACATTGTTGTTCTCCCTTCCAGGCTCGCCCGGAGCCGTGCTTTGAACGAGGGTCGAGGACACATGCGCAAGTCGCCGGCGATGCGTGCGAGCGCGGCAAGTTCCTGATCCTGCAGGACACCGGAGGCATCCTCCCGCGCCAGCAGCTGATCGATCGTGCGATCGATGCGATCGACGAACTCTTCAGCCACGGCGCCCCTCCATGTCCTTCCGCAGGTTCTCGAGCGCCCGAAGCTGCAGTTGTTTGACGGCGCCTTCCGATCGATTGAGCGCGGCGGCGATTTCCCGAATGCTTTTTTCCTCGACGAATCGCAGTTCGATGACCTGGCGCTGCAGATCTGGCAGCCGTTCGACGAGCTGAAAGATCATCGCGCGCCGTTCGATGTCGTCCGCGTCGAACGGATCAATCGCCGCAGGAGACTCGTGGCTGTCGCGGGCGAGTGACTCCCGCCGATCGGCGATCGCATTGGTCGCGATGCGGAAGAGCCAGGCGACGAGCGGTGTCCCTCGCCACTCGAACTTCGGCAAGTGAAGCAGCGCTCGTTCGAACACGGTCGACGTGATGTCCTCGGCCTCTTCGCGACTGCGCGTTCGCCGGATGACGTAGGCGTAGACACGGTGGAAGTAGCGGTCGTACAGGTCGACGAAACGGGCCGGATTGGCCTGCGCCGCCCGAATCAGCGCCGGTTCGTCAAGGTCGTTGGTCGTTTCCGCCATTCGATCGCGGGCTTTCGCGCGTCAATAGAGTAACGGCCGACCCGGGCGGGAGGTTATGGGTCGGAGGGATCAGACTTTCGGAATGGTCCCGCCTGGAGTCATCGTGTCCACGGCTTGCGGCAGTACGTGCGCAAGCTTGTCGGTCAGATCCTGCATGGACATGCCGGTTTTCGCGGCCAGCTCCTGCAGAAGATCGGGACCGAGCGCGCGTTGCAGGTCGCCAGGCGAGATCGATTGGTTCGGGCCGGTTCCCACCCAGGAATTGATGGTTGGCCCGAGACCGTTCCTTTCGAACTCGTTGATGACGCCCTGAAGGCCGCCATGCTTTTCAAGGATGCTGTTCACCGTCGTGACCATCCCGGCGCCGATGATTCCGCCGAGCAGTCCGTCCATCAGTCCCATATGGCGTTCCTCAAATGCGTCCTGAGACCTTAGACCTTCGCGTCAGCCCGGTCAAACATTTCCGCCAGGCCGGCACACCGATCATTCCGGTTTGACGAGAGCGTGTTTGTTGTACCGGCGTCACGCCATCGTCCGCCGGTCGTCATGTTGCGCCGGTATCGTTCGCAGTCGAGCTATCCATGCGAACCGGAGGACCGATGACTGACAGACGAGGACGTTGGCAGAAGACTGTGGCTGTGGCGGCAGTGCTTGCGGCGGCATTGACGGCAGGCGCTCGGCGTGCGGATGCGAGCACTATTGGCGTGACGAGTGCGAACGCGCTCTACAACACCGGACAACTCGATTGGGGTGTGCTCGGGCCGTCGTTCACCGGTGTGCCCGATGGGTTCAGTACGCCGGTTCCCGGGATCGGCGGCCTGACCATCACGGGCACGCAAGCGGGCGGAGGCGATTTTGAGCGCGTCGATCAGGGGCCGCTCGACTGGAACGGGAATTTCGCGCCTGGGGAAGAACTGCTGTGGAGCTTGTTCAGCGGTCCAATGACGTTCACGTTCAACGCTGCCATCACGGGCTTCGGTCTGCAAATCGCCGCCGACGATTTCGGCACGTTTGCGGCGCGGATTGAGGCATTCGACGTGAGCAACGCATCGCTCGGCTTCTTCACGACGAGCGGCGTGGCCAGCAACGCCGGCGACGACTCTGCGCCGTTCCTCGGTCTCCTGAGCAACACCGCGGACATCCGGCGAGTGACGCTGAGTCTCACCACGAGCGGAAACGGCGCGGGAGACCCCACCGACTTCGCGATCAGCAGTCCGGTGATCCAGGCGGAGCCGGTTCCTGAACCTGCCACGCTGGTGCTGTTCGGCAGCGCCGTAGCGGGAGTAGTAGCGCGGCGGAGAAGCCGCGTGAGCGCTCACCGGTTGAGCAAGTCGCGATCGGTAAGCGTATGCAGAAACACTTCGAGATCCGCCATTTCCTGATCGGTCATCGGCGGAAGGCTGCCTCGGGGCCGGCCGTCGAGCGGCGCCTGTTTGTCGATATTGGAGCGATACGGTATGGGCAGGTCGTTCCACTTCTGAACGACGCCGTTCACGGTCGGGTACCACAACTCCGGATTCGTGTCGCGTGTGTTGTAAAAGCGGATCGCGTCCTTCAAGCTCTTGATCTGGCCGTTATGAAAGAACACTTTTCTCGTCGCGACGTTGCGGAGCGTCGGCGTCTTGAACAAGCCGCAGTACTGCGTGTTTTTCGGCAACGGGTGATCGGCGCGTTCGCAGACGCCCAGGTCGAAGTGTCGCGCGTCGCGGTTTGCCGGTAGATCAAGATTGCGTGGGACGCCAATCGCCGCGTACGTGTAGTCGGAGAACATTCGCTGCGATCCGCCGACACCGGCGCCGTTGTAGTGGCAGGCGAAGCAGTTGCCCTTCTTCGGGTCGGCATAGACCCGGAACCCTCTCTGTTCCTGCAGCGTCAGTGCCCCGCCGATCTTGTTGGTCGCGAACAGATCGTACTTGCTGTCGTAGGGATGAAAGCTGGAATCCTCGAGCTGATAGGCCTGCAGCGCGTCGAGTACTTTCGTGAATGCCAGCGAGCTTTTCGTGAAGACATCGCCGTAGGTCTCACGAAAGAGCCGCGCATACGAAGACAGCTGAATCTTGCGAACGACGTCCGCCTCGCTCTTGTTGGCCATCTCGTTGGCCGCGAGGAACGGAATCCGCGCCTGCCTGGCGAGCGTAGCTGCTCGTCCGTCCTGCGTGTACCCGCCTCCAGGCCCTGGCGCACTCACGCCGTCCGGATTGTCCGCAACGTCCGCGTACGGCGGGGTGTATTCCTGATATCGAAGTGAGGGCACGGCGCGTGTTCCCCAGTCGGACAGCGTCGGTCCGCCACGCTGCACCGCCAGATCGTTTGGAGGCGCGTAGGCAAAGCGCGGATCGTGACAAGTCGCGCACGACATGCGACCCGACGCCGAAAGTGACTGGTCGAAGAAGATCTGCCGACCCACGAGCGCGGCAGCACTGAGAGTGTCGACGATCGGCGGCGGCGTCGCCGGCGAAAGAGGCGCCGGCGTGTTCGCGCCGGCACCTCCTCCCGTCAATTCAGTCGCAAGCAGCATCGCCGTGAGTACGCCGGCGACACCAATGTGTCTCTTGAGGCCTCGCATCGTTCCCCCTACTTGAGCGCCCAGGGATTCCGCTGATCCGCATCGGGGCCAATCTGCTGGGTACCCGCGGCGTTGGCCGGAGACATCAGGAAGCTCTTCTGTGCGTATCCATCAGGAATGCGATACGCATGGTTCATCGGCCGCACGCCATCGAAGTGCGTATCGGCGCTGTCGATGTACTCGGGCAGGTTCAGGAGATTCGCCAGGATGAAGCGCTCGGTGTACTTCGAGCGATTCATGTACGACCAGTCGTCACCCGGATCCGCCAGGCCGAACATGTCCTGCATCGTCCGCACGAAAGAGATGTGGCTGTACGAGTCGCTGTCGATGACACCTCTTGGCGCGGACGGCTGATTGGAGATCACGGCAAAGATGCTGGTGCCGTGTCCCTTGTTCCCTCTGAAATAGTTGGCGATCGAGGCGTCGTTCGACACGACGCCGCCTTCCTTGACGAGCGGACCGACAGGATTTCCCGAGGGCCCGTTGGTCTTGCCGACCGGGTTCCACCCGCAGCAGGAGTTGAGGCCCGCGGTGCCTGTGCCTTCGTCGAAGAAGATGATGATGGCGACGCGCTTCTGCGGGTTCGTCCAGATCGGCGACGCCTGAATTTTCTTGACGAGATAGTCCGTGTACTGGTCGCCGCGATAGATGAGCGCGTTCCCCGAGCAGTCGCTGGCGTTGCGCAGCGTGGTGCTCGGTGGAATCGTTCCCTGCACCGTGAGCCCGTGCATGTCGTCGCACTGATCGGGCTCGAGGAAGTTCAGATTGCCGACGTCGCCGCTCCAGAGATCGGTCCCGAGTTGATCGATGTCCCAGCCGGCCGGGGTGGTCGGGGCGGCGAGCAGCGCCTGATCCCACTGTCCTCCGCCCATCGTCCGGTTGCTGCTGACGAACTCCGGGGCGCTTCGCACGTTCTGGAAGAAGACGCTCGAGTTGTGTTTGATCGCGTATGCGCCGCTCGGCAGACGGACCATCAACCCCGGAGTGCCGATCGCGCCGACCGGACTGCCCAGCGGGTAGATTTTGTCGGGCGCGACGATCGTGGTGCTCGAGGGAGTGTCCTGGCGCCAGTCGCGGCCGGGCAGCTGCGTTTCGTTGTACATCCGCCACGTCATGCCCTTGGCGGACAACGCGTTGAAGAGATTACGCTGCCCCTTGATGTTGTGGTTCGTGGCGTTGGTGCAGGCGCCGTTCGGGATCGGCAGATCCTCGGGAGCGTTCACCTCACTCGTGTCCGCCGGGATGCAGTTGTAGGCGCTGTCATCCGTAATCCCGAAGTCGTCAGCACTGCCTTCGGCCAGCCGGTTCGGCTCGCTCGGGTTGCCTGTCTCGAAGTAGGAAATGAACTGATTGTTGGCAGCCAGGTAAGCATTGATCGCGGGCGCGAACTGAGAACCCACGATCGTGTTCGCTCCCTTGTTCTCGAGCATGATCGCGAAGATATGGTCATAGCGGGGGATGCTCTCGAGACTCATCACCGCCTGATGGGCCTGCTTCATCGTCATCGGCGTGCTGGACGATTCGACGCTGAGAGCCGAGGTCGTCACCGACATCGTGTCGCCTCGATCGACCATCCTGGCGGCGAGCGCAAATCGCCCCGTCAGGATGACGTCCTCGGTCAGCAGCGCCTTCTGCACCGTCGGCACCAGGATCTTGCCGGGATCCGACAAGACCTCGGTCGTCGCGACGCCGAGTCGGGCTGCGAGATTCTGTTTGGCCGTCTGATACGGAAGACCGTCGGCGTCCATCATCCGCAGCACTTCGGTCGAGAGCGGTGAGACCACGAGGTTCGAGATCGCGACGGCCGTACCGCCGCTCCCGGCGCCCTCAGCGATCTGTTCGAGCGGTGCCCGAAACACCATACGCTCGGTGACTGCCTGACCGGCATTGAGACTTGACGTTCCGATTTCGACTGCGATTGGACCCGACGTGAAGCTGCGCAGGAGAAACCCGCCGGTCGCATCGGTCATCGTGCTTGGTTCGTCCGGCTCGCACGAACCGTTGTTGTTCGCGTCGACACACACCTTCGCACCTTTGAAGTGCGAGGCGACCGTCAACGACGCGGCGCTGAGCGAAGGGGAGTTGCTGATCGTTGGCGCTGTGAATTGGCTGCCGGCGACGATGCCGCGGATCGTCGTCGGCGTGAGCTGCGCGCGGATCGGCGCGTAGAGGAGCAGAACGACGGCGGCGATCGTACTCAGCAAGCGAGCGCGGCGAGACGAGGCCAGGTGGAACAGGCGTTGGGCGTTGGACATGGTTTTCCCTCGATTGGATGGATGCAGGCGCGACCAAAGCGCCGTTCGGGGAGTGTGGCGGGGAGAGACGACGGATGTGACTCAACGCCGTCAAAAAGACGCAACGATTTCGTGACGAAGCGAAGGGACCGATGGCGAGTGGGGCTTGCTCAGGACGTTACGGCGGAGGTGTTGGACCCGACCGATTGTGGCGATTTCAAAGACAATGGCGCAGGATCGGCCAACCGTTTGATTTTCGTGAAATCCGCAAATGCTTGTGGGACTATAGTTAGCTGAACGCGGTGAGGTGGCCGAGAGGCTGAAGGCGGCGGTTTGCTAAACCGTTGTACGGGCTAAAACCTGTACCCAGGGTTCGAATCCCTGCCTCACCGCCAGTTAAGTTGTTCTAGCCATTCGAGATCGCTGACGGCGCGAAGTCCGTCTCCCCGCTGTCTCCCCGCACTGGGAGAATTCCTGAAGACTCCAGTAGACGAATCGCCCCGTCCAGTGCTGCTGGACTCAGGTGCATGTATCGTTGCGTCGTGCCCAGGTCTTTGTGGCCCGCGAGTTCCTGAATGGCTCTCGCGGGTGCACCTCGCATGGCGAGATGCGAGCAGAACGAGTGGCGAAGGATGTGAACGCCATCCCTGACGTTCGCCCGCCGTGCCGCTCGCTTGACGCGATACTGCACCTGCTGGCGTGTAAACGGAGTGCCGTCCTGCTGACAGAGCACACGCTGGCTTCGAAGGTGGCGATGCTGCTTTAGTGCGGCTGCTAATCGCCTCGTCATGGGGACGTAACGCAGTCGCCCGCCCTTCGGTGTCGTCACCTGCCCGTTCCAATCTGAACGCTGAATGCAGAGCTGACGTTTCGTGAGATCGACATCGCTCCATTCGAGCGCCATTATCTCGCCGCACCGCAAGCCCGCCTCGCCGCCCAGGAGCATGATCAGATATGCCTCCGAGTCAATTGTCCTCGCTGCTTCGACCAGTGATTCATACTGATCGAAATCGTGAAAGCTAGCCTGACCCTTCGAAACGCGCAACAGTCCAATCGTGCACGGCATCCGCTCAATCACATCCCACTCAACGGCCTTTTTCAAAAGCATGTTTAAGACCGTTAGCACGTTGTTTGTCGTCTTGGCCGCTCTCTCAGTCAGCCCTGACTTCAACTGCTGAACGCGCTCAGTTGTAATCGCGTCGAGAGGCATAGCTCCGAATCGTGGAAGCAAATGCACTCGCCCGATCATTTCCTTGGCCGCGATACCGCTCGGTTTCTGTCGATTGGCTTTGACGTGGCCGTCGAGGAATCTGGGCCAAAACTCTGCGAAAGTTGGTACCTCCTTAGGCGGCTGGTCGATGCCGTGCTGCAACAAATGTCGCTCACGGTCTTCCGCCCATCGCTTGGCTGCCGATTTCGAGCGATGTGAAATCACTCGACGTTCGCGCAACCGTTCTCCGTTTGAGAGACGGACTCTGATGTCCGTCTCCCACTTGTCCCCATACGGGACTACTCTGACGCTCATCGCTGAACTCCTTGCAGCGACGACACGCCTTGTTGGTCACGCAACCAGTCTAGCAAGGTTCGTTCGTGAATCAGCACGCGGCGACCGATTCTTGTGACGCCAGGAAGCTGCAGGCGCTCGACCATTGTGTAGATGGCTTTGCGGCTGGTACGGAGCAGAGCGGAGACCTCGGCAACCGTCAGGTAAGTTGGGAGTGGATCATTCCGAGTCATGATGCGCCTCCACTCTCGTCGTCGCGCACCCACCGATTCGGTGATGGACTACGATGTCGCTGGATAGTCTGGGTTGGTTGGGTGGCTTCATTTTAGCCCTCCTTCCTTCTCAAACTCATACTGATAGAAACTAGCGGTTTGAGGCTTGACGCCCAATTCACCCAAGTCACCGTGCTTGGGGGCCTTGAGGCGAATCAACGTGACACCGCCGTGACCAGACCGAGACTCCATTTGGTATCGCGTGGTAAGCGTCCCAGCCCGGGCTCGTAGGTATTGTCCGAACGATCTCGCATTGCCTCTGTCCCATGGCACTCCATGTTGAGCCGCGAGGGCCTCCAGTTCGATTCCGAGGTCTGAAGTCGAGATCTCACGTTCGATGTTTACGTGTTCGCCGTCGTGGGCCAGCCATTGATCGATTAACGGGAACAGCTGATCATCTTGCGTCGCGAAACTTCCCTGTTGAGTAGTTAGCCGACAGAGCAGCCGCTTGACATCACTTGTCTGTTTTCCAAAAACTGGGCCGACCTTTAGTGCGAAGTCACCGAAGTCGGCGAGTCTGAATCGTGATCGATCCATTCGTGGTTGCGCACGTTGTAGCTCGTTCACAGCGAGAAAAACATCTCGCACAATCCCTGCGAGTAGAACGTTCCGTTGCCCCTGAACATCGGCCAGTAATGCGTTTTCCGGTCCGAAATCCTCCAGCCGATTCAACTTCAACGGTAGTAGCCGCTCGGCTACGTCTTCCCGTTGGAAATTCGGTGTTCTACTCGTTATAGCCAGGGTCGCCCGAATCGGGAAGTCAACGAGCCGATTCGTGGTGTAGTAGCTCCGTCGTTTGACGCTTCCACCTGTTGCGGCGACGGCGAGCTTGTCGGCTAGCCAAGGCGGCGCATCATCCGCGTTGTCAGCGACGACCAGCGGATCGGTTGTAATGAGAGCATCGAAGTCGTCCGGCTTGGTGGTCAGTGCCGTGAGCTGAAACTCTGGCCCAAACAGTAATTGACCCAGTCGTCTCAGCAACGACGACTTGCCGGAGCCCTTCTGACCGACTAACGCGAGAATCGCTCTTGTGGGAAACCGCTGCGGGAAGAACAACGACAACACCCACAAGCGCAGCAGCAGCCCTGAATCGTCGGCGCTCAATTCGTCATGGGCGAAATTGATCCCGTCCAGAAGCCACGCCTGCCAGTCCATTGTGTCTTTCAGATAACGTGGCAGCTCGAACGCGCGCCATTTCGGGTTTTGAATAAATAAGACTCCATCCGTTCCGTTGTCAGCATGCTCTATACCTTCAGGTCGGACGATGTAGACACCACCAGCAAAATCGTAGACATAAACCGCCAGTCGACGACGGTCGAAATACGAGAAGGCGTGAACCTCGGTGTAGCTCCCTTTTTGTAGGGCGGTCAAGCGCAGGCCGTCTACGACGTACCTGCTGATGGGATCAGCTGGATAGAGACCATAATCAAAGAGGACCAGTTCCAGCCCCTGTTCATCGTCATCGAGCGGTAACAATAGGCGCTTGTTCTTGAGGAAGACATAACCCCTGACTGTGTCGTGATAGAGAACTCCACGTTTCTGGAGAGTCGCAGCGACAAATTCAGCAACCTTGGCGTTTTTGAGGAACGTAGGGTCCGACCCACTTCGAAGGTTAATGATCTGTTTCTTTGCCTTTTCGATCTCGTCGGATAGTCCCGCTCTTGGTAGTGCAGATCGTTTGTCAACGATTTCGATTGAAATACTGTTCTGGTCGTGTGTGATGGGTTGTTCGGCTAGTTTCTCGGCTTGCGTTGCGGCGTCGAACAAGTAATCCGCGGCCGAGTGCGAGTGCTTTGGGGTAGTGAGGGTGGAAATCTCTTCGGGGTCATTGAACTTTGGAGCGTTCCGCTTGAGTTCATCCAGTGTTCTTGTCAAATTTGCCTACTTTCCGAGCGCGATACACGCAGCTCCTTGAAAACCGACTTAAACATCCCGAAGGCCGCAGCCTTCGTCCCGCTCCCCTAATTTGCGAGCGGCGTGATTACATGAAGCAACGAATCGCAACGATTGTCAACTCGCTAGGATCTGCACCGCACGTAAATGCAGAAGCGCAAACGCCTTAGAGTGTTTTGATCGACAGCGCAAACCGATCGGGAACTTGGTCAAACCACTTGTGCTCAAGCTCAGCAAGATTAGGCTTGGATTGGCGGAAGAGGTGGATCAACCAACAACTTGAGCGAGTAGCAGTGGATTCACGATCAGCGCGTGTCAGTTGAGTTCACGTCCCCTGGAGGTGAGTCGAAGTGGACGATGGTTCGAGTCGGCTCTTTGTCCTGCGCTCGCTTGAAGTGGCCTCGGGCGATTCCGGGGCAGCATAGAGGACCAGGTTCTCCTCGACTCCTCGTCCCGCCGCTCCGTGACCCTGATGGCAACACCGACCGGCGAGGTCTCGTCAGTCCCGAATAAGTCGGACAACGACGCGTCAGCTGCTACCCCCCGTGGGGTTGGGCCCTTCTATACGCAACAGGGTGGCGACAGCAACGGTAGTTGCAGAACGGTCCTCGACGACGCAGAGAGCATGTAGATCCATCAGTTGCTGTGTAATACCGGCTTCATCGGGCAGGCCGCCAGTTCAGAACTGTCGATTACTTCACCAGTGCTTCGCAAGAACAACAGCCGTCTCATACATGAGAAGGCCGCCCGCACCTACGGCTGCCAGTGAGAGCAAGAGAACGACGTCTCGTCGTCGACTGCTGAGACTTGGCTGAAAATCCCTACTGAGTTTTTCAAGGACTGCCTTCGTGGCGAAGCCGACCATACCGGCGGCGAGGCACCAAACCAAGTAGTAGGCAAGCAGTTTTAGGCCCGAGTAGACGTCTCCGGCCATTACGGACGCGGCGACCAACCCCATCGCTATCACCGCGGAAGCTCCGCGCATAGGGAAGGAGTCGTGGCGTGGCTGCTTGACTGTGACGTTGACCGCCGCGAAAGGCTGATCGTCCTTGGAGATCATCACCCCCTCCAACGCCCTGCCGTCAAACTTGCCCGTAATTTTTGAATCGCCAAATGGTTCGACCTCACCCTGAACCGCTAGCGAGATGTCGTTGTGCTCCGCATCTCGAAACCTACCGACTACCCGCCAGGGTTCCGCAAAACCCTCCACATGAAGTGTCCCAGTGATGTCGGACCAGCCTCGAAACCGCAGTTTGAGCCACGCACGAGTCCACCCGACAGTTCCCTTCAAATCGATGCTCTGTCGTGACCAGCGCCAAGGCTCCCCGATGCGGATCGCTGCGCCGCATCTCGGACATTCGGGGACACTTGGCTCCGACTCGTTGCCGCAATTCGGGCAAATCGTTACTTCTTCAACCGAGGTGACGGCAGCATGTCGCCGATGCGCCTGCATTCGCATATGAACACTATCGTGTGTAGACCTTTAGTGGTCAAGGCCCAGACGATTTTCGAGTGCGGGACTCCCTGCCAACTGCCGTGGGCCTCCGCGTCCGACGGCTTCGGCGTGAGGTTGGGATTTCACAGGAAGAATTGGCCGCCCGCGCAGCCCTTCACAGGAACTACGTGGGAAGCGTTGAACGCGGGGAACGGGACATAGGCATCACCGCACTCGGACGGCTCGCCGAAGCGCTTGGTGTGTCGCTGGCCGAGTTCTTCGCTCCCTTCCGACAACGGTCGATAATGCCCGGCGTTTCGAAGCCCAAGATGTAGCAGTGTGCATCTTGGGGTTACCTCGGCGTTCGAAGAGTTCAAGCTGCAGAAACCGCCATCCCGATCCGTAAGGAACGTCGATGTGTGAAGCATCCGGAGTCGGTTCGGAGCCTTCCAGGTTGCTCGCTTGGTCTCGCAACCGCTCTGAGAGCGTTTTGGACGTTCGACACGAACGAAAAGGGGAAGCAACCTCAACTCGGGTAGATGTTTTTGCCGAGCATCCTTCTGAACGGTTCGTCTTCCATTCGCGCTGGCGACTCAAAACATTTTGCGCATGTAAAGTCCAGACGTCGCGGTAGACTCTGGCACCTCTTCGCAAAACCTCAAATCCCGCGGAGCCAAGTCATGAGCGATTGTCCGCACCCGCTGTCCTTCAGGCCGCTTTTGGACGCAGCACAATCGTTGTCCTCATCCTCTCGGAGCGTTCAGCACGGACGCACGAGCGCAAGTTCTCTCGCCCTATCCCAACTACACGGTCTAGAGAGCGCCTCTGCGTAGCTTAAGCCCCGGGCCGCATGACGGGTATGATTACGGTTGAATGTGAAAATCAAATCGGAAATCTTCGGTAGTTTAATGGCTTAGCAACCTTGAGGGCAGACTATGCTGAAAACCTGGTTAGTAGGCACCCTGGCAGCGCTCTTCTCGGTCTCAGCTCTGGCCCAAACCACGTTGGATCAGGATCACGCTGGTAATGGTGGTGCACAACCCATGATGCCGAGCGAAGTCTGGGCACAGACGTTCGCGCCAGGAATCACCGGAGCGCTCACACAGGTTAACCTGAACATAACCACGGAGCCGGATCTTTGCTTGATTTCACCAATCTTTTGCGGTGTACCTCGTGTACCCGGTGACCTCACCATTTCAATTCGCGATACCGTGGCGGGGATCGCAAACGTCCCCAACGGTCGCGACTACTCGAATACAGCGTGCCGAATGATTCCGAGCGACACTGACCTTGCCATAGTCACCGTGTCGGCCCCCACTGTTCCGGAGGGTTTTCCCGGCGGTGGATCTGGACTCAACATCACCTTTCCGACGCCGGTGACCGTAGTGACCGGTCACGTCTACGCAATTGTCGTCCAGTCAGGGGGAACAGCCCGTCACGAGTGGGCAATAGCACAGACCACAAACGTCGATAGCTATCCCAGTGGGACCATGTTTTTTAATTCCGGTTCGGCATGGTATGACTACGGCGACCATGCGACACATGAACTTCCAGAATTCCAGAAGTTCTATATCGACGCCCAGTTCCAGACGTTTGTTGACAAATCCGCTGTTGTTAGCCCAAATCCCCCGTCCAACAATGGTGGATGTCTGCCCGCCCCGAGCAACCTGAGTGCTACACAGTCCGGCGCTCAGGGGACTGCGATTAATCTTACCTGGGACTACGGCAGCAACCCGATAGACGGGTTCAGTATTTACAGGAAGGCTGCGGCTGACACGCAGTGGCCATCAACACCAGCTATCACCGTACCTCCGGCGTCGCGCAGCTTCTCGGATGTCGTGCCGGTCGCTTTTGACACGTACAGTTACCGAGTAACCGCCTACGAGGCGGGCGATGAATCTAGTGCGTCACAAGTAGCAACAGCGTTTCAGATTAAGCTCGAGACGTTAACTAACAACCATCAGATCTTGGCAACTTTCGCCCCCGGCGTCGCTCTGCAACAAGCCGCGTCTGATTTCGGATTTGACCACTTTAATTGGATTTCACACGTCACAGCAGCTTCACCCTGCGTCGGCCTACCAAGTCCGCCACCACCGCCTGTGCTAGATCCGCCTTTCGGAGGCTGGTCCTACGCAGCTGGGGATGTCCTCCCATATTACTGGAACGAATTGCAGGGATTTGATGCCAGGTTCTATTTGTTATCTTCGCTGATTACAGGTTCAAATTTCCTCAAGTTCAACGACATACCAATAACAGGTTGTGTTTTTCCGCAATTGGGGAATGAGCAGTTTGAGACTGTGTTAGTGGGCATTAACCTTCCGGTCGGCTCGCAATTGCCGCCGAATTTCAAAGTGTTGGCGGCATTTTTCTGGGGCACCAATTTCACTGGCTTCGGTGGAGGAATAACAGGGTTTCGGACCTACAATCTTGATCTGCCCTTGGACGATGGGGGGGGAGGAATTTTTAACATCGAAATTGTAAATTCAAATGACCTTCCACTGGGGGTCAGAACGGCATTAACCAACTTAGGAGCTGAGGGCCTTTCGACGAATGTTGGTATTGATAGGACAGCCCCGCTGACAACGGCCTTGCTCTCAGGTCTACAAGGCAATGCGCCGTGGTATCAAGGCCCAGTCATGGTGACTCTAGTTGCGACTGATGTGGATGGGCCCTCAGATGTCAGCACCACTTCTTACACCGTTGACGGCGGTTCTTCAGAGCTATACATGGTCCCATTTACCATTACTGGAGATGGCAATCACACGGTTCAGTTCGGCAGTCGAGATCAGGTGGGAAACGTTGAAAGCACTCGAACAACTACATTCGGAATCGACCAAACGCCGCCTGTAATTGTTACGCACGTCGCAGGGACGCTCGGCACGAACGGCTGGTATGTAGGCCCTGTATCGGTAAGCTGGGGTGTCACCGATTCCGAGTCTGGCGTCGCCTCATCGTCAGGCTGCAACACCATCAATTTGGTTGCGGATGGCCAGACTAGTCTCAATTGCTCAGCGACAAATGGAGCTGGACTCGTCAGCAGCGTCCCGCTGCTCGTACGAATCGACCAGACGCCTCCGACATGTGTCACGGCCTCTCCCTCGGCGGCAACCCTGTGGCCAATAGATAAGACGCTGGTGCCCGTCTCGATTCTCGGTATCGCTGACCCTCAGTCCGACGTCAGCGTGACAATCGATTCGGTGATGTCGGACGAACGGACGACAGTGACCCCGGCTGATTCCGCGTGGCCCGACGCCGTCATTCATCCGGCTGGCTCTGTCGATCTGCGGCGCGACCGAGGGATTGCTGCTACCTCGCCCGGGAATGGTCGCGTCTACATCGTCCATTTCACAGCGATGAACGCGGCGGGTCTGGCCTGCACGGGAAGTGTCAACGTGAATGTTCCACGCACGCTGTCAACGCCTGTAGTCGTGGATTCGCCCCTGTACGATGCGACCACGAAGAACTAAATAGCAGGTGGGGCCGTCAGTCTAGGGCCTGACGGTGATCGGACCAGTCCGAACAACGAGGGAAGTAAGCGTGCTGCTGAACGTTCGCCGTTGAGCGGCTTGGGTCCGGCCCTCGGAACCCCACATGTAGCGGCCCAACACCTTGTGGTCGCTGGCAGCCCAGCGAGCTGATGTAGCGGAGCGTTCGAGCGTTCAATGGTGGTTTGGGTGGCTTGGGTGACTTGGATTCCTACCTTTGTCCCTTGCATGAAGTCTAGGGAGGTTAGAGAGACGAGTTAGAGACGAACCCACCCAATCAACCCAAGTCACCGAAAGTAAATCCGCGATCTTCTGGTGGACCGAAACGGCTCGCCGGGGGCTCTGACCGAACCGGGCCAGTTCTTCTTGGACTTATGTGTCGGCGGTCGAAACGAGTGCAGGACTCCCGGACTAGACGTTATAGGGCGATTGGCAGGGCCCAGAAGCTCCCCGTTGGAGTTGTTCAGGCCCCTGACGGGCGATACGGTTCGCGAGTCCGTCGCCATTAGATGTGAGTAAAGTCGCGAGCCAACCTAAGCTCATCAGTTAATTGCGAAGCCGTCCGGACGTGCGCGGCCAGGCCCCAATTTTGAGCGTTCTTGACTCTCAGTCACCCAAGGCACGACGCAGAAACCTCCGTCGCATCAAGCCCGAAACGGTGTCTGGCCGCTACACAAACCCCTCAGCCATCAATCCCAAAACGGGTTTCACCATCAAGCGAGAGCGATTTAGGCATTCCTTGTTGGACTCTCAATCTAGACGTGTCCCAAAGACTCCAGAAGAATTGAGAGGTCTCGGACCCCAAGATGTTGTGGTTTTAAGTCAAGCCACTCAAAACGCCTACAATCACTCCACATCAGACCTGAGCCATTGAGGCAATGGGCGAAAGCGCCACGGGTTGGACGTCGATGTGACAAACGGGGGAAGGTTCGGTTCGATGACGACGTTCACGATCAAGACCGGTCACTTAGCGGGGTTCGCCCTCGAAGACATCAAACCCACTGCGAAGGGAGCGCTCCTGACAAAGTGTTCCCTCGCAACGTCCGATGAGCCACGTTTCCACATATGGATGCGACACATCACCGAATCGTTCTTCTCCAAGAGCCCAGTGCCCGTTCCGATCATTCATCGATTCCTGATCATTCTTCACTCTGACGACAATGCAGACGTCTACGTCAACGATTTCAACGAGGTGGTGAAGGTCCGTGTTGTTAAAGGGGCTCCCGCAGGGAGTCTCCTTTCTCTAAACGACATATCTGATATCGCCGATATAACGTTTCCCAATCTCGACATCAAATCAGACGATGCAATTATTTATGGGTTTCGTACCGAATGGCGCTTCAGTCTGTACTTTGACTTTGGTCGACTAATTGATGTGAAAACGTTGTCGCAAGAACTCGGCACGCTGAAACGTGAGGCCATGTTCTATATCGACCGCGCAGAGCTCGATGTGAAGCTCTCACCGCGCGGACTCATTCAAAGTGATGCCATTGTCATACCTGAAGGCAAAAGTGATGTGAAGCATCTGATGTCGGCAGCTCGGTGGTTGAACGTTCCGTACAACATGGAGTTTCTAGAGGACGAAAAAGGTCGTGGTGCAGACGCGCTATACGCGATGTGCGAGCACTACTCATTGATGCCACAACCCATACCGATGATTTTTGTGTTCGATCGAGATCGAGAAGACATCGTGAGGAAGCTAATCGCAATGGAAAAAGAAAGAGACACTCACGGATACCAGGATTGGGGAAACAACGTATTCTCTCTATTTCTTCCCATCCCGCCGGGTCGGTCCGACGACAGCCACGCTCTGTCGATCGAGTTCTTCTATATCGATTCGGACTTGTGTAAACCTACTAACGGCGGTCGCCGATTATTCCTCACCTCCGAGTTCCATCAAAGTAGTGGTCGGCATTTTGTCGAGGATCTGCACACAACTCGTTTGAACGCACTAAAAAAGAACAAGACTGGAATAATCGACGCGGATGTGTTCGATCACAACCACAATAACGTCGCCCTTCCGAAGGACGATTTCGCGACAGCAATTCTTAGCGATGCGGCGTTCAAGGACGTGGATCGCTCGTCGTTTGCGCTGGTGTTCAATCTCGTTGAGGAAATTCTCAAGCGAGCCTCAAAGCGCAACGTATTAAACGATGCCGATTGGCGGCCCGATCGTGATGGAAATTCGGGTGTCGTCTGAATTGGAGAATATCTGGTCGGATGAAGGGCGTTGTTGACAAACTGATCACTCAAGAAAATTTAGACGAACCTGAAGATGGAACAACAAGATCACGCCAGCTGTAGAGGAATTTCAGGTTGGACCCTTCCCTTTTCGCGATCTGGTCGCGGACCGTTGTAGATGATCCGCCACGGGCGCTATTTGCTCATCATCATTGGCGGTTCGTTGTAACCGACCATCAGCGCCAATCACAAACCAGCCATGTACAGTGCACAAGTATAGCGGGAACCGTTCGTCCGTCTCGCGTAGGTGTCGCAGTGCCCCGTGGGCAATTCAGCATCAACGGTTCGTTAGCGACCATCGCGCTGGATTCTACCCAAGGTGCCTCGATGGATAGCATCCAAGCAGGAATTCTCCGTGCAGAACGTCAGCCGTTGGGCGCTCGGCGCTTTTGGCTCCGGTTCATTTCATTGGGCGATTCTTCAGTCAGGACTTGACTTGAATTGTCAGTTCGCGGTTATATTCGGGCTCCGAGTGCCATCACTCGATTCGGTTATCGCCGCGTTCGGCCAAGCGGCAAAACAAAAACTTAAGAACCCATCGGTCAGTGGGCAGCCAGAGGATCAGCTCCGCGCCCCTTTTGAGCAGCTCCTCTTGGACTTGGCCAAGCTCGCCGATGTGACGGGTGTCACCGCCATTGGAGAGTCTTCCCTCAGCGATCTGCAGACGCGTCCCGATTACGCCATCACTGTCGAAAACGCGTTAGTCGGGTTTGTCGAGTTGAAGGCCCCTGGCAAGGGTGGTGATCCGAGGAAATTCAAGGACAAACACGACAGGGCACAATGGGAGAAACTTCAGCCCCTCCCGAACCTGATTTACACCGACGGCAACGTGTTCAGCCTGTGGCAGAACGGCGAACTCACTGGGGATGTAATCAGGCTCGATGGCGACATCGAGACCGCTGGCACAGCTCTCAAGGCACCGCAGGGACTGCTCACGCTCTTCGAGTCATTCCTCAACTGGAGACCGATCGCGCCCGCCAGCGCGAAGGCTCTCGCAGAAACCACTGCCCGCCTCTGTCGTCTGCTTCGCGAAGAGGTGACGGAGCAGCTGGAGAAGAAAGCAGAGGTCCTGACCGGCCTCGCCGATGACTGGCGAAGGTGGCTCTTCCCGGATGCCACCGACGAACGATTCGCCGACGGATACGCCCAGGCCGTTGCTTTCGGCATGCTGATGGCCCGCGCCCGTGGAATCAAGCTGAGCACCGGCCTTCCGCAAGTCGCGCAGGAGTTGAGCAAGACCGCGACCTTAATCGGCGCCGCGCTGAAACTCCTCACGGACGACGCATCCAACCAGGCAACGCTGAAGACATCACTCGGAACCCTCGTTCGCGTTCTCGACGCGGTCGACTGGAACAAGATCAGCAAGGACTTCCCGGAAGCGTGGCTGTATTTCTACGAGGATTTCCTAGAGGTGTACGACAACGAGCTTCGGAAAAAGACCGGCTCATACTACACGCCGCCCGAAGTCGTGGGAGCGATGGTCTCACTTACCGATGAAGCCCTGCGCATCCGATTCGGCCTGCATGCCGGCCTCGCATCACCATCGGTAACTCTCGCCGATCCGGCTGTTGGAACGGGTACCTTCCTCCTCGGGGTTCTCCGGAAGATTGCGCAGACCGTTGAAGCCGACGAGGGCAAGGGTGCGGTGAAGGCCGCGGTCAACGCAGCAGTGAAGCGGCTGATCGCGTTTGAGATGCAGCTCGGTCCATTTGCCGTCGCACAGCTTCGCATTCTCGCCGAGATCGTCGCCCTGACCGGATCCAACCCCACGACGCCCATGCGAATGTTTGTCACCGACACGCTCGGAAATCCGCACGATGATGAAGGCTACTTTCCGCAGATCGTCGCTGCGATCGCTAGGTCTCGAAAAGAGGCGAACAAGATCAAACGCGAGGAGCCGATCACCGTCGTTATCGGCAACCCGCCGTACAAGGTGAAAGCTAAAGGACTTGGTGGATGGGTCGAGGGACAGACAAAGACCGCGGAGAGGAACGCGCCTCTCGCGGCTTGGATGCCGCCGGCCGAGTGGAATGCCGGCACGCACAGCAAGCACCTGAGAAACCTGTACGTGTACTTCTGGCGCTGGGCCACGTGGAAGGTCTACGATCACGGACCGGGTCCGAAGAACGGCGTCGTTTCGTTCATTACCGTTGCAGGATTTCTCAACGGCCTGGGTTTCCAAAAGATGCGGGATTATCTTCGGCGAACCTGCGAGGATCTCTGGGTGATCGACTGTTCGCCAGAGGGGTTTCAGCCCGACGTGCCGACGAGAATCTTTGAGGATGTTCAGCAGCCTGTCTGCATTGTCATCGCCTCCCGAAACGGCAAGACGGATCAGAACACACCCGCGGCCGTACACTTCCGGCAGCTCTCCCCGGGACATCGCAAGGAGAAGTTCGTTGAATTAACTGAGATTCAACTCATGGATGGAGGCTGGACCGCTTGCCCCACCGAGTGGCGGGCGCCGTTCCTTCCGGCATCGGCTGGCGCCTGGTCGACCTTCCCGCGGTTGCAAGATCTGTTCGTCTACGATGGCTCTGGCGTCATGCCTGGACGAGTGTGGATCGTAGCGCCGGATATTGAGTCGCTTGAAAAACGGTGGCACACTCTGATCACCGCGCCAATCTCTAAGAAAGAAGAATTGTTCCACCCGCACCTGCAGAAGGGAACACTGGGCGACCGACATGTGAACAAGACGGTGAAGGAAGGGCTTCCCGGATTTCCGCCGAATGGCAAGCCCATCGCGACCGAGACCGCCGCTGTTACCGCGCCGGTCCGATATGGGTTTAGAACGTTCGACCGTCAGTGGATCATTCCAGATAATCGTGTCATCAACCGCCCAAATCCCGAGCTGTGGAGAATCCGCAGCGACAAGCAAGTTTACCTAACGGCGTTCACGGAAGAATCGCCTAAGAACGGCCCGGCACTCACGTTTACCGCATTGATCCCCGACCTCCATCACTACAAGGGATCGTTTGGCGGACGGACGTACCCGCTTTGGTCCGATCCAGGGGTGCCGAACCTTCCCCCGAAGCTATTACTTTGTCTGTCCGAAAAGCTCGAAGCGACCATCACCGCGGAAGACCTGATGGCGTATATCGCCGCCGTGGCCGCTCATCCCGGCTACACGGTGCGGTTCAAAGATGATCTGTCTACACCAGGTCTCCGCATTCCGATCACTGCAGACGACACCCTCTTCTCTAGAGCCATTGCTCTGGGTCGAGACGTCATCTGGTTCTATACGTTTGGAGAGCGGTACATCGACGCCTCGGCGGGACGTCCGGCACAGCCACCACGGGTTCCTATCGCACATCGCCCCGTGATTCCCGAAGGCGGCGAGATTCCGCAAGGCACGATGCCCAACGAAATCTCATACGACACTGTCAAGAAGCGGCTGCACATCGGAGCGGGCTTCATAGAAAACGTCGAACCCGAAGTGTGGGCTTACCAGATCGACAACAAGCAGGTGCTGCTTCAGTGGTTCTCTTACCGGAAGGCCGACCGCGAGCGGCCGATCATTGGAGACCGGCGATCGCCATCCCCGCTCGGAAACATCCAACCATCGACGTGGCTGCCTGAGTACACGACCGAGCTGCTCAACGTCCTGAACGTACTGACGTTTCTCGTCGCACTCGAACCAAAGCAGATGCAGTTGCTCGAAGAGATCTGCGCCGGACCGCTGGTCTCGGACGCCGAACTGGAAGCCGCGGGAGCGTTTGAGGTTCTCCCTACGGGCAAGAAAGTGACGACGCCAACCAGCCTGTTCTGATGGCCAAATGCTGTTTCAAACCGGTTGTTCGCCGGGCGATGTGCTGTGTGCGAAGCATTCGCATCACACCTTCTATCCACGAGGGTATTACGCTTCTTCCCTCAAACTTCCGCGTTCACTCCTCGCCCGTCGCATTTCGCCCCACGGCATATCGCGAACTGGGTCCGCCACTCGCGAGTAAAAGTTGTGCATGGCGCGAAGTCGGTCCCTCGCGACTTCCAGGAACTGGCGGGTGACGCCGTGCCTGACTAAATGAACTTCTAAGGTTGGCACACTGCTCAAACCGCAGTACCGTCCGAGTATCCTTGCGGTTTTACGATCGTGCAGGTCCCTCGCGAAAATTGCGCCTGAGGCGCTTTCTCGTCCAAGACACACGCACTTCGCGTTGGCTTTCACTTAACCTCCTCTTCGGTCGTGTTTGTTGAGATCGTGAATTCAACCGGAAACGGCGAGGAAAAGAAGCCGACAAACGTTATCGCGAAATCGAGGTGGTTCGATTCGATGCTGGTGCCTAACCTGAAGCCGAGAACGCGGCCTGCGGCTGCTTAAAGACGTGACGGTAAGTGTCGATGCAGTACGGGAGCCGATAGAGGGCGGCGATTCAATAGTCTGATCTCTCAAACAAAGTGATGTAGATTCATACGAATCGCGCAAATCGCTTGAAACGCTTCAGCTGTCCGGAACGTAAGGAGGCAATCTGCCCGTTCGGACGATATCAGCGGGAGGTCTTGACAAGTTGGAAAACCACCAATAGTGGAATACGGAGCCCTATGGGACAGGAGGTAGAAGGCTATGTCACCATCGAAGCTGTCTGACAAAACGATCTGTACGTCGCCTCTTAAGTCGTTAAGCGACGATGAGTTGGCCAGGGTATTGGCCGCAATTGGCGACGATGTCACCGCAGCCGGTTCAGCGAGGGATTCAGAACTCCTGCCATGGGACGTCGGCATTGCGACGGATCCGATGTTTCTCGGGCGTCTGGGTTCAATTCGAGTTGATTTCTTCCAGAAGTGGCAGTTTGAATCGCTGTTGGATCAGGCGGCCGATATTCTTGAACGCGTATTACGCGATCAGTCGGCTCACGACAGTCTGAGGTTCCAATGGCTCAAATTGAATTTTGAGGTACTGGAATTCCGCGCAATTCGTGACGTCCACGATCAGGAGATCACGAATGGTCTCTACTGCTTGGATGCCATTGAGAGTGAGGCTGAGCTTAAAGCGCAGCAAGAACTCTCAACGGCAGCAAATGCCGCCCAGGCGGAACTAGTTGCGGCTGTAACAGGCAGTGATCCTGACAAAATCGCACTTTTGGCCTCTCGCATCGGCAAATTCTCACAATTCAATACGTACGCAGGACAACATGCGGCCGGAGTACATCCACAAGCACCTACAGTGGCGCCATGCACAGGGCTGCCGGCGGGCGTTCCGGTCTACGACGTTGGATTTGGTCATAACGGTGAGATCGGCATCGTGAACGACGACAGAGTTGTGTTTGACGGCAAGGGCACTGCAAAAAGTCAGTACATCAGCGATAAGACTTCTGACCTCGCGAGGATATCAGCCATGCGGGAGCAGAAGTCCCTGAAAGCCCAGCAAATAGAAACAGAAGGAGGACAAAGAGCCGCAGCCGCTCGTATAGACGGACGCGCAGCTCGTGCTATTTGGACGGCCGCCAATCAAGACTTCCGCCGACGGCGTGACGAGATTGCGATCGAGATGAACGATTTGAAGACCCTCGCGATGCGGGCAGATGGCGGCGCCTACAATCTCCTTCTGCAGATGCGCGAAGTGCGGGCTCGAATGGTCGCCGACTTCGCAGATGCGAAGGTTCGTTTGGACGTGGCCGCGCAGGGGCTCAGAGAAATTATTGGATACAATGATCCTCTACCGCCGGTTGATGTCCAGCGACCGTTCTCCCAGTACTTGATGTGGGTACGACGCGCCATCAAGACGGTTGTCGCATTTGGACAAGGAGACCAAGGATACGCACGCTCATTTTCACTGCGGCAGCTGGCTGGCGGTCCCGAGTTCGACGAGCGTCTTCGTCAAGCAGTGGAATCAAATGAAGATCCACTGATCCTACGATTCAGCCTCGATGAATCGACCTTTCCATTCCAAAGACATATTCGCTTGCGCGGCCTGGGTGTCACACTTTTCGGGATACCTGAGGGTGCAGAGTACGGCGTGACGCTTGCGGTTCCCAGGCACGCGTCAATACGACACGTTGGGAATGGGCTTGATCACCCGGAGAAGCCCGCCCAGTTGGACCAGGCTACGGTGCCATTGCTGCGATATGGCCGTGCTCGTCTCATGAGCGACGTGCGAGACGCGGACGTTGCCGGAACTATGACATTGCGGAACATCAGTCCACTGGGTTGGCATGCCGCTGACTTCATTGACAAATGTTGGATAGCTATGATCGATCGAGCTGCCACAATCGGAACAGATTTGCTCGCATCTGCGGCACAGTTTGATGTACTCATCACGTTCTACATAGCAGCTCGCCTGCCGTCACGAGGTTCTCAGACATTTAAGCGTTAGGACCGTACACTGGGCGCTATAGCAGTGTCGTAAGCAAAGCGCTCGGTCTTTTTCAAGGCAATGGGTGAAACGATGCTAAGGGCACAGAGGTCTGATCCTGCAGATGGAAATCAGAATCATGACGCGCGTGACAGTCATTCGCAAAGTGGAACTGAACAATCCACATATCATGAAGGGAACGAAAGAGGCGGCTGGGCGTCATCGCGTGAAGCGGGAGGAGTGGGAACAGACCGATTGTCAATGTCTGTTCCTGCCTTCATCGCAGATCCAAGCTACAGACGATCTGGCGATTCTTTTGTGGGTCCAGGTTTGCCATTCGGCGAAGCCGTGGCAAGAGTCTTCGGCAAGCCAGGTGAAACACTTCACACGATGCAACCACTACTTGATGCATTTGTCTTCGGATCCGCAGAACTCGATCTTAAGGTCCTTCGCGTTGACGCCATGTTGATGGTCGGATTTGACGATGACGGGTGGTATGGAGGTCTCTCAGTATCTGCAGGCATCCGTCTTGGTACCGATAAGAACTATATTCAGCCAAGCTACGGGGGAGAAGGTGCGTTTCACTTTGCAACAGGCACGCACGCGTCAAGTATTTCATTCACGAGCGTTGAACTGCTCGGAGTTGGCGGTGGCACTTATCGTACGGATAGAGACGCCGGTTATTATCTGTACCGTGACTTTGTACCAGGGGTATCGCAGATGCGAAAACCGGTTAGTTTGTCTGCCGGCGGTGGCATTGGTTGGCCAATCCAGGAAGAGACTCTCGAACATCCTGGCTGCCGTCTTCGGTGATTCCGTACTCCTAATAGGGCGTTAAGCAAGCACGCCTTTGGCCGCGGAAATGACGAAGGTAGTTGCTCTCACTCAGCTCAGCCCGGTCGCCGCCACCGAGGCGCTACGGTTGTCCGTGTCTTGTCCGTGAACTGTTTTCAATCAGTCCCGATTCACGCCGAAATGCCAACGCGAACGTGCTGATCTCATTGGGTTGAATTGGGGAGAGCTGGGTGCTCTCCCCGATGAAATCGCCCTGTTAACGGGATGTTCTCCGCGCACATTCTGGATGAGCTTCAGCGCAATATGTCTCGCGCCCGCGCCGATGGACCTGTCGGAAGAGTCCGTTCGCTGAAAAGTTGCCGGGACTGGCGCACCGTCAGAAGCACATCTACTTTAGGAATTCTCGATGTGGAGGGGAACGTGTTGCTTCCCCGTAGTCTCCCCGAACGGGGCGGATTCCAGGGAATTAGGTTGGATTAGGGGAGATTTGGATTCGGGCTGGAAGGCTCGCAGCTAGAACGACTTGGACCAACAAGGCGCGTCGCTGCTATCAGTTACAAAAATACGGTCAAAAGGGTTCGAATCCCTGCCTCACCGCCAGAAATCCGCGAAGTTCCTCAGCTTTTCGCCGTTTCCTTTCGCGATCGATTACAGCTCGCGAGCTTTGATTCCCAGCGTTGGCTTCATCGCCTGTTCCCAGAAATGTTCGGGGGCGCCCCAGGAGTCGGGATCCACGTCGTAGGTGACGTTCCAAAGCCCGGTGCCGAGTCCCCACACTCTTCCTAGTCCGCCCTCTTTCCAATCCGGGAACGCGACTTGAATGGCACCGAGATCTTTTCTGAACTGAACGGGGTCGATGCCGGCGTTGATGAGCGCCACGTCCTGAATCATGTGAGTGATCGCCCCGTGCTCACCCTTCCCCGTCGGCGACAGATCGAGCGCCGCGTAATCGAAAAACGGCAGGCCGGGCTCAATGACCTTTTCAGGAAAGACCTTCTGTGGATCCACGAACCCCCGCTTGGCGCGAAAGCCTTGTTTGACCCCGCCAGGCCCTACGATGACGATCGTGCCGTCGTCGTCCGTTCCGACAGGCGCAGGTTGAACATCGATGGTTTCACCTTCGAACGACATTTGGGTTTTGCCCTTTGTCAGCGTCAGCTTGCCCGAGGGATCTGAATCCGCGACCCACCTGATCTCGATGAACTCCTGCTGCGGGTTTTGGTTCAGACGGCGAAACAGTTGCCTGGCGGCTTCGTCGTAGATGTCGCCCGCGGTCCTTCCCTTGCTTCCGCGAATGTCGAGACGCCGCGTTTCCTCGAGTTGTGCGGCCGCCGCGGCCAGGTTCTTCTCGTTGCCCAACACTTCGAACACGCGGAGCAGCGTGTCGTGGAAGCGAGCCAGGTCGAAGTCGGGCGGCAGCTGCGAGCGCCTCGCGCGCGCGAGCACCTCCAGGTCGGAGTAGGCTGCCTGAAGGCGCGTCTCCTGCTCGGCCCTGGTCGAACGAGGGACGGCTCCTGTCGTCATCTTCGTCTGAACGTCGCTCTCGACCGACTTCATCGCCGCATCGGTCGCGCCGAATTCCATCGCGGTACCGGTCACCACACCCAGCCCGCCGCTGAGCAGCATTTCCTGCGGCGACTTCCCGACGACGGCCGCACCCAGCACGTTGCCGGAAGCCTCCGAGAGTCCGGTGATGGCGAGCCGGGCCCGAATGCCTTCGCCCAGGCTGAACCTGTTGCCCAAGCCGCCGGCCATTCCGCCGATGGAGCTTTCGAGGCCACCCCAGAACGTGGCGCTCCCGATTTCACCCGCGCTCTTGCCCTCCATGGTCGCCTGAAGACTGGAAGACGCCGAGCCGCTGCCGAAACCAGTCAAGCCGCCGCGCCACAGCGCGCCCGGGATGCTCGTGGCTTCGCCGACCAGGCCGCCTATACCCAATCCCACCACTCCGCCGGCGGAGGCCGGGCCACCAATTTCGGCTCCCTTCCAGGCAGCTGCCCCCAGTTCGCCCTTGTCGACTCCTTCTCCGCGGATCGCCTGCTCGCCCAGGTTGACGTGTGCTTCCACGAGAGCGCCGGTACTCGCGCCGCCGACGATCGTGACCCCGCCGCCAATCACCGCGCCTCCCACGACTTCCGGAGCGAGTACGGGCGCGGCGATCACCGACCCCAGTCCGATCAGCACGCCGATCGAGACCTGGCGCACCGTGGTCGCAGCCTGCGCGGCGCTCTCGGCCTGCGCGCCGAGATCCTCTCGATACTTGTCGACCAGACGCGAGGCCTCCTCGATCGCGGGTTCAGCACGCGCAAGGCTATCGAGCATGCGACCGTAGGCCTTGGCAGTGAGCGCCTCGTCAGCCTCGTCGAGCGCCGCGGTCGCAGCGGAGAAGGCCTGCGTCAGTTCGTCGCCAGGTTTCTCCGTTCCGTAGTAGTAGCTCGCGGCCTGGTAGAGGAACTCGCCGGCCACTCCGCCCAATGCGGCGATCGCGGATCCCGCCGCGTAGTCGGAGTATTTCGCGTTGACTTCGAGCGTGCGCTTGTAGAGACCCTCCACCTCGTTCAGGCGATCGCGAAGGTTTCTCGGTGCGGACATGAGCACCGCTCGGACGTTGCCCATCCAGTTTTGAAACTGAAACTCGTTCAGCTCGATCGAGTACCCGTCCAGCTCGACGAAATACTGATTGACGTCGCCTTCGCGGACGCTTTCCAGTGCGGCAACGGCTCTGGACAACGCCGTCGACGGATCCGGATCTTCGAGGGTTCCCAGCAGGCCCGAGTAGTCCGCCCCCTTTGGCGCCGGCTTGCGCGAGAGCCTGGGCCCGCTCGAGTGTTGCTGCACGACGTGCGCCAGCTCGTGTGCGAGCAGGTGGCTCTGGCTCGCGGAAGGCCGCGTCGAGTATTGGCCTCTGTTGAACACCACATCGCGGCCCACGGTATACGCGGTCGCGTTGACGCTGCGCGCGGAAGCGGCCGCGCGTGTGTCCGCATGCACGCGCACGCGGCTGAAGTCGTAGCCAAAGCGGGGTTCGAAGTACGCGCGGAGCGCGGAGTCGAGTTGCTGACCCGTCGACGCGAGCACATCGTGGACGATCGGCGGCACCTCGCGCAGGCCCGCGCCCGATCCGCTGCGTGCGCGCACGGGCGGTGCGGGCTCGGACGCGCGCATCACGTCATCGGCGATACGGTCGGCCTCACGCTCGAACACATCGTCCGTGTGACCAACGTCGAGCTTCCGTTGCAGCGACCTGCCGAGGAGCTTGCTCGTCTGGCAGTCAGCGCATTCGTGGCTGATCTCGCTCACGCCGCCGCACGCGCACTTGTGCGGCAGCAGCGGCGATGGTCGTGGTGGCCCTGCGAGCTGAGGCGCTGAGCCTTCTTTGGCCGACGACTGAAGTTTCATGGCCACGCCGGCAAAGTAGCACGATCGGCGCGTGCGTACGAGATCTTGTGACGATCGATTCGTCCTCGAGTCGTGAAGCCGACGTTACAGTCGACAGAGAAAATCGATCCGAGAATCCGCAGCGATTTGTGCGATGCAGCGTTCGCAAATCCCATCGTGAATTGATGGGCTTAATGTTCGATCGATCTGCATCACGTACGCAGTTTGATCGTCGCGACATAAAAAACATGTTTGACAGACTCGGCACAAGAGCGTAGCTTGCTGGCACCCGGTGGTCCGCGATGTCCGGGGCCGGCGTCGCAGCCTCCGAAGTGCAACCTCCGCGCTCCCTGCGCGGTGAAGACAATCGGCCCACGGTCTTTCCCCTGACGCATGACGGCGCGGCCACGGATTCAATATCCGACTGGTCGATCGGAGGAGTTCGTCCAATGGCTGTTGCTCCGACATATCCAGGCGTCTACATCGAGGAGCTCCCGAGCGGAGTTCGAACGATCTCCGGAGTTGCGACATCGATCGCAGCCTTCGTCGGTTGGGCTGTCAGAGGAGCAACCGATCGCGCAACCCTTGTGTTGAGCTGGTCGGACTACGAGAGAGAGTTCGGTGGCCTGTCGACAAACAGCGACCTCAGCTATGCCGTCTATCACTTCTTCCAGAACGGCGGAAGTCAGGCGTACATCGTTCGCTTGCTTGCGCCACCGCCGGACGATGGCACCGAGACCGAAGCGCCGAAGCCAGCCTCGCGCGCTACCGCGGATTTGTTCAACGCTCCCGCGATGGGTACTGCGGCGAAGATCGCTTCACTCGCCGCGAGCAACGAAGGTGCCTGGGGCAACGCATACGGCGTCACGATCACCGATCATCCGCAGGACCCGACGCGTTTCGGTCTGTCGGTCGTGTCGGTCGACGCCGACGGCAAGGTGACCATCGTCGAGACGTTCGAGAACCTCTCCATCGCACCTGCTGATTCACGATTCGTTGAGAGTGTCGTGAACGGAAGCTCGGGTCTCCTTACTGCCACCGTGGAAAGCGGCGCGACCACGCGTCCGGCAAGCGGCGGCGCCAACACCGAAGGTCCAATTCATTACACGCCGCTCGAGGGAGGCGAAGACGGCGCCACGCTCGCTCCGAACGACGCGGCTTTCGAGACGGCGCTGCTCGGAGCGCTCGATCAGCTCGACCGGATCGATCTGTTCAATCTGCTTTGCGTGCCCGGCGAGACGAGCCCGACCACGCTGCAGCTCCTTCAGACCTTCTGCCGGGAGCGGCGCGCATTTCTCATCGCCGACGCGCCAAACGAGAACTTCACAAAGATGATGAGCGGGCCCGATGCGCAGTTGACCGGCGTGGATGCGATCAACGCGGCGTACTATTTCCCCTGGGTGCGTTCGCCCGATCCCCTTCAACAGAATCGGCCGAGAGCATTTCCGCCGTCAGGGTTCGTCGCTGGGCTCTATGCCAAGACCGATGCCAACCGCAACGTTTCGAAAGCGCCTGCCGGAACCGACGCCACAATCGTCGGCGCGGTCGGACTCGAGTACACGCTCACGGATGCTGAGAACGGCATCCTCAACGTGCAAGCCGTCAATTGCATTCGCACGTTCCCGGTGTATGGGACGGTGGTGTGGGGCTCGCGGACGCTTCGCGGCAACGACGCAATTGGCAGCGAATGGAAATACGTGCCGGTCCGCCGGCTGGCGCTCTTTCTCGAAGAGAGTTTGTACCGCGGAACGCAGTGGGTCGTGTTCGAGCCCAACGACACCGCGCTCTGGGCGCAGATCCGGCTCAACATCGGTTCTTTCCTGCAGAACCTGTTCCGTCAGGGCCTCTTTCAGGGAACGAGTCCGCGCGACGCGTACTTCGTGAAGTGCGATGCTGAAACCACGACGCAGAGCGACATCGATCGCGGCATCGTGAACATCGTCGTCGGGTTCGCGCCGTTGAAGCCCGCCGAGTTCGTCATCATCAAATTCCAGCAAATGGCCGGACAGACCGTCTCCTGAGAGGAGGAGCCCGGATGGCCCAATTCAGCGTCAACAGCTATCGCTACGATCCCTACAAGAACTTCAAGTTTCGCGTGAAGTGGGATGGCCAGTACGTCGCGGGCGTCTCGAAGGTCGGAGCGCTCAAGCGCACGACCGAAGTCGTGGAGCATCGCGAGGGCGGCGATCCGAGCACGAGCCGGAAGTCGCCGGGCCGTACCAAATTCGAGAACATCACGCTCGAGCGCGGCAAAACGCACGATCGCAGGTTCGTGCAGTGGGCCAACAGCGTGTGGAACTTCAATTCCGGACTGGGATCCGAAGTCTCACTCAAGTCATTTCGCAAGGACATCATCATCGACGTCTTCAACGAAGCCGGCCAACTCGCGCTGTCGTACAAGGTCTACCGCTGCTGGGTCACGGAATTTCAGGGCCTCCCCGACCTCGACGCGAACGCGAACGCGGTGGCCATCGAGTCGATGCAGATCGCGCACGAAGGATGGGAACAGGACTTCGAAGTGCCCGAGCCCACAGAACCGTCGTTCACCGATCCGCAGGGCTGACGACCGTGCCGTCGGGTCGCGACATCCTGGAAATCTTCGAGGACGGGCAGCGGCTCCATCCCGTGGATCGCGGGCTGCTGCTTCTGGCGCGTGCTCACCCGGAGATCTCGCTGGACGATCTCGAGACAATGACGCTCGGCCGGCGGGACGCCAGCCTGCTTCGCTTCCGGTCGCGTCTTTTCGGCAATCAGCTGGAGGCGTGCACGCAGTGCCCACGCTGCGAGGAACGAGTGCAGCTGGACGTCCTCTGCGACGAGCTTCTCGTCGAGTCTGCCGCGGCATCGGCGCACGCGCAGTTAAGGCTCGGCGCGATCGAGCTGACCGTTCGGGCGCCGGACAGCCGCGACCTTGCCGCTGTCGCAGCGGCTCGGAGTGTCGACGAAGTCCGTGCCGTGCTCCTCGATCGCTGCGTCACCGAAGACGTCGAGGTCGACCGGCTTTCCGAAGCCGATCGGATCACAATTTCCGATGCGATTGGCGCCGCGGACCCGAACGCCGAAACGCTGATAGCGCTCTCGTGTCCGAGCTGCGGACATGAGTGGCAGGTCGCCTTTCAGATCGTGTCGTTCCTCTGGGACGAGATCGCGGCCGAAGCCAGGCGCCTGATTCGCGAGGTGGACGTCCTTGCACGGACGTACGGATGGTCCGAAGCGGAAATTCTCGAACTGAGCGACACGCGTCGCCGGCTGTATCTCGAGATGGCTCTCTCATGAGCGACTTCCTCACCAGGCTGGCCGCACGGGAACTCCGCACGGTGCCGGTGCTCGAGCCAAGGATCCGCGCGCTTTTCGAGCCGGAGGCCGGCGATCAGTCGAGCACGAAGCTGGCGACTCCGCGTCTGCGTGCGGAAGCCCGTGCTTCAGAACGGGGAGACGAACGTCGAACATCGGATACGCGCCGACCGCGGATCGATCAGGTCTCCGAGACAACGGACCGAGAGACTCTGCAGGAGTCGCTCAATCGCTTCGAACCGCTTGCGAAGACGAAGATGCCATCGCCTTCGCGGGCGCCGGCGGAGCAACCTCGTGGAAGTCGGCGCACGTCGTCCGACGATGGATCGCACCAGGCGGACACGGACGAGGCCGCACCGGCGCCGTTGGCCCGTCGCGAACCGGAGGCCGAGCGCGTCACGGCAGCGCGAGACACCGTCTCTGAAAAAGTGGCGATTACCAACGTTGATCGCGGGATCACCCGTCCTCTGGAGAGCCGGACCGTCGCCGGTCTGGCGCCTCGTCGAATCGAGCGGTCCGATCCCGATCGTTCTCCAGCACCGGAGCTGCTGAATGTGGTCCACGCGCAGCGCCGGGTACGACCGCGACGACTCGTAGAAAGCGCGGCGCACGTGGCCGACGAAGGCTCCGCCGTCGTCAGCGCAGGGATTGCGACGCGCCCGCTGGAATCCCGCCGGCCATTGCCGCCGCCGATTCCACAAGAGAGCGAGCGCCCGATCCACGTCACCATTGGACGGATCGAGGTGACCGCGGTCACAAGCGCGTCGCGCGACAGGGAAAAGGTCAAGATGCGGCCGCGCGTGTCACTGGACAACTATCTCGCTGGCCGTCGCAAAGGCTCGCGATGAGCACGGCGCTCGCCATCGCCGGAGTGACTGCGGTGCTGCAGAATCTGCTCAGCGCTGGTCTCGTGAACAACGACGCCACCGGCGTGCTGGGCAGCAGCGTCACCGTGAGCGCGCTGCCGCCGGACCGTGTGCTGTCGGCGAACGGCGCCGAAGCAACGCAGCTCAATCTCTTTCTCTATCACGTCACTCCGAACCGCGGCTGGGCCAACGAGGGGCTTCCGTCGCGCGACGGCGCCGGCCTGCAACGCCTGTCGAATCCGCCGCTCGCGCTCGACCTCCACTATCTCCTCAGCGCGTACTGCGCCGCGGAGCTCCATGCTGAGGTCGTGCTCGGGTACGCGATGCAGCTGCTGCACGAAACGCCGGTCCTCGACCGCAAGAGAATCACCACGGCGCTCAATCCTCCCGCGGATGGCGGCTCGCCGCTTCCGGCGACGCTCCGTGCGCTCAGCGAATGCGGCCTGGCCGAGCAGGTCGAGCAGATCAAGTTTGCGCCCGAGTATCTCGGCACGGAAGAGATGTCGAAGCTCTGGACAGCCGTGCAGTCTCATTACCGGCCAACGGTGGCGTACGTCGCCTCTGTTGTCCTGGTCGAATCGGCGTTTCCGACGCGATCGCCGCTGCCCGTGCTCTCGCGCGGGCCGGTCGATCAGAGCGGCCGCGAGCGTGGCGCGATCGTCGAGCCATCGCTCATCGCGCCCTTTCCCACCATCCAGTCCGTCGCACCGGAAGATCAGCAGCCCGCGGCCACTGTCGGTTCGGCAGTGACGCTCGGTGGGCACCACCTCGATGGAACGAATCGCGTGGTACTCCTGGCGAATAGTTCGCTCGAGATCGAACGCGAAGTGCCAGTTGTTGATGGAACCTCGCCGTCCAACCTTGCGTTCACGGTACCGGATGTTCCGGCGGCGGTCTACGCGCTCGCCCTGCAGGTCGTTCGCCCTGGCGACAGCGAGCCGCGCACGAGCAATCGTGTCGCTCTTTCCATCGGACCACGAATCACAACGCCGCTCCCGACGACGGTCACCCGCGACAGCGAAGGAAGGGCCACCATCACTTTCACCTGCAGCCCGGAAATCCTCCCGAGCCAGCGCGCGTCGCTCGTGCTTGGAGAGGTCGAAATCCTTCGCGAAGCGGCGACCGAAACGACTTCGTCGGCGCGCTTCGTGGTCGAGTCGGCGCCGCCTGGCGATCACTTCGTACGCCTGCGCGTCGACGGCGTCGAAAGCGCACTTGTCGATCGCAGCGTGAGCCCGCCTCGCTTCTTCGATCATCGCGTCACCATCCTATGAGCGCGGGCGGCGGACACAATCATTTCCTGCGGGCCAACCAGCGCCATCTGTCGCGCGAGCTGGAGCGGATCAAGCGCACGCTGCGCGCGCGCAAGGCGCCAGACGCATCGGAGAGCCCGGCCAAAGAAGACGAGTCGACCGCTCCGGAGCCATTCGAAGCCACGAGCGACATCGTGGCTCGTGCATTCGGGCTGAGCCGCTTCGAGCATGATCTGTTGCTCCTTTGTGCCGGTGTCGAGATGGACTCCGAAATCGGCGCGCTGTGCGCGGAATTCCATGGGCATGCGACGCGCCGCTTCGTCACGTTCGGTCTGTCGCTGGCGGTTCTCGACGAGCCACATTGGAGTGCGCTGACTCCGGTTGCGCCGCTGCGTCGCTTCCGACTGCTCGAGATCGATGACGGTGCGGGGCTCTCAAGCGGCCGGGTGAGAATCGACGAGCGCATCCTTCACTACCTTGCCGGCGTGAACTACATCGATCCGCGTCTGAGTCCGATGGTGCATCCGACGACGCCTGCGCGCATCATGGCGCCGAGTCAGATCGAATTGGCCCGCAGCATCGCTGCCGCGCTGACGGACGCTCCACATCGAACGGTCGTGCTGAGCGGCGACGATCGGGACGGGCAACACGACGTCGCCGCACACGTCGCACGGGCTCTCGGCCGCGCGCTTCACACGGTTCATTCCAGCGACCTCCCGCGTACGCCGACGGAGCTCGACGCCTTCGCCGTGCTTTGGCACCGCGAGGCACTCCTCCTCGGAAGCGCACTGTCAATCGAATGCAACGAAGAGCCGGGAAGCCCAATTGCGACGCTGGTCGAGCGTCTCAGCGGGCTGGTGTTCGTGACGGCGCGCGAAGCGCCCCGATCAATCGAATCGAGTGTGCGATTCGAAGTGCGGAAGCCTGCGGCGATCGAACAGAAGGCACTGTGGCAGGCGGCGCTCGGCCCGGCGGCGGTCCGCCTCGATGGTTCGCTCGATTCGGCGTCGTCGCAGTTTCGTTTGAGCGCGCGTGTCATTGTTTCTGCCGGTCACGATCTTCACGCCGAGCTTCCAGCCAGCGAGCAGCCCGATGCGCTCTTCTGGCGCCGATGCCGCGGAGTCAGTCGCGTCAGGCTCGACGATCTCGCGCGGCGGATCGAATCGTCCGCAGGCTGGGACGATCTCGTCCTGGCCGAACCGCACAAATCGATCCTGCATCAAATCGCGGTTCATGCGACCGAGCAGCTCCGCGTTTACGAGGAGTGGGGATTCGAAAGCAAAGGCGCGCGAGGACTCGGCTTGACGGCGCTTTTTTGCGGCGAGAGCGGCACCGGAAAGACCATGGCCGCCGAGGTGCTCGCGAACGCGCTCGATCTCGATCTCTTTTGCATCGACCTGTCGTCGGTCGTGAGCAAGTTCATCGGAGAAACCGAACGAAACCTGCGCCGCGTCTTCGATGCGGCGGAGGAGGGCGGAGCGATTCTTCTCTTCGACGAAGCCGACGCGCTTTTTGGCAAACGGAGCGAAGTGAGGGATAGCCACGATCGCTATGCCAACATCGAAGTCAGCTATCTCCTGCAGCGGATGGAGGCGTACCGAGGACTCGCGATCCTCACGACCAACATGCGCGCGGCTCTCGATACGGGCTTTCAGCGGCGGCTGCGATTCGTCGTGCAATTCCCGTTTCCCGACGCGCGGGAGCGCGAGGCGATTTGGCGCGGCATTTTTCCGACCGCGACGCCGATCGAGACGCTCGACTACGCCCGTCTTGCGAGACTCAACATGTCGGGCGGCAACATCCGGAGCATCGCGTTGAACGCAGCGTTTCTCGCTGCGGAGGCGCGTGTATCGATCGGCATGGCCCACCTCCTCCAGGCGGCGCGTTACGAAGCTTCCAAACGCGAGCGGCCGCTGACCGACGCCGAAACGCGAGGCTGGGTATGAGACGCGTGCATCTCCACATCGACTCGCTCGTCCTGCACGGCGTTCCCTGCGAGGAGCGGCGCGTCGTCGCCGCGGCCATCGAGCACGAGCTCACGCGGCGGCTTTCGGTCTCAGCCGTCAGTCCGCTCGCGACCCTCGGTCACGTCGATCGCCTGCCGGCCGCGCGCGCGGAAAGTGCCGGTCGCAAACCGGCGGACATCGGCCGGGCGGCGGCGCAGGCGATCGCGCGTGCGCTCGCGCGCGGAAAGATGTGAATGGCGATCAATCCTCAACTGCTGAAAGCTGGCCTCGTGTTGATCGATCCCGACACCGCTCGGGTGCAGCGCGTCATCGCGCTGCAGTACAACCCCGAGTCGCTGAGCCGCACGCTGCAGGTGCAAGGCGCCGGTGAAGGCGGGGATCGATCGGAGGCACTTCGCCTGAAGGGGCCGGCGATCGAAACCATCAAGCTCGAAGCGGAGATCGACGCGACCGACCAGATGGAAGCCGGCGATGCGACGGTCGGTGCAGTCGGCATTCATCCGCAGCTCGCGGCGCTCGAATCGCTCGTGCAGCCAACGAGCGCGCGGCTCCAGTCGAACAACCTGCTCGCACAGGTGGGCACGCTCGAGATTCTGCCGATGGAAATGCCAGTCGCACTGTTCGTGTTCGGCAGGACGCGGGTGCTGCCCGTGCGCATCACCGATCTCAGCATCACGGAGGAAGCGTTCGACCCGAAATTGAATCCGCTGCGTGCGCGCGTCAACCTCGGCCTGCGCGTCCTCACGGTCGACGATGTCGGGTTCCGTCACAAGGCAGGGAGTCTCTTCATGAGTTACCTCGTGCAGAAGGAGGCGCTCGCGTTGCTGAATCAGGGCGGGACGCTCGGCACACTCGGCCTGACGAGCATTCCATGAGCGAGCCGCGTCGAAAGGAGCCGCGATGATCGACGTTCTCCAGTCGCTGCAGCAGAGCGCGCTCGGGTCGAACGCGTTCCCCGCGACGAGCCGTTACTACGGCATCGGAACGGCGATGCTCGAGACGGCTGACGGCCGGGACGTCGCATACGTTCAGCGGCGCTTTCTTCCACGGAGCGATCGCTTTACGGTCGTCCGCGAACACACGGTACGCGAGGGCGATCGCCTCCACAACCTCGCCGCGAACTATCTCGGCGACGCGGAACAGTTCTGGCGCATCTGCGATGCCAACGTCGCAATGGATCCAGGCGAGTTAGTCGCTGACCCTGGCAGTGTCATCGTGATCGCATTGCCGGAAGGCTACGGAGGTCCGACCGGTGCTTAAGGGCGTACACCTCACGCTGCTGATCGGACCGGTGATTCCGGCGCCGATGCCACGCGAGCTCCTCGACGCGCTGACTGAGGTCGAAGTGACGAACGGCATCGACTCGCCCGGCGGCTTTCGATTGACCTTCTCGCTCAGCACGCGCTCGGTGTTGCACCAGGCTTTTCTGGTGGCCGCGACACGCACGCCGCTCATGCGTGTCGTCGTCGTGGTGACGATCAACTCGATCCCCAAAATCGTCATGAACGGCGTGCTGACCAATCAGGAGGTGTCGGCAGGCGATCGGCCGGGGCAGTCAACGCTCGCCGTCACGGGCGAAGACCTCACGAAGTTGATGGACCTTCAGGACTGGAGCGGGATTCCGTATCCGGGGATGGGTGTGGTCGCGCAGGTGAATGCGATCCTGCTGAAGTACGCGGCGTTCGGCGTGGTGCCGCACGTGATCCCGCCGCTGAACGTCAATATTCCAAATCCGGTGAGCGCCTGGGAAACACACCAGGGAACCGATCTCGCACACATCCAGCGGCTCGCGGGCGACGTCGGCTACGTGTTCTACGTCGAGCCCGGGCTGATTCCCGCCACGACGACCGCGTACTTCGGTCCCGAGATCAAGATCGGCGTACCGCAGCCCGCGCTCAATCTCGATCTCGACGCGAACCGCAACGTCGAGTCGTTGAGCTTCTCGTTCGACTCGTCATCGACCGATCTGCCGATCGTGATGATCCAGAACCCGCTCACGAAGGCGCCGGTGCCGATTCCGATTCCTAAGATCAATCCGCTGCAGCCACCGCTTGGCGTCTTCGGGCCGCCGGTGACGAAGGTCAGCATTCTCAAAAACACGGCCAAAGACAACCTGCCCACCGCGCTCGGCAAAGGTCTCGCCAGGGCAGCGTGCTCACAGAACGCAGTCAGTGCGACGGGATCGCTGGACGTCGCGCGATATGGACGTCTGCTCGCCGCCCGCGGCCTCGTCGGCGTCCGCGGAGCCGGCCTCGCATTCGACGGTCTCTATTTCGTCGAAAGCGTGACCACGACGCTGCAGGCCGGCCAGCTCAAACAGTCGTTTCGTCTCTCACGCAATGGTTTGGTCTCCATCACACCGGTGGTCGCCGCATGAAAGCTGGAACCTGCATGTCTTCCAACAACGGCTCCACCGCTCCGTACTTCGGCAAGTATCGCGGCATGGTGGTCAACAATATCGATCCGTTGGGCATCGGACGCCTCCAGGTGCAGGTGCCCGACGTCGCCGGGCTCGTGCCGACGACCTGGGCGATGCCCTGTATGCCTTTCGCCGGCAAGCAAATGGGCGCGTGGTTCATTCCGCAGATCAACAGCGGCGTGTGGGTCGAGTTCGAGCAGGGCGATCCCGATCATCCGATCTGGAGCGGTTGCTGGTACGGGAGCAGGGCGGAAGTGCCAGCGCTCGCGCAGGCGGGCGTGCCCGCGAGCCCGAACGTCACGCTCCAGTCCGCCACACAGAACGCGCTCGTCATCAGCGACAACCCCGCTCAGGGAATCATGCTGAAGAGCAGCACCGGAGCCACCATCACGATCAACGCGTCGGGCATCACCATCCAGAACGGCCAGGGCGCCATCATCACGCTCTCCGGTCCGACTGTCACCATCAACACCGGCGCGCTCGTCGTCACCTGAGGAGAACCGCGGATGCCCGGATATGTGCTTCACGCTGGTGCAACCATCATGTGCTCCCACGGCGGCCAGGCGCAGCCGACGGCGACGATCCCGCGCGTCCTGGTGAGCAACATGCCAATCGTCACGCAAGCCGCACCGCATTCGGTGGCGGGCTGTCCGTTCACAACGGCCGCGCCGCAGCCGTGCCTCACCCTTTCCAGCACAGTGGGATCCGAAGCTTGGAATTCACGTGACTTGAAGTCGCGGC
>JADMIO011367085.1_pt1 | contig 50702 bp, 28 predicted proteins | sample 8958161 | NCBI WGS metagenome assembly JADMIO01 (sample SAMN16585339, study PRJNA669376) | soil metagenome | isolation source: Crop rotation soil | place: USA: Cullars Rotation, Alabama | collected 2011 | reverse complement strand
GCGACAACTTGTCCACGTGGAATTCTAAGCTTAGGATCCCAATGTGCTGGAAAGCGTACCTCAGCCCGTGCTCGCGGGCACTGGCGAGCGCCCCCTCGACCAGCACTCCGCCCGGCTCGCCGACCATCACGCCACCCGTTTCGAGCAGAAGCTTCTGCCCGGACTCCTGCTCCAGCTCGGCCCACGCCTCGTACGCGCGCTGGATGAACGGCACGTACGCCGGGTGCTCGAAGTATGCTTCGCGGATGATGCGGCTCTTGCCGTGCGACGACCCACGATCGTGCGGCGGAGTGAAGCGATCGAGCCCGAGCACCCGGTGGCCGGAGCGCGCCAGAGCACGCAGCGTCGCGCTGCCCATCGCGCCGAGACCGACGACGATCGCGTCGTAGCTCTGCGTCACACCACGGTCTCGTCGATCTCCGGCGCGACGGGCGCGTCGCGAGCGGGCTCACGGTCCGAGTCCTCGAGAGCGGCGAGCCGTTCCCTGGCGCGCTCCTCGGCCTCGCGCTCCGCGCGTTCCTCTCTCCCACGGGCGAACGCCGCGTACCCGAGATGTCCCGAATGCACGTCCATCAGCGCGTGGAATGCCATCGGCGCGAACAGCGAGCTGGTGACGCCGTAGATCATGCCGAGGAACGCGCCGACGGCGGTGGTGAGGATGATGCCGCGCCAGCCTTGATACGAGTGCCCGATGCCGAACATCACGGCGGCGACGCCGAGGGCCCACAGTGGCGGAAGCCCCAGCTCACCCAGCGCCCAGAGCAAGTAGCCGCGATAGAGCACCTCCTCGCAGATCCCCGCGGTCAGCGACAGGCGATAGAACCAGGTCAGCTCGTGACGCGAGGCGGGCATCATCAGCTCGAGGTTCTTGAGCTGGTTGCGGACGCCTTCCAGCGCGCCGTCGTCGCCCAGCACCATGCGCCGCTGGCGCCACACCAGCGCGACGATGACGGCCATCCCGACCAGCACGCCGATCAGGCCGCCGGTGAGACGGGGAACCAGGCCGAGATCGAGCCACGAGCGGCCGCGCGCGATCCAGAGCGCGATCACGATCGCGACCAGCGTCCACTGGATCCCGATCGCGCGGCGGTAGAGCTGGAGCCGCACGCGCGGCAGGTCCTCGGGAGTCGCGCGGCGCAGGCGGCGGTATCCGAACGACGCGGCCCAGATCGGGAACAGCGCGGCGAGCAGGACGAGCATGACGTAGTCGAGCCAGATCACGGCATCAGCATACCGCGAAGTCGCGTGGCGTCGCGCGTCGTACGACGCGATCCGTGCAGCCGAACGCGACCGGGAGATCGAAGGACGACCCATCGTTCGTCGCTCGAAAAAGACGCTATAGTGCCGCCATGTCCTTGGCTGCAGGCACTCGGCTCGGCCCCTTCGAGGTGATCTCGCTCGTCGGAGCGGGCGGCATGGGAGAAGTCTATCGGGCGCGCGACTCTCGCCTCGGGCGCGACGTCGCGATCAAGGCGCTGCCGGAGTCGCTGGCGCAGGACGCGGAGCGTCTGGCGCGCTTCGAGCGCGAGGCGCGGCTGCTGGCCTCGCTGAACCATCCGAACATCGCGGCGATCTACGGGCTTGAGGAAGTCGCCGGCCACCGCTACCTGGTGCTCGAGTACGTCCAGGGCGAGACGCTCGCCCAGCGCCTCGCGAGAGGCGCGCTGTCGCTCGACGAGACGCTGCAGGTGTGCCGCGAGATCGCGGCCGGAGTCGAGGCGGCGCACGAAGGCGGCGTGATCCATCGCGACCTCAAGCCGGGCAACGTGATGCTCACCGACTCGGGCGCGGTGAAGGTGCTCGACTTCGGCCTGGCCAAGGGTGGCAGCGGGATGCGCGAGACCAGCTCGGATCCCAACCTGTCGGCCTCGCCGACCATGACCTACGCCGCCACCCAGGCGGGCATGGTGCTCGGCACCGCCGCCTACATGTCGCCCGAACAGGCGCGCGGCAAGAACGTCGACCGCCGCACGGACATCTGGTCGTTCGGCTGCGTGCTGTTCGAGTGTCTCTGCGGACGGCCGGCGTTCGAGGGCGAGACGGTTTCCGATCTGGTGGCTCGCATCCTCGAGCGCGAGCCGGATTGGAACGCGCTCCCCGCGCGCACGCCCGCACGCCTGCGAGATCTGCTCAAGCGCTGCATGGTCAAGGACTCGAAGCAGCGACTGCGCGACATCGGCGACGCGCGCGTCGAGCTGGATCAGCTGATCGCGCTCGGAGCTTCGGGCGGCACGATGGCCGCGGCGGAGGGATCACATTCCGGCGCGAGCGCGCGCCGCGGCCTGCCGTGGTGGGCGGTGGCCGCGATGCTGGTCGCGGCGATCGCGGCCACGGTGTTGATCCTGTCGATGACCAGCCAGCGCACCGCGACCATGGCGCGTCATTTCGAGATCGCGGCGCCGGAGCCGTACGAGCTGAGCCCGGATCCCGTGGAGTGCGCGATCTCGCCGAACGGACGGATGCTCGCGATGGTGCTGCTCGATTCGACCAACACGCCGAACCTCTGGGTCCGCGAAATGGACTCCTTCAAGGCGCGAGCGCTGCCCGGCACGAACAACGCCACGCAGCCGTTCTGGTCGCCCGACAGTCGCTCGCTCGCCTTCTTTGCCACGGGCAAGCTCAAGAAGATCGCGGTCGCGGGAGGCGATGCGGAGATTCTCACCGACGTGCGGTCGGCCCGCGGCGGCACCTGGAATCGGGACGGCGTGATTCTCTTCGCGCCCAGCTCGAACGGCCCGCTCTTCACCATTCGGGCGGCGGGCGGAGAAGCGAAGGCCGTGACCCAGGTCGATACGACGCGCCACGAGACGGCGCATCGATTCCCTCGATTCCTGCCCGACGGTCGTCACTACCTCTACAGCGTGCTCGGAGGGACTGCGACTCGCGTCACTGTCGTCGCCGCCAGTCTCGGGGACACGGCTCGCAGAGTGGTCAGCGCCGCGGATGGCGGCATGGCCTATTCCCCCAGCGGTCATCTGGTGTTCTGCCGCAAGGGCGTGCTCTCGGCGCAGCGTTTCGATGCTCGCTCGATGAAGCTATCCGGAGAGCCGCACTCTCTCGGTGACACCCCGCCTCAGCCGGCGACCACGGGCGCGCACTGGGTGTCGATCGCGGATGACGGAACGATGGCCTACATGTTCCAGCCGCTGCCCGCGACCCGAATCGCGTGGTTCGACGTCGCCGGCCACGAGATCGGCCAGGTTCCTCTCGCGGGCGGAACCTATTTCGGTCAGAAACTGTCCCCCGACCAGCGTTTCGCGCTGGTCAATCACGCGCTCTCGCCCACCGAGTCCGAGCTGTTGGTCGTGGACGTCGAGCGCGGCACGACCAATCGGCTGTCCACCGAACCGTCGATCGAGAACTTCGCGTGGTCGCCGGATGGTAAGCGCGTCGCCTACGTCACCGGCGGAGGCGGTCCGCAAGCCATCGTCGTCGTTCCCGCGGACGGAAGCGCGCCGGCGGAAACCGTGATGCCGTCGGGCGCGGACTTCCGCCGCCTGGATGGATGGACTCCGGACGGCAAGTCGCTCCTCATCGATCGTCTCGATTCGCAAACGCAGTGGGACCTATGGGTGCTTCCACTCGAAGGCGATCGACAACCTCGTCCTTACCTGCGCAGACCCGGGAACGAGACGGGCGCCGCGGTCTCGCCCGACGGGCGCTGGCTCGCCTACAACTCCGACGAAACGGGTCGCACGGAGGGCTACGTGCAGGCGTTCCCGACGCCAGGTGTTCGATACCAAGTCACGATCGATGGCACCGGAATCTTCGGCTGGAAACCCGATGGGACGATGCTCGGACTGGCGCCGACACCGAACAATCTGATCGCGCGCGCAGTCGAGGTCATTCCGGGGCCGGAATTCCGATTCGGTCCGCCACGCGCCGTGGGCAAGGTTCCGGAACAGATCTTCGGAGGCGACCTCAACCGTGATTGGACGCGCCTGATCGCGTCGGTCCCGGCCGGAAAGCCGTCGAAGCCCAGGATACGCCTCGTGCTCGACTGGCCGGTGATGGTGGCGCGGCGCTGAGTCGAACACGGATCGTCCGAGGGGACGATCGTCTCTTCTAGGGTGACGGCGCGCCGCTCCACACGGTGACGCGTCCCCACGTCCGCTTGCCGCCCCGCGCGGCGGCGTCGAGCGCACGCGCGGCGTCGGGACCATCGCGCCCCGCGTGCTGCAGCCGCAGCCCGAACCAGCGCGGATCGGACGCGGCGCGCGCGCGCCACTGCTCGGGCGCGATCCGCCACTCGGGCGGGATCGCGAGCGCACCGTCGGAATAGTGGAACGGCTCGGTCTCCGGCATCACCAGCAGGCGCGAATCGCGGTCGGGCAGGTAGTAGCGGATGAAGAGATGCGCGCGCGTCTCGGTGCACAGCACCAGATCGCCGGGACGAGTCCGCGGTCCGATGAAGTCGATCGCCTGCGGCAGCGTGATGGTCTCGTCGGTGGGGCTGCGCAGCAGGCAGGCGCGAGCGCCGAAGGCGACCACCAGCGCCGCGACGATCGCGCCGATCGGCCGCGGGAAGCCGCACGCGCCGGCCGCCATCAGCAGACAGAACGCCGGCAGGATGAACATGAACTGGCGGGTCAGGAACAGATGGATGCCGGCGATCGAGAGCGCCCACGGCACCAGCGCCGAGAACAGGAACACCGACCACAGGAAGATCGCGGGCCGCCGCGTGGCGGCGCGGAACAGCGGCAGCGCGGCGAGTCCGACCAGCGGCAGGATCGCGTAGCGCGCGTTGAACGAGAGCTTGCGCAGGAACTCGACGACCTCGATCGGGCTCATCGGCGACAGATGGCGCTCGCCCTCGATGTCGCGCGCGAGCTGCGTCGCGAGCGTCGGGATCTGCGGCGCGAACAGCAGCACGATCCCGCCGAACAGGATCAGCCAGCGGCGGAGCCGGACGCCGTCGCCGCGCAGCTCCCACGCGCCCCACAGTGCGATGCCGGTGAGGATGAACGCGGAGAAGTAGTCGGTGTACAAGGACGCCGCACCCGCGAGCAGCAGGATCAATCCGGGCCGACCGCGCTCGCCGCGGATCCAGCGCCACGCGGCCAGCATCGCGGCGGCGAGGAAGAACCACACCATGGAGTGGAAGCGCGCCTGCTGCGAGAACTCGATGTGAAGAGGATGGAGCGCCAGCAGCGTGGCGCCGACCAGCGCCGCGGCGGGTCCGAGCGCGCGCCGGCCGAGTCGCGCGGTGAGGAAGACGGTGGCGATCCCGAACAGGAGCGAGGGGATCTTGATCCAGTGCGCGCTCTCGCCGCCGATCAGCCGCCACGCCCAGTCGAGCACGAACTGCAGCGGCTGGTCGACGTCCTGCGCCAGCGTCTGGAGCATCCGCACCAGCCCCATGCGCGCGAAGACGATGCCGTAGATCTCGTCGAAGATGAGCGGGGTGTGGAGCGCGTCCCACACGCGCGGCACGGCCGCGAGCGCCACGATCGCGGCCAGGATCCACCCGAAGGGCAGCCGGCCGAGCGGGACCGCGGGCGCGGGCGGCGGGCGGCGCGTGACTTCGGGCTCCTCGCCGACCGGGTCGGTGAGGGCGTACCTGCGCGCCGTGGAGTCGGCCATGGGAGTTCGGCGCTCCTGAACGGTTCGGGTGCGTTCCGGGGATGGCCGCGCGCGTCCAGTCGCTGAACAGCACGGGCTTGTTCCCCGACGGCATCGGCATTTAGCGTGCTCCGGTTTAGGGTCGGTTGGCATCCGAAACCAGCGTTTGTAAGCGACTTGGCGACTCTGCCAGACTGATGTGTCCCTGCATGGCGCTGGGGGCGCGGTTCCGACCGCGCCCGGACTGGCCGGAAACCCCCAAGTTCCCTCCGGACCCGCCGCCCACGGAATCCCAGAACAGAACCCGACGTCGCGCGCGACGCGCCGGCGAGGAGGATTTGGATGACCCAGCAACGAATGCTCTGGTGCGTCGCGCTCATGGTCGGCCTGGCCGCGGGCCGGGCCGACGCCGTCACGCAGACACGGACGGCGGTGGACGGCAGCGTTTCCCTCCCCGGAGGGAGCAGGGTCCGGATCGACGATGCCGCGCGTCAGGCGCAGCTCGAGTCGTCGGCGCCCTGGAGCGGCTTCCGCGCCCAGCACGGCGAGTGGCACGCGCTCTGGAACGAGACCACCGCGTCTCCGCATCAGGCATTCGGCCGCCCGATCCCGCTCGCCGGCTTCGCCAACGACGACGCCGCGGTCGATCGCGCGGTGCGCGCCTTCGTCGCGAGCCATCCCGCCGTGTTCGGTGGCGTCGCGCTCGAGCTGATCTCGGCGCATCGCGCGGGCGACGTGTGGTACGTCCGCTACCGGCAGACCCATCGCGGTCTCCCGGTGCTGTTCGCCGACTGGCAGTTCAACGTCGGAACGAACGGCAACCTGTTCGCCTTCGGCGCCGACGTGGAGAGGCCGTCCACGACGCTGAGCGCGAAGGCGGGCATCGTCGCCGCGGTCGCGCGCGAGGGCGCGACCAAGGGACTCACGTTCGATCCCGCGACCGATCGTGCGGTCGAGGGCGATCGGCTCGCGATCCTGCCGATGCCCACCGAGAGTGGCACCGACTACCGCGTCGTCTACCAGGTCGAGGTTCGCACCGCGAACCCACCCGGCAACTGGAACACCTACGTCGACGCCAGCACCGGCGAGGTGCTGTGGCGCCAGAACCGCGTGCGCCACAACGTCACCGGCACGGTCACTGCGCTGGTGCAGCCGCTGCTCCCGACCGATCCGCTGGTCTCGGTCCCGCTCAACCATCTGAACGTGAGCGTCGACGTGAGCGTGGTGCAGACCAACGCGGCCGGCTTCTACAGCGGCGCGGGTCCGAATCCGTCGAACGTGACGGCCGGGCTCCGCGGTCCCTACGTCGACGTCCAGCGTGCCGACGGCGGACCCAACGGCGCGTTCTCCACCAGCGCCGCCAATCCGTCGACCGTCAACATCGCGTGGGGCTCGGTCGTCTCGTCGCTCGACGCCGAGCGTGACGCGTTCTACCACGTGAACAAGGCCCACGATTACATCAAGGGGCTCGAGCCGACCTTCACCGGGCTCGACTACCAGATGCCGTGCGCGGTCGAGGTCGCCGGCTCGTGCAACGCGTTCTGGGACGGCTTCGGCCTCAACTTCTTCGCCGCCGGTGGCGGCTGCCCCGACATCGCCACCATCGCCGACGTGGTCTACCACGAGTACGGACACGGCGTGAACGACATGCTGTACGCCGCCTACGGTGGAGGCGCGATGACCAACGGCGCGATCCACGAAGGCATGGCCGACGTGAATGCCGCCTTCATGCGCGACGACCCCGTCATCGGGCGCGGCTTCATGGGACCCGGCACCACCCTGCGCACCATCGACAACACCTACCGCTGGCCGGCCGACGGCTCGGGCGATCCGCACGTCGCCGGACTGATCGTGGGCGGCGCGTTCTGGGACCTGCGCGAGTCGGTCGGGCTGGCGGTGGCCGAGCACCTGGCTCAGTTCTCCAAGCACAGCGTGCCGGACGACAACAACGACGGCGTCGCGATGAACGAGTTCTTCGCGGCGACGCTGATCGCCGACGACAACGACGCCAACCTCACCAACGGCACGCCCCACATCAACCAGATCGTGGCGGCGTTCAACGCGCACGGCATCGGCACCGGCTTCTCGATCCAGTGGTCGCACACACCGCTCGCGGACCATGCGAGCCTCGGATCGATCCCGGTGGTCGCGCAAGTGAGCTACACCGGCGTGATCGGCGCGCTCGACGCCTCGAGCCCCACGCTCTACTACTCGATCAACCGCGGGGCCTTCACGCCGGTGACGATGACGCCGACCGGCAATCCCAACGAGTTCACCGCCAACATCTTCACGTCGGTCGCGGGCGTGGCCCAGTACTACATGAGCGCGCGCGACACCTACGGCCAGTCCGCCACCACGCCGTCCACGGCGCCCGGCAAGATCTACGCGTTCCTGGTCGGGCCCGCGTCGACCATGCTCACGTACGACATGGAGTCCGCCGCGGGCTGGATCGGTACCGCGGCCGGCGACAATGCCACCACCGGTCGCTGGATCCGAGCCGATCCGGTCGGCTCGTTCGTCGAGAGCACTCCGGTGCAGCCCGAATTCGATCACACGGCCACGCCTGGCATCAGTTGCTGGGTCACCGGCAACGGGCCCGCCGGGCAGGGCGCCGGCGTCGCCGACGTCGACGGTGGTCGCACCACGCTGCTCTCGCCGGTGTTCAGCGCGCTGTCCATCAGCAACTTCCATCCGGTGATCGAGTACTACCGCTGGTACACCAACAACGCCGGCGCCGCGCCCAGCTCCGACTTCTGGAAGGTCGACATCTCGAACGACGGCGGCGTCAACTGGACGCCGGTCGAGAACACGCTCGTGACCGAGAATTCGTGGATGCGAGTCCTGTTCCGGATCGAGGACTACGTCACACCCACCGCCAGCATGAAGCTGCGCTTCATCGCCGCCGACGAGGGCGACGGCTCGGTGGTCGAGGCCGCGGTCGACGACTTCCGCCTGCTCGGCTTCCCCTCCGACGTCGTCGGTGTCGAGCCGGGCGTGACGCCGGGCACGCTGTCGCTCGCCGCACCCGCGCCCAACCCGTTCGTCGGACGCACCACCCTACGCTTCGCGCTGCCCGCGTCCGCCACCACCGCGGTGCGCGTGTTCGACATCAACGGCCGCATCGTGCGAACGCTGTTCCAGGGCACGATGGAGGCCGGCTCCCACTCGATCGAGTGGGACGGCCGTGATGCGCACGGCAAGCCGACCGCGAACGGGATGTACTTCGTGCGCGTGGAGCACGGTGGGAAGCAGATCGCGCGTGCGGTCGTGCGGATGAACTAGCGGCGGTCGATAGCTGGAGACACGACGGGCCACCGGATTCGTCCGGTGGCCCGCCTTCTTTCCGTCATCCGACCCCGTTCGAATCCATGGCGCCGGAAGTCGCGCATGGGACGACGATCTTGCGCTCGAATGCACGAGCGTCCACGTCGATAACTCCGCCATGCCGCCGAGCTCACCCGCGATCGGATCGCCATCGCATGTCCGTGTCGCCACGACCGCCGAGCGCCTGATCGCCGGCGCAGTCGTGCTCGGGATCACGATCGGCACGCTGCGGCTGTTCGCGGAGCTATCGCACCACGACGCCGTTGCCGATCTTGGCGGGCAGCCGGGCGGCTGGCTCGGGACGGTCGCGATCGTCGTCGCCAGCACCCTGCTCCACGAAGGTCTGCACCTGCTCGGCTGGCGGCTGGCCACGAGGCTGCCGTGGAGTGCGTTCGCACTCCGCCCGACCTGGCGAGGCATGGGCGTCGCGGTCCAGCCACGTGTCGCGCTCGACGTGGCGCCGCTCCGGGTCGGGCTGCTGTTGCCGGCGCTCGCGCTCGCGGCGCCGACGATCGTCGCCGGGCTCTCGACGCGGAATGGGCTCGCGCTTCTCTGGGGACTGTTCTTCCTGCTCGAGTGTTACGGCGACATCGTGACGCTGCTCGCGCTACGCCGCGCGCCGGGACTCTGAGTCCGAGGCGCAGGAACCTCTAGCCCTCGGGCTTCGCGTCCCACTTCGGCTTCGTCTCCCGGCCCCACCGCTTCGGATCCTCGTTGTGCATCTTCTCCATGGCCTTGGCGGTGTCGGGATGGTTCTCCATCACGTGCTTCGTCATGGTCATCACCATCTCGTCCCAGGTCGCCGCCGACAGCTTCTGGTCGCAAGGGCCACCGAGCTCACGGCAAGTCATGGTCTTCATGAGGCCACCTCCCCTCTCGGATCCGAACAGTAGCTCAGACCCACCCACGCCCAAGCCGGCGCACCGCACCTGCTGACAACCGTGGCGATCCGACGCCCGCTCCGCCTCAACTCAGCGCCAGCCAGATCCCGACCACCACCATCAAACCGCCCGCAACGTGGTTGAGCCAGCGCGCCCTGCCGCGTTGGTGGAGCTGCTCACTCAGCGCGCGCCCGCCGTGGGCATAAATCTGCAGGCAGATGAATTCGATGATCAGCATCACCGTCAGCAGCGCCAGGAGCTGGGGCGCCAACGAACGACTGCGGTCGATGAAGGGCGGCAGCAGCGCGGCGAAGAAAGCCCAGGCCTTGGGGTTCGCAACGGCGGTGACGAAACCCTGCAGGATCAGCGAGGAACGCGTGCGGCGCTGGTCGCCTGCCAGTTGCTCGGGGCGCACCGGCTCTGCGCGCCAGCTCAGCCAGCCCATGTAGAGCAGGTAGGCCGCACCCACCCACTTGAGGATCGCGAAGACGTTCGGCGCCTTCAGCAACAGGGCACCCACGCCGAGAACCGCGGAGGCGCCGACCAATGCGATGCCGGCGAGCTCACCGGCCATCATCCACAGGGTGCGGCGCACGCCGATGCTGATGCCCAACGACATCGCCAGCGTCATGCACAACCCTGGCGACAGGGCCACCAGGAAGAAGCTGGCGGCGAAGGCGATGAGTCGAGTCGGATCCGCCATGTCACCTCATTCCGGCTTGTGGACAACCGCTCTCTCGTGAGCCGTGTACTGCTAGCCGCGACGTCTCACCCAGTACACCGGCACCGCGATCGTCTCTCTCGCCAGCGAGTAGACGTCGCGCGGCTCGAACCAGCGCGGCGCGACCGCGCCGGCGAGCTCGATCCCCGCGCGGCGGCACGTCAGCTTGGCGCGGGTGAGATGGAAGAACTGGGACACGACGTCGGCGCTGACGAGCCCGTTCGCCGCCATGAACGCCCGCGCGTTCGCGCAAGTCGCGGCGGTGTTGATGCCGGCGCCGTCGGCGATCACGAGCGAATCCGGGACGCCGGCCGCGACGAGGTAGCGCTTCATCACCACCGACTCGTCGACGCCTTCCTTGCCGGTGCCACCGCTGACGAAGATGCGGCGGACGCGGCGCGCGCGATGAAGGTCGAGTGCCGCGTCCAGTCTCGCCTTCAAGCGCGAGGATGGACGCCCGTCCGGCGTGACGGTGTTGCCGAACACGATCGCGACGTCGGCGTCGCGGGGTCTCGAGAGCAGTCCATCGAGCGTGATGTACATCGGCCCCGAGAAAACGATGGCAAGCGCGACGACCAGCGCACGCCGCACCCTCATGCTTCGCGTCTGAACAGGTGCTGTTCCTGGATGCTGGCGACGCTCACCACCCCGGTGCCGTGACACGCGTACGCGAACCTGCTCCGGAGCAGGTTCAACCCTGAACGCGCGGCCCGCACTCGAGCCACTACTTGGCCCGCACCTCGAGCCGGGCCTCGGCGCTGCGGTCGCGCAGCTCGGGCCGATACATGCCGCTGGCCTCCGCCGGCAGCGCGGTGAACTCGCCGGTGATCTCGGGGCGCAGCAGGTACTCGACCACGGTCTCGCCGGCCTCGATCCGCTCGAGGAAGATCGCGACCTTGTCGTCGCGCTCCTCGGCGTGTGCGTCCCACGGCCATTCGGCGCCCTCGGGGAGCAGCGCGTCGACCTCGAAGCCGGAGATGCGGCGATCCTCGACGATCAGATGGTCGAGCGACTGCCTGGCCTGGAGACGGAGCCGCACCATTACCTGCTCGCCGAGCCGGATCGGCTCGTTCGCGGTCACCGGCGTGGTGAGGTAGCGCGGCCGACCGCGACGATCGGCGGTGCGTTCGGCGTGCAGGTACTCGCGCGTGACCTGGAGCGGCTGATCGGCGGGCGGTGGCGGGCCGGGGCTGGGCACCATGGCGCGCGCCTCCCATGCGTAATACACGCTGCCGCTGCCCTGACGGTTGATGACCATGCGATTGGCGCCGGGCTGGAGGTTCCGGCCGGCGATCCGCGCCTGCATCATCCGGCCGCCGAACAGATCGGCTCGCCCCACCGCGCGCTCGAATACCGACACACCGTTCCACTGCACCTGAAGACGATAGTCGGGACGCGCCTCGCCGGGACGATTCGCGACGTAGTCGGCGAGCGCCACCGCGATCGGGCCGGTGGTGCGGGTCGAGCGCCAGTGCAGCCCGCGACGCGTGCGCGCGAGCCACTGCACGATCGAGGCGCCGCGGTTGTCCTTGGGCGCGATCGCCGACAGCGCGGAGAGCGCGTAGGCGGTGTTCTCCTCGGCCTCGCCGAACCAGTCGACCTCGTTGTCCGAAGGCAGGTGGAGCCCGCCCTCGTCGATCGCGCGCTTCATCACGGAGTCGAGCAGCCGCTTGGCCTCGGCGTCGCGGTCGAGCCGTGCGTGGCCGATCGCGGCGAGGGCGAGCCCGCCGGTCGAGAGCCGGTCGCGGCCGGAATAGGTCGAGAGCGCCAGGTCCTCGAGCCGCGGGCGCAGATCGGGGAAACGGTCCTTGGCGTTGGGCAGCGCCAGCACGGGAGCGACGTGCGCCAGCACGTAGGCCTCGCCGTCGAGCGTTCGCACGTCGACCAGGAGCCGCGCCATGGGATCGATCGCGCGCTGGATCGCGTTGTCGACCTCGCCGAGCGCCGTCATCTGATCCTCGGGCTGCATCGTGCCGCCGCCGCTGCCGGTCCCGCTCTTCATCGTCGCGACCCGCGCGAGCGCGTCGAGTGCCAGCGCGGTGAGGTAGGGATCGCCGTCGCCACCGCGCCACCAGCTCCAAGTGCCGTCGTCGTTCTGGAGCTGGAGCAGCCGGCGCGTGAGGGGCGTGAGGCGTGCGGTGGGATCCTGCCAGCCGGGCGGCTTCTCGCCGGTTCCGAGCGTCGCCACCAGTGCGGTCGCGGAACGGATCGCGTTCGACGTCTGCTCGGTGCAGCCCCATTCGTAGCTGTAGAGCCAGTCGGCCGCCGCCACCATCATCGCGGCGGGCGACGGCGAGAGATCGAGCACCACCTCGCTCCCGCTGCGGATCAGATCGGGCGGCAGCGCGACGTCGACCGTGGCACTCGCGCTCTGCACCACACCGGCGCCGGCGCTGAGCTCGGGCACGGCGCGCGCACGCACGGGTGCGCCGACCTCGAGCGCGTCGGAATCGTTGCGCCCGCGGGCGCGGTGCGTGAACGTGGCCTGGCTGGTGTCGGCGGCGGCGGGCAGCTCGCGCGCGACCTCGACCCTCCACTCGTGACGCGACTCGCCACGCGGCGGGATGCTGGTGCGCGCGCTGCTCGAGCCGGCGATCTTGACCGGACCCTTGGCCTCGATCGACTCCTCGACGCCCTCGAGCGGCGTCGCGGTGCGATTCGTCACCACCGACACCAGCGAGGCGCGATCGCCGGCGACGAAGAAGCGCGGCGTCGCGAGCCGCGCGACGAGGTCCTTGGTGACCAGCGTCTTCGCGATGCCGGCGCCGACGCGCGTGTCCTCGGTGGCGCCGCGGCTGGTGAGGCGCCAGGTGGTGAGGTTGTCGGGGAAGCGGAAGCGGACCTCCGCCTTGCCCTGCGCGTCGGTGAGAATGGTCGGATCCCAGAACGCGACGTCGCGGAAGTCGCGCCGCACCTCCGGCTCGCCCTTGCTCGCGCCACCCAGGTAGAGCATCGGGAACGACACCGCTGTGGTCACCCAGTTGGGACGCCGGCCGTAGAACACCTCGTGCGGATCGGGCGTGCGATCGGGCCGCAACGCGTAGATCGCCTCGTCGACCACGCCGAGCGAGACCTCGGCCGGCAGCGCGATGCCGGCGGAGTCGCGCGTCACGATCGCGACGCGCGCCTCGTCGCCGGGACGGTACTGCGGCCGATCGGACGAGATCTCGATCCGGAGCACGCGCCGCGGCGCGGCGACCGCGATCTCGACGCGCCGCGTGCGCACTTCCTTGCCCTTGCGCACGTGCAGCAGCACCTCGACGTTGGGCGCGTAGTCGGCGCGGATCGGGAACTCGACCAGTCCGGTGTTGCCGAACAGGTGCACCACCTTGTAGTCGTGCAGATCGCGACCCTCGACGGTGGCGAGCACGGCGGCCTGACCGACGTCGGTGTTGACGACGATGCGCGCGGTGTCGCCCGGCGCGTAGCGCGGCTGGTCCGCGAATGCCTCCAGCGCCGGGTAGCGGTAAGCGTACTGCCACACTTTCGGATCGTAGATCCACACCGACGACTCGGCGGTGATGCGATTGCCCTTGGCGTCGTCGGAGCGCGCACGCACGATCAGGTGGCCGGAGCGCGCCGGCGTCGGCGTGAGCGCGACGCTGGCCTTTCCGGTCGCGTCGGTGACCACGGTCGCGCTGGCGAGCGGGCGGGTCGAGCGCGTCATGCGCCGCTCGATCGGATTCCAGGCTTCCTGGTCGAGCTCGACGGTGACGGCGGCTGGATACGGCTTGCCGGCATGGTCGTTGGTGGTGACCTCGACCAGCACCGGCTGGCCGACCATCACCAATCGGTTCGACGGCCGGACCGTGATCGCGAACAGCCCGCGCCCGACCACGGTCGTGCCGCGCCCGCGCACCAGGCGGTTGGCGCCGTCGACCACCTCGACCTCGAGCGTGAGACGCCGGTCGTAGGCGACGCGCTCCGGCGCGAACACCAGCGCCAGGCGGCCGTCGGCGTCGGTGCGCGCCTCGCCCGTCTTGAGCACGCGGCCGAATCCGACCTCGGGCGACTGCTCGTAGTCGCTGTCGAAGTCGTCGCCGTGATCGATGCGCGACTCGAACAGCACGTAGCGCACCGGCGCCCCGAACACCGGAGCGCCGAAGAAATAGGTGGCGGCGACCTGGAAGCGCACCTCGTCGCCATTGACGTAGACCTCGCGATCGGGCGTGACCTCGACCGCGAATTCGGGCTTGCGATACTCCTGGACGCCGAGCGTCGCCGAGCCGCTCGCCTTCCCCGCGCTCGCGGTGAGCGTCCATTCGCCGAGCGGGAGCGCTCCCGGGAGCGGGATCGACCCGTCGGCGGAGCCGCGCGGCGAGAGCTGCGCGTCGGTCACGTCGACGGTGGCCCCGTTGGGCCCGCTGAGCGTGAGCGTGACCGGACCCGGCTCCGGCAGCGCGTACCCCACGCCGGTCGAACGGCGCACGAACGCCTTCCAGAACACGGTCTGACCGGGCCGATAGAGCGGCCGCTCGGTGTAGAGAAAGAGCTGATCGCCGCCGCGCTCGGCGGCGGGGGCGATCGGCAGGTCGACCACCGACACGCCGAGCTTCTCGCTGATGCCGACCACGCGCAGCCGCTGTGGGGCGCCCTCGAGCGGTAGCTCGAGCACACCGTCGGCGTTGGTGGTCGCGCCGCGCGAGCGCGCCTCGCGCACCGCGTCCGCCCACGACGGACCGGACGTCGGCGCGGACCTTCGCCCACGGCCTCCTCCGCCCGGATCCGCGTTCGCGTTCCCGCCCGCGGCGGTGAAGATCGCCACGCCCTCGGCGCCGACCGACGTCTTGAGCGAGGCGGCGGACACCAGGACCTTGGTGGTCGAGCGCTTCGCCAGGAGCCCCAGCTCGCTGACGAAGAACAGCACGCGCCGCTCCTTGCTGCCGGCGCGCCCGCTCAGCACGTAGACACCGGGACCGGGAGGATCCTTGATCGGAATCTCCTCCTCGCGCCACGAGAACGGCGGGCCGTCGGCGGTGACGTGCATCCACGCGCGCTCGCGCACCAGGCCGGCGGTATCGGCGCCGACCGCCAGCTCGCGGAAGTCGCGGCTGGCGTCGAGCAACCGCTCATTGGGCATGCGATACAGCGTGAGCTGCACCTCGCCGAGCCGGAACGAGCGCAGTCCGATCTGCACCGGCTCCTCGGGCGCGAACACCTCGCGGTTCAGCACGAACGCCAGCTCGGGCGGCCGCGGTGTCACGCTGAGATCGACGCCGGCCTTCGACTCGCCCTCGGCGAGCGCGAGCGTGGCGCGGCTGCGCGCCGGCTCGAAGCCGTCGGGCTGCGCCTCGAGTCGATACTTCCCGGGCGGCAGCTCGCCGATGGTGAAGGCACCCTGCGCATCGGTGGTGCCGACACCTTCGGCCGGACCGCGCGCGATCACGCTCACCCCCGCCACTCCGCTGCCGTCCTCGAGCCGCACCGTCCCGGCGATGCTCGCCGGACGCGAGAGCACGAGCGGCGCGCGCGTGGTCTCGCCGCGACGCACCGCGACGCGACGCGCCTCCTGGCTGAGCAGGCCGCTGGCCTCCGCGGTCACCGTCCAGTAGCCGGCGGTGAGCCCGGCGAAGGTCGCGACGCCCTGCTTGTCGGTGAAGACCGGCGCCGGCGGCGGACGGTAGCCTTCCCACCACTGCGCGGGGCGCTCGCTGCGCACCGAGACACGCGCGTTCGGAACCGCCGTCTTGCCGTTGGCGCGCGTCACGCGCACCTCGATCTGTCCGGCGCGGTCGAGCGGCACCATCACGTCGACCGAGCGCTGCTCGGTCGGGAAGCGCCAGCCGCCTAGCACGAAGTCGGCGTAGCCCGGCGCACTCACCGTGAGCGTGTAGTAACGATCGGCGACCACGTGATCGATGGTGAAGCCGCCGCTGGCGCTGGTGCGCGCGCGGAAGAATCCGGTGCCGCCGCTGGAGTTTGCCAGCTCGACCTCGGCGTTCGCGATCGGACCCTGGGTCGCGGCGTCGAGCACGCGTCCGGTGAGCCGGCTCTCGGCGGCGTGCGTGGTCGCGACCAGCAGCGGCAGCACGAGCGCCACGAGCCACACGCCGCTGCGCATGCGAGCCATGGTGCGAGACGACGAGCGGGAGACGTTGCACCACGTCCGTGCGGCGCTATGGAACCTCATCGGGGCTCTCCTCGGTCTTGGTCGGTCGGGGCGGCTCGCTCATCGTCACCACGTGCAAGCGCTCGTAGCTCGCGTCGCCGGATCCCGAGCGCAGCACGCCGATCCGTCGCGCCTCGTCGAGCGCCCACCGCACCGTGCGCGCCTCACCCGGCAGGAACGCGACCGCGCCGCGCGGCGAGGTGACGAGCAGGCCGTCGCGGCCGGGGTCGATGCGCATCGGATCGGCGACTGTCTCCGAAGCCACCACGAACGACAGGACGATCGAGAGCTCCGCCAGCTCGTGGTACCGCACCGGCGCGCGCCGGCGATCGGACCGCAACGCCTCGACCGCCAGCGTGCGGACCGCATCGGTCAGCGTGCTCCGCGGCGCGCTCGCGCTGCCGACGCACGCGCGAGTCTGGTGACCGCGCACCAGGCTGACGTAGAGACCCGCGGGCGGTCCCGGCCAGTCGATCGCGGGCGGCGCGTCGTGCGTCTGCGCGCGCGCGGTGCCCGATGGCGCCATGGGTGGTTGCCAGTACGCTTCCATCGCGTCGCGCGCGATGGCGAGCAACGCTTTCCCGTCCGGGCGCTGCGCGAGCCGCGCGTAGGGCGCCATCGCGTCGGTCGAGGTCGCGGCGTGCGATGGGCTCGCGATGGCGAGCAGGACCCCGAGCGCGATCGACATTCCCGCGCGCTTCATCGACTCCCCGCCCGCGCCGGTGGATAGACGTCGCGGTACAGCAGATCGCGGCTGCTGTCGCCGCTCGCGCCGTGGCGCACCCGGAACACCTCGATCTCGCGACCCGGGCTCGAGCCGGCGCCGGGATCGCCGGCGATCTCGCGCTCCTCGGTCGTGACTTCGTAGGTCGCGTCGACCGGTCGCTGCGCCTCGAAGCGGGCGAGCAGCGCGGACCCCACGATCTCGACGCGCAGGCGGACCGACTGATCGAGATCGTTCCGCAGCTCGAGATCCTTCACGCCCCACGCGATGGTCGCGTCGTGACCGGGCGGCGCGTAATCGATCGGCGTCGAGTGACGATGACGCTCGCCGATCGAGAGCCCCGAGAGCAGCGCCGCGACGAACACGGTCGACGCGGTCTGGCACACGCCGCCGCCGGTCTGGACCTGACGCGTCTCGCGCAGGATCACCGGCGCCGGCTGGTAGCCGCGCTCGAGCGTGCGCGGACCGACCACGCGATTGAAGGAGAGCGCCTCGCCGGGGCGCAGCACCTGCCCGTCCAGCGCCACCGCCGCGAGGCGAACATTGACGGTGCGAGCGGGCAGGCTGCCGATCAGCGTGGTCGAGAACGAGGCGAGCAGCACCGGGAACTCGTTCTCGCCGGCGCCGCGATCGGGCCCGATCGCTTCATTCGTGTCCACGGCCGCGAAGTCGGGTGGCACCGGCGCGGGGTCCGCGACGGCCGCCGTGCCGGCGTCGGGCGCGAACCCGAGGGTCACCCCCGCGAGCGCGGCCAGCGCCAGCGCGCGCGCGATACGAGTCTCCAAGCGATGCGGCAACCGTGAGCCCTCCGTGGACGGATGCCGCACATAATACTCACCGCAGAAAGAAAACGAATACCCGCGCCTCGGATCCCACCGGGGCGCGGGTTTCTCGCGCGTCGCACTCGGAAGCGATCGCGCTGCCCTCGCTGCTCTTTCCTGCCTGTCGCTCTGCCTTCAGCTCCTGTCGGAGATCAGGCGCTGCTCCGACCGCCTCGGTTGGTCAGCGCGATCACCACGACCAGGAATACCGCGACACCCACTGCCCACACCCACCACTGCCCGTACCAGACCTGAGTGGTCGTGGTCGTCGTGGAAGTTGACGACGAGCTACCGCTCGGATCCTGGGCCAACGCGTGGGCCGCCCACACGAGCGAGGTCAGCACAGCGGCGAAGCTCTGCGACCACCTCTTCAACTGCGTCATAGCTACCCTCCGTCGAATTGGCCGGCTCCGGCCTGTCCATCGAATCGTCCTGTATTCGTCAGTCGCTCGATGCGACGGCAGGACAACACAGCAACCGATGTGCCGGTACGGCTGGACCGCCGGAGGCCGCTGTCGCGCAATGGCTTCAACTGGAACGGGCCCGACTTCTGGAGTCGGGCCCGTTGTAATCGAGGGGGCGATCGGGCGCCATTGGTATAACGCCGAACACTCTCCGGACTATTGCGGCTTCAGCTTTCCGCTGTCCTCGTCCGCGCCGAAGCGTCCGGCGAGGATGGTCTTGCCGGTCGGGACCATCACCGTCTTCCACGGCTCGGGGGTGATCAGCACCTCGAAGTCGTGGAGCGGGGTCACCGCGGAGAGCCTTCCCTCCGAGTGCCGGTTGACTTCCAGCTTGCCGAGATTCGTGGGCAGCGCGCCGCGGTTCAGCGGACGCACCCAGACCACGTACACCGTGGCGGTGGGATCGACGTCCTCGGGCTTCGCGAGATGCTGGACGCGGAGATCGACGCGTGTGTTGCCGCGGAACGTCTCGCGGGTCTTGACCTCGGCCACCGCCGAAGGAACGTCCCAGCTGCTACGCAGGCTGAGCTGATCGGTGGCGTAGCAGGAAGACAGCAGGAGACCGAGCGGAATGGCGAGAGCGACGGAACGGATTCGGATGCAGCGCATGATGTTCTCCCCAGTGATGGTGCGGTCCGTCCCACGGACCTGAATGTCGCGCTCCATCGCGGCTAGCGTCGGATCACGATCCCTCGTGTCAGTGTGCGTCCCTCGTAGAGCAGACGGCTGTAGTAGACACCGGCCGGGACCACCCGGCCGTTCTGATCGCGGCCATCCCATGCGGCGCCATGCGCGCCGGCCGGAGCGAAACGATTCCACAGCTCACGCACCAGCGTTCCGCGCACGTCGTACACCGCGAGCCGCACGTTGCCGGCCCGCGGAATGCCGAACCTCGCGACGATCGCCCCACCCGACGGATTGGGCGTCGCCGGCCCGAGCCACAGCCCGGCTCTGACGCTCGCATCGGGGACCGTCACCGCGCCGCTGATGATGTTGAGCGAACCACTCATCGGCCCGTGAACCGAGCACTGATAGAACAGCTCGTCGGGGGCATTGTTCGGGACTACGAAGGTCAGCGATCCCGAGGTCGCGCCCTGACCGGTGACGCCGTTGTTGTACTGGTTGCCCGTGCCGGTCACAGGAGTGGTCTTGACGTAGAACGGATGTCCAGGCGCGCTCACGTTGAAGATGTAGGTCTCGCCGCGCGTCAATATCAAATCGGGATTGTTGAAGCCGTCGATGCGATAAGCGGAGGTGCCGGAATTCACGACCGTGAACGAGACGCTGGCGGGCGAGGCGACCGCGTCGTGTCCGGTCACGAACGGCGATCGCTGGTGAACGGCGACCGCGACCAGGAGCAGACATGCCACGAGAATCGATACCGCGACCTTCATGCATCCTCCGAGGGCTCGTGCGCGCTCGGTTCCGCTCGATGGGCGGGGCCCCCGGACAGGCCGCGGCGATCTGGGCTGGAGGATCGGACGGGACGACGACTGCGCGAACGAACTGCATCATTCTGATCTCAATGGGCGGCCCGGGCAATCCGAATCCGGAGGGTTCCGGTCGTATCGCGCCGAACAGCCGATCCGGGTCGGAGCTTCGAGTGTCCGTCACCCTCGGATGGCTGGCGCTGGATAGTAATACCAAACTCGTTTCACCCAGCCGGATCACCAACAGCCTCGAGGCCGCCCCCCTCGCGGTGGGCGGCCTCGGGCTACCGTCCGTTCGAGCGCAGATCGAGGTCTACGCCTCGACCTCCTGCATCTTGAACACCATCGCCGCGATGACCCCGCCGACCACCGGTCCCACCAGGTAGAGCCAGAGGTGCGCGAACGTCCCGCCGCCGGCCATCACGTTGACCAGCGTCGGGCCAATGCCGACCGCCGGATTGAATGCGCCGCCGGAGATCGGCCCGCCGGCGAAGGCGGCGGCGACCACCGTGAAGCCGATGGCGAGACCGTAGTAGGAGTTGCCCTGAGTCTTCTTCGAGGTGGCGACGTTCAGCACCACCAGCGCGAGCGCGAAGGTGTAGAGGATCTCGACCAGCAGTGCCGCGATCGGGCTGACGTCCGGACCCGGCGCCGGCGCGAATGTCTGGCCGAGGATCACCCGCACCACCAGGCTGGCGGCGATCGCGCCCGCGACTTGCGCGATCATGTAGGGCACGAGGTCGGCGGCCGGAGAGGCGCCGCGCATGGTGAGCGCGATGGTGACCGCCGGGTTGTAGTGGCCGCCCGACACGTGGCCGCCCATGTACACCATCACCATCAGCGTGACGCCGATGGCGAGTGGGGCGAACGGCGTTCCGCCGAGCACGGCGAGGCCGATCGAGAGAACCAGGAAGAAGGTACCAATGAACTCGGTCAGGTAGCGGCGCATGATCTCCTCCACGAGTGGTCCGACGGACGCGGGCGATCATGGGCCAACCTCCGAGCCGGCGCAATCCGTGAGGGGTCAGCGGTGCCCCGCGCCCCGCACCAGCCGATACGCGGTGGTGCCTATGACCCACCGACTGGGATCCGGGCTCGACCGTTGGGTACGGTCATGGGAGCCGCGGACGGGACTCGAAATCCGGGACCCTCGTTACGCGCCGGCGCGCTCTACTCCGCGACGATCTGCGTGAGCTGCGGCGCGACCACGCCCATCTGCTGCGACGCCTTCGCGACCTTGATCGGGATCAGCTTGGCGAACGCTTCGTCGTAGCGCCAGCGCTGCCACTCGCCGTCGAGGCGGATCGTGATGTGCTCGCCCTGGATCCGGATCGGCGCACCGCGGCGGGCGGCCGCGCGCGCGACGAAGGGTCCCAGCTCCTTGGACCACTCGTCGGGCGTGATCGACGACAGCACGTTGCCGAAGTACTGCGCCGGGTCGAGACGCACCAGCGGGTCGAACACGAACACCCGGCCGGCGGCCGCACCCGACATGAAGAACTTGGCCGCGTAGGGCTTGGCTCGCAGCGTCAGCTCGCCGCGCGCGTCGGGCTTGGCGAGCCCCATCACCACGTGCAGCGAGTTGTCGCCGCCCGACATCAGGTACTCGAACGCGTACTCGTTCGGCGAGCCGAAGTGGATCGACTTGAACCCCGGTGCCGGCGTGCGGCCGTCGGCGAGCGTCACCTTGTTCTGGCCGGCGACGGCGAAGCGCGAGCCCGAGTCCCACAGCTCGATGGTGCCGCCGTGCGCGGCGTACATGCAGGTGTTCAGCACGTCCTGCAGCACGAACAGCGAGCCGGAATCGGCCTTCATGCCGAGGTGGCTCTGGCCCTGGCCGTAGACCCAGATCGAAGCGCCCTCCAGCAGCGCGCCGATGAAGTCGCCGAACTCACGCCCGTAGAGCTCGATCGTCACGCCGCGCGCCGCGACGCCGTCCTCGCCCGCGAGATTGGTGCCGACGTAGCGTGGTCCGCCGGTGAATCCGTAGCCGACGATGTTGCGCCAGCCGAGCCGCACCGCCTGACTGGTGATGCGTGACGCGGAATCGAGGTGGAACGACTCGCTCTTGAAGCCGGCGAAGTCGATCACCAGCACGTCGCGCACCGGATCGCCGGGGCCGACCAGATCGTCGCGGGTGTCGAGCGTGAGCCGCGCGAATCGCCAGCCGCGCTGGCCGGAGGCGAAGGTCTGGTGGATCAGCGGCACGGCGTCGAGCAAGCGCACCACGCCACCCTCCGCGTGACCGGGCCGCCCGTTGGCGCTCGCGCCGCGGCCGCCGTCGGTCAGGTATTCCACGCTCGAAAGCGACTTGCCGCCGAGGTCGGCGAAGGCGAGCCGCTTGCGCAGCTCGGTCAGGATGCGCAGCGCGGCGGCGCGGCGCGACTCGCCCTGGACCGCGAACGCCGGCAGCGCGTGCTCGACCAGGAACCGGTAGTCGTCGAACGAGAGCGTCTTCACGCGCTCGAGCGTGGCCTCGACCAGCTCGGTGGCGGGTGCGGGCAGCAGATCCTCGGGCCCGAACAGGCGACCGATCGCCATCCCGCCGGCGCCCTCGATCAGCATGCCGAGCTGGGTCAGCCGCTCGCCCACCCACGTCGTCCACGACCGATCGGCGGCCACGATCGCGCGCGCCAGCGGCACGGTGAGGTCGACCTTGGTGCCGGCGCGCGCCACCGCGATCGGCTCGCCGAAGCGGTTCGACAGCTCGAGCGACCGGCTGCCGGGCACGGTGAACGCCTCGGTCACGCCGCCGTAGTCCTTGCGCTTCGGGTTGCCGCCGGGCCGCATGTTGAAGCGATGATCGGAGCCGGCGTCCCCGAGGATGCCCTGCTCGTGCAGCACGCGCAGCATCGAATCGGCGATCTTGGCCTCGCTCCCGTTCGCCACCGCGTGCACGCCGCCCGGCGCGCTGTCGCTGGTCACCACGATCTCGTGCGGGCGGAGGAACTTGATGTCCATGTTCTCGCGGAAGCCGACCCGACGCCCGGGCTCGCCGCCGCGGCGGCGTCGCGACTCGACGATCGTGAACTTGTAGGGACCGGTCGGCGTGAGCTGCACGTAGTTCGTCATCAGCAGCCGCAGCCGCTGCTGGCGCTCGGGGTCCATCGCCGCGAGATCGAGGCCGGTGATGGGCGAGATCACCTGGCTCGCGTCCTCGGTGGAGAGCCCGAGCACGCGACGGGTGAAGTCGACCAGGTAGGCGGCGTACTCGGTGTCGGTGAGCGCCTTGCGCTCGTAGACCGAGTCGCCGTGGTAGTCCGAGGCGCCGGGGCCCATCGACGGATCGGCGTGCACGTAGCCGAACTCGTTCAGGAACGGCGAGGTCGAATCGACGCCGACCTGCTCGCCGTTGTGCATCAGCAGCACGTTGTAGGCCTTGAACGGATGCGCGCCGGCGGGATTGCCGCGGCCCTCGGCGTCGATCGCCGGCGAGTTGGTCGGATAGCGATGGTGCATCCCCCACACGTGCGCGTGCAGCGCCTGCGAGACCGCGCGACGCCCCTTCACGGTGACCGCGACGCCGCCGGCCTGGCGCGCGCCGGGATAGCCGGCCCAGAAGCGGTCGAAGTCGAAGTACTCGGGGATGACGTGGGTCCAGCCGGAGATCTTGATCGCGCCGAGATCCTCCCCCACCGAGACCACGAACCCGCGGCGCTTGGCGGCGTACTTGCCGGCCGGCGCATGGGCCGGCGCGTGGGTGCGGTAGTAGCGCGAATCGAGCAGGTGGGCGAGCGCGGTGAAGTACTCCTCGCGCACGTCGGCCACGAACTCGATCAGCCGTTCGCGCAGCGAAGGCGGCGCGTCGGCGTCGGACGCGACGTCGACCGGCAAGGTGCCGGCGAGTGCGGCGCCGAGCGTGACCGGCGCGATGTCGCCGTACTTGGTGCGGCGCTGCAGCCAGTGCTCGCTCGCGATCAGCGTGCGGCCGTAACGCTCCAGCACCGCCGGCTCCAGCTCGACGAAGAACAGGTAGTAGTCGCCCGGCGCCTCGCGCAGCTCGGCCTTGCGCCAGCCGTCCTCGCCGGCGTAACGCAGGCGCACCGGCAGGCGGAACTCGGCCAGTCGCACCCGCACGTGGTCGGCCGCCATCGGCTGGCCCGCGGCGTCGAAGAAGCGGCAGCCGCCGAGATGACCGAGCATCTCCTCCATGCTCTGCACGCGATCGGGTCCAATGGTGTTGAAGATGATGCAGGTCTTCTCGCGCACCGGCTCGGGCGCGAAGCCGGCGAAGTCGATCCCGCCGCCGCGGTTGTTGCCGCCGTTGAACGAGCACGCCGCCGCCTGCCAGATCGCGTGCACGGTGACCGGCTCCGAGACCGCGAGCGATCCGACGCGGCAGGAGTCGTGCTCGGCCTGGACCGGAAGGGCGGCGACCGGCTCGGTGGCCGCGCTGCCGCGCGCCGCACTCGCGCTTCGATCGGGCGCCGGCGCGTTCGGCATCACCAGCAGATCGGTGCGGCCGCGGAGCTGGCGGATGTCGTGGAGCAGGCGGTTGCGGTCGACGGTGCGTCCGTCGGCGTCGAGCGCGCCGCTCTCGCGGTTGAGCGCGTCGATCACCACCGCGAGCTTGACCATGTTGAGCGCGGTCCAGTTGCGGAAGCGCTGACGCATCAGCGCGCGGTCGTTCTGCAGCGTCAGCTCGGGCTTGGTGGTGATGCCGCCGCGCGGGCAGTCGAGATGGCAGTTGCCGCACTGGTTGCACCCGAACGCCACCGCCTTGCCGATGCTGGCCTCGACCAGTCCGTCGGCGCCCGCGATCAGCACCTTCACCATGTCCAGCTCGCCGCGCAGTCCGCCCGAAGCGAAGAGACGCGTCCCGCCGCCGGCGCCGAACGGCGCGCCGTTGAGGTCGCGGATCGGCCGCAGCTCGCCGGTGCCGGTGAGGTCGACCTTCTCCGACACCAGCGCGTGATGCGTGTGCAGGATGGTGCGGAAGATGTCGGGCCAGCCGACGTGCGACGAGTCGGCGTGGTAGTTGCCCGAGCCGCCGAGTCCCGAGTCGACCAGCAGATAGTCGACCACGAAGTTCGACCACATGCCGGCCGCGACGTACTTCGTATAGTTCGAGCCGGTGATCTTGATGCCGCAGTGGTTGTGATAGAGCAGCCACAGCCACACCTCGGCCGGCATGTCCTCGATCGAGTAGATGTCGTGCTTGGGATCGGGCGAGAGCGCGTCGGTGCCGACCGGGATGTTGCGCGCCTTGCTCACGGTGGTGGTGACCTTGGCGCCCGAGAGGCGTCCGCCCTTGCCGGGCTTGGCGCCCTGGTTGATCTTGATCTCGACGTCGCGCACGCGTCGCAGGTCGGCGGCGTGGATGCCGAAGTGGCCGCTCGCGGCCTGGAGGCTCTCCCACTCCATGTCGCCGTCCTTCTCGAGCCGGATCGGACCGCCCTCACCCGACGAGGTCATGGCGAGCCCGACGTTGCCCTCGATGCGCGCGGTCAGGAAATCCTCGGAGGCGGCGCCGAGCGAGATGCTGGCGTGGCTCACCGGTCCCTGCCAGATCGGCTGGCGGAATCCGAAGCCGGCGAGCGTGACGCCGCCCTTCGGCTCGCGCCGCACCGCGATCGCGCCGTCCTTCGACGCACGCGCCACCAGGTGGCCGTGGGCGCCGTGGCCGCGCGCCACCGTCTCGATCCGCTGCTCCTGACTGTCGGCGTCGCGCGCCACGAACCACAGCGGCGCGTCGCCGGCGATCGCCTGCTCGACCTCGTGCCCGCTCTCGAGCCGCACCTCGAAGCCGCCGCGCGGGTCGGACTCGAAGGTCAGGAGCGGGACCGCATCGGCGCGATTGGCGTGCACCGTGACCGTGGCGCGCGGCGCCACCGCGCCCGGCCGCGAGAAGCCGCGCGGCACGGCGAGCGAGACGTAGTCGAGCAGCGCGGGATCGCGGGACAGGCGCTCGAGCGACCACGCCAGCGACTCGCGCGAGAGCCGCAGCCCGATCGAGTCGAGCGACATCGAGCCCATGTCGCTCTGGATGAAGAAATCGTCGGCGGTCGGGAGCTGACCCGCGGCCATGCGGTAGATCACCTCGAGGAAGTCGGCGCTCAGGTTGCGATTGGTGTTCTCGAGATGGGTGTTGGCGTCATGGTGCGCGAGGATGCGCGCGGCGTGCACCAGCGGCAGGTCGGGCCGCAGCTCGCCGAACAGCGACGAGACCTTGTAGCGCTCGCGCACCGCGTTCGGCGGCTTCTCCACCGCGAGCCGGCGCTGGTTCAGCTCGGCGTTGGCGAGCCCGAAGTCGGGCGTGGCGAGCGAGTCGACCTCGCGGATCCAGTCCTCGGTCAGGGTGATCGCCATGGTGTTGCCCGACGTCTTCTGGATGTCGTCGATCCCCATGCACGAGAGGAAGTCGAGGATGCTGTGCTGCCAGCAGGTCAGCGTGTTGATCGCCTGAGTCCTGAGCTCGGCCGGATCGCGCGCCACGAGGCTCGCGATCAGCGGCTCCGGATCGGCGCCGTGGTAGACGTCGATCAGCTCCGGCAGCAGCGCCAGCCCGGCGAGGTGCGTCATCGAGCCGCCGTTCGCGCCGAGCAGCACCGACTCGTAGACCGTGGCCGCCGAGGCCTGGGTGTCGGTATTCCCGCCGGCCGACACCAGCTGCACGCGCGCCCGGATCAGCCGCGCCTTGAGGAACGCGTCGATCCGCGGCGTGAGCCGGTAGCTCTTGTGCGGTCCGGCGTGGTAATGGACCAGCGCCACGCCGTCCTGGCGCACCGCCTGCTCGAGTGCGAGCCAGAACGCGTCGTCGGCCCGCGACGCCTTGTCGCCCGCTCCGGTGTCGATCCGCCCGTACTCGAGGTAGACCGAGACCAGCAGTCGCTTGTTGAGGTTCTGGAGCGCCGCCACGGTGCGCGCCAAGTCGGGGCTCCACACCAGCTCGACGATGCGCGCCGCGCCGATCAGCTCGCGCAACGCCGTCGCACCCTCGTCGCTCGCGCGCAGCCGCGCGACGTGCTCGGGCCGCAGCCGCATCATCAGACGCTCCGCGTGTGGCTTCAGCGCGGCGACGTGCTCGATCGCGCGATCCGCCTCGACCACCAGCAGCGAGGCGGTGTGGAGATCGGCCGCCGGATCGGCGGCCGCGATCGCCTCGAGCCAGGCCCGCTCCATCGTGATCCCGTCGCTGTGCGGCAGCGGCCCGACGATCATCGGCAGATCGAGCCGGATGCCCTGGAGCGCCTGCTGGTTCCAGCCGGCCGCGGTCCGGAACAGCACCGCCGGGTGCTTGCGCACGATGTCCCACGCGGTCGAGAACTCCTCGCGCAGGCCGTCGTTCGCGGGATGCGTGATCGCCGCGTGCGAGAAGTACGAGCGCCAGAATCCGTGGTGCCAGGCCGCGCCGACCGTGAGCGGCTCCTGGCGGAAGCGCTCCTTCATCACCTTGTCGAGATCGAACGAGGTCAGCTCGAGCGCCGGGATGTCGCGCGACACGCGTGACCAGCGCGACAGGAACAGCCGGCCGCGCTGGCCGCGCGACAGGTTCCAGAACGCGCGCTCGTCCAGCCCCGCACGCCCGAGCAGGAACGAGAGCAGGCGGCGACGGTCGGCGCGCGACTCGACGCGCGGGCTCTCGGGATCGACCACCAGCGTCAGCAGGTCCTCCCACAGCGCGAGCTGGCGGCGCAGGTCGCCGTCGGAGCCGAGCCCGAGCGCCGGCGCGATCTTCTCGATGCCGATGCTCACGGCTGCCTCCCCTCGAACTCGCGGATCGCGTCGAGCCAGCCGAGCGTGGGCGCTTCCATCACGCGCAGCGTCTGGCCGCCGTTGGCGAGGTTGGCCGGGCACACCTCGACGCACGTGCCGCAGCCGATGCAGCGCTCCTGCAGCGTGGTGATCCAGCGCGGATCGCTGCCCTCGAACTCGCGGTTGGCGTGGGTCGGGCACACCGACACGCAGCCGCCGCAGTGGATGCAGGTCGCGGCCGGGCCGGCGTCGTTCTCGGATCGCAACACCACGAAGCGCGGCGTCCCCGGCAGCGAGGCCGGCTGGCGCTTGAGGTACCCCCCCGGGCGCAGGCTCAGGAAGTCGCGGGTGTAACGCGTCGAGCCGCGCACCGCCATCACGATCGCGGCGTGACGCTCGCGGTCGTGCGGGCGCGCCTCGTCCGACCTGGCCTGCATCACCTGGTAGAGCGGCAGGTGCGGGATGCCCGCCTGGCAGACTTCCTCGCAGTTGCCGCAGCGCATGCAGAGATCGAGCAGCGTGCTGGTCGCGGCACTCGGCGCTTCGCCGGCGCGCATCGCCTCGCCGGCGTGGGTCAGCATCTGCGGCAGCCGGATCTTGGACTCGACGAAGATCGGGCACACGCTGTTGCACTCGCCGCAGTTCACGCAGTGGAGCGCGCGATCCTCGGGTGCGGCGGCGTCCGTCACCGGCACGGCCGCGGTCGCCGCGCCCTCGACGGGCGTGACGCGGAACGTGGCGCCGACCTCGGCCGGCGCGCCGCGCCCGCGCGCGGGACCCGGGAACAGATCGCACACCGCGCGCGCCAGACGTCCGACGCCGGGGATCGCGTACAGCAGGCCGAGCGTCGTGATCCCGCCGGCGAAGGTGGCGGCGAGCGTGGCGCCGAGCGGGCCGTGGAGCCGGAGCCCGAGCAACACGCCACGGTTCACGAGCGCCGACGGATCGAGGCACTGCTTCATCGCGCGCACCCGCTGCGCGCCCTCGGCGCCGACCTTGCGCTCGAGGTACGACGACTGCCAGCGGCCGAGCACGTAAGGACGCCCGCGGTGCGAGCGCATCGCCAGATCGAGCAGCACCGGCGCAAGCGTGAGGTCGACCGCGAATCCGCCGCGGCGGTGGTCGGTGAGATAGGCCGCGATCACCAGCGCGGTGCCGTCGGCGAGGTAGTAGACCTCGGCGTCCAGCTCGGCGCCTGCGGCCCTGGCCAGCGACTCGGCGCGCGGCAGGTAACGCCGCACTTCGGCCGACGGCATCACGATCTCGGCCGCGAGCAGACCCGGGCCGAGCCGCTTGGTCTGCTGCGGGCGGAACCGCTCGGCGGCGAAGCGCCTGCTCTCGGTGCCCAGCACCACCGGCCGCCCGGGACAATCCTCGAGGCACCCGGCGAAGGCGCGCGCGGCATCGGGTTCGATGAAGTCGACCATCAGGTAGCCACCGTCGTGTCCATGATGTGGCTCGGCGTCGGTGGCGACGCCGAATGCTTCGGGACCCTCGACCCGCGTCCACGGCAGGTTCGCGCCCGACGAGAGCGCGCCCGGATGCTCGCGCCAGTCGCGCGCGTCCTCGTCCTGCCACACCTTGCGCACCAGATGGAGGTGCGACGACGAGAGGAACTTGAGGTTGGCCGGTGCCAGGAAGCGCTCACTGGCCGCGCTGGCGATCCATTCCGCCGCCTCGAGCGCCGCGTCGCGCCGCGCGAACGAGAGCAGGAACGCGCCGATCCGCGGCCGCGGCTCGACCGTGACGATGAGCTGCAGCACCAGACCCAGCACGCCTTCGCTGCCGGCGAGGTCGGCGAGCGTCATCGGCTCGAGGCCGCGGGCGCGGAACCACTCGGCGCTCTCGCCCGGCGCGAGCGTCTGGCGTCCGGTCTCCTCGGGCACGTCGAGACGGCCGTCGTCGTGGAAGCGCACGTGCTCGCCCGCCGGCAGCAGGACGTCGGCGGCGCGCACGTGATCGAGCGCCCGACCGCGTCCGAACGCGTTCATGCCGATGCCGCCGGTGACGAACCAACCCGCGAGCGTGCCGCCGAGGTTCGACGGATACGCGCGCAGCGCGAGCCCGTGCTCGGCGAGTCGCTGGTGCACGGTGCGCAGCCGGGCGCCCGCGCCGATCACGCACACCCGCTCGGCCACCACCACGTCGATGGTGTCGAGGCGCGAGAGATCGAGCGTGAGCCCGCCGTCGTTCGGTACCGAGCCGCCCATCGCGGTCGAGGCCGCGCCGCGCAGCGTCAGCGGCACACCCTGCTCGCGCGCCCAGCGCAGCGCCTGCGCCGCCTCGGCCGCGCTCGCCGGCTGGAAGATCACGTCCGGCTTGGCCTGGGTCAGCGTGCGCGTGAACAGCTTGCCGAGATAGACGTTCTGGTCGCGATCGGCCTCGGCGCGCAACAGATCCTCGGTGATGATGCGCTCACGCAAGGACGCCGCGGTCGATGCCGCGCGTGCCGGCGCTTCGCCCGTCGGTGGCGCGGCGCTCAGCGTGTCGAACAGCGACCGCGCCAGCGTCCGCGAGCGCTCGGGGACGTCGCGGCCCTCGATCGGCTGGCCGTCGTCGAAGAAGAAGTGCAGGTCGGGGAACGCCGCATGGACGGCGTTCGCCCGCGGTTCGGGCGGAAGCGCGGCGACTTCGTCCAGCGGCTTCCCTGCATGCTTCTGGAAGAAGGAGAGTTCGGTCATCCCAACGTTCTATGGGGAAGGGCGCGGTGTCGCAGCGCGGTCCGGATGAACCGCGGATGCGGGGTTCATGGGAACGAGATCGAGGTGCTCTGCATCGGCCGCGGCCGAACGCCGGCCACTATAACAGATGGGTTATCGGTCGATCCGGCCCGGAGGCTGAGCGGTCGATTTCGAAACGGATGTGGGCGATCCGGCGGGGCAAATCACCCGCTGCGGCGCCGGCGCGCCGCCCCACGCTCAACCGCGGACAACCATCAGTCCCCGGAGCAGGGAGAGCACGAACCCCGCGAGCGTCAGCAGCAGGAGTCCGAGCGCGGATAGCTGCTCGCCCACGCCCTCGCGGCGCATGTCCTCGGGCGGCAGCACGTGCGCGAGCGCGTAGCCGGCCACGAACCCCCCGCCATGCGCCCAGTTGTTGACGCCCGGCATGAAGAAGCCGAAGGCGAACATCACGATCGCGGACTGCCAGAGCTGCATGGTCATCATCGAGGAGCCGTGCCGCCGGCTGTACGCGATCAGGGCTCCGAGCAACCCGAACACGCTCCCCGAGGCGCCCAGGGTGAAGTGGCCGGTGATCACGTTCGAGACCAGGAACCCCGCCGCACCCGTGAGCGAGAACAGGATGAACAGCCGTGCGGGTCCGTAGATCTCGCTGAGCGCGGGACCGAGGTTCCGGATCGACATCATGTTGAAGAACAGGTGGAGCAATCCGCCGTGCAGGTAGATCGCCGTGAACACGGTCCACCAGTGGTTCTGCCAGGGATTGAACGGCCCGTAGGAGCCGGTGACCCCGAGCAGGATCATCGCGATCGGACCGGGCGACAGGAAGGACAGCAGCCCGCGCATCTGGAAGATCGCGCTGGGCTGGAGCACCAGTGACACGACGTAGAGAACGACGCAGGCGCCGATGATCAGCTTGATGATGTCGAAGCGGTCGCCGAAGAAGCGCTTCAGCGCCGGCGCGTAGCCGTAGAGTCCGGGATTCCAGGCCCCGCAGAAGGGGCACTTCTCCTCGCCGACGCCGATCAGTCGTCCGCACTTGGGACATATGATCGAGCCCTGGGTCTGTCGCGCCATGTGCGCGCAGGATACGGCACTGCACCGGTACGTGCACCTGGCCCGCCTCCCACCGTCCCGCACGGTGCACCACCCGGCGGCCCAGAGTGCGACGGGCGTCTCGACGCGCTGCGCCGCAGGCGGTTGACACGCTCGTGAGGGGCGGGCCGTCGTGGCACGAGCACTGCAACTCCTGCCGGCGCCGGTCGCGACGCTCCCAGGTCGGTAAGGAGACTCACATGAAACGCATGGCATGGATCTGGATGGCCGTGGCGGTTCCCCTGGCGTTTGCCGCGCCGGCCTTCGCGGAGACGTACTTCGGATTCCAGATCGGTATCACCAACGCGCCGCCGCGCCACGTCGTGTATTACGACGAGCCGGAGATGTACGCGTACGAGGGCTCGTCGGTCTATTGCGTCGACGACGACCAGTACGACTACGACATGTATCGCTACGGATCGTCCTGGTACATGTGCGACGACGGCTACTGGTTCCGTGGCGCCAGCTATCGCGGTCCGTTTCGCGCCGTCGACGTGCGCTACGTGCCACGCACCGTGGTCGTGGTCGGACGCGACCGGTGGCACGGTCACGGCTATCGCGGCGGGCATGGACGGACGTACGTCCGCGGCGGTGGCTGGGCGAATGGTCGCGGCCACGGCTGGTCGCGGGGCGACGACCGCGGCTGGTCGAATGGACGCGGCAACGGCGGATCGCGCGCCAACGACCGCTGGTCGAACAATGGACGTGGCAACGGTTGGTCGAATGGAAACGACCGTCGCTACAAGCACGAGGATCGCGGCAGCGTCCGGAAGGGCGACCGGCGCTCGGCGGCTCGCTACGACCGCTCACGCGACGATCGATTCGCGCGCGAGATGGAACGCCGTGGGGCCGGGCGGAGCGATCGCTACTCGGATCGAGAGGGACGCGGCCGTCGGCACAGCGACTGAGCGTCGCTGGACCTAACGCTGCGCGGCCTGCGGCGGGACGATGTAATCGACGCGGAGCGAATCCGAACCGAGATTCGCTCCGCGATCTCTTGCCGTGACGACGATCAGGTTCTCCCCCGGCACCAGGCGTGACGAAACCTGCCACTGGGCGCGCCCCGCGGCCACGCCGCTCTCGCCCGTGGCGCGGTTGGCCCACAGCACGTCGAAGCTGCCCGAGTTGTCCCCGGCGAACCCGGCCATCACCACGATCGCCTGGTCGATGTCCCAGCTCGACCCCGTCGTGGGGAAGGTGATCGCGATCTGCGGCGGCTCGAGATCGATGTCCGGATCGAACGTCACCCGGATGGTGACCCTTCCGACGTTGGTGCCTCGCCCGTCCGCATCGGCGTAGAACGTGATGAGGTTGGTGCCGAGGATCAGTCCGATGTCGGCCGAGAACGCACGCCCCTGGAGATCCGCGACCCCGTGCTGCTGGCTGGTGTCGTTGATCCAGCGCACGATGGTCGCCTTCGAGACCGTGCCGTCGATCCGGATTCGATCGAGGAAGGTGCCGTAACGGCCGCTGGTGGTCGACGGATTGGTGATCGTCACCGTCGGCGGTGGCGGCGGCTCGTACGGCGCCTCGCGGCAGGCGGGAAGCCCGAGCACCAGCAGCAGCGGCACGAAGCCGAGGATGCGCGCGGCGGCGCCGCGACGATCCGGAATCATTCGAACGCCTCCTCCCCGGTCGGCAGTCGTGCGTCGATGATCCCGCGCCGGCGAGCGGGCGCGCAACGGTTTTCGACCGATCGCGCCGGTTCGATGGATCGGCGCGGGCCTCGTCGAGCGTCCTACCGCCCGAGCTCCTCCGGCGCCTTGGTGCCCCGGAACGCCATCCAGAGCAGGACGTCGTAGGTGATCTTCATGCCGGCCCCGACGTAGAGCGGCGTGGCGAGCGACACGCCCTGCATCATCAGCCCGGCGAACGAGGGCGCCACCGCCCAGGCCGCCATCCGCACCAGCGCCGTCGCGCCCGAGGCGAAGCTGCGCTCCTCCTGCCGCACCACCGCCATCACGTACGACTGTCGAGTCGGCACGTCCATCTCGACCAGCCCCTCGCGCAGCAGGAACAGGATTGCCGCGATCCCGAAGCTCGGCGCGTAGGCAACCGTGACCAGCAGCAGGCTGGAGGGAATGTGGGTGAACACCATCGTGTTCACCAGCCCGATCCGAGACGCCAGCCACGCCGCGCCCAGATGCGAGAACGCGTTCATCACCCGCGCGCCGAAGAACAGGAGCCCGATCACACCTTCACCCGCGCCGAAGCGCTGGAAGAAGAAGTACGAGAGCAGTGCCGCGGTCAGGAACCCGCCGCCCAGGCTGTCGATCGAGAACAGCGCGCAGATCTTCACCAGCAGAGTGCGCGTCTTGGGGGAGATCACCACCTTCGGCCGATCCGGCGCGACTTCGGCCGCGCTCGAGAGCCGCGTGTAGAGCAGCACCATCGCGAGCAGCAGTCCGGCATAGACGAACAGCATCGCATGCAAGGACGCCAGCTCCCCCACGCCGGTGAAGCGCCGCAGCAGCACCGGTGCTCCCGCCATCAATCCACCGAGCGCGTGGCCCGCGTCCTGGAGCACGTTGTACCAGGCGATGGTCTTGGTGCGATTGGCGTCGGTGGTGATCGCCGGCAGCATCGCCTGCTCCAGCGCCAGCGCGGCGCCGCGGTCGCGCCCCATGCCATTGACCATGCCGAGGAACGCGACCGCCATCAGCGCGATCGGGTTCGAGACGAACGCCATCGCGATCCCGCCGGCGGCGCCGAGCAGCGCGAGCGCGATCAGGAATCGCCGGCGTCCGATGCTGTCCGCGCGGAACGTCCCGACGAACGTCGCGGCCGCCACACCGGCGAGTCCGGTGGCGATGACGAAGCCGATCGTCCTGGCATCCAGCTGGAGCCGCGCGAGCAGCAGCCCGATCAGCACGCCGATCATGCCGGTGGCGAGCGCGCGCAGGAACGCGACCGTGAAGAGGATGTCGCGATCGCGGCGGGCGCGGGCGGGGAGCTCGATCGGAGTGGACGGAAGCGTCGCGCCGTCTGCTGTTCTATGCACTCGTGGTCGCCCTAGAGCTCGCGGATGTGAGTTTTGGTCAGGAGGTCTCTGTCCCCATCATCGGCCAGGGCGAGGACTGCGGAGTCCTCCGCACGCTCCACGTGACGCTCGCGCACATGGACCGCATCGTGGCTGGCGTCGGTGAGAAGCTTCGCGAAGGCACTGATCTACCAGAAACCTCACGTGCCAGTCCGCGGAAGTTCTCGCTCACGGACCGCCTCGGCGGCGTATCGGAGGGCTTCCTGGATGTCCTCTTTCTCGAGGTCAGGATGTTCCGCGAGAATGTCTTCCGTCGGCACGCCCTCGGCGACCATGCGGACAACGGTCGCCACCGGCATGCGTAGCCCGCGGATGCAGGGAAGCCCTGCCATCTGATTGGGATTGATCGTGATTCGCGTGTAGGTCATGGCGTGCCTCAAGTGCCGTCCACCAAGGTCAACTGTATCTTGCTTTAGTGCTTCCCAGCGTGCCTCTCACGGTCGGTACTCGGGTCGATTGCGATTCCGAGGGGACTCGTGAAATGACCGTCCGCAAGTCCAGACGACCCCCATTGAGCTAGGAATTCGCCGTTGTTGGTGAACTTCTGAATTCTCTGATTGCCGGAGTCGGTGACGTAGATGTTTCCACTCGCATCGACAGCGATGCCGTTCGGCCCCCGGAATTGACCCGGTTCAGTCCCGATGCTGCCCCAGGAGAGGATGAACGGCGGGGACGCTGTGGCGGGTACCGTCATGGTGAGGGTGGCTAGAAGCGTCAGCAGGACGAGCATTTCACCTCCATGATGCGCGGAGAGAAAATTGGACTCTCTTCGTGCACATGGGTCAAGCCATTTTCCCGCAGTCACTGCGCAACTGAGCTCACGTTCTACCCGCTCAGCTTGCCCAGCATCACCACCGGACCACCCGGCGCGGTCGGATTCCCCGACCCGCCCTTGTTCTCCAGCGACACCGCGAACGCATTGAGCGTCGACGGATCGCCGACGTCGGACAGCTTCACCACCGCGTGGCCGCTCTCATCCACCTGGATCACGCCGAGGCTCGCGGGCGCGGCGCCGCGGATCGCCCACAGCTCGTAGTCCTTGCCGGCGGGTGGCGTGAAGTTGTCGAACACCAGCACCGCGCTGCGCGTGGCGGGATCGTAGGTGGCGCGCGCCTTGAGCGCCTGCTCGCCGGCCGGCGTCATCTCGAGCACCGCGACGCGCGCGCCGGGGGCGCTCAGCACCTGATTCAGCTCGCGCTCCTCGGTTAGCCGGGTCGAGAGGTCGGCGATCTGCCGCTGGCGCTCGTCCAGCGCGGTGCGCAGCTCTCCGGCGTCCTTCCACAGCACGGCACTGGTGACGGCGAACGCGGCGGCCGCGGCGGCGAAGGTCCAGGTCGCCCAGCGCGACGCGCGGCGCGGCTCGAGCGGGATCACACGCGCACGCCCGTCGCCGGCCGCACCCTCGGCCGCGATCGCGTCCATCACGCGGGCACGCAGTGCCGGACTCGGCGTCGCGGCCGGGCTCGACGCGGCGAGCGCCACCGTTGCGGCCGAGAAGTCGCGGAGCGCCGCCTCGCACTCGGCGCAGCCGGCGGCGAGGTGAGCGTCGAGCTCGCGCTGATCGGCGGGATCCAGGCTGCCCAGCGCCTGGCCCGCGCACAGCTCGATGTGCTCTTCGCGATGGGTGCTCAAACCTTGGCCTCCTCGGGGATCAGCTGCTTGAGCCGCGTCAGCCCTTGCCGCGTCCACGACTTCACCGTTCCGAGCGGCGCCTTCAGCCGTTCGGCGACCTCGCTCTGGGACAGCCCCTGGAAGTACGCGATCTCGATCACGCGCCGCTGCTCCGTCGTGAGCTGCGCCAGCGCCTGTCCGACCTGTGCCCGCAGCTCGGTCCTACCGGCCGCGGCCGTCGGATCCTCCGGCGCGTTGACCGGCTCCGGATCCACGTTCGTCTCCGCGCGGCTGCGCGAGGCCATGCTGCGATAGCGATCGATCGCCCGGGTGCGCGCCATCGTCACCAGCCAGGCCGCGACGGTTCCGCGCTTGCTGTCGTAGCTCGCGGCCCGCTTCCATACCTGCACCCAGGCTTCCTGCAGCGTGTCCTCGGCGTCGGCCGCGCTGCGCACGATGCGAAGCACGAGCCCATGCAGCAGCGGCGTGTAGCGATCGTAGAGCTCCCCGAGCGCGCGCGAGTCGCCGGACTGGATGCGACGGAGACAGCGGAGATCGCTCTCCTGATCCGTCAGCGGCATGGCCTCATCCTCGGCGCGACCATTTCATCGGGATTACGTCTCCGAGAGGGAATCGGACGAGCGGGGGCCCGGCCGGAGGTCGAAGGGATGCACCGGCCAGCTCCGGGCAGGACGATAAGGCCATGGGCGGCAGCGGACAAGCATTTCGGGTTGGATCCAACCCTGCCCCGCTACGGTCCGGGGTCGGCTTGCCTTGGCCGCTTGTCGCGGTGGTAGAAGTCACCTTCGCAAAGGTCGCGACTCGCCCAGCGCCTGGCCCCCGAGCACGCCTTAGTTATTCCTATCGGAAACCCGGGTGGGCTTCGGCGCGAGCTTCGCCTGCGCTCGATCGCTTGTGCTTCATGAAGTCTGCTCCGTAGGTGCATTCAGCGGCGTACTGGTTGTGAGCCTGGCAACGCAAACGGATGTTCTCCACCGTCGCCTGCCCGCCGCGCGCCACGGGGTCGACGTGATCGAACTGCAGACGCCCGCGCTCCTCGCAGCGATGGCCGGTATCGCTCACATAGGTGCATTGGCCGCCGTCGCGTCGACGCACGGCCCGCTTCACATGCGCCGGGATGTGTCGCCTGCTCCTGGTCGGTTTGGCTTTGCGAGGTCTATCTGTGGCCGCGAACTTCTTCTTCTCCAGCACGCCGATCGCGATCTCGAGCGCGCGATCGATCGCCTGGGCGACGTCACCAGATGGGACTTGGTGGCTCAACAGCTCTTGAAGAAAGCGCAGCTTGTCGTGCGTGGTCGCAGAGATGGTGACCTGAAGCGCGAAGCGCTCCGGCGCGAGCGGCGTGACTTTCGGCGGTGGATTCGGCGACTCAACTGTCCCCGGGGACAGTTGGCGCGGCTCGCAACTGATGGCCGCCGGCTCTGAAGTGGGCTCGACAAGTGTGGCACTGGAGTCACTCGTGAGCACGGGCGCACGGTCTTCCGGCGCACGGCCTTCGTCGTTTCGTGCCTCCAACGGACGTGTCGGGATCGCACGGATCATCGTCGGCACATCGGGCCGAGGAAAACGCAGGGCGACCAGTCGCTCGATCTCGCGCCGAGTCTTGTGCTCGGCCGCTGATATCAATTCGACCGCAGTTTCCTGCGTCAGATACGGCTTCAGGACCATGATCCCCGCGAGATGCAACCGTCCGGCGGCTACCGCCGGCAGGATCGCGGGAAACCGTCGCGCTGCTCGCGCGACCTGAATTCGCTTATAGGCCGCGCCTTCGGAGAATCCCAGCCTCCGGACGCAGTAGACGAACATCGACGAATAGCCCCGCCCCCGGTAGAGCCTGCGCGCATCGACCTCGCCGATCCGCGCGAGAAGTTGGGCGGTGTCGACGTGCGACTGCGATGCGCGGGCTTCCAAGTCGAGCATCAGGTAATCGTCGGTGAACCGGGAGACCCCGTAATCGTTCATGATCGAATCCGAGCGGGGGCTGGTTCGAGTCGCGCGGGGGCATCGTGCGGGGGCGGAGGCGCAAGCGCAGGCGAGATCGTATCAAGCGAATTCTCGGCCGTCAGGCGTCCACGCTGCGGTCATCACGCACACAGTTACGAATTCATTCGTGTGAAACGCGAATGAATCTCGCCTCCGCAAGTCTGAGCGCAATCAAACGTGGTAGAGGAGTCTCTCGTGGAAGTCGACGAGCCCGAGCCACCGGCGACGTCAAGCTAATTCGGCATCGACTGCCGAGAACAAGACCACTGGTGTGACTCGTCATCGAAGGTCAGACCTTCCCGGCACTTCATCGCTCAGAGGGACCGTCACGATCGAGACGTGGCCGACGCCCTGACGCCCTGATGACCCTCCACGACGCGTCCGCGCGAGCTGGCAGTGCGACATGACGACGGCCACCCCGAAGGGTGGCCGTCTGCTTCCCTCTCACTTCATCAGCACGAACCGCCCTGTCAGCACACCCTCCGCCGCCTCGACGCGGTAGAAGTACAGGCCGGCGGGTAAGGCCCGGCCCGCGTTCGTGCCGCGCACGGTGAGCGCGTGGCGACCGGCGGCGAGCGCGGGTTCGTCCATCAGATCGATCACGCGGCGGCCGTCGACACCGTAGAGGGCGACCCGAACGGAGCCGGGGCGCGTGGTGACGAACGACAGCGTGCCTTCGGTGCGCATCGGGTTGGGCGAGACTGCGGCGCCGAAGCGAAGACTGGTCTCCGCCACGATCGGCGCGGTATCGATGGCCGCTCCCTCGGTGCTCGCCATCACCACAGCCGTGGCGCCACCGACTTGCGTGATCGACACGTCGTCGACCAGCCACACTTCGTTGCTGCCATCCGGCGCGTCGGTGACGCGGATGCTCAGGTAGGACCCGGCGGTCCTCACCGTGTAGTCGATGGTGAGCTGTTGCCAGTTCGAGGTGAGGTCAGGCTGGTTCGAGTAGGCGGTCGAGCCCTGCTGGCTCGATCCGACGTACTCGTACACGCGAATCTTGACCTGGCCCGTCGCGCCGGTCGTCGACTTCACCCAGCAGCTCACGCGATAGACCGCGTTACGCTGTAGCGGTCCCGAAACCCAGTTGGGAATGTCGTCGCAGCCATGGCTGTCGGACCCTGTGATCCGCAGCGCGTTCCCCGAGCGTCCCCCCGAGACCACCGCGAGCGCCGCGTCGCCGTACGTGCCCCAGCCGGTGAGACCGTTCTCGAAGCCGGGGTTGCCGCACAGCTCGGGCGGCCCGTTGCTCACCGTGATGTTGGTGGTGACCGACGTCACGCGCGAGTTGGTCGCGGTGAAGGTGATCTGGTACGGCGCGGCGCGCACGTCGCCGGCGGTCGGCGTCCAAGAGAACGCGCCGGACGTCTGAGCGCCGTTGACCACGAAGCTCGCGCCCGCCGGCATGCCGCTCTGCGACAGCGTCCAAGGCGGGCCGTCGGCGTCGGAGGCGGTGACGTTGAACGTGATCGGAACGCCGGGCCTGCCGCTGACGCTCGACGGCGCGTTGACCACGGGCGCGGCGTCGCCGGCCGGACCGACGGTGATGCTGGTGGTGTCCAATCCCGACTTGGTGTTCGACGCGGTGAAGATCACCACGTACGGCGCGGCTCGCACGTCGGCGGCGGTCGGCGTCCAGGTGAACGTTCCGAGCTGATTCGCGTTGCTCGCCACGAACGTGGCGGCCGCGGGCTTGCCGGTCTGCGTCAGCGACGCGATCGCCGGACCGTCGGCGTCCGAGGCGGTGACGGTGAACTGGAGCTGCTGCCCCGCGGTGGCGCTGCGCGTGGTCGGCGCGACCACCACCGGCGCGGCGTCGGGCGGCGTCGAGCCGCTCTGCAGCTTGATCGAGACGTCGTCGACCAGGAACACCTCGTTCGAGGCCGCCGGCTCGTCGGTCACGCGCATGCTGAGGTAGCTGTTGGCCGCGCGCACGGTGTAGTTCAGGAAGAGCTGCTGCCAGCCCGTGGTGAGGTTGAGGACCTGAGAGTAGGCGGTCGATCCCTGCTGGCTCGAGCCGACGTACTCGTAGATGCGGATCTTGACCTGGCCGGCGGAGCCGGTGGCGCCGGTCGGCCGCTTGACCCACGCCGAGATGCGGTACACCGCGCCGCGCGATGCGGTCGGCGCGATCATGTTGGGAAGGTCGTCGCAGCCGAAGCTCGAGCTCGACGAGCCCTGGATCCGGAGCGACCGGGTGCCGGTGTGGCCCTCGGTCCCCTGCGTGAGCGTCGCGCTGCTGTAGTTGGTCCAGCCGTTGATGTTGGATTCGAAGCCGCCGTTCGACACCAGATCGGGATCGACGATCGCCGAGAAGTTGCCGTTGCTGACGTCGAAGGTCTCGTTCCCGGCGGCGTCGCGCGCCGCGACCCGGACCCGCAGCGTCGTGCTCGCGGTGCCGGGCACGGTCCACGTGCGCGTGCCGGTATTGGCGATGCCGGTCGCGATCACGTTCGGGTAGGTGCCGCCGCCGTCGGTCGAGTACGCCAGATCGATCGCGGTCACGCCGACGTTGTCGGAGGCGCTCCAGGTGATGCTCTGGGTGGAGCCCGTGGCCCAGCTCTCGCCGCCGTTCGGCGAGCTCAAGGTGACCAGCGGCGGAACGTTGTCGACGATCGAGAAGTTGGCGGCGCTCGAGTCGCGGGCGGCGTTGCCGGCGGCGTCACGAGCGATCACGCGAATGCGCGCGGTCGTGGTCACGGGGCCCGGCACCGTCCAGTTGAACGAGCCGCTGTTGGCGAGATTGGTCGCGATGTTGGTGAACGATGTGCCGCCGTTGGTGGAGAGCGCGAGGTCGACCGCGGTCACCGCCACGTTGTCGCTGGCGCTCCAGGTGACGGCGTGCACCGAGCCGACGGCCCAGCTCTCTCCGCCGTCGGGCGAGGTGAGATCGGCGGTCGGGAAGACCCCGTCCGTGATCGAGAAGTTCACGTTGGACACGTCGCTGCCGGCGTTGCCGCTCGGGTCGCGCGCGATCACCTGCACGCGAGCGGTGGTGGTGAAGTTCTCCGGCACCGTCCAGTCGAAGGTGCCCGTGTTCGAGAGCCCGGTGGCTATCACGTTGGGATACGACGTCCCGCCGTTGGTCGAGTACGCGAGGTCCACCGACGCCACCGTCCCGCTGTTGTCGGTCGCGGTCCAGGTGATGTTCTGGTGCGTGCCCGAACGCCACGACACCGCGGTGTTGGGCGACGTCACCGTCACCACCGGCAGGACTGCCTCGGGGACGATCGAGAAGTCGCCGTTGCTGGTGTCGTAGGTCTCGTTGGCACTGCCGTCGCGCGCGGTGACCCGCACCCGGTAGGTGCTGCCGAGCGTGGCGGGCACCGTCCAGTTGAAGCTTCCGCTGTTGGCGATGCCGGTCGCGATCGCGTTCGGGAAGGTGGCGCCGCCGTCGTTCGAGTAGGCCAGGTCGATCGCCGTCACCCCGACGTTGTCGGTCGCGGTCCACGTGACGGCGTGCACCGATCCCGCGCCCCAGTTCTCGCCGCCGTTGGGCGAGGTGAGCGTGGCGAGCGGCGGCCCGACGTCCACGATCGAGAAGTTCGCCGCACTCGAGTCGCGCGCGGTGTTGCCGGCGGCGTCACGCGCGATGACGCGGACGCGGGCGGTGGTGGTCGCAATCGAAGGCACGGTCCAGTTGAACGAGCCGCTGTTGGCGATGCCGGTCGCGATCACGTTGGTGAACGAGGTGCCGCCGTTGGTCGAATACGCGAGATCGACCGAAGTCACCGCCACGTCGTCGGACGCGCTCCACGTGATGGCCTGGGTCGATCCGACGTTGAAGCTCTCGCCACCGTTCGGCGACGTCAGGTCGGCGCTCGGCGCGATCCCGTCGGTGATGGTGAAGTTGACGTTCGACCCATCGGAGCCGGCGTTGCCGCTCGGGTCACGCGCGATCACCTGCACGCGCGCGGTGGTGGTCACGATCGAGGGCACGGTCCAGTCGAAGGTGCCGGAGTTGGCGAGCCCGGTCGCGATCACGTTCGGATAGGTGGTGCCGCCGTTGGTCGAGTAGGCGAGGTCGATCGACGCCACCGTGCCGCTGTTGTCGGTGGCGGTCCAGGTGATGTTGTGATGCGAGCCCGACACCCACGAGACCGCGGTGTTCGGCGCGGTCACCGTCACCACCGGCAGCACCGCTTCGGGCACCACGTTGAAGTTGGCGTTGCTGGTGTCGCTCGCCGCCCGCGCTCCGGCGTCGCGCGCCGTCACCCGCACGCGATAGCTCGACCCGAGCGTCCCCGGCACCGTCCAGTTGAACGTGCCGCTGTTGGCGATGTTGGTGGCAATCGCGTTCGGGAACGTGGCGCCGCCGTCGGACGAGTACGCCAGATCGACGCCAGTCACACCGACGTTGTCCGTCGCGGTCCAGGTGACGGCGTGCACCGAGGCTGCCGCCCAGTTCTCGCCGCCGTTCGGCGAGGTGAGCGTCACCACCGGCGGCGACGTGTCGGCGATCGTGAAGTTGGCGGCACTCGAGTCGCGCGCCGTGTTGCCTGCGGCGTCGCGGCCGATGATCCGGATGCGCGCGGTCGTGGATGGCGTATTGGGCACCGTCCAGGTGCGCGTGCCGGCATTCGGCTGCGCGGTGGCGATGTTGGTGAACGTGGTTCCACCGTTGGTGGAGACCGCGAAGTCGACGGTCGTGACCGCCACGTTGTCGGTCGCGCTCCACGTGATGTTCTGGGTCGAGCCGATGTTCCAGATCTCGCCGCCGTTCGGCGCGGTCAGGTCGACCAGCGGCGGCGTGCCGTCGGTGATGGTGAAGTTGACGTTGGAGGCGTCGGAAGCGGTGTTCCCTCCCCCGTCGCGCGCGGTCACCTGCACGCGCATGGTGTTGCCGATCAGCGCGCCGGGCACCAGCCAGTCGAAGGTGCCGGTGTTGGGCACCGCGCTGGCGATCACGTTCGGGAACGACGTCCCGCCGTTGTTCGAGTAGGCGATGTCGACGTTGGCGACCGAGATGTTGTCGCTCGCGGTCCAGGTGATGTTGTGGTGCGTGTTGGAAGCCCACGACACCGCGGTGTTGGGCGCGGTCACCGTCACCGTGGGCGGCGTCGGATCGGGCGTGATGGTGAAGTTGGCGTTGCTCGAGTCGGAGGCACTGCGTCCCGACGCGTCGCGTGCGGTGACCAGCAGCTTCACCGTCGTCGACACGTTGTTCGGCACGGTCCACGCGAAGGTGCCGGTGTTGGTGAGACCGGTGGCGATCGGGTTCGCGAACGGCGAGCCGCCGGTGGTGGTGAATGCCAGGTCGACGCCGGTCACGCCGATGTTGTCGGTGGCGGTCCAGGTGACGTTGTGCACCGTGCCCACGCCCCACACCTCGCCGCCGTTGGGAACGGTGAGCGTCACGACCGGATTGGCGCCGTCGACGATCGCGAAGTTGGTGGCGCTCGAGTCGCGCCCCACGTTGGCGGCCGCGTCGCGCGCCAGGACCCGTACCCGCGCGGTCGAGCTGGCGACGTTGGTCGGCAGCGTCCAGTTGAAGCTCCCGGAGTTCGCGATGCCGGTGGTGATGTTGGTGAACGAGGTCCCGCCGTTGGTGGAGTACGCCAGATCGACCGTGGTGACGGCGACGTTGTCCGTCGCGGTCCACGTGATCGGATGGATCGATCCGGTCAGCCAGCTCTCCCCGCCGTCGGGGCTGGTCACGTTCACCACCGGCGGCGCGCCGTCGGTGATGGTGAAGTTGGCGTTCGAGGCGTCGTTGCCGGCGTTGCCGCTCACGTCCCGCGCGGTGACCCGCACGCGCGCCGTGCCGGTCACCGTCTCGGGCACCACCCAGTCGAAAGTGCCGCTGTTGCTGAGGCCGGTCGCGACCACGTTCGGGTAGCTGGTGCCGCCGTTGGTCGAGTACGCGATGTCGACCGATTCCACGGTTCCGCTGTTGTCGGTCGCGGTCCAGGTGATGTTGTGATGGGTGCCGGAGCGCCACGACTCGCCGCCGTTCGGCGCCAGCACCTGGACCACCGGCAGCACGTTGTCCTGCGTGGTGAAGCGATAGGTCTCGCTGGTGGTGGTGCGGTTGGTGGCGTCGGTGACCACCGCGTACCAGTCGTACTGATTGGCCGCGGTGAGCCCGTTCCAGGACACGCTCGCCACCGATCCCGCCGCAACGGTCTGCGGGGTGCCGATCACCTGATACGCGGCGCCGCCGCCCATGTCGTACGGAATGGTGAACTGGCTGCTGGAGTCGGCGTCGGTCTCGAACTGTCCGAGCGTCGGCGAATAGGTGCGCGCGCGAATCACGTTGTTGGCGGGCGAGAACTGGTAGTAGCGCAGCCAGCCATCACCACCGCGCGTCCGTCCCTGGTAGTCGGTCATGATCGAGTACACGGTGCGGCCCTGGAAGGTGTCGGAGCGGCGACCCTCGGGCGGCGAGACATGGCCGCACAGCATCAGGAACAGGTTCTCGTGGGTCCGGAGGCGGTTGTAGATCGCCTGGCCCTGCGAGCTGAAGGTGGCCGGATTGCCGGCACCGATGATGGAATGGCTGGCGATGATGGCGCGCCGGTCGCTGAACGTGGTGAGGAGGTTGTCGGCCCAGTCGAGCACCGGGATATCGGGGCTGGTGTCGTATTCGAAGCTGATGACGATGAACTTCATGCCGCTCGCTTCGAACAGGTGGTAGTGGTTGTCGTTGTTGGTCCCGTAGTGGCCGCCGTAGTAAGGACGGCCGGCGAAGCGCGCGGATCCGAAGTACTGGTTGTAGAAAGTGGTGGAGCCGGCAGCGTCGCCGTTGGGCGACTGATCGTGGTTGCCGACGCAGATGCTGTAGGGCAGGCCGTGGCGCAAGCCGGTCGCGACCGAATCCTCGATGGTCCGCATCGAATGGTCGGCGTTGATCCACTCCTGCTGGAAGGAGTCACCGTTGTTGGTGCAGTCGCCGAGCTGGATCACGTCCACGATGTTGAGCGCGCTCTTGTTGGCCACGATCCAGTTCGTCTGCGCGTCGAACATCGCCGGAGTGCCGCCATTGGCGCTGGCGGTGTAGAACTGCGTGTCGGGAATGATGCCCAGCGTGAAGTCGGGGCCCGCCGCCGCGGCGACCGCCCGGCCGTAGAACGTGACGTTGAGGTTGCCGGGGTCGAGGTCATCGACCCGCAGCGAGAGGTTGGTGCTGGTCGGCACCTGCGTCGCGCCGTCGGACGGGAATGGATTGGTCGGCTGCATCGGCGGGTGCTGGATCACGATGTTGAACGGCGCGCCCGCCGTCCACGTGAAGTTCGTCCCCTGCGTGCCCACGATGTTGCCGGTGATGGCGGTGCCGGCGGAGCCGCCGACGCTGCTGCCGGTGCCTTCGTTCAGACCCCAGCGCGCCACCAGTCCGGTGCGCGGTGTCCGGATCTGGGCGTTGATGTCGGCCTGGATCTCCGACTCGGTGCGCGCGTGGTCCCAGATGCGTGCTTCGTCGAACGCGCCGGCGAAGAATCCTTCCGCCACGTCGTCGGACTGGATGCCGGTGCCGAGCGCGGCGCGCTGGATGGTGTTCGAGCGTGGCTTCTGCCCAACGAAGTCCTCGGCCTCGAGCGTGCCGTCGAGGTACAGCCTCCACTTCGTGCCGTCGTAGCTGACGGCCGCGTGGTGCCAGGTGCCATTCGTGATCGCCGTCTGCCCGAAGACCGGATGGTTGAGTCCGGGATCCGCCTGGCCGGCGCCCTCCTCGAAGTCCGCGCACAGCACGTTGTCGGCGGCGCGGATGCCGAGGTAGAAGTTCATGTCGCGGCTGTCGTCCTCGTCGACCTCGCTGGTGCCGTGCGTCACGAGCGGAATCGCGTCGACGCCGCCGCTGCCGGTCGAGTTGGAGACCCCCGCTCCGTCGCGGCGGAACCAGGTCTCGACCGTGAACTCCTCGAGATCCAGCGCGTTGGGATCGCCGAACGTGACGTAACCGGCCGATCCGTCGAGGTCGAGCGCGTTGTTGGGCTCGACCGGCGTGGTCGCGCACTCCGGTCCGATGGTCGAGGAGGGGCCGGCCGAGCTGATCGCTCGGATGCGGTAACAGTATTGCGTCACGGCATCCAGCCCCCCGTCGATCCATGTGGTGGTGTTGACCGGCACCGTGACCAGCGGCGTGAAGGTTCCGCCGGGGCCGGTGAGCGAGCGCTCGATCTCGAAGCCCAGCTCGTTGGTGGACTCGTCGACCCAGTCCATCTTGACCTGCGAGTGGTTGAGCGCGAACGCCACGAAGTTGGATGGCGCGTTCGGCGGCGACTGCGGTGGAACGTTGAACGGCGCGCCGGGCGTGGTCCACGACCACGTCGTCCCGGCGATGGTTCCCGGCACGTTGGTGCCGGCCGAGCTGTGCACCTGGATGTTGGTGCCCTCGTTCAGTCCCCAGCGCGCGACCAGGCCGGACTGCGCGGCGGTGATCTGCGAGTTGATGGTGCCGTTGATCTCGACTGGCGTGCGCGCGTAGTCCCACACCCGCGCCTCGTCGATCGGGCCGTCGAAGAATCCGGACGCGACGTTGGTCGAGGTGAGCGCACTGCCGAGTGCGGCGAGCTGGATGCTGAGGTTCTGCGGCGGCTCGCCGACGGTCAGCTCGCGCTCCAGGTTGCCGTTCAGGAACAGCTGCCACTTGTTGCCGTCGTAGGTGACTGCCGCGTGGTACCAGGTGTTGTTGAGGATCGACGTGGCGCCCGCGATCGGGTGGTTCACGCCCTGGTGCGAGCCGAGGCGTCCTTCCTCGAAGTCGGCGACAAGCACGTTGTCGCCGGAGCGGATGCCGAGGAAGTAGTTCACGTCGCGGGTGTTGCTGTCGGATTCCGCCACACCCTTGGTGATGAGCGGCACCGCGACGACGCCGCCGGCGCCGGTGGTGGCCGTGGCGCCGCTCCCGTCGCGCCGGAACCAGCACTCGAGCGTGAACTGCGGCAGCCGCAGCGCCACCGGGTCACCGAACGTCACGTAGGCGTTGGCGCCGCCGAAGTCGATCGCGCGGTTGGGCGCGGCGGGTGTGGTGGCGCACGCCGGTCCCGCGTACGTCGACGACGACACGTTGTTGGTAGCGCGGACCTGGTAGCAGTACTCGCTGTTCTCGAGCAGACCGGTGTCGATGTAGATCCGCTCGTTGGCCGTCACCGATGCGAGCGGCGTGAACGGGCCGCCCGATCCGGTGGTCGAGCGCTCGATGTCGAAGGTCAGCTCGTTGGTCGAGCCGTCGGTCCAGGTGAGCTGGATCTGGCCTTCGCCGATCTGCTGCGCGACCAGATTGGTCGGCGCGCCCGGTGCGGTCGGCGCCGCCGCGTCGAACGGCGAGCCGGGCGTGATCCAGGTGTAGCCGCCGCGCGCGTGACCTGTGTTGCCGGTGCCCGCGCCGCCGAAGACGGTCGAGTCGGCGCCTTCGTTCAGGCCCCAGCGTCCGACCAGACCGGTGGTGGGCGCGCTCAGCGCCTGGTTGATGGTGGACTGGATGTCGGTGATGCTGCGCGCGACGTTCCAGATCCGCGCCTCGTCGATCCGGCCGCTGAAGAAGCCTTGCGCTCCGCCGCTCGACGTCAACGCGCTGCCGATCGCGGAGTGCTGCCGGCTGTCGTCGCGCACCGGCTCGCCCACCACCAGCTCGCGCTCGAGATTGCCGTCGAGGAAGAGCTGCCACTTGTTGCCATCGTAGGCGGCGGCGGCATGGTGCCACGTGCCGGGCAGGATGCTGGTGGCCCCGACGACGAAATGATTCAGGCTCGGGCTCGAGCCGGCCGCGCCTTCCTCGAAGTCGGCGACCAGCACGCTGTCGGTGGACCGGATGCCGAGGAAGTAGTTGAGGTCGCGGTCGTCGCCGGCGTCGACCTCTCCGACGCCCTTGGTGATGAGCGGCCATGCGGTGACGCCGTTGGCGCCGGTGCTGGCCGTGGTGCCCCCGACCTCGCGGCGGAACCAGCATTCGAGCGTGAACTGAGCCAGCCCGAGCGCCGGCTGGTTGCCGAACGTCACGTAGGCGTCGGTGCCGTTCAGCGCCAGGCCGCGCTCGGACTCGATCAACGTCGTCGCGCATTGCGCGGTGGTCGGGCTCGAGGTTCCGATGCCGTTGAACGATCGCACCTGGTAGCAATACTGCGTGTTCGGCGCGAGACCGACGTCGTCGAAGCTGGTGGCGTTCGCCGCGGCCGTGCCGATCGAGTCGAACGGCCCGCCGACGCCGGTGACGGAGCGGAAGATCTTGAAGCCGGCTTCGTTCGACGACGCGTCCGTCCACGCCAGCCGGATCGACGCGTAGGTGCGACCGGTGGCGGAGAGCCCGGTCGGAGCGTTCGGCGCCGCCGGTGGCGCCGCGTTGAACGGCGCGGGTCCGGTCCAGTTGAAGCCTGGGCCCAGCACATCACCATTGGCGGTGGTGCCGGCCGAGGCGCGCAGCAGCTTGCCGGAGGCGTCGTCCGCGGCCCAGCGCGCGACCAGGTTGGGGCGGGCGGTGGTGATCTGCGCGTTGAGGTCGGCGATGATCTCGGACTGCAGGCGCGCGCGATTCCAGACCCGGACCTCGTCCATCGCGCCATTGAAGAAGCCGGCCGCGACGCTGGTCGACCTGAGCGCACTGGCGATGGAGGCGGGACCGGTGTTGTCGGCGTTCACGGGCTCGCCGATCAACGTGTCGCGCTCGACGTTACCGTTGACGTAGATCTTCATGCGGTTGCCGTCGTAGGTCGCCGCGACGTGGCGCCACACGCCATTGGTGATCGGATTGGCGCCAAGGACCGGATGGTTCTGGCCCGGGGCGCTGCCGCCCGCGGCCTCTTCGAAGTCGACGCACAGCAGACCGTCGGAAGCCCGGATGCCGAAGAGGTAGTTGATGTCGACCTGGGAGTTCTCGGATTCGGCGCGGCCCTTCGCAATCAGCGGAATCAGGTCCGGAATGCCGCCGTTGCCGGTGTCGGTGCCGATGCCCGCGCCGTCGCGACGGATCCAGGCCTCGAGCGTGAACTCAGCGAGCTGCAGCGCGGCGGGATTTCCGAGGTTCACATACCCATTGACCGTGGACGTTCCAGCGAACCCGATCGCGCCGCCCAACAGCCAGGTTGGCGAAGCCACCAGCGTTCCATTCGGCGCACCGGCGACCGTGGAGCTCACGGTCGTATTGCCGGTACCCTCGTCGAGCGCCCAATGGCCGATCAGACCCGGCGCGGTCGTGAGTGGCAGGTACATGCTGTCGCGGATTCCCTGTTGTGCGCGCGCGACGTTCCAGATACGCGGGGCGTCGATGCAACCCTGGAAGAAGCCTCCCGCCACGTTGGCTTGCGTCAGCGCACTCCCGATCGACAACGGCTCGACGCTGGTGTAACGCGGGAACCGGTTTGGACCCAGCAACGTGTCCTTCTCGGTGACTCCGTCGAGGAACAGACGGAACCGCGTGCCGTCGAACGTCACGGCGGCGTGGTACCAGACGTGACTGCGGATCACGGTGATGCCGGCGATCGGATGGTTGAGACCCGCGGTGGTGCCACCGGAGTCCGGCGTCATCTCCTCGAAGTCCGCGACCAGAATGCTGTCGCTGCGGATCCCGAGAAAATAATTCACGTCGCGGTTGTTGCCGTCGGCGTCGGCACGCCCCTTGGCGAGCAGTGGAATCGCGGCGGCCACACCGCCCGCTCCAGTGCTGGTGGGAGTGCCCGCGCCCTCACGGCGGAACCAGCACTCGACGGTGAACGTCCGCGCGCCCTGGTTCGTCGCGCCTCCGAACGTGACGTACTGCGTGCTGCCGTTGAAGCGGATCGCGTTGGGAGCGGCGTGCGCCGTCGTCACGGCGGCGATCGAGGAGAGCAGCACGAGCGACGCGACGAGGCGAGGGGTCCACGGTCTGCGCATGGTTCCGAGCTCTGCGGCACAGGGCACAACTCGTCACGGGGGGAGCCGCTGGAACACCCGCGAGGAGCGGTCGGACCCGAGGGTCCTCCCGAGGTGATCTCGTCGAGAAGTGGGCCCTTCCTTAGGCGGGAAAACGCGATCGTGGGCTCGCGTATCGATAGATGACTCTATACAGATCGACCGGGGCCGCCAATAGAAATCATCATCGATACCGGATTGATATGTCGTGCCATTCATGCCGACGCTCGCGGTATCGGCAGCGCAAACTCGAGCGCGCGGGTTCCGCGCGCGATCGTGACGGATTCGAGGGTCGCGAGCCGGTCACGCTGTTTGTCCACACGAAACGCCGTTGGCGCACGAGCGTCATGCGTTCGGGCCCGTCGAGGCTTGCGTGTCCGGCGGCGGCGGTGCATGCTTCCGCCGTCCGTCGCGAGACGGATTGCGTCGTTAGGGGTGGTCGGCGGGAAGCCGCCGGCCTGAGAGCACACCCTTCGAACCTGAACTGGCTAGGACCAGCGTAGGGAAACGGCGAAGACAAGCGAGCTCTCCGGTTGCCTTCGAACGCCGTCCCTGCGCGGACGGCGTTGTCGTTTCGTGGCGTAGCGTTCTGGCGGGGCTGCGGTTGGGCCGTCGGACGGAACGCGCGAACGCGACGCTCGCTCCCGGGAGTGATCGATCTTTCCAGCACAGTGGGATCCGAAGCTTGGAATTCACGTGACTTGAAGTCGCGGC
>JADMIO011251653.1_pt1 | contig 50704 bp, 48 predicted proteins | sample 8958161 | NCBI WGS metagenome assembly JADMIO01 (sample SAMN16585339, study PRJNA669376) | soil metagenome | isolation source: Crop rotation soil | place: USA: Cullars Rotation, Alabama | collected 2011 | reverse complement strand
CGCGACTTCAAGTCACGTGAATTCCAAGCTTCGGATCCCACTGTGCTGGAAAGGGCTTCCGCAACATCTTCCTGCGGCGTGGGTATCGCGTGTACCTGACGGACCTGCCGCGCACCGGGCGCGCCGGCCAGGGATGCGCGACGACGACCTATACGCCGCGGCCCGACAACGATCAGGCTTCGTTCACGACGTGGCGCCTGGGGTTGTGGCTGCCGGGGGCCGCGGAGCCGCAGTTCTATCCCGGCGTGCAGTTTCCGCGGACGCGCGACGCACTGAACGAATTCCTCCGCATCCAGTACCCCGAGTTCAACGCGCCCGAGAACGAGCAGGTCGAAACCGACGCGCTCGCCCGGCTCCTCGACGAAGTAGGACCGTCGGTAGTGCTGACGCATTCGTCGACCGGCATCCGCGGCTGGATCACCGGCACCAAGACGGCCAACGTCGCCGCGATCGTGTCGTATGAACCGGGCAACGCCGTATTTCCCGAAGGCGAGGTGCCGCCCCCTCTTCGTCGCGTGGATGGCATGATGGTGCCGGCCGGCGAAGTGATCCCGATGGCCGACTTCATGAAGCTGACGAAATTTCCGATCCAGATCGTCTGGGGCGACTACATCCCTGCCAGCGCCGACCCGGTCAACGTGGGCCCGCGGCTCACGCTCGACGCGCGCCGCATCAACGTCGACCGCGCGAAGTTGATGGTCGCCGCGATCAACCGGCACGGCGGGCACGCCAGCAACGTCATGCTTCCGGAGATCGGCATCACGGGAAACACGCATTTCCCGATGATGGATCTCAACAACGGCCGCATCGCCGACCTGCTCTCGTCGTTTCTCGCCGAGCACAAGCTCGACGCGCGACGGTAACCACGAAGGACACGAAGGGCACGAAGATTTTTCTCAGGCGGCCCGGAAACAACGAGGGAGTTGTATGAGTGAACAGACGCGACACTCGGGCATGAGCGTGACGGTGGCCCTCGGGGTGGGGCTGGTGCTGGGGGCGCTGGGCACCTGGTCACTCGGAGCGGCTCGAGAGGTGGCCGCGGCCGGTCTTCAGCAGGGACCGAAGGCCGCCCTGCCGCCGGGCGCGCTCGCTGCGAACACCAACGTCCTCTCTTCCGCCTACGAGCCCGTCGATGGGAAAGGCGGAGAAGAAGTGAGCGGCCCCTATCAGGTCGTGAAGGGGTGGCCACAGCCGGTCATCGACGGGTGGACGATCAACGCCGAGACGATGTACGCCGAGTCGCCCGATCGCATCATCGCGGTCGGACGCGGCACGCACAAGAGCCCCTGGACGACGTTCTGGGGCCCGGCGGCGTTCCGCAACCTCGGCAAACCCATTCCGCCCGCGGAGCAGAAGCAGCAGCGGATGATCGTCGTCTACAACCGCCAGGGCAAGGTGGTCGAGTCGTGGGATCAGTGGAGCCCGCTCCTCGTGGACGTGCAGCTCGTCCAGGAGAACCCGTACGATCCCGAACACCACATCTGGATTGCGACCGACGAATCGCTCGTGGAGCTGACGCGCGACGGAAAGACGCACGTCAAGACGATCGACGTGAAGGACATCCCTCCGGCGCAGACCCAGAACGGCAACTTCGTCGTCGAGTTCTTCGCCTTCGCCTCCAACGGCGATCTGTGGGCCGCCGGCGGCCACCGGATGGTCCGGTTCAACAGGGACGGCACGTTCGTGTCGGCGTTCGGGAAGGCGGGCACCGGGCCGGGCGAGTTCGGCATCGTGGGCGAGGGACTGCACGGCAACGGCATTCACGGCGTCGTCATCGACTCGAACAGAAACCGGATGTACATCGTCGACCGCGTCAATTCGCGGATCCAGGTCTTCGACCTGAGCGGAAAGTTCCTCGACCAGTGGCCGAACATCGTCGGCGCGTACGGCATCCGCCTGACGGCCGACGGCCGGTACGCCTGGGTCAACGACGGGTACACGCAGAAGGTCATGAAATACGACGCGCTCACCGGCAAGCTCGTCCCCGGATCAACGTGGGGGACGATGGGCATCGCGCCCGGTGCCATCTGGGGGTTCCACTTCTTCACGACCGACAGCGAAGGCAGCCTCTATGTGGGCGAGGACATGGCCTTCCGCATCCAGAAGTTCGTGCCGAGGAAGGACGGCAATCCCGTCCAGATCATCGGGCCTCTGATGCAATGAAACGCGTAGAGGCGGACCTTAAGGTCCGCCTCTACTGATGCCGTTGCGGCGTTGATGTTGCGGCCGCCGGTGGATACACTTCGGCCCGTAACGCCAGGAGTCGACGATATGAGCACCGATCCGGAGAAACCGGCAGAGCGCGACGGCGACGTCTCGAGACGCGAGTTCCTGGGCGCCACGGGGGCGGCGCTGGTGGTCACGGCCGCGGCGCCCGTCGTGGGCGCGCAGGCACCGCCTGGCACTGGGGCGCCGGTCCGACCGCACACCGCCATTCGGCTCACCGTCAACGGCGACCTCCGACGCGTCGAGGTGGACGATCACTGGACGCTCGCCGAGCTGCTGCGCGACCACCTCCGGCTGACCGGGACCAAGCTGGGTTGCGAGCGCGGGGAATGCGGCGCCTGCACCGTGCTGGTCGACGGCAAGCCGGTGTACTCGTGCAGCTACCTCGCCGTCTGGGCCGACGGCCGCACCGTCTTGACGGTCGAGGGTCTTGCCAGGAACGGCAAGCTCGATCCGCTGCAGGAAGCGTTCATCGCGCATGACGCCCCGCAGTGCGGCTTCTGCACGTCGGGTCAGCTGATGTCGGCCAAGGCGCTCCTCTCGCACACGCCCCGGCCCACGCCGGCCGAAGTGCGGAGAGCGCTTGCGGGCAATCTCTGCCGCTGCTCCAACTACAACCGCATCGTCGAAGCGGTGGTGGCGGCGGGCGCCGCCGGCTCCGCGACGCGCACCCCGGGAGGTGCCCTGTGAGCCAGCAGAGCAGCGGCGGCAACCGCGCCGGCGTGAACCCGATGAAGGTGATCGGCCACGCCACGCCGCGCATCGACGCGGGCGAGCGCGTCAGCGGGCGCGCCACCTACACGCGCGACGTCTACCTGGACGGGATGCTGTACGCGCAGGTGCTGCGCAGCCCCCATCCGCACGCGCGCATCAAGGCGATCGATCTGTCGAAGGCGCGCGCGCTGCCCGGCGTCAAGGCGATCGTCACGCACGAGAACTGCCATTACGTCTGGGGCGCCGGCTCGATTGCCGGCGGCGTCCAGTACAACGACGACGTCAAGAAGATCACGACGCAGCGGCGTTACGCGTTCAACAACCCGGTACGCCACGTCGGCGAGCCGGTCGCCGCGGTCGCGGCCGTGGATCGCCACGTCGCCGAAGAAGCCGTGCGGCTGATCACCGTGGACTACGAGGTCCTGCCGTTCGTCCTCGATCAGGAAGCGGCGCTCGGCGATGACGCCGTCAGGATCTGGCCCGAGGGGAACATCTCGCCCGATGCGCGCAACCAGTTCCAGCCGACGGTGCAGAAGCACGGCAACGTCGAGGAGGGCTTCAGGAACGCGGACCGGGTGTTCGAGGCGCGCTACAGCACGGTGATGTGCCACAACGCGCAGATGGAGCCGCGCTCGTGCGTGGCGCACTGGGAGGGCGACAAGCTCACCGTCTACACGCCGACGGGCGGCATCGCCAACTGCCATCACGACATCGCGCGCGATCTCGGCATGCCCGACGAGAAGGTGCGCGTCGTCTGCCACTACATGGGCGGCAACTTCGGCAACAAGAACCAGAACCAGGATGCCGACCTGATCACCGCCGTGCTCGCCCGCGAAGCCGGCGCGCCGGTCAAGCTCGAATTCTCACGCAAGGACGACTTCGTCGGCATGCACGGCCGCTGGCCGACGGTCCAGTACTACAAGGTGGGCGTGAAGAACGACGGGCGCCTCACGGCCATCCAGCTGCGGACCATCAGCAACATGGGGCCGTACCGCAAGAACAGCGGCAGCGTCAGCGGCATCGACCTCTACGACTGCGCCCACACCGAGAGCACCCTGTTCCCCGTGTACACGAACCGGACGACCGCGGCGAACTTCCGGGGTCCCAGCGATCCACAGGGCTACTACCCGATCCAATCCCACATGGACGACATCGCGTACGCGATGAAGATGGATCCGGTCGACTTCATCCTCAAGAACATGGTGAAACCAGGGCCGGGCACGGTCTTCACCAACTACACGCTGGACCAGTGCGTCCGGCGCGGCGCGGAGCTCTTCGAGTGGAAGAAGCGGTGGAAGCCGGAGCCAGGGTCCGGTCCCGGGCCGATCAAGCGGGGCGCCGGCGTCGCCTTCATGGCGTTCCGGGCTGCCGTCGGCTCGAGCAGCGCCGTCCTCACCGTGGACGCGAAGCAGCAGTACACGCTCTATGTCGGCGTCACCGACGTCGGCCCCGGCGCCAAGACGACGATGAACATCATCGCCGCGGAGGAACTGGGCGTGCCGCTCTCCAGGGTCAAGGTCGTCTGGGGCGACACCGACACCTGCCCGTACTCGGTCGGCGAGTCGGGCAGCCGCACGACGGCCATGACGGGCGAGGCGGTGATCGCCGCCGCGCGTGACCTGAAGAAGCAGGTCGCCGACAAGGGGCTGCCGACGGGCAGCGCCCTCCTCACGGCGAGCGCCACGCCGATGCCGCGCCTCGAGGGGAAGATCCGCAACTGCTTCGGCGCGAACTTCGCCGAGGTGGAGGTCGACACCGAGCTCGGCGCGGTGAGGGTCCTGAAGTTCGTCGCCGTTCACGAATCGGGGCGGATCATGAACCCGCTGACGGCGGCGAGTCAGGTCAAGGGTGGCGTCGCGATGGGCGTCGGCATGGCGCTGCACGAGAACATGATCTACGACCAGCGCACCGGCCGGCCGGTCGTCACCGGCTACTACTTCGACCGGGTGGTGACGCACCTCGACGCGCCCGACGTGGAAGTCGAGTTCATCGAGGCCGACGACGGCTACGGTCCGTACGGCGCGAAGGGCATCGGGGAGGCCGGGATGATCACGACCCCGGCGGCGATCTCCAATGCCGTGTTCAATGCGATCGGGCGGCGCATCAAGGACCTGCCCATCACCCGCGACAAGATTCTGGGAGCGCTGGCATGAAGACGTTTGCCAATTCGAACGCCCGGTCTCCGCAGGACGCGTCGAGCCGCTCCGCGCAGGCGCGGAAAGCGGGCCAGACCGCCGTCTTCGCGGGCGGCGGGACCGACGTGCTGCAGCTCGTGAAGGATCGCATCGTCCAGCCGGACGTCATCGTGAACCTGAAGACGATGGCGAGCCTGAACCAGGTCACGACGTCGGCGGCGGGCGTCGGCATCGGCGGCCAGACGACGCTCGACACGATCAGCCGGCACGACACCCTCTTGAAGGAGTACACCGTGCTCGCCGAGGCCGCCGGCAGCGCGGCGACCCCGCAAGTTCGCAACGTCGGCACGATCGCCGGCAACGTGTGTCAGCGTCCGTGGTGCTGGTACTACCGCAACGGCTTCCAGTGTTACAAGAACGGCGGGAATCAGTGCTTCTCGGTCGTGGGAGAGAACCAGTTCCACGCGATCTTCGGCGGCGGTCCCAGCTATATCGCCCATCCGTCCGACACGGCGCCCGCGCTGGTCGCCCTTGGCGCCACCTTCAGGCTGGTGGGGCCCGGCGGCGAGCGCAGGGTGCCTGCGTCAGACTTCTTCGTCCTGCCACGGGTCAACGCGGCGCACGAGAACGTCCTCGCCGACGACGAGCTGCTCGCGTCCATCGAGCTGCCGGCCGCGAGGCCCGGCACGCGCAGCCGCTACCACAAGGTCATGGACCGCGAGACGTGGACCCACGCTGTTGTCAGCGCGGCCGTCGTCCTCGAGATGGACCAGGATGTCTGCCGATCGGCCCGCATCGTGCTCGGCGGCGTCGCGCCGATTCCCTGGCGGCTGCCCGAGGTGGAGCGGATGCTGGCGGGCCAGCGCATCACCGAGGCGCTCGCCGCGAAGGCGGGCGACGCATCGGTCGCAGGCGCGCGCGCCCTCTCGAAGAACGCCTACAAGATTCCGCTCACCCGGGGCGTGGTGCGCCGGGCGATTCTCGAGGCCCGCGGGTGACGGTCGACGGTCGTCTCAGCCGCCGCGCGTTCCTGCAGCTGCGCACGACCGAACGCGGGAGGCTCCTGGAAGTGTCCTGCCGCACCCTGTTCATGCGGTGTGCCGATGCCACGATCGTGCAGGGCGACGCGGTCGAATGGGAACCGCGGATGGGAGAGCCGCCCCCAGTCGTTCACCGGCGCTCGGCTGACGATCTCCTGGAGGCGTTCGAACAGGATCTGCGCGACGTGCGGGTGCTGCGCCTGCTCGATGCCGCGTGGCTCGACAGCATCGAAGGGGCGCCGCGGATCGAGGCAGCGATCAGGGCGTTCCGCGCCCGCGGCGGCGTCGTCGAGACCGACGAGCGCCCGCGCCGCGATCTCGTCCGCTGAACTCTGGATTCGCGTGCGCCCGTGATGATAGGAACGCGCAACGGCCTTCTCGCGTGCCGCTGATGCGGCCCGTCCTCCCTGCCGCACAGCTGCGCGACGAATTGTCCGGCTCACCTTCGGTCGCGGCGGTAGAATCCAACGACGATGAAGGCGACCTTGGCTCGGCCAGTCGCGTCGGACGACGTCACGCAGCTGCTTCGTGCCTGGACCGAGGGAGACCAGCGCGCTCTCGGTGAGCTGACGCCCGTCGTCTATGCGGAGCTCCGCCGCCTGGCCCACCGGTGCATGCGACGCGAGCGTCCTGGCCATAGCCTCCAGACGACCGCCCTTGTCAACGAAGCCTATCTGCGGCTGGTGGACTACACCAGGATGCAGTGGCAGAATCGGGCGCACTTCTTCGCCGCGTCAGCGCAGCTGATGCGGCGCATCCTCGTCGAACGCGCCCGGCGCCACAACCTGAAGCGTGGTCGCGGCGTGCGTCACGTCGCGCTGGATGAGGCGCTGGTTGTGAACGGCGATCCCGGCGTCGACCTCGTCGCGCTCGACGATGCGCTGAATGCGCTCGGCCGGGTCGATCCGCGCAAAGTGCAGGTCGTCGAAATGCGATTCTTCGGCGGTCTCAGCGTCGAGGAAACCGCCACGGTGCTCAAGGTCTCGCCGGTCACCGTCCGGCGCGATTGGAGCAGCGCGAAGATCTGGCTGTACCGCGAGCTGACGGGTCAGACCAACGATGGACCCGGATCAATATAGACAGCTCGATCGTCTTCTCCAGTCGGTGTTGGACCGTCCGCACGAAGAGCGTGAGGCATTTCTGCGGCACGCGTGCGCCGGCAATGCGCCGCTGGAGCGCCGGGTCCGCGCGCTGCTGGCGTCGGAGGCGGATGTAGAGAGCTTCTTGGAGCAGCCCGCGATTCGAGCAGCGGCGCTGGCCGTGGCCGGTGTACAGAACGGCCAAGAGAAGGCGACCGCGGACCCGCTCATCGGCCGCACGCTCGCGCATTACCGGGTCATCGAGAAGCTTGGCGCCGGCGGGATGGGCGTCGTCTACAAGGCGGAGGACGTCCGGCTGCATCGCTTCGTCGCACTCAAGTTCCTGGCGGAGGAGACGGCCGGCGACCCGGTGTTCTTGCGGCGTTTCCGCCGCGAAGCGCGAATCGCATCCGGGTTGAATCACCCCAATATCTGCACCGTGTACGACATCGGGGAACAGGACGGCTGCGCATTCATCGCGATGGAGCACCTGCAGGGGTCCACGTTGCAGGAGACGATCGCCGCACATGCCCCGCTGGACATGAGCACGGTGTTGACGCTCGGCATCGAGATGGCGGACGCATTGGACGCCGCGCACGGTGCGGGGATCGTTCACCGCGATGTCAAGCCGGCCAACGTGTTCGTGACCTCGCGTGGTCACGCGAAGATTCTGGATTTCGGGCTCGCGAAAGAAGAACGCGCCTTCGACGCCGAGTCGCCAATGCTCAGTTCGGTCGCGACACACCGGGGGATGGTCGTTGGCACGGCCCGGTACATGGCGCCGGAGCAGGCGCGCGGCGAGGCGGTCGATCACCGGGCCGACATCTGGGCGTTGGGGCTGGTGCTCTTTGAAATGGCGACGGGAACGCGTCCGATCGCTGCGGTCCGACTCCCAATCGAGAAGGCTCCAGAGTTGGAGCGGATTGTCTCGAAGTGCCTCGAAGTCGACCGCGCCTGCCGTTACCAGCACGCGTCCGAGATGGGCACCGAGCTCGAGCGCCTGAAGGCGCGGATCGACGCCGCGCGTGAAACGGTGAGTGTCGAACCCGAGCGCGGCTCGCCGGCAGCGGGTCGCGGGCACGTACTGGGTGCGGCAATCGCCGCTGCCACGGCGCTGGCAGTCCGCTGGGTCCGGCCCGGCCGAAAGCAACTTCTGGGGGTATTGGTCCTGCTGATGCTGGCCGGCGGCGCGATCGTCTATTCGTCGTGGAGACAGGAGCACGCTGTCGGCGGTCAGCCGGAGATCACGTCGCTCGCGGTGTTGCCGCTCAAACCACTCGACGCCGGGGACAATTACCTGGGTCTGGGAATCGCGGATGCGGCTATTGGCAGAATCAGTCGAACGGGCCGACTCGTGGTGCGTCCGATGAGTGCCGTCCGCCGATATCTCTATGAGGAGACCGATGCGCTCGCTGCAGCGAAACAGTTGGGGGTCGATTCGGTGCTCGAAGGGTCGTTTCAACGCGCGGGCGATCGCCTGCGAGTGAGCGTCAATCTCCTGCGCAGTCGAGACGGCGCGTCGTTGTGGACGGACAGCTTTGATTTGCGGATGTCTGACATCTTCACTATTCAGGATGCGGTCGCGCAGCAGGTTGCGTCCCGCCTGCGGCTGCAGCTGGACGCGTCGCAGCAAGCGCAGCTGACGAAGCGGTACACGTCGAATCCGGTTGCGTACGAGTTCTATCTCAAAGGCGCGTACATCTATGACCAGCGCACGACGGCGAATGACACGGCGCAGCAGTTAAAAAGGGCGATCGATCTCTTCAAGAGCGCGATCGAGGCCGACCCGAACTTCGCGCTGGCACACGCCCGACTAGCGTACTGCTACGCCAGACTAGCAGTGTTTCAGGAGCCGACACAGCCGGCGTGGGTAGAGCGCGCACAGGAGGAGATCAACCGCGCTCAGGAACTCGACCCGCAGCTCGCGGAGACGCACCTCGTACGGTTCCAGCTTCTCTACAGCGAGTTCGAAGGCTATCAGGGCGAAGCTGCTGTTCGAGTGGTGCAGCTGGCGAATCGTCTCAATCCGAGTGTCGGTCACGTGGAGTTGACGTATCTGTACAGCCATCTCGGCCTCGAAGACCTCGCCGCGCGTGAACTCGCACGGGCCTACGAGATCGATCCGACCAGCGATGCCCTCAAATCGTCGACCCGCACCCTCTATGAAGTGCAGTCCAAATACGATGAATACGCCGCAAATCAAAGTGTCCGCGGCGTCGGCAGGAGCGAAGTCTGGTATTTCATGGGTAAAGGTCGGCTGGAAGACGCGCAACGGGCAATGGACGAATGGTCGGCGAAGCAGCCGACACATATCGATTTGTCACCGACCAAGGCCCTGCTCCTTGCCTCCAAGGGGGATTTTCGCGCCGCGGAGGCCGAGATTCCGACCATTCTCGGCAGGCATCCCCTCAAAGACCCCCTCTATCATCATGCCGCCTACGACATCGCCTGCGTCTACGCGCTCGAAGGGAAGAGCGCCGAGGCGGTCAAATGGTTGAGAGAGTCCGCCGTCACCGGTTTTCACCTTTATCCCCGCTACGTGCGCGATGCGTATCTGAACCGCATCCGGCAGGCGCCGGAATTCATTCGATTCCTGGCCGAGATGAAGGCGGAAAACGATAGATACCGGCACGAATTCTCCTAGCACGTAGAAAGCCGAGCGCGCAGACACCGCTGGCGCGCCCGGTTTGCTTCTAGTCCCTGCGGCCGCGTTCGAACTGTTTCGTGTAGATACGCGTCTCGACGTTTCCTGGAACACCAGTCCCTGTTGGCCCCGTTAAGATCGCTCGAAGCTCCGCCCCGTCATCGTCGATCACGAAGTCCAGGTTTACCGTGGCACCAAGAGGAGAGATGAACAGAGTCATGGAGCCTGTGCAGTCCGCGTTGACCAGATACGTGCCTTGCCATGTCACCCGGCGGACGTTGCCGTTTGCGCTCAACGTCGCGCTTCCTTCGGTCCCACCCTGCCCGTCGAAGGCCTGCCTGCCGATCTCGCCGAAGGGCCCGGCGGAAGGGGGCGGAAGGGCGTTCAGGGTTCCCGTGCTGGTGAATCCGAAGCTGCCATGCAGGCTGGCGTTGGAGCATTCCTGGTGCTCCTCAGCCTGAACTTTGGAGCCAATGCCGAGAGCGAATGCGGTGGCGAAAGCAATGGCCACCGTCACGGGTGCAATCCTGCGTTTCATAGCGAGCCTCCTGATCGACCAGACAAGGTTTGATTGACGAAGCGAGCCGAATACGAATACCCGTCTCGGTGACTGCCGCGTCCTACATCTCCCATAGGCGCAGAACGAGGCGATGAGCGCTCATGTCAGGCCGCCGTCGCTCAGCGGTGCGCGCCTGATTGGTGATGGTCGTCAGTGCGTATCGGTCAAGAAATTGGGATTCCGCAACCCGTTTTGATTCAAGTGCCTGGGCGGGGCAAAATGGGCGCGCCGACGTCTGCACCGGTCGGCTGCAAGAACCTGCAGGATCGAGTCGGCCTCACCCTCCACGGGATAATGTCATCGGTCGTCGGGCCTCTCATGCAGTGACGCACTGATGGAGCCGGCCGGAGCGCTGCCATGCTGTCGGAGACGAACGGGAACACCGTCGCCCGCGATGAAAGTCTTCGACGGGTGCCGTTCTACGCGCTGGTCTTCATCGCGTTATACGTCGCCTACCTCGTCCTCGAGCCCTTCCTCGAACCGCTCACATGGGCGGTCGTGCTGGCGCTGGTGTTTCATCGATCCCACAAGAAGTTGACGCGGAGGATAGGCTCGGGCCCCGCCGCCCTCGTCGCGACGCTCGTGGCCGGCCTCCTGATCGCGGCGCCGGGGTTCCTCATCGTCTCGGCGCTCGCGCAGGAAGTGTCGCAGGTGTCCGGATACGCCCAGCAAATCACGCTGCCGGCGCCCGAGCGGATCGCCCAGTTGTGGAACGACGTCCGCGCCCGAGTCCCCGTGGCGCTTCCCGAGGATCCCGCGGATCTCGTGCGTGAAGCCGTCCGGCGCGTGCTGACGTTCCTCGCCCCCCGCGCGGGAGCGGTCGTCGCCAATTTCTTCGCGACGATCGGCAGTCTCTTCGCGATGCTGTTCGCGCTGTTCTTCATCCTGCGCGACAGCGACGTGTTCGCGGCCGAGCTCCGCGAGATCCTGCCGCTTCCGCTCGAGGAGCGCGAGCGCCTGCTGCACGACATCCACGACCTCGTGATCGCGAGCGTCGGCGCGGGCATCGCCGTCGCGGCGGCACAGGGCGCGATTGGCGGCGTCGCGTTTTACCTGCTCGGACTCGGCGCCCCCGTCGTGTGGGGCGTCGTCATGGGGTTCGTGTCGCTCATCCCCGTCGTGGGCGCGGCGCTCGTCTGGGTGCCGGCGGCGCTCTGGCTGCTGCTGTCCGGCGAGGTGGGCCGCGGCATCATCCTGGTGCTCGTCGGAGCGCTCGGCATCAGCATGGTGGACAACATCCTGCGGCCGGTGCTGCTGTCGGGACGCACGTCGGTGAGCGGCCTGGTGGTGTTCTTCGGGCTGCTCGGCGGGGTCGCGCTCTTCGGATTCGTCGGCCTCGTCCTCGGGCCGATCATCCTGGTCGTCACGGGCCGGCTCCTCAAGCAGTTCGCCCGCCCCGACCTCACCCCTCGCCCGTGAAGGGCGTCCCTGCGCTAGATCTCAGGACCCAAGACGGTCCTGAGTGCTCGTGATCAGCACGCACGTGCAGCCCGTCTCGCTCCAGACGCGCTTGTCGCCGGAGCCAGCCTCCGCGCGGTTGTAGTCGCCGGGGTAGAGCTTACGGTCGTCGATCCACAGCTCCCCGTCGAGCAGAAACAGCTCTTCCAACCCGGCATGGGTATGGGGCGGGTACTCGACGCCCGGCGCGAGGCGCACGAGCATGCTCACGCGGTGCCGCTTCGCGTCGGTCGCCATCAGCTTGCAGAAGATGCCGGGCGCAACCTCGTCCCACGCCGGCTCGTCCCATTGCCGCAGCAGCGACACCGTCGGGTTCTCGCCCGTTTCAGCCGCGATGCGGCGCGCCAGGCGCTCCTGCAGCGAGGGCGGCGGCCGCAGCACGTCACTCGGCCAGAAGGCGAAGCTCTCGGCGACCGGCCGCAGCATCTCCAGTTCCTGGCGGCACTGCGCGCACGACGCCACGTGCGCTTCGACCGCGGCCGCTTCCTCCGGAGAAAGCGCGTGCATGACATACGCGCATACCTGCTCGGACTGGCTGCACTTGCTGCTCTCGAAGCTCGCGCTCATCGCGTCTGGCCTCCCTCGGCGAGCGCCTGGCGGAGCTTGTGCAACGCGCTGCGAATCCGCGTCTTTATCGTTCCAAGAGGCTGGTTCAACCGCGCGGCCACCTCGGCGTACGTCAACTCGGAGAAGTACGCCGCCTCGATGGCCTGCCGCTCGTCGGGCGTCAGGACGTCCAGCGCGCTGCGAAGCGCCTGGCTCGACTGCTTGAACGCGAGCAGGTCGTCGGGATCGGGTGCGACCGTCGCCGGCAGCGGCTCGCCCGTTTCAGGCTGTGCGCGCTTCTTGCGATGCTCGAACCGCACGCGGTCGATCGCGCGCGAATGCGCCTGGTTCATGATCCATCCCAGGACGGTGCCGCCCGCCTCCTGGTAGCACGACGCGCGACGCCAGACGTCGTGAAAGACGTCCACGGTCACTTCCTCGGCGGTTTCCCGGTTGGCGGTGATTCGCATGATCAGGGTGAACACGACGCGATGTGCCCGTTCGTACAGCGCATGGAGCGCGCGCTGATCGCCCGCGGCGACCGACTGGACGAGCGCGACCCACTCGGCTTCCGGTACCAGGGCCCTCGACGGGTTCGCATACAGAACCTCCCCAAGCGTCCCCGGGGAGCGTTCACCGTCCGGAACGGTCTGAGGGACGGGGTCCATGGCCGGCGATCTGTACACACATCGGGCGCGCGCTCAAGCGTTGGCATTCCCGCAGGAGACGTTCGCCGGCCGCATGTGTTGCCGTCAAAACTGACCAGCCGTCATGGACGTCCATCAGATCCGTTCAGGGTCGGCCGCTCGATCCTTCAGGATTCGCTCAACAGCTGCGACCAGCGCATCCGGAAGACATGGTTTCGCAATCAAGTCGTCGAACCCCTCGTGGAGGGCGAGGCGCCGTTCGCCGTCGAGCGCGTGAGCGGTCAACGCGATGATCGGCGTATTTCGGAAGGACGGATCCGCCCGGAGAATGCGCATGGCTTCCGTGCCTGTCATGCCCGGCATGCGGAGGTCCAGCAGAATGAGGTCCGGCCGATGCAACCGGGCCCGGTCGACAGCCTCTTCGCCGCTGCGCGCGACGATCACCTGGAAGCCGCGATATGTGAGGTACTCCTCGTACATCGCGAGCCCGTCCTCGAAATCGTCGACGAGAAGTATCGAGTGCGTCTTCATGACACCCCCGGGCTCCGGCGTGCTCTTCGAACCGCGGTTGCTGGTGGCCGGCGCAGCCGGCCGGCGGTGGACGATCGGGGTTTTCGAGTCAGCGCAGTGCTGGCACTGGTAACGGATCCCGTGCCGCCCGTGCACGACCGGAGACATCTCGGCCCAGCGCTCCTGCGACCAGCGGTCCGAACCCAACCGTGGCACGTGCTTCGCGCATGCGACCTCGCCGCGTGCCGACCAATACAGAGCTGGTCCATTGGCGCCGCCCGCAGATCGTTCGGTCATCGCGTCCGCGTCCAGACTGGCATCCGTTCCTTCGCTCCAACTCATCGACTCCTCCGCCGATGGAATACCTCACGTCGTCTCATAAAACGACAACGGCGCTGTGACGGATTGGGAGGGCCGACGGCGATGAGCCGCAGAGGTATGCCTGTGCGCGGACGCCCGGCCAGACGTCGAGGTAGGCGCGCCCTGCAGGGCGGAGCCTCGCTAGTTCTTCTCGGTGCCGCGAATGTTCGAGCCAGTTCCGCGCGAGTAATAGCGGCCGTTCACTTCCATTCCCATGAATTCCGCCGTGCGCTGGGACTTGTCGCGTGGAGGATGCGCGATGATCTTGACGCGATTGCCGACCTTCAGCACCTGAGGCGAGATCCCGGCCGCCACCATCGAGGCGGCGCCGGAGCCTTCGAAGCCCCAGCTCTCCGTCTTGCCGTCGGTCGTCGGCACGTCCATGGTGACCCACATGTGCGGATTCCTCCACTCGACCTTCGTGACGAGCCCTTCGACCGACACGAGCTCGTTCACGTCGAACATCGCACGCGAATGATGGGCCGACAGCGGCGCCGTCATCGGCGCGAACGCGAGAAGCACGGTCAGGATGCCGACTGCCTTCCACGTCATAGAAGCCTCCCTGAAAGCTCCGACTACGACTCTCAACATCCCGGTGAGGAATTCAGGATCCGAGGCGCGCGAGATAGGTCGCCGGGCCATCCTCCGGCCGGCACAGGACCTCTTCGATCGTGTCGACGTTCTGGCGCTTGAAGACGACCGCCGGAGTCTCCCAGGGCATCGTCAGCGTCTTCGGATCTTCGACCGTCGCGCGATACTCGAGCGTGTCGGCGTCGAGCCGGCGCCACCGCTCGACGACGTGCATCGCGTCGGAGGTCGACCAGACGCCCGTGCTGCTGCTGGTCGGTTTGTCCTGCGGACCGGCCAGCCATCCTTCGTCGTTGAACGACATCACATCGACGACGAGCGTGTCGCCTTCCCAACGCGCCGTCGAGTCGCCCAGGTACGTGGGAAACAGGTACTGCGCCGAGGTGTGTGCCCTCCCGGTCGTCGGAACGATCCGGAAGGCGGGGTACGCCTCGGTGAACACGTACGCGAACCCGGGACGTTGAATGATCTGGACCGAGTGGCCCAGCATCGCGGCGCGAGGGAACGCGGGAGGCGCGCAGCGCATCGTCGGGTCGTCGTCGGCCGAGAGTCCCTTCATGCGCGCGCGGGCCTCGGGCGTGTACAGCGCTTCGAGCTTCGCCAGGTTGAACGTATCGCGTCCAGAGGCTGCGCCAAGGGGGGCGGCTCTCCAGACACCTGTCAGGTCGGGCTCTCCCCACGCGGTCCGCGCGGTAAAGGAACGCGCGGGCACCGCCATCCGCACGCCGGCCAGCAGCACCGCGGCCAGGACGACCGCGCCAGCGACGACCGCCATCATGCGCCGGCTCATCGGCCTGCCCTCTTCCTGGCCTGCTCGGCGGCGAACTCCTTGTGCCGCGCGTCCAGCTCGGGATCGAGGAAACAGAGCGATTCCTGGACCGTGTCGTACGGCAGGATGCCCCGTCGATCCGTTGGTCCCGTCCAGGGCGCCGTGAGCATCTTGGAGTCCTCGATGACCGCGCTGTGCTCGAAGATCTGCGCGTCGGGCCGGCTCCACCGCTCGACGATGCGCAGGGCATCGGACGAGGTTTGCGGGAGGCGGTTCGGCGGCTGGGCGCCGCCGAGCCACGGCTTGCCGTTGAAGTTCGTCACCTCGACGACCAGCGTGTCGCCCTCCCAATGACCGACCGAGGACCCTTGATACGACGGCCGGGCCGATGAGGGCGGTCGTGGATCGTTGGCTCCGACGATGGGGATGATGCGGAAATAGCTGGCCCCCTCGTTCAGGACCAGCAGGTATCCCGGCGCCGACACCAGTTCGACCGTCCCGCCCATCGAGCCGTTGACGGGCGACGGCGGCCAGCAGTGATAGTTCGGCGTGTCGATGCCCCGCCAGTCGATCAAGCCTGCCGCGGCGCCGCCGCCTTCACGGTATTCGCGTGCGTCCGGGCGGTACAGCGACTCGAGCGCCACCGGCGGCGGGGCGATGGTCGCGTCGGGCCAGTAGACGCCGGAGAAGTCCGGCTTCCCGTCCCACGGCGTGCGCGGCACCGGGTGTTTCACCGGGTCGGGCGTATACGCCGCGATGCGTGCCGTCGCCTCGGCGCGGCTCTCCACGCCGGGCGGGAGAATCTCCTCGATCCGCTTGGTCCAGTCCGCGCCCGCCGGCGCCGTCTGAGGCGGCGTATACGGACGTATCTGGGCGGACACGCGGGAAGCGCCGAGCGCTACGACGAGCGCCAGTGCCGCGATGCCGGGGCCAGCCAGCATCGCCACGACCGCAAACTTTCTCACGCTCACGGCACACCTTCCTGTGCGAAAGACGGGAGACGCCGCAGAGGGTGAGAAAAGTAGCGCACTCCGCGGCGGCATTCAACCTTCTTTCGAGCGACAGCCGCTGAAGAGAGCCACGGAGACCCGGAGGCACGGAGATCTGGATTTTCTTGAAACTCCGTGTCTTCGTTCCTCCGTGGCCCGTGAATGCGAAGGTTGCGCGCGCGCGAGAACGGGTAAGATGTGCCGGCGTCAGGGCGTGAGCGCCGATGACGGGCGCGCGCCGATGGGAGGGATCCGATGAAGCGACTCGCGCTCTTGGCAGCCGTGCTTGGCGTCCTCGTCGCGGGTATCGTGCTGCAGCCGGCCGCCGCCCGGGGGCAGGGCAAGAGCAGCGGCCTCAGCCTGCGCCTCGTCGGGATTGCGGTGAGCGATTACGCCAAGTCGCAGGCGTTCTACGAGCGCGTGATGGGATTTCCCGTCGCCTTCAAGTTCTCCAGCCCGGACGGCGCGCGAACGAACACGTTCTTTCAGATGAGCCGCGATTCGTTCATCGAGATGCAGCAGGCGACCCCGGAGGTGCGGCCCGGCCTCACGCATGCGCATTTCGTCGTCGACGATCTGAATGCCACGCTCGCGAGGCTGCGGCAGGCGGGCGTGCCGCCGGCGCTGCCGAATACCTCCCCTGCCCGCGCCCTGAGCGCGGCCGGCTTCTCCCAAAACATCTTCGTGAAGAATGCCAATCTCTACGACCCGAACGGCATCCGGCTGGAGCTGAACGAACTGGTTCCAGAGTCGCTCATGAAGAAATCGGCGGACGCGTGGACGGCCGCGCAGGACGCCAGGGGGCTGACGCTGAGCGTGGTTGGCGTGGCCGCGCAGGACCCGCCGGCCTCGGCGATGTTCTATCAGAACGTCGTCGGGTTTCGAGTGGCGTTCACCTTCGGCAGCACGGATCCCCAGCGCATGAACGTCTACTATCAGACCAGCCGCGACACGTTCCTCGAGATGCAGCCGGCGGGCGCCAATCTGCCTGCGGGCCTGACGCACTTCCACCTGCTGACGCGCGACCTCGATGCGACGATCGCCCGTCTCCGGCAGGCCGGCCTGGCGGCGGCTGCGGGGAACGCGCCCGGGACGATCGGCCAGGCGGTGACGGTGTCTCCAGGCGCCCGCGTCAGGAACGTCAACGTGTTCGATCCGGATGGGACCCGACTCGAGCTGAACGAGTACATTCCCGAGTCGCTGCCGAAGAAGGCAGTGGATTCGTGGTAACGAGGAGGCAGACCGTGCGCAACTCCATCCTGGCTTCACTGGCCGCGGTGCTGGCGCTGCTCGTCGCGCACGCCTGGGAATCCGCCCTTCAAGGCCAGCAACTGCGCGTCCCCGGCGAGGAGTACGTCTCCGAGGGCATCCCGAAGATGCCGAACCCGCCCGGGCCGGCGCCGAAACGCGACCTGTCGGGAGCGTGGGTCGGACCGGGCACCAGCAACAAGTCCGACGCCGCGCCGCCGATGACGCCCGCGGGCGAGGCCCTCTTCAGGGAACGCAAGGCGTTCAGCACCGCCACCAATCTCGGGAGCAACAAGGACGCCGCTCCCGGCGAGGCCAACGATCCGTACATCACCTGCGATCCGCTCGGCTTCCCGCGCAACGTGCTCACCTATGCGATCACCAACCGGGGCGGCGTGCTCTTCGGCTCCGCGCCGAACCGCATCCTGATCGCCTACGAGCAGCAGCGCCTCTGGCGCGAGATCTTCATGGACGGCCGCGCGCTGCCGAAGGCGGTGGACGTGAAGGGTGCTCCCGAATCGCGCTACTACGGCTATTCGGTCGGCCACTGGGAGAACGACACCACGCTCGTCATCGACACGACGGGCTTCGACGAACGCCCGTGGCTCGACACGGTCGGCCACCCGCGCAGCGCCATGGCGCACATCCAGGAGCGATACACGCGGGTCGATCAATACAACATCCAGGTGACCGCCACGGTGAACGACCCGAAGTTCTACACCAGGCCGTGGACGTTCATCCGCGCGAACCTGTACTGGATGAAGGCGCAGGAGTTCCCCGAAACGCTCTGCATCCCGTCGGAAGCGATCCAGTACCGCGACACGCTGTCGAAGCCGTCAGGCGTCCGGATCGGGCAGTAGCCGCGGTCAGCGCGCTCGCCGCGACTGACCGGGCACGCGGCGTCGGCCAGCCTACGCTGGCCGATGCGCGCGCAGGAACGAACGGATCTGCCGCACGGCGAGCGGAATCCGCTCCTTCGGCTCCTTCCACGGGAACATGCTGACTTCGGCCTTGGGCGCGAGCATCGCGCACTCCATCGCGACCGCGTACGGGTGTGCCGGGACGTCGTCGGGGAGGATCAGCACCGGGTTCTGGCAGCCTCGCACGAAATCGCGTGTCACCGTGAACACGAAGTCGGGGTTGGTCTCGAACATCTTCGTGACGAACTGCTCGGTCGTCTGCAGCGAGATCTCCGGCCGCTTGGCGGTCAACAGTCCGCCCCAGTTCGCCCAGAAGGAGCCCTGGTACTTCCGGTCGCGCATCTCCGGGCGCCAGCCGACAGGCTGCGCCACGACGGCCGCGGCAATCCGGTTGGGTGCGCGCTTCAGCAGGCTCCAGATGAAGGGGCCGCCGATGCAGAACCCCATCACCGCGAACTTGTCGATGCCCAGGTGATCCATCAGCCCAATCTGGTCGTCGGCGTAGGACTCCCATGGCCGGTCGACTTCGACGGGGCCCGTCGATCGGCCGCTGGGGGCATTGCGCAGGTCCGCCGTGATGCAGCGGTATTCCCCCTTGAACTCCTCGATCGCGTTGAAGGGCGGGTTGCCGGTGAAGAAGCCGATGGTCGCGTTCAGGCCGCCGCCCGGAAGCAGCATCAGCGGGAAGCCGGAGCCGGCCTCCTCGTAATAGATGCGGACCGGGCCTCGCTCGTAGAACTTGCCCGCGCTGGCGGTCTGCTGGGCAAACAGGCGCGGCACGGCAGCCGCGACCGCGGCCGCAACACCGCCGGTCACTATGGAGCGTCTGGTCGGATCCATATCAGCGTCCTCCTCGCGCGCCAATCCTATCGCGACTCCTGCGACGGCGTTGCGGTCAAGCGTATCGGCACGGAGGGACGGCAGGCTCGCGGCGTGACGCGGCGCCATCGCACGAGCCCGCGGTCAGGAAGTGGGGTGAGGTGAGTGCGACGTGGCAGACCCTATGGTTTCTGCCGCACTGTCGGGCCGACAGTGATCGTCAGTGTCGACCCTCCAGTGCAGCTCCGGCGATTCGCCGGGCGATGCGACCGGATTTCCCGTCGTGTCGGAACGCTGTCCGGACGCCGAGGCACTCGACCGAGGCTGATTTGCGGCGTCCGGAAGTGTTCCTGAGAGTGGACTGCGGCAGGGACGGCCCGCCGGGCCCATTCGGTTCACTGCTTCCACCAGATCTCGCGACGGATGCGCCACCCGTCGGCTTCTTGCGTCCAGAGCTGAACATAGTGCCCCTTGGTCACCGTCCCTTTGTCGGTCACCTCGTACGTCCCCTCCAGGTGGGCGAGGTCGCCCGCCATGTAGGCGTCGGTCATCGCCAGCGTCGTCGCCGGCTTCCCGCTGCCGAAGTCGTCCTTCCAGAACGTTCCAATCTTCTCCTTTCCCACGATGTTTCCGAGGGGATCGGTGGAAAGCTCGGCGTCGTTGTCGTAGAGCGCCGAGAGGCCCGCGGCATCGCCGGCGTTGTACGCCTTCGTCCACTTTGACGCCAGACGTTCGGCAACGTCCGCGTCGCGCTGCAGCGCAGGCTCGAGACGCCAGATCTCGTCCTGGACTTTCCATGCGCCGTCGACGCGCCGCCAGAGCTGTTGATACTGCCCCTGCGCCAGCGGGACCCCATCCTTGGCTGCCACCTCGTACATGCCGTCGACGTGCAGCAGGTCTCGCTGTCCTATCGAGTCGTGGGGCGTCAGCTTCGTGACGACGCCGCCCGTGCCGAGATCTCGACGCCAGTAGGCTTCGATGCCGCTGCGGCCGGTGATCGCCGGGCCTGCCGGCGGTGTCGAGTGCGCGTCTTCCGCGTAGAGCACCGACAGCTTTGCCGCGTCGCCGGCGTTGAAGGCTGCGGCCCACGCCGCCGCGGTCTCGTCGGCAGCGCCCTTGTTCTCTGCCGGTGCGGCGCAACCCAGCAGGCTGCCTGCCATCAGCGCGATGGCTCCAAGGATCATTCGATTGCGGTGAAGGCGCTTCATGTGTCCACTCCTTCCAGCCGGCGCGTTGCAGTCGACCTGCGACTGCGGACGCGCGGCGAACCCGGGGGGAATTTCCGCGCGCAGCGGGAATCTCCAACAGACGCCGAGCAATACGCCACAAGACCGGGTGCAGGCTGCACGGGAACGCTTCTGATCCGCGAGAGCGAGCATAAGCCGCGCCACGCTCCGTGCTCGTGCGGGGGATGATCTCGCGCCCTCCTGCCCTACTGGACCGGCCGGAGCGCGGGAAGCGACGCAATGCGTGCGTCGCGCACGTAGGCGTGGCAATGAACGCACGTGGTGACGAGGGCGGAGTACGCGGCGCCGACGGTTTCGATGTCGCGCCGCTGCGCCGCCTCGCGCAGTTCGTCCACCGACGACATGAACAGCATCGCCTGCTCGGTGTAGTCGCGCTTGGGCGGATTCTGCCAGGAGACGATCTCCATCTCGCTGATGCGGCTCAACGCGACGGCCGCGCGGTCGATCTCCTTGAAGTCGGTCGTGACGATCGCCTTCAGCAGCACCTGCGTGTTCGTCAGCTTCGTGCGCATGACGGCTTGCATCCGCGCGTCGCCCGACGCAGGCCAGGCCGCGACGGCCAGCAGCAGCACGACACCGGCGAGCGCGAGATGACGGAACATGTTGGCCTCCTGTCTGACGTCGCCATCGCGAGCATCAACATCTGTACCGTGCGGCGGTGCCGGCTGCCTGCCGGCGATCACCCGTGGATTTCGCCGCGGCATCGAAGCGCGCCGATGAAATCGCGCGGCGCGCTGCGGGAAAATCCGCGGCCGCGCCGTCCGCCCGATCGGCTGCGCGACGTTTCTCGATTGTTCCCGCCCGGGTCGTCCTGGCACGGCCGCTGCTCCGCACGCGCGAGGGAGGGGTCATGTTCAGCCGAATCCTTGTGCCAACCGATTTCAGCCCGCCGTCTGACGCCGCGCTCGAGTACGCGCGCGTGCTCGCGGCGAAGTTCGGCTCGTCGTTGCGGATTCTTCACGTCATCGACGATCCGACGGCATCGTCCGATTTCGTCGCGGACGGATTCGCGCCGTCGACCGAGAACATCCGCGCCTCGCTGCTCGAGCAGGCGCGCAGGCGGCTCGACGGCGTGATGAGCGAGGTCGACCGCACCCGCTACCGCGTCCACGCGGATGCCGTGCTGGGGATGCCCGCCGCGTCGATCGTCGGATACGCGACGGCGACAGCCGCGAGCCTGATCGTGATGGGAACTCACGGCCGGACCGGCCTCGCACATCTGCTGATGGGCAGCGTCGCGGAACAGGTTGTCCGCACCGCAGCCTGTCCCGTGCTGACGGTACGCGAGCTGACGGCGGCCGACGAGGTGATGGACGATCTGATCGCCGTGAGTGCGCCGGTGGCCGTCTGATCGTCGGCGCCTTCCCCGACCTACGGCACGAAGACCACGACGGCTCGCGTCCGGTCCAGGAGCTCGAATGCGACGTGCCCCGGGGAGGAGGCGTCACGACCGAGTACGACGACGCCGGCGCGGGAGCGCTTCTGGCGATCGAGGATGACGTCGACGAGCGGGCCGTGCGTCACCACCGCGACGACGCCCGAATGCGATTCGACGCCCCGGGCCATTTCACGAAGCCTGTCCCGCGGCCCGCTGCTGTCGGCTTTCGGCGGGATCACGTGCAGCAGCGTGATCTCGCGCGCCGACGCGAGCGACAGCGTCGATGCCAACGACAGCTGCCGGGCCGACGGCTCGTGCAGATCGACGGGCACGAGGATCGAACCGAGGTGCGGAACGGCGGTGCCGCCGGTCAGCGAGACGAGCTCCGGTCCCGAGGGCGGGACGACAGCGACGGGCACCTTCGTGTTCCGCAGGACGGAGGCCGTCACCGAGCCGAAGAGGATCCGCGCCAGGCCGGTGCGGCTGTGCGTGCCCATCACGATCAGGTTGGCGCCGCGCTGCTCGGCAAGCGACAGGATCGCCTCGGCCGGATCGCCCGCTGTCGCGACCAGCTCCGTCTCCTCGCGATACCCGATCCAGCCGGGGATGGTCTCGAGCGCAAACGCGTTCAACGCGAGCTGCGCGGCCTTCCGTTCGTGCTCGGATCGCAATCGACCCGCCGCGCGGACCACGACCAGCCTCGAGCCTGGATGGGCGGCAAGACCCGCGGCCGCGTAGAGCACGGCCTGTGCGGAGGCAGACGCGTCGACCGCGCAGAGGACCGTTCCCAGTGCAGGAACGGCCGTGCGGGCTGCGCCGGACAAGCGCGTGGTATCCATGGGCGTCACCACGTCCGCCACGGTGTGCAAATACGCGGCCCGGGTGCGGCGCGTTGTGCGACGCCTTTTCCGGCCGCCGGCGTGCCGGCGACGCGGGAAATTCCCGGCGCCGCGCCGGAATATTTCGGACGCGGCGGGCGGCTCCGGTGATGCCGCGCGAAGTCGGCGGCTCCTCGCTGGTACGAACCGTGCTCCCTCGGATCGCTGACGGAGGTTGGCCATGTTCAAGCGCATTCTCGTACCCACGGATTTCAGCGCTCCCTCGGACGCCGCGTGGGAATACGCGCGGGCCGTGGCCGGGCGCTTCGGCGCATCCCTCCACCTGCTGCACGTCGCGGACGATCCATATCGCGCCATGTACTCCGCAGAGGTCTTCGTGCCCGAATTCGAGGGGCTGCGCGAGGAGATCCTCGACAACGCCCTGGGCCGGCTGAAGCGCATGATCACCCCGCGAGACGTCAGCGAGCTCCACACGACGGCCGATGCCGTCGTCGGGACGCCGGCGGCGGCGATCGTGGAATACGCCGCGGCGGCCGACATCGACTTGATCGTCATGGGCACGCACGGTCGCGGGGGCGTGTCTCACCTGCTGATGGGGAGCGTCGCGGAACGCGTGGTGCGAACCGCGCCGTGTCCGGTCTTGACGGTCCGCCACGCGGGCAAGACAACAGAGGCGGAGGTGAGGCGGGAGGCAGTCCTGGAAGTGCCGCCCGTGCTGATGGCGACGACGACGGCGGACCAGCAGTGCTGAGCGCTACGACGTAGACAACCTTGATCCGCGAAAACTTCCGCGGCAAGCGGGCTCTTCCCCCCGACTCGGGCTTACTTGCCGGGTGGCGAGTGGCCGCACAACAACCGCCGCGGGAGGCACGGCCGGCACGCGTGGGCTACAGCGAGCGCACGATGTCTTCGAGATCCTGCATGCTGAATGGCTTGTTCAGGACCCTCGAGGCGCCCAGCTTCAGCGCGCCGGCGGTGACATCAGGCGTGCCGAATGCGGTCATCATGATGACCGTGGCTGCGGGCGCCATCGTCCTGATCGTTGCAAGAAGGCCGAGATCGTTGGAATCCGGCAGGCGGAAATCGAGGAGGACGAGGTCGGGCCCAGGGGCATCGGCAAGCGCCCTCAGCGCCGACGCGGCATCCTCGGCCTCGGTGATCTGATGTCCCGCGGCGCCGAGCGTCTCCGAGATCGACCAGCGGAGCAGCGGCTCGTCGTCGACGACCAGGACGTGCAGACACCGGGCGGCGGTATTCATGTCGGGCCGGCTGTTACAAGATTCGAGCCGTTGCCGATCAAGGGGCCGGTAACTGGACGGTGACGGTCGTGCCGCCGCCAGGCGGGCACTGGACGTCGATGGTTCCGCGATGCGCCTCGACGAGCCGCTTGGCGGTCGGCAGTCCGAGGCCGGTGCCACGCGACTTGGTCGTGAAGAACGGCGTGAAGATTTTCTCGCGAATCTCCGGCGGGATACCCGGGCCGCTGTCCGCGAACGCGATGCGGCATTCGCCGCCCGACGCTTCCACGAGCACCTTGATGTATCCGTGCCCGCGCATCGCATGCGCGCTGTTGACCATCAGGTTCAGAAAGACGATGCGCAGCAGGCCGGGGTCGGCGAACACCGGCGGGGCCGATCCCTCGATTTCGATTCGCACGGCCGTCAGCGCCGGATCGTCCTTGAGCAATTCCGCAGTCGACGTCACCAGGGCGGACATCTCCACGGGCAGCGGATTGGGACGGGGCGGGCGCGCGAACAGCAGCAGATCCTTCATCAGGTCGTTGAGCGAATCGATCCGGCTGACGATCTCCTTCACCACCGCGGCGTCCCTGGTGCCGGCGGGCAGACGGCTGCCGATCACTTCGATTGCACCGCGAACGGCGGCAAGCGGGTTCTTGACCTCGTGCGCGAGCACCGCGGCCATCTCGCCGAGGCGCGCCAGCGCCGCCTGCTCGCGGAGCTGCTCCTCCAGGGCGACCCGCGCGCTCAGGTCGTGCAGGATGCCGGTGAACTTCCGCTCCCCCGCGAGCGCCGTCTCGCCCACGGACAGGTGCAGGGGGAACGTCGTGCCGTCCTTGCGCCGCCCCGTCACTTCCCGGCCCGTGCCGATGATCTTCTGCACGCCTGTCGAGAGATAGCGCGCGAGATACCCGTCGTGCTCCTCGTGATACGGCGACGGCATCAGCATGTTGACGTTCTGCCCGGCCACCTCGCCTTCGCTGTACCCGAACAGCCGCTCGGCAGCCGGATTGAACCCCTCGATGCGCCCCTGCGCGTCGATGACGACAATCGCATCGACCGCCGATTCCACCACCGCCCGCCAGCGTGCTTCGCTGACGCGGAGCCGCTCTTCCAGGCGCACCCGATCGGAGAGATCGTGCAGGATGCCGGTGAACCGGCGCTCGCCGCCGAATGACATCTCACCGACCGACAGGTGGAGGGGAAAGGTGGTGCCGTCACGGCGCAGACCGGTCACCTCGCGTCCGATGCCGATGATCTTCTTGATGTGCGTCTCGCCGTACCGTGCCAGGTAGCCGTCGTGCTCCTCGTGATAGGGAGACGGCATCAGCATCTTGACGTTGCGCCCCAGCACATCGGCTTCCTGATAGCCGAACAACCGCTCCGCAGCGGGATTGAAGGCCTCGATCCGGCCGCGCTCGTCGATCACGACGATGCCGTCGACGGCTGATTCGACGACCGAGCGCCAACGGACCTCGCTGCTCCGCTGCGCCAGCTCTCCGAGCTTCCGCGCGCTGATGTTGCGCGCGACCTTCGTCGCACCAATCACGACGCCATCGGCGTTCACGATGGGCGCCATGGTGATGGACACCTCGACGAGGCCGCCGCTCTTCGTGCGCCGGATGGTTTCGAGGTCCTTGACGCCCTCGGCCGCTTTCAACCGGGCGACGAGCGCGAAGAACTCGCTGCGATGGGTCTCGGGAACGAGGACCGCGACGGAGCGGCCGCGCATCTCCGCGGCGTCGTAGCCGTAGAGGTGCGACGCGCCGCCGTTCCACGTCAGGACGATGCCGTCCATGTCGGTGACGATGATGGCATCGTCGGACGACTCGACAACGGCGGCGAGAATGCGCGCAGCCTCATCCTCCGGCCGGAACGACGCGCGATCTGACATGGACGCGGGAAGCACACTATACCTTTGCGACGGTCGACGACGGAATTTCTCCGCCGCGCCGCGGGAAATTCCCCGGCAACTCCGCGTGCCACGTGCCTTTCCCGTCAAATTTTGGAGGAAGGCCCGGGAACGCCGATTGCGGTCGTGGACGTGCGACATCGGTCATCCGCTGCAAGGAGTCCCGCATGAAGACACAGACCACCGCGATCGTCCCCGGCATCGACGCCAGCAGCGCTGCGCGGTCGATGAAAGCGCTCGTCTATCACGGACCGGGACGACGGTCCTGGGAGGACAAACCGGTTCCCGTCATCCAGGACGGAGGCGACGCGATTGTCCGCATCACGACGTCTACGATCTGCGGCACCGACCTGCACATCATGAAGGGCGACGTGCCGACCGTCGAACCGGGCCGCATCCTTGGACACGAGGGTGTCGGCGTCGTGGAGTCCGTCGGCGGGCATGTCTCGGCGTTTCATCCCGGCGACACGGTGCTCATCTCGTGCATCACGGCCTGCGGCATCTGTGACTGCTGCCGCCAGGGCATGCGATCCCACTGCCGGACCGGCGGATGGATCCTCGGAAACCGAATCGACGGCACACAGGCGCAGTACGTGCGGATTCCCCACGCGGACACGAGCCTCTACCGCGTCCCGACCGCTGCCGATCCCGAAGCCCTGGTGATGCTCAGCGACATCTTCCCGACCGCGTACGAGTGCGGCGTCCTGAACGGGGCAATCAAGCCCGGCGACTCGATTGCCATCGTCGGAGCCGGGCCAATCGGACTCGCCGCCCTGCTCACATCGCAGTTCTACTCGCCTGCCGTCACGTTGATGATCGATCTCGACCGGAACCGTCTCGCTCGCGCCAAGGAGTTCGGCGCCACGGAGGTGATCGACAGCTCGGCCGGCACCGCGGTCGCGCGCGTGATGACACTGACCGACAATGCGGGCGTCGACGTCGCCATCGAGGCCGTGGGGACGCCGGCCGCCTTCGACACCTGTCAGGCGATCGTCGCCGCCGGCGGGCGGATCGCCAACATCGGCGTGCACGGCAAGCCGGTTCGTCTCGACCTCGACAAGCTGTGGGACCGCAATATCGCGCTGACGACGAGGCTCGTCGACACCGTCTCGACGCCGTTGCTGCTCAAGCTGCTGCAGGCGGGCAAGGTGCAGCCCGGGAGACTCGTCACGCACCGGTTCGCGCTGCATGACACGATGCGCGCCTACGACACCTTCGCCAACGCGGCGCAGGCGTCGGCGCTGAAGGTGGTGCTGCAGGGCTGACCGGCGAGATCCGTCACGCGCCGCCATCTTCAGGTCGCAGTTGTCGGCCCTGCCCCCCCGCAGTGTCTCGAGGTCCGTGTCGTCGAGCGTCATTCTGCACGTCGTCGAGGGATGGCGGCTCGGAAAAGCGGCGCACCATCAGCACGTACGGGCTCTTCTTGAACTGCGCGATCGAGATCGCCCCCCAGGCGAAGGCGCGACCGCGCCTGATGGGAAATTTTCCGGCGGCAGGCGGAAATTCCCGCATTCGTGGACCCGCCGGGCTGGGGATCCTGTGCGTGCGTGCCGGCACAGGTCGCCTGCGGGATCAGCGGTTACCCGGTACGTCAATTGCTCGGCGTCGAGGCAATCCAGGAGCGCCAACGATGACGACGATGAACGAACGCGATCTGCACCTTCGCATCCACGCCGAATACCAGGAGATGCCGGGACTGAAGCTGACGCTCGCGCAGGCGTCGCGGTTGTTCAACCTCGAACCGGCGCGCTGCGCGGAGGCGCTGGACGCGCTGGTCGCGGGTGGCCTGCTGCGCACGGACGGCCACTCGTTCCTGCACGCTCGCGGCGGAAGGCAGCGCGTCTGACTCTGACCATCGCATGCCCGTTCGATCGTTCGCGCTGACGTGGCTGTTCGGCGCGGCGCTGCTCGTCCTCGTCATCGGCGCGGGTCTGCACGTCTCCGACAGCCGTGAATTCGTCGTACTCGCCGAACATGCCAGCGCCTGGTGGATGGCGCTGGCACTCCTCCTCCAGTCCGGCACCTATCTCGCCCAGGGGGACATCTGGCGCCGCTGCGCGCTCGCGGCCGGCGCGCCGCTGCGGCAGACCGATGCCTTCGGCCTCAGTCTGGCCAAGCTGTTCGCCGACCAGGCGCTCCCATCAGCGGGCATCAGCGGCAGCCTGGTGGTTGCGCGCGCGCTCCGGACACGCGGCATGCGCGACAACGCCGTCAATGCGGCGGTCCTCATCAATGTGGCCTCGTATCACATCGCCTACGTCGTGGCGCTCGGCATCGCGCTCGCGATCCTTGTCCTGCGCCACCGCGCGAGCGCACTGATCGTCGCCGCCTCGGTGCTCTTCGTCATATTTGCCGGCGCGGTCACCGCGGCGATCGCACTCCTGTCCGGAACACCGGAGACGCGTGTCTCGCGAACATTACGGGCGTTCAAACCGTTGCGCGGGCTGGTCGAATTCATGGCCGCCGCCGACCCCGCGCTGGCGCGAAGCGTCGCGCTGCTCCGGGCCGCCGCATTGCTGCAGCTCGCAATCGTCGCCTGCGACGCGGGAACGATGTGGGTGCTGCTGCGATCGATTGGCGTCGCCACGCCGCTCGACGGGGTGTTCGCCAGCTTCATGGTGTCAAACCTCGTGCGCACGCTCGGGATCGTGCCGGCCGGGATCGGGACCTTCGAGGCGGCCTCGGTGCTGACGCTCACGCTGACCGGCGCCACCGTCGCGCAGGCGTTGTCGGCGACGCTCCTCTTCCGCGGGCTCAGCTTCTGGCTCCCCATGCTTCCTGGATTGTGGACGTCACGGCGGATTCTCGCCGCCCGGGATCGCACGCCCGTGGAGCGTCGCGATTACTGGTCGCTGACAGCACCCGAGGTCCTCGTCGCGTTATCGACGCGTGTGCAGGGACTGTCGCAGACAGAAGCGACCGAGCGCCTTCGACGATACGGCCCCAACACCCTTCGTGCGCAGCAATCGCTCTCGCGGCTTCGCGTGCTCGGCAACCAGCTGCGAAGTCCGCTGCTCTTTCTGCTCGTGTTCGCGGCGGCGGCGTCGGCCGCGACGCGCGAATGGGTCGATTCGGGGATCGTGCTCACTGTCGTCCTCGCTACCGTCGCGATTGGCTACTCACGCGAGCACGGCGCGCATCAGGCCGTCGAGGCGTTGCGGGACCGCGTTCGCACGCGCGCGCAGGCGTTGCGTGACGATCGCCCGCAGGCCATCGCGATCGAGGATCTGGTTCCGGGGGACGTCGTGCTGCTGTCGGCGGGAAGCCTCGTGCCTGCCGACGCCGTCGTACTCGAGTCGACCGACTGCTACATCAGCGAAGCGGCGCTCACCGGCGAGAGCTTTCCCGTTCAGAAGTTCGCGGGTGCGGTGGCGCGCGATGCGGCGCTCGGCGAGCGGACCAATGGCGTGTTCCTGGGGACCAACGTCCGCAGTGGCAGCGCCCGCTGCGTGGTCGTGCGCACCGGGTCGTCGACCGAGATCGGCGCGATCGCCACGCGACTCGTTTCGCGTCCACCCCAGACGGAGTTCGACCGCGGCATCGCGCATTTCGGCTACCTGCTCACGAGCGCGATGCTCGTGCTGGTGCTCCTGCTCTTCGCCGCGCATGTCTTCCTGGGCCGGGCACCGCTCGAGACGCTGCTCTTCTCGGTGGCGCTCGCGGTCGGTCTCAGTCCCGAATTGCTGCCGGCCGTCCTGAGCGTGAATCTGGCGCGCGGCGCGTCGATGATGGCGCATCGCGGCGTCCTGGTCCGCCGCCTCAACGCCATCGAGAACCTTGGCAGCATGGACGTCCTGTTCACCGACAAGACAGGCACGCTCACCGAAGGGATCGTCAAGGTCGAGGGTGCGTACGACCCGGCAGGCGTGCCCGCGCGCGCCGTCCTCGCGCTGGCCGCCTGCAACGCCGCGTTCGAGACCGGGCTGGCCAACCCGCTCGACGATGCGCTGCTCGCGGCGACGACGCCGACTGTCTCGCCGGCGACAAAACTCGCCGAGATTCCGTTCGACTTCACGCGCAAGCGGGTCACCGTCGTCGTCGAACGCGGCGACGGCGTGACGCTCATCACGAAAGGCGCATTCGATCACGTCGTCGAGGCGTGCACCACCCTGGCGGACGGGCGATCGCTGGACGAGGGGGCACAGTCGAACCTGAGAAGCCGCTACGACGGATGGTGCGGCCGCGGCATCCGCGTCATCGCTGTGGCGACACGCAGCCTCTGCCGGCGCGCCGCTTACTCCCGCGACGACGAGCGTGAGATGGTGTTCGAAGGATTCGTCACGTTTCTCGACCAGCCGAAAGAAGGCGTGCGCGACGCGATTGCCAGCCTGGCGGCGCTCGGCGTGTCGGTCAAGGTGATCACCGGCGACAGCCGTCTCGTCGCCCGGCACGTCGCAGGACTCGTGGGACTCCGGTCCGACAGGCTGCTCGACGGCCGCGAGCTCGATCTCCTGCACGGCGCCGCGTTGTGGCGCTCCGTGGAGGAAGCGGAGCTGTTTGCCGAAGTCGACCCCGATCAGAAGGAACGGATCGTCCTTGCGGCGAAGAAGATGGGACATGTCGTCGGCTTTCTCGGCGACGGCGTCAACGACGCGCCGGCCATGCACGCGGCCGATACGAGCCTCTCGGTGGATCAGGCCGTCGACGTCGCGAAGGAAGCCGCGGATTTCGTCCTCCTGGAACGCAGCCTCGACGTGATCCGGCGCGGCGTCGAGGAAGGCCGCAGGACGTTCGCGAACACGATGAAGTACATCCTCACGACGACGAGCGCGAACCTCGGGAACATGCTCAGCATGGCCGCCGCGTCGCTCTTCCTGCCGTTTCTGCCGCTGCTCCCGGGCCAAATCCTCCTGAACAACTTCATCTCCGACATTCCCGCTGTCGGCTTGGCCGACGACAGCGTCGACCCCGAGCTCGTGATCCGTCCGCGACGATGGGACGTGCGTTTCATCGCGCGCTTCATGCTGCTGTTCGGCCTCGTCAGCTCGGTCTTCGATGTCCTGACCTTCGGAGTCTTGCGCACGATCTTCCATGCGGCGCCTCCGCTCTTTCGCACCGGCTGGTTCGTGGAGTCGCTGCTCACCGAGCTGCTGGTCGCCCTCGTCGTCCGCACGCGGCGGCCTTTCTTCCGCAGCCGTCCCGGCGCGCTCCTCCTCTGGTCGACCGTCGTGCTGGTTCCGGTGACGCTGCTGATTCCGGCGCTGCCGTTCACGGGGCTGTTCGGCTTCGTCAGGATGCCGATGACGCTGCTGCTGGCGATCTGCGGGATCAGCGCGCTCTACGTCGTCGCCACGGAGCTCGTGAAGCGGCCGTTCTTGAGGTCCGCAGGCTGACGGACGCCCTCAGGCGGCAGCGGCGCCCTCGACGCCGTCCTCAGCGAGGTCATAGCGGGACCGGATCGCGTTGACCACCTCACCGGCAGCGTTGAAGTCCCAGCCGCTGCGGTACCGCTCCTCGATACGCCGCAGGTCGTCGGCCAGCGCGTAGTCACCGAAGACGTCCGAGATCCACCGCGAGAAGTCGTTGCGCCGCAGATAGCCGTCGAGGCTTCCGCTATGGCCCAACGCGTCGGCGAACTCGCGCAGCGTCCGGGCCCGGCGCGCGCTTCCAAAGGCGAACGCACGGGCGTCGCCGACCGGTACGTCGACGTACTTCTGCCGGTGCCGCACGTGCGGCGTGAGCCGGCGGCCGAGCGTGAACCATCGAAGCTCCCCGGCGGCTTCCTCGGTGACGGGCAGCGCCGCCGCCTGTCCGTAACCCAACTCGCGTAGTTTCGACCACGCCAGCGCGTCCGCCGTCGGACACGACGCACAGCGTGTGCGAAGCGCCACGATCTCCTGCGGGTTCGATTCGCACGTCACGATGATGACCTCGCTCGCGTCGAGCAGCGGTTGCGGCAGCCTCGAGGCGCAATAGGTCACGACGAGATATCCGTTGAGCCCGAAGTCGAGGAGGTGACGCGCGTCGGCGTCATGAAGGAAGTAGTGGGCCTCGTCGAGCAGGATGCGATGCGGAAGGCCGGTGCGGCGGCGCAGCACGTTGAGCGCGGGAAGAATGGACCTGATGTAGGCGATCTTCTCCGGCTGCGGCACGTGCGACAGATCGACGATGACACTGCGGTCCGGGTACCGCAACGCGCGAACGATCTGTCGCGGCGTCGGCGCCGGATCTTCTCCACCAAGGGCCGCGACGCCGGGAAGTGCCTCGAGCGACCGGTAGTCGCCCTCGGGGTCGATGATGCACACGGAGTAGCCATGGAGGATCAGCTGTTCGCAGAGCAGGCCCGCCGCCCAGGACTTGCCCGACTTCGCGTCTCCGGTGACGAGGACATTGCGGCCGCGGACGGCTAGCGAGAATTCCCGGCCATCCGGCGTGTAGCCGACGTGGAGGCGCCGCCGCGCACGCGGGACCACGGGCAGGCTGCGCGAATCGCGCAGCGCACGCAATACTGGCGCGAGCGCCGCCGGGCCGCCGCCGTTCACGATGAGGTCCGCGGCCGCGCGGAGCGACGCAGAGCCCCATTCGACGGCGTACCCGACCTCCGCAAGCCGCAACAGCTCGTGATCGTTCTCGGCATCGCCGACGGCCACCGTGTTCCGCGCCGAGAGGCGCAGGGTGTTCAGCATCGTGAGCAGGCCGGTCGCCTTGCTGACGCCCTGCGGCATCGCCATCACACGCCCGCGGTTGAACACGAGCACGACTGGCAACTCGAGGGACCGGATCACGTCGAGGGCGCGCGGCGCATCGCTCGAATCGAGGTCGACGAGGCATTGGCCCGCCTGCGCGCGAATGCCGCGCCTCACCATCTCGGCGTGGAACCCTGCGGGAATCGGCGGCGCAACGACGGTCGTGTACTCGTTGGCGGGGAAATGAATGACCGCGCCGTTTTCGGCAACCACGCCGTCGACGAAATGCAGATCGCCGGCGACACGGTGCAACTCCGAGAGGATTCTGCCGGTCACGAGGAGGACCACGACGCCGGCATCGCGCACGGCCGCGATCGCGTCGCGCACGGACGGGTCGATCACATCACGTTCAGCGATCGTGCCGTCGTAGTCGAGCGCAAGGGCAGCCAGTCGCATGGCATCAACGGCAGACGGTCAGGACGGGGCAGGTGGCGCCGCACACCACGTCGCGTGTCTTCGATCCGAACATCCACCGCTCGACCGCGCGCAGGCCCCGGGCTCCCATGACGATGAGATCGGCGTGCCGGCGGGCGGCGAACCCGAGAATCACGTGGCCGGCGGCGCCCGCGGCCGTGGCGGTCTCGACCGAACAGAACTGCGACGCATTCGACGGTATCAGCGAGCGCAGCTGCGTCAGCGTGTCCGCTTCGACCGCCGCATGCAGCTCGTCGAGTTCGCGATCCGTGATCACGGCCGAGGCGCGCAGCTCGGGTGGCACTTCGATGACGTGGAGCAGCGACAGCCGTGCGTCTGCCTCCTCGGCGAGCGAGAGGGCCCACGTCAGTCCGGCAACTGAACTTTCCGAGAAGTCGATCGCGCAGACGATCTGCTTGAACGACACGGTCGACGGCTCCACCGCGTCGTGCAGCGGGACGACCATCACCGGGCACGGCGCCGAGCGGAGCACGCGTTCGGCGATGGATCCGAGGACCACACGCGGAACGCCCGAGCGTCCGTGGCTGCCCATCACGATCAAGTCGGCCGGCAGCGTCCCAGCCGCCTCCAGGATCGCGCCCTCGACGTGCGTCGAGACCTCGATCGCCACGTCGACCTTCGCGGGAGACGGGGCGCGACGCGCGAACGTCCTCAGGTCCTGCAGGGCGCGCGAGGCGCGGGACGCCTCGACGACGGCCGGAGCCGCGAACGCGCAGTCGGCCGCGTCCTCGATCGGCAGGCTGGTGTCCACGTAGAACGCGGTCAGCAGCGACTCGTACCAGCCGGCGAGCGCTGCCGCGTGCTTCAGCGCGCGCAGCGAGGCGTCCGAGAAATCGACGGGACAGAGGATGCGGCGGACCGTGATCATGACGGCCGGTGCTGCAAGCGGACAGCCAGCGGCGGTCGCCGGAATCGTGCGATTCCCCGTCCTCGCGCTCCACGATCGCCGCGGAATGCCCGTGCCCGCCGCGGATTTTCGCGCGGGCCACCCGCGGATCGACGGCTCCTGCCGCCACTCACGCCGCACGCAGCGCCGCGTGGCACGGCGTCGGCGGCGGGACGCCTCGGCCATGGGTCGCCGCCAAGGACAACTGCCACTCTGGCCGGCGACGATCTCCGCGTCGGCCACGCGGTGATGCGCCCGCCGGAATGGGACCAGGGGGTCGACGCCAGCGTCAGTCGCGCGCCTTGTCCGCGCTGGCCTCGACGCGACGCGCAACCCCGGCGCGCCGATCGATCTCACGGTCGGCGCGCGCCCAGTCGATCCGGCGATCGAGACCCAGGTGCGCCGCCAGCGCGCGCGCCTCCTGGTGGAGCGTCACCGGCAGCCGCCGGTACACGTCCGGATGCGCTTCGATGTAGACCTCGTCGCCGCTCGCCGCGAGCAGGATCGGCTCGTACAGGACGCGGCCGCGCGTTCCGAGCTCGACACGCGCGTACAGGTCGGCGATCGCATGCCGCTGCAGGCGGAGGCAGCCGTGGGTCGCGGCCTGATAGATGCTCGACTGGACCGGCGTGCCGTGCATGCCGATGCCCGCCAGGCTCGAGCCGATCCAGAAGTGACCGAGGGGATTGCGCCGCCCCGGCGGCACGACCCGCGGCAGCGGGTGTCCGGCCCGTGCGCTTTCCGCCCTGATCGATGCGGGGACATGCCACGCGGGATCCCTTTCTTTGCGCACGACCGTGAACGACCCCGTCGGCGTCTGCCAGGTCGGGCGTCCGACGGCGATGGGGTAGGCGAGGAGGCGTTCCCCGTCCTCGAAGAAGGCCATGCGCTGCGGCACGTTGACGACGATCTCGCCCCGCGCGATCGTGCGAGGCGCGATGTGCCGGTTGTCGATGCGCAGCTGCCGGCCGACCTCCAGCGGTCGTGCTGCCTGAAGGCCGTTGTCCTCCGCGATGGTCGAGGGATAGACGCCAAACCGCGCGGCAATGCCGGTCAAGGTATCTCCTGCGGCGACGGCATACGCCGACACGCCGCCGGTGATGACCGTGACCGCGTCACCGGCAGCGCTCACGCACGTCGCGCCCAGGACGACGATCGCGGCCAGCATCGGCACGAACGGTCGGACCGTCATGACCTCCTCACTCCGCCCGCAGCGCGTCGACCCGCGGCGGTCTCGGCAACTCGCGCTTCCGCCGATGCGCAGGAGTCGGCCGCCGCAACGCTCTGAGTCTCGGCCTGGTCGAGCGCCTGCGCGGCGACGAGCCGATCGGCGGCCAGGCGGCGGGTTCTCTCCAGGTGTCGCCCCGCGAGATTGGCCTCGGCGCACGCCTGCGTCACGGTGGCGTGGACTGCATCGAGCGCCCGTTCCTGCAACGCGAGCCGGGCGCGGAGCTTGGCGTCGGCGAGCGCAAGCAGTGTCTGCCCGCGTGCGACCGCGTCTCCCTCCCTGACCGGAATCCGGACGATGACGCCGCCGATTTCTGCGATCACCGACGCGCGCCGCCGCGCGGTGACCGTTCCCGCCTTGTTGTTGGTGACCAGTTCCTCGACGCGCCCCGGTTCGGCCTGCGCGACGGTGACCGAATCGCCGCCGGCCTGAAGTACGTCAGACGCAACGCCATCGCAATTGCGAGGAGGCCAGCGAGGACGAGGCCGCGGCGCAGCCATCGCCACCGGCGCGCGGGGATATCGGCCACTCGAGTCTCGGTGGTCACCGGCGCGAGGACGGCGGGCGGACTGGCAGCAGTGGCGTGCGCGGTCATGGTCTGGTACCCGGCGCGCCGGGGAACCGCTCGAACACCTTGGCAATCGCGGCGTCGACCTCCGCTTCCATCAGGTCCTGACGATCGATGACACCTTCCATGTCGTCCCGCACCCAGCCGCGCCACACCGTCTTGGCCGTCCGTGCATCGACCGCGTCGACGACGAGCGTTCCCTGCTCGTACGCATACGCGTCCGGCCCGCAATCCCGATAGCACGATCCGAGGCGCGCGCCGCCGGTGACCTCCACCGTCTTGCTGAAGTTGACGTGGTAGCGCAACAGAAGGTCCGGCTCTCCTGCCAGCGTGGACCTCGCGTACCCGTTCCTCGCCATCTGGCGCTCCACGGCGTTTCGCAGGCGATCCTGGAAGAACGGGTTGTTATCGAGACGTGGATCGCCCGTCGGCACCTCCTCGGCTGGTGACCACGCCCACACGCGATAGTGGATGAACTCGGCGCCGCGCTCGACGTAGGCGCCGCCGTTCAACGTCGCGCAGCCGGCCGACGCCAGCGTCAACAGAAGTCCAACGGCAATCATGCCCGGCAATGGGCGGATTGGTCGTGTCATGGCATCCCTCCCGGCATGAGACTTCCGTTCACCGGTGCGTCTCGGCGTCGCCGCGCCGCATGACGGGATCGAGTCCGGCGAGGGCAACCGCCGCCCCCGGTTCGAGTGCGGAGTCGGCGACCCGGGCTCGCGCGACGTACCGGTGGCACTGCACGCAGCTGAGCGTCATCGAGACGTAGGCCGACGGCGCCGCATCGAGGTCGCGGCGTCGCGCGGCATCGCGCAGATCTTCGGAGGCGTGCATGAATGTCTGGCTGTGCCGCGCGTACTCCGGCGTGTTCAACACCATCCAGGCCGGGTCGTTGGTGACCTGGATCAGTGCCTCGCTCTCCCGCTCCATCACCGCCCAGTTGCTCGTGGTGACGGCGGCGAGGATGACCTGCGAGTGACCGAGCTTCTGCTGCATCACGCGCTTCAACGCAACCGTCTGCGCCGACCCGATCACGATGGCCAGGCTGACGGTCACGGCGACGGCTCCGGCCCAGAGTACGCCGCGCTTGCATCGCATCATGTCGGCACCCTCGCGGAGATCACCGGCCAGCAATTCGCCAGCCACGGGGAGCATCGACGCGGCCGGGACCAGCCCGTGGTCGAACGGCGCCCCGCCCGGAAATTCGCCTCGCGGAGCGGAAATTTCCGTGGCACGCCACCGCACGACGGCCTGCAGGGGGTCGCGCCGAGCCCGCGCCCTCACGACACCACGCCGTGACCGGCGCGTTCGGCCTGCACCACGAAGCGCTGCCGGCGCCGCCCCGAGGAAGGTGAATGGATAGCACGGACAGATCGGAGGGGGCGGCGATCAACGTCCGCGTGACGCGATACCTGAACGTCCCGTGCATCGTCGCCAGCTCGAGATCGTCGCCCACCCGCAGGTCTCGAAGTTCCCCTCTTCCCTCTACCGGGACACGCGCCTGGCCGCGCTCTTCACGGTCGCCTGGCGCGGCACGACGCCCCGGTTCTTGAGGACGGCGCGGGGGGCGGGGATCGTGGGGTGGTCCACGCCGCGACCGAGGAGCTCCAGCAGATCGACGACGGTGACGATCCCTTTCAAGCGGTCGCGAGGGTCGAATACCGGAAGGCAGTTCACCCCGTGTCCGCGCATCAGGTTCGCGGCCTCGCGCACCGTCGTCTCCGGCTGTGCCGCAACCATCTTCTCGGTCATCAGGTCGCCGACGCGCTTCCCCGAACGAATCAGCCCGCCGCGACGGCCGCCGAGATCGCTGGCGGAGACGATCCCGACCACACGCCCGTCGCTGTCTGCCACCACGAGGTGGCGTACGCGATGAAGGCGCATGGCTTCCCACGCGGCCGTCGCTGGTTCGCTCGAACCGATGGTGTGAACCCGCGTGCTCATGATGTCGCTGACCCGCATATGTCCTCCCACGGGCGCCGTCGTCACGCGGCACTCGGCACGTGGTCCGCCGCGATACGGCGTGCGACGCGCTGCGCCAGGCGCGCGACCTCGTCCCAATTGGTGAATTCGTGGTCCCGGCTCGTGTCGGTTGGCGCGCCGTGGCGCCGGGCGATCCGTTTCATGATGAAGCGCGTCAGGAGCCCGTATCGCGTGTACGCGAGCCGGCCGGCGATGCACCCGATCTCGTCCGCGTGCCAGCCGCCGGCGGACGGAAACGCCCGCGCGAGCTGCGCCGCCGCCGCCCGCTCCTCGGGTCGGGCGGACGCGGCCGCCAGGCTCACGGAAAAAAAGGCCGAGGGATGGCTGTTCAAGCCGCCGGCGTGCTCGCGCACGAACGCGGCAGCCGCTCGCTGATGCCGGTGCGCGTGCAACGACGCACCGACGACCGCCGCACGCACGCGCGTCCAGTCCACATGGTCGGCATCGGAACTGGCGACGTCGATCGCGCGGCTGCTGAATCGCAGGTCTCGAAAGATGGCGGCCAGGCGCTCCGCGACCCGCCTGGCCTGCCCTTCTGTCGACGCGTAGAAGACGGGAACGTCGCACGTGACGAGGGCGGGATGGATGTCGCCCGTGGACGCCTGACGCGGTAATCGGTGTGCCGGGAATTCGACGCACCAGATTTCACCGATGCCCGCCGCGACGAAGATCGCGCCGACGACTTCCAGGAACGCACCGTCCCCGGCGCCTTCGACAACGCCGATCCACGCGAGGCCGGCGCCGAGGACGATCCGGAGGAAGCCTTCGCTCCACGATTCGAGCAGTCGAAGGAGCGTCATGCGCGATCGAAGCGCAAGAGGTGTGCCCTCGCTACTCTCCGCCAGGTCGCGCCGACGTGGCCGACGTGGCGCGTACTGCGCTGGATCTTCCCCGTCGCGCGGGGAAGATCACGCAACCCGCTCGGCGCGACAGCCTATTTCTCCTGGATCGATTCCATGAAGGCCACGAGGTCGGCGATGCGCGCATCCACCGCCGCCTCGCCGCCGCGCGCGTGGGCGCGGAAGATGGCGCCCCACACCATCATGCCGGGCACGCCGTGCGCAACGACCGGGTCGGTGCCCCTGATGGCCGATTCCGCCTGCGCGGCAAAGAAGGCGCCGTGCCGCTTCTGCATCAGCGTCAGGTTGGTCGGTCTCCTGGTCATGGCGGACGCCGCGGGACCGTCGCCCGTGCCTGCCTTGCCATGACACACCGCGCAGTGCCGCTCGAACAGCACCCGGCCGCGCTCGACCGCCGGCGTTGCTGCCGGATTCGCCGCCGCCTGCGCGGAACCCGAGGCCAAGAGGATGCCGAGCGCCATGGAAAGCGAAAGTGCGGACCGGGGCAGCGACATCACACACCTCCGACACGACCCGGGTGCAAACGCGCCGCCGCCGGGCGGTTTTCGAACGCGCCCCGATGCCCGCGGCGGCCGAGAGGCGGCGTGACGCTCTTCCCACCCCCGCGTAGAAACCCGCATCCCGCCGTGCGATTCGCAGCGAAGCGGGCCGGGGTCGCGCTGGCACCGGTCGTGCGATTCGGCGATGCATGGAACGAATCAGGATCGAACAACACTCGTGGACGGGCACGCTGTGGGCCTTCGGGTGGCTCTTTACGATCGGCTACCTGCACCTGACATTCTGGAAGGGCGTGCTCGCGCTCCTGCTGTGGCCCTACTACCTTGGCCTGACGTTGAGCGCGCTGCGTTGAGCCGCGCTGGCTCCGGGCGACACGGACCTGCGCGAAAAATTCCGGTCGGCCCTGGAATATTCCCCGCGACCTCCGGCCGCTAGCCGCGGCCCGCAGCGCAGCCGCAGGAACAGACGCGCAGCGCCTGTTGGCGCGTATCGCGCATCTTCCGACCAATGTGACCCTCGATGTCCCACGCGCCCGGCGCCACCCGGCCTCTCCGGCACGATCGTGATGGAGATCGGTCTTCGCTGCGTGCCCCGTGCGTGGGGCGCGGGGAAGGCGGGCCGCGCACGCGTGACCGCGGCTGCCTCCAGGCCCGGCGTCGGCGCAGCCACGGCGATCGCCGCCGGCGCGGTTGCCGCGATTACGGCGCACGTCGTCCTCCGGGTCGCAACGGCAGACGCATCGGTGCCGCTGCTTCCGTTGTACGCGGTGCTCGCTTTCGGCGGCGTTCCGCTCACATGGGAGCTGGCACGCAAGGCCGCACACCGGGAGTTCGGATCGGATCTGCTGGCCGGCATCTCGATCGTCACCTCCGTCGTCCTCGGCGAATACCTCGCGGGCTCGATCGTCGTCCTGATGCTGGCCGGCGGCGAAGCGCTCGAGAACCATGCGCTCCGCACCGCCTCCTCGGTACTCGAGGCGCTGGCGAAGCGGATGCCGTCGATCGGCCACCGGAAGCAGGGCAAAGGCTTCGTCGACGTGCCGCTCGACGAGATCGCGGTCGGCGACGTGCTGCTCGTGCACCCGCACGACATCTGCCCGGTTGACGGCGAGGTGATCGACGGCCACGGCAGGATGGACGAGGCGTACCTGACGGGCGAACCGTTCGAGATCACGAAGACGCGCGGGTCGAAGGTGATCTCGGGCGCGATCAACGGCGAGGCGGCGTTGACCATCCGCGCGACGGCGCGCGCCGTCGATTCGCGCTACGCGAAGATCGCCGAGGTCATGCGCGAATCGTCGGCCACGCGCCCGCGCCTGCGTCGGCTGGGGGATCGGCTCGGCGCGGTCTATACGCCCGTTGCGCTGGCCGTGGCGGGGCTGGCGTGGCTCGTCACCGGCAGCCCGACGCGCTTCCTGGCGGTCCTGGTCGTCGCGACGCCGTGCCCCCTGCTCATCGCGATCCCGGTCGCCATCATCGGCTCCATCTCGCTCTGCGCGCGGCAGTCGATCATCGTCAGGAGCTCGCTCGCGCTCGAGCAGATCACCGGCTGCCGCACGGCGATCTTCGACAAGACGGGAACGCTGACGTACGGGTCGCCGTCGCTCACGGACACGTTCGTCGCTCCCGGGTTCGCGCGCGACGAGGTGATGACGCTGGTCGCCAGCCTCGAGCGCTATTCGCGCCATCCGCTGGCGCGCGCGGTCCTCGCGGCGCACCCGGACGTGCACGCGCTTCCCGAGGCGAGCGAGGTGAGCGAGCCGCCGGGTGCGGGGCTGCGTGGCCTCGTTGCCGGCCACGAGGTCGCGATCACCAGCCGGACGCGGGCGGCCGCGCTCCGCGTCGCGGGCGTCGAACGCCTTCCCGACGCCGGCGACGGCCTGGAGTGCGCCGTCGTCGTCGACGGCCGCGCGGCGGCGCTGCTGCGGTTCCGGGATGCGCCGCGCGACGACAGCCGCTCGTTCGTGGCGCACCTGCGGCCCGCCCATCATTTCGGGCGGGTGATGATCGTCTCCGGCGATCGCGCGTCGGAGGTGCGGTATCTCGCGGAACACGTCGGCATCACCGACGTGCACGCGCACCAGAGCCCCGAACAGAAGCTCGCGATCGTCCGCGCCGAGACCGCCTGCGCCCCGACGCTCTACGTCGGCGACGGCATCAACGACGCCCCGGCGATGATGGCCGCCACCGTCGGCGTCGCCATCGGTCAGAACAGCGACGTGACGACAGCGGCCGCGAGCGTCGTGATCCTGGACAACTCGCTGCGCAAAGTCGACGCGTTCATGCACGTCAGCCGCCGGATGCGGCGGATTGCGCTCCAGAGCGCGGTCGGCGGCATGGCGCTCAGCGTGGCGGGGATGGCCTTCGCCTCGGCAGGCTGGCTCACGCCGGTGGAGGGCGCGATCGCCCAGGAGCTGATCGACGTCGCCGCCGTCGTCAACGCCCTGCGCGCTGCCCTTCGTCCGAGGCACATGCACGACATGTAATCGCGCCGCTGCGTGGGCGAAATAGATCACGCAACCGCGAAATATTCCAGGCCGCGGAGCAGCCCGTCCCGTGCGTTGGCGTCACGGCTCGCCAGGGCGGCCCCACGACGCGTGGCACTTCACTTGCGGACATCCCGGGCGAGGTCATTCCATGCCACGCGACACCTCTCCACGCGTCTTCCGCTCGATCCTCTGCCCGATCGACTTCTCTCCCAACTCGCGCGCGGCCCTGCGCTACGCGGCCATGCTCGCGCGGTTGTCGGACGCACATCTCGTCGTGCTGTTTGTCGACGACCCGTTGCTTGCCACGGCCGCGGCCACGAGGCGCGGCGGGGCCGCGCTGCGTGGGTCCACGGAGAACGAGCTGCGGCACTTCGTCGACGGCGCACTGCGCAACACGACGCCTCGCGTGTCGACGACGGTGCTGACAACGGTGGGAAAGCCGGCGCCGGAGATCGTGAGCCTGGCGGCGCGTCACGGCTGTGACGTGATCGTCATGGGGTACCGCGGCGTCGGACGCGCGTCGCGGCTCCTGTTTGGATCGACCACCGAAGAGGTCGTCCGGAGGACCGCGGTCCCGGTGCTGGCGATCCCGCCGGGGCGGCGGGGTGCCAGGCTGCCGGCGGCCGCTCGAGCGCGGCTGAAGCGCGCGTCGTAGGCTCGTGTCCAGTAAAGCCGCGCCGCACAGCTGCGAGGTGGCCTGTGACACTCCCATTTTCGCCGGATGCGTTCTTCGACGTGCTCGCAGCCTATAACGCGCGGCTCTGGCCTGGCGCCGTTGTCCTGTGGGCGGCGAGCGCGTGGGCGTTCGTCATGGTCCTGCGCGGCCGCGCCAGCCTGTCGCGCTTCCCCGCCATCCTCCTCGTGGTCGAGTGGGCGTGGAGCGCGCTCGCGTATCATCTGCTCTTCTTCACACGGATCAATCCGGCGGCGTGGGCGTTCGGAATCCTGTTCCTGTGCGAGGCGTCGCTCCTTGCGTGGCACGCGAGGCGGCGTCCGCTGGCGTTGGCGCCGGTGCACTCCGCGCGGGGAGCCCTCGGAGCGACGCTGATCGGATACGCGCTGGCCTACCCGCTCCTTGCTGTCGCGGGCGGCCACGCGTATCCGCGGATTCCCACCTTCGGGCTGCCCTGTCCCACGACCATCCTGACGATTGGATTTCTGATTGGGGCAGGACCGACGCTTTCTCGCACGGCGGCGGTCGTGCCGATCGTCTGGTCCGTCATCGGCGGATCGGCGGCGGTGTTGTTCGGTATATGGGCGGACCTGATGATGCCGGTTGCCGCGGCGGCGCTGCTCGTGGACACGTGCGTGGTCAGGCGCCGATCGACTTCCGTGCGCGCCAGCGCGGATGAACGAACCCGCACGCTGCCGGGCGACGAGCGGATTGCCGCGTGCATGGGTTCGTTCACCCATGCCATCACGATCCATCGGCGTCCCGACCGGGTCTGGCCGTGGCTGGTCCAGATGGGCGCCGGCAGCCGCGCCGGCTGGTACAGCTACGACTGGCTCGACAACGGTCGCAGGCCGAGCGCGAGGCGAATCGTGCCCGAACTGCAGCAGGTATCGGTCGGTACCATCTTCCCGGCGCTTCCTGGCGTGACGGACGGCTTCACGCTCCTCGCGTTCGAGCCGCAGCGATTTCTGATCCTCGGGTGGACGTCTGCCGATCGCGCTCCGCTGATGACATGGGCGTTCGTGCTCGAACGAGGCGCACACGGTTCGACGCGTCTGCTCGTCCGCGCTCGCGGAGGTGAGGAGTACCGCTTTCACGGACTGCCATTGTGGCTGTCCAAACCGATCGTCGCCGTCGTGCACTTCGTCATGCAGCGCAAACAACTGCTCGGCATCGCCCGGCGCGTCGAGGAACGTTCTTCGTTGAAGGAGGCAGCATGACACGCAAGGACTTCGCACGAACCGCGGCGGAGTGGACGGCAGCCGGGGCGGCGGCCGCCATCGCGTCGTACGCGGCCTACGTCGCCGTGACATGGTACCGCTACGGTCACGTGGCGCCCCCGCCGTCCGATGAGCGCGACCCGATGCTCGATCGATTCATGTCGACCTACGACGTCCGGGAGCGGCACGCGACCGAGGTCGCCGCGCCTGACGGTGTGACGTTTGCGGCCGCGAACTCGCTGGATGTGATGAATCTCGCGGCCGTGCGTACCCTCGTCAAGGCACGCGAGTTGATCTTCGGCGCGGCTCCGGATCGGCGACCGCAATCCGATGCCATCATCCCTGAGATGCAGTCGATCGGGTGGGGCGTGCTCGCGGAGGTACCCGGCCGCGAGATCGTGATGGGGGCGGTCACGCGGCCGTGGGAGGCGAACGTCGTGTTCCGCGCGCTGTCGCCTGACGAGTTCAGCGCATTCGACGAACCGGACTACGTGAAGATTGTCTGGACGCTGCGCGCGGATCCGATCGACGGCGGCCGCTCCCTCTTCTCGACGGAAACGCGCGCCATCGCCACGGACCCCAGGGCACGCGCGAAGTTTCGCACCTACTGGTCGTTCCTCTCGCCCGGGATCATCCTGATTCGCCTCGCAGCCGTGCGCGCGCTGAGAGCGGAGGTCGAACGGCGGGTCCGGAACACGGGCGGCCGCCCCGAAGGGCGGCCGCATGTGCCCGCGGGCCCCGGCGTCAGCCGGCTGCGCCGTGGTTAGTACGTGCAGACCAGGCCGCCCCGGACGCGGTGGCCGTACCGTGTCTCGTTGCCGAGGAACAGCGGCACGGTGATGCTGTTCCTCACGATGAACAGCCGGTAGTCGCCGCGGAAGCCCACGTGCGACCGTTGATTGGTGTACGCCGTCTCACCGAAGCCGAAGGCTGGCGCACTCCCGCCGTGCCGCCGCCCTCCCCTTCGAAGCCGACCCACCGGTTCGTCGTGCTGAAGACACGCAGCACGGGAAGTACCAAGTGCGGCGGCACGCAGGTGCTGCGTGGCGTGATGAAGGGCGTCGCGCGCCGCCGGGAATTCCGCGCGCAGGCGCGCGGAATTCAGCGGCAGCTTCAGTCGAGTGCGAACGGCGGGTACTCGTCGACGAGCAGGAGGAGATACGCCTCGACCCGCAGCAGCCAGCGCATGACGCCGAGGGCGAACGGGTGAAGGAAGGCCGGGTACGCGCCGGTGAACAGGATCGCCAGCCAGGCGACGAACGTGCCGAGGGCCCAGGCAGCCAGGAGGAAGAACAGCAGGACCAGGTGCGGCACCGCGAGAATGAGCCGTACGGCAATCGTCGCGCGATCGCGCGGGGCTGCCGGCTCGGTCACGGCAATCGTCGCGGGATACGGTGCGTCGCCGAAGGGAGGATACGGATCGACGAGCAGCGCCATGTAGGCGACCGCGCGCGTCCGCCATCGGAGGTAATACAGCTGGAAGTCGCGGATGCCTCGAATCGAGTCGCCGCCGACGAGCATCACGAACCAGTTGACGACGGCGAGCACATACGCGGCGGCGCCGAGCAGGCCCGCGGAGTCGAGCCGATGAAGCCACGCGCCCGGGCCGGCGAGGATCATGTGCGGAATCGCCAGGATCGGCCGCAGGCCGGTCGTCAGCCGGTTCCGCCCGTCGAGCGGCGCGTCGATGGACACGGAGACCGGGTACCGCGAGAGCGGGTAATCACGGTCGAGAGCAGTAGCGGAGTCCTGCATGCTTCCCTCCGTCGCATGAAGCGGGCGCGGGGAGACCTCCCCGCGCCCGCGCGTGCCGGGATCGATGTGAGGCGCCGGTTGCAACCCTCAGGCAACCTTGACGTTCTTCGCCTCCGGCTCCCCTTCGACGGGCACCGTGAAGGGCGCCTTCGCCGCCGCGGCGGCGGGGACGGGAACCGTGATCTCGAGCACGCCGTTGCTGAATGTCGCCTTCACCTCCTTGCTGTTCACCCCTTCGGGCATCGACACGAGCCGGTAGAAACGGCCGTAGGTCCGCTCGGTCGTGAACCATTCGTCCGTCTTCGACTCGGTCTCGCGTGTTCGCTCCCCTTCGATGACGAGACCCTCGCCTGTCAGGCTGACGGTCACGTCTTCCTTCTTCAGGCCTGGCAGATCGACCTTGATCATCAGCTGGCGATCGCGCTCGGTCATCTCGAGCTGGGGTGTCCACGGAAGGTCCGCCGGCATCGCGCGCAGCGCCGCGTACGGCCACCCCCGTGACTCGAACCATGGGTCCGGATCGCGGAACATGCGGCACATCACCGCACCGGGCCCCGTGAGCATCACGTCCCTGGTGCGCGTCATCACACACCTCCTTGTCTCGCTGCGACAGAGGCATCAGCAACGGACGTACCTGGCGACGGGCTCACGATCGGGGCGATGTCGTCCGATCGCGCGCGCGGCGCCGCCATGGGCGGCGGAAATTTCCGCATGCAACCGGGGATTGTTCGGAGACTCTCAGCCCGCCGCTTCCGGAAAGACGCTCAGGCCGGCGCGAACACCGAACGCCGGCGGTCGGACGAGGCTGGCAAGTGACGTGCTCGATGAACTGCCGTTCCCGGAGGCCTCGCGGCAACCGCATTCGGAAAGCGGTTTCGTTATTACTCCATCGCGACGATGGCGAGCCTCGTCGGATTCGGCGTTCTAACAAGCCTGGGCGCTCCCCGGCTTCAGGCCGACCTGCCTACGCGGTGGATGGGAGTGTGGGAGCGCATCGACATCGGCGTATTCGTCATATGGATCGCGGTACTTGCCACTACGCTCTTGCGGACGGCACCGCGTGACGATCACGTGGCGTCCGGTCCTCGATCCCCGTTCAAGTCTGAAGGTGAAGCGGCGTTTTCCTCCAGCGACCCAGAGGCACACCGGCACCGGCGTATTTCGGCTCTCGCTCGAAGGGGCATCACTAAGCGGCTGCGTCGGTTGCACGCTCGGCGCGAGCCTTCAGAGCCTGATTCATCTGCTCGAACCCGGCACCGGTCGCATCGAAGCCCTTGCCGAACAGGCTGACCAGGAGACCGGTGAACTTCTCCGCTTGCACCAGGCGGCAACTGTTTCCTGCAATCGGTTCGATAGTAAAGCGGTGCTCACCATCGAACAATCCAGGGAAGAACAATCGGCCGATCCAGCGAAGTTCCCGGCCAGGCGATGCCACGAGCACACGCGGCTCGAATGTCATGTCCATGCCGCCGGGCGGACGAAGACGCACTCTCAAACGCTTGCCGACGATAGGCTCCCCCGCGACCGACGTTACAAACGGGTTCCACTCGGGATAGCGCGCAAAGTCGACAAGGATTTGCCAGATTCGGTCTGCGGACGTGTTGATCGTTACCGATCTCTCGATGTGCCTCACAGTGACTCCTGACCAAACGTCTTTCGCGTGGCGGCGCGTTGCCTGATATCCGGCTCCACGCAAGAGAGGTGCCGCACACATCTTGGGTGATTCTCGCGAAGCACTTGAAGATCCAATCCGGCGCTTTGCGGGAATTTGCCGATCGCCGCCGGTTTTTCGCCGCTCGGCTAATTTGAGCGCGACATCCGGCGTTGTACACCTAGGGGACGAGAAATAGCTTTCACCAGGGGCTACCAGGAGATCGAACTTCCGAGCCGGTTCGGAGCGACGCACGTTGTGGCCACCGGTCCGAAGGATGCCCGCCAAGCCGTTTCCGACACGGTTCACGGGTGCACTCGTTCATGCGTTGGCTGCGCGACGCTGGCTTCCGGTCAGTACGACACGCGCCGGGAGCGTTTGCGGGGCGTCGCTCCGACCCTGATGCGGACGTCGAGCGCGCATGCGCCGATGCGCAGTATCTTCAGCGGATTGATGTCGAGCTCCTGGATGCCCGGACAGAGTCCGATCAACGCCGACACGCGGAGGAGGACATCGCGAAGCGCCGCTTCGTCGACGACAGGAGCGCCACGATAGCCGCGGAGCAGTGTCGCCCCTTTCAGCTCGTTCACCATCTCCGCGGCGTCGGCGTCCGTGAGCGGATGCAGCCGGACGACGACGTCCGAAAACAGCTCGATGAGCGTGCCGCCCGTGCCGCAGGCAATCACGGGACCAAAGTCCGGATCGAACGTCGCGCCGACGAACATCTCGACTCCGTCCGGCACCATCTTCTGCACGATCACACCGCTCATGGCGTCGCCCAGACGGTCTCGCATGCGGACGTAGGCGGCGCGCACCGCGTCATCTCCGTCGAGACCGAGGGCGATGCCGCCGACATCCGTCTTGTGGACGATCGTCGATCCAACCGCTTTCATCGCAACGGGCCCGCCGACGCCGCGTGCCGCCGTCACCGCGTCGTCCTCGCTTGCCGCCGGCAACGGCGCCGCCGCAGCGATGCCGAAGGCCGTCAACACGGCATGCACATCAGCAGGCGAGAGCCATCTTCCCTCCGTAGAGGCGCGCACGCCTGCGTCGCCGATCACCTTGCGTGCAGACTCGGGATGCACGTCCGCAAACACAGGCACCGTGCCGGGGGAACGGCGACGCCACTGGCCGTGCGCCACGACGCGTGCAAGCGCCGTGGCCGCGGCCTCGGGAAACATGTAACAGGGGATCGCGTTCAGCTCCGCGGGCGCGCCCTGCGCGCGCATGAAGGTGGAGAGCACCGGTTTCCGCGCGCCGGCTGCGCCACGCACCATCGCGTCTGCGACCTCCACCGGATCGGTCACGAGAGGCGGAATGAAGATCGTCAGGAGGCTGTCGATGCCGTCGTCGGCGAGCAGCAGCTTCGTGGCCGTCTCGTAGTGCTCAGGCGGCGCGGACGCCAGCATGTCCACGGGGTTGCCGACGCTCGCGGCAGCAGGAAGAAAGGCGCGCAGCGCCTCGGCTGTCGTGGCGCTCAGCGGCGGCAGCACGAGCCCGTTGGCCTCGCACGCGTCGGCGGCGAGGATGGCCGGCCCTCCCGCGTTGGTCAGGATGGCCACGCGGTTGCCTTCGGGAATCGGCTGGTGCGCCAGCAGCGCGGCGACGTCGAACATCTCTTCGAGCGTGTAGGTCCGGATGACCCCTGCCTGCCGGCACAGCGCCTCGACGATGGCGTCGCTCGAGGCCAGGGCGCCGGTGTGCGACGATGCCGCACGGGCGCCGGCGGCGGAACGGCCGGCCTTCACCGCGACGATCGGCTTGCGGCGGCCGATGTCGCGCGCGAGCCGGCTGAACGTACGCGGGTTGCCGAAGCTCTCGACGTACAGCAGGATGATGTCGGTCCTCGGATCGCCGGCCCAGTACTGGATGAGATCGTTGCCCGACACGTCCGCCTTGTTGCCGATGGACGCGAAGGTCGAGAACCCGATGTTCAGCCTCGTCGCGTAGTCGAGAATGGCCAGGCCCAGCGCGCCGCTCTGCGTCGACAGCGCCACGCGTCCTTCGGGCGGGCAGACCGGCGAGAACGTCGCGTTCAGGCGCACGGCCGGATCGGTGTTGATGATCCCCATGCAGTTGGGGCCGATCAGGCGGATGCCGGCGGCACGCACCTTCTCGACGATCGCCGCTTCCCGCGCCCGCCCTTCCGCGCCCGTTTCACCGAACCCGGCGCTGATGATGAGCAGCGCCTTCACGCCCTTCGCGATGCAGTCGTCGACCACCGCGGGAACCTGGTCGCAGGGAACCGCGATCACCGCGAGAGAAATCTCTCCGTCGATCGCGGACACGCGTGCGACCGACGGCGTCCCCTCGACCTCGCCGCCGGCTGCGTTGACCGGGACGACGCGCCCGCGAAACCCGCCGGCGACGAGATTGTGAAAGATCTCCGCGCCGATCCCGCCGCGCCGGCGTCCGGCGCCGACGACCGCGATCGTCTGCGGGCAGAAGAAGGGGGTCAGCGACGCATGCGCGGCCGCGCGCGACCGCGCCGCGCTCCGGGCGTGCAGCTCCTCCGATTCGGTGAGCGAGAGAATGACGTGGGACGCCTGGCCATCCATCCGTTCCCATGTCAGCGCGAAGCCGGCGTCCGCGAAGACCTGGCGCATCTTCCGGTTGTCGGCCAGGAGGTACGCTTCGAACGATGTGATGCCTCGTGCGCGCGCGATTATGCCGAGACGCTCGAGCAGCGTGGTGCCGAGGCCTCTCCCCTGGTGCGCATCCGAGATCGCAAACGCGGCTTCCGCGCGGCCGGGCGTGTCGCCGGGGAAGTACTGGCCGACCGCGACGACCCGGTGGTCGATTTCCGCCAGCAGCGTGACCGCGGCGCCCGATTCGACGGCCCGCACGACATCGTCGACGATGCCGTCCACGTGCGGCTTGCCGAAGAAGCGGAAGTAGCGACTTTGCGGAGAGAGCTGCTGGTAGAACTCACGGAGCGCGGCGCGGTCGTCGAGGCGGGCCGGCCGCAGGTGCGCGGTCGCGCCGTCGCGCAGGACGACGTCGACCGCCTCCACGGCGCCGCCGGCGACGCTGTTCATGACCTCCCGACGGCTCCTTCCCTCACGCCGTGGCCCGGCCCTGGAGCGGGCGGATGCCGTCCATCATGATGCCTGCCGCCCCGCTCGTTCTCGGTCATACCTCGAGCTGGCGAAGCCGCTCGGCGGTCTTCCGCAGCTCGGCGTACTGGTGCTCCACCAGATCCCGGGCGGTCGGCGGCAGGATGCTGTCGAGCGCGTTCTCGTAGACGCCGCGCGAGAAATGCTCGCCCCGCTCCGCTTCGTGGATGATGGCGATCGGATCGTTGCGGAAGATGGCGCTCCGGAGGTCGATCCAGGTGCGGTGGAGCGCGCCCGCCGCGGTCCCGTCATGGGTGTTGGCGCCGCCGAGCCGCTGCGCATGCGGGAGCAGATCCGTGGCAAACCGCGCGCGCTGCGACGCGATGTCGAGGAAGAGCGACTTCACCGCCGGGTCCACCGCATGCTCGGCGACATGCCGGAACCCGCGCTCCGCATCCTTGCAGGTCTCGATCAGGTGATTCAGTACGGCACGTTCGCTTCGGTCGGTCATGACGTTCTCCTTCACGTACGTGGTCGCGTCAAGCGACCCTTCATCGCGCACCCGCCTCGTCAGGAGCGCCGCTTCGCCTTGTCGTCGAAGTGGAACCACAGGCTGACGGTCAGCTCGAAGGCCGTCGGCGCGCCGTTCAACTTCAGCGGCTCGTACTCCCACTGCTGCACCGCTTCGGTCGCGGCCTTCGCAAGCAGCGGGTGGCCGCGCAGCACCTTCAGGCTCCGAATGCGGCCGTGTTCGTCCACGATCGCATCGAGGATGACAACGCCGTCGATGGCCGCCAGCTGCGCCATCGACGGATAGATCGGCTCGACGCGCTTCAGCAGCGCCGGCGC